>NPID01000168.1_pt1 | contig 79113 bp, 65 predicted proteins | sample 8637491 | NCBI WGS metagenome assembly NPID01 (sample SAMN07420843, study PRJNA396082) | bioreactor metagenome | isolation source: sample BA6 brine-fed electro-methanogenic bioreactor BA | place: Japan: Kochi | collected 2016-06-14 | reverse complement strand
TCTTCGATCAGGTAGCCGCCGACTGTAAAGAACATCTGAAAATCATTGGCATAAGCTCCGGCATTGGCAGTAACAGCCAGATCAAGCGTAACATCTTCTCCGGAAGGAGTTGCCAGACTGGCAGTAACAGAATAAATGCCTTCAGCAGTATCAAGAGGTTCAATATTTCCAAAATTAAAACTATTCACAACCAAGGTTATCCAGGGATTTGATGTGGTGATAACTCCGTTTACACCAAGAGCATCCAGATCACCGTTATTACGCAGTGTAACCACGATATCTACAGTTTCGCCCGGATCGATGCGACCGTTATTATTGCCGGTGCTGTCATCCACATAATAATCGACCAGTGCCAGATATACACCAGAGATCGATTCCAGAGCAGCGACAGCATCCAGATCAAAACCTGCATCAGCAGCTACTGCTGCTCCATCGCCATCATCCTGGATCTTGAAGAATTGTGCTTCTGCAATCCCACCATAGGAAAGGTCAAATTCTGTGGTTCCCATCCCGTCGCCCAATAAAATCCAGGGTCCATCCGGAGTGGTACCGGCAAAGACCGAAAAACCTTCCGGCGTAGCATCTCCTTCGTAAACAATCAGGTCATTGCCCGGTCCGTCAAAAATGGGATACTGCATATCGACAACTATCCAGCCGTTTTTACCGATGGAATAGTAGCGTCCGTCAGGTGCACCGATCACACCAGGTGTATCGCCTTCGTCGGCAGAATTATTGCCGGGAATCTGACTGCTGCGAACTTTGTATACATATTGTCCATCTTCCGGCTGCAATTGAAAATCTGTAATCGTGGAACTATTGGATGTGACGGCTACGCCAGTTACAGTCTGCGTTTCATAACCGTTTGCTACGACTGTGATGTCATAGGTTCCGGGCAGTACATACTTATGATAATCTCCCACAGCCGCGTCGGAGTAACAGGGATAATAGTCATCAACGAAAACAACAGCTGTGACAGGATCTCCGGTTACAGCATCGGTAACTATCCCTTCCAAACCATAACCGGCATATTCGATCATTGCCAGCATGGCGGGTTTATTGTAGTTGTAATACATCATCAGTTGGGAAGCGGGTGGTTGTTTGTTATATGATATTTCCATGCTCCAGCTTATCGAACCCATAGCTCCGTAATTCGTATCTTTGGTGCTGCCGTTGATGGGATACATTCCCGTACAACCTTGACCATAGGGCATATTGGAATAGCCGGATGTGGAAGAATAAACTCCGGCAAGTTGATTTATATGGGCATAATCCTCGCATTGAGAAGATCTGTAACTCCAGGGATGCGAGATGAATTCCGTGCCGCTGTGGTAGGTGGTGTGAACTACAAAATTCCTTTCAAAAGTGATATCCCGCAGAGCTTTCGATTCCACTTGCGAGAAAGCGCCTGTGCTGCCGCCCCAGGAATCCCACATATAGCCGGAATCCCGGTTCAGATCAACGCCGTTGTTGTTGTAGCGGCTCATGTTCTGCCGTCCGTCCGGATTTACCATATAATAGATCCAGATTTCGCGGTTATCAACCAAGTAGGTAATCGTGGGATCGCTGCCGTAAGCCAGGCAGAGGTCGCGGGCAAAGCGGATGCTGTTTTCCGAGCAGCCGATCTCATCGCCGTGAATACCGCCGTCGAACATCACTTCCGCTTCGTTCTCATCCAGAGTGACGTTATCTGAGATTTTCAAAGCCCCCAGTTCCTTGCCCCCCACCGAAGTGCCGTAAACTACTTTTTGGCAGATATTGGGAAATGTTGTAGCCAGGCTGTCTGCCAGAGCGATGATCTCATCCCAGGTATGATAGGCTTCGCGGGTTCGATCCTGTTCCTGCCAGAAATCTGCAGCAAATTCACGCATGTCTTCTTTTTCAATCTGATAGCTCAAGCCGCTGGCTCGCAGGAGCTCAAATTCGGAAGCTACTACATAAAGCAAAGCTTCGCCATTAGGATATACATCGCCGTTCAAGCCAAGATCATACAAACGACTGAGTTGATGCTGATCTTCCCAGAACACGCGGACTTCCATCTCGCCTTCACGCCAGGCGAAAAGGGTTGTAAGCAGAGAAACTAAAAATAAAACTGTAATGATTCTTTTCATATCTAACTCCTTTTTCACGATCAATTTTTTTTTCATTATAAAATAAAGCAATATATATTCCAAGAATATTTAGTTATGACCGTGAAACATTTTCTGAAAAATTCCGGGAATCAGCTGCAGAGAATTCCGGTTATCACATCTGCAAATACAGAGCCTGCAAAAGGCATAAAGTTTCAAGAATCAAAGCAGTGAATAAAGAACTTTTTTTTATCAGACCGAACTATAATTTCATAATATGGATCAGGTTTTCCAGCAGATATTTTTTGCCTTTATCGTTGATCAGAACCTGTTCATATTCCACGCCGCTGTATTCCCGTTTCTCTGTGATGAAACCAAACTCAGCCGAATTTTCATTGGTGATCGTTCTGCTGCCTTTCTCGGTTTTTTCTTCACCCAGAATGCCCAGTTGTTTGAGTTGTCTGTTCAAAGCAGCGCCGGTAAGTTTTTTGGATTTGTAGGGATCGATCACATTATTCACAGCCTGGCAGAAAGCATTCACACCGAGATTTCCTTCCGGCAGAACCACTTTTGCCAGATCTTCCGGCGAGATATCATAATTCCGGGGAGCCGGTTGATTACCAATCCCGCCCTGTGAAGCTTCTTTCAGCACATCTGCCACAAAAAAGAAGCAGCGGATCAATTTGGGATCGCTCAGAAAATCGACTGATGAAAACGGCTGATCCGTGTAGGGTTCATGCCCATGAGCCAGTTTCAGGATGATCTCTCTGGCTCGTAAAATAGCGTTTTTACTCAGTTCCATTTATTGCCTCCTTTATTCCTTTAATCCTTCTCAACTTATCCCAAGATTTCTGCGGAACTTCAGGACAAGTTTCGATCGTCAGCCTTGTCACATGCCGGCAGGTTATCTGATAAATCTTCCACCAACTGACCCGGTGAAATTGAAGAGATTTCACAGGTTAAAAAGTTGGTGGTTAATGGGTCTGGCGACATCCTTGATCTCTCATTAACCACCAGTTTTTTTAACCCGTGGAATTCCGCAAGACTATTCCACTGGGTTAACTGGTGGCAAAAAATCTACCCCATCTAACACTTTAACCGTTTCAACGGTTTCTCGATACTTCTTATGACTAATCCGATCCCACCGGCTCAAGCCGGTGGTTAATGGGATGGGTGGTGTGCCTTGTTCCACCAACTAAAGTTGGTGGTTAATGGGACTGGCGACATCCTCGATCTCTCATTAACCACCAGTTTTTTAACCCGTGGAATTCCGCAAGACCATTCCGAAGGTCAATTGAAAGGAAATCCCTCAAGAGACCTTCGGAAGTATTATCTATTTATCGCAATCCACGCAATCTTCATATTTTTCGTGCTGCTTGAAGCGGGTCATGCCCAACTTGCCGAACAGCGAATCCACCAGGGAATAGATCACCGGGATCACGTAAAGCGTCAGGATGGAGGCAAAAGCCAGACCGAAGGCAATGCTCACAGCCATCGGCTTCCAGTCGGCAGTGGTGCTGGAGCGGGAAATGATGATCGGCATGAAACCGGCAATGGTGGTAACGGTGGTCATCAGGATCGGTCTGAGCCGGACCGCACCGGCGTTGATCAGGGAATTCCAGCGATCTACTCCGCTTTCCCGTTCCCGATTGACAAAATCAACCAGAACCAGCGCATCATTCACTACAATACCCGCCAGCGCAACCACCGAGATCATCGTCATCATCGAAAAAGGCAGTTGCGTTACCAGCAGTCCGAAGACAACTCCGATGAAAGCAAAGGGGATCGTCAGCATCACGATGAGGGGCTGCACGGCGCTTTTGAACTGAGTAGCCAGAATAGTGAAGACCAGCAGAATGGAAACCGCAAAAGCAAAATAAAGCGACCTGTTGGTTTCTCTTTGCTGTTCCGCCTGTCCGCCATATTCGATGCGGTAGCCGGGGAAGCGTTCACTGAAGTTGGACAGAATACCCGTTTCGCCGGTCAGGGAATTTCCCTTCAGCAGGTTCGTCACTTCATCGGCGGTGCGCAGTCTGGTCGCGCCGTTTTCCTGATAGGTCGTCACCGATCCGTAAACTGTGATCAGCCTTTTGCGGTCGCGATGGGCAATGCTGGCATAACCGGTGGCGATCTGCAGGTCTGCCACTTCTTTGAGTGTAATCAGATCACCGCTTCCGGTGCGGATAGGCAGATTTTCCAGATCGGAAAGGTCCTTTATCTGATCTTCCTGCACCCGCAAAACCACATCGTATTCTTCCATCTGATGTCCGCGATATTTGGACACAGATCCGCCATAGGAAGCATATCCCACCAAACCGGCCAGAGCTTGCACATTCAAGCCGTGATAAGCCATTTTATCATGTTTGGGCAGAAGGCGGATTTCCTTCTTACCATCGGCAAAACTGGTTTCCAGATCGGTGGTACCGGGAATTTTTTCCAATTCGGAAATGATGTATTCGCCGATCTCCTCCAGTCTGTTCAGATCATCGCCTTTGACCCGAATCTCGATATCATTGCCGGTGGGCGGTCCTCCCCCGCCCTGACGGAATCCGTATGTATATAGTCCGGGCAGAACTTCCACAAATTTCCTGATGCTGTTCATGATCTGATCGTGACTGAATTTCATCTCATCCAGCTCCACGAGATCGATCTTGATATTGGCATTTCTGGTGTCGATATTATCCCGATGGCTTTCTCGATAGACGCCGATCGTCGTGACCAGCGATTCGATGTCTTCCCGCTGGGGAATCTGCCAGATATGAGCTTCGATCTGCGATACCACCTGATCGGTAACTTCCAGGCTGGTTCCCGGCGGAGTTTGCAGATTCAGGGTAATGGTTTTGGGTTTGCTGCGGGCAAAGAACTGAAATTTGACCAATCCGAAACGCAGCGCCATGCCCGACAAAGCAAGTCCTGCCAGCAGAATCACCACGACTAACAGGCGAAGTTTCAAAACCCTTTTAACACTTTTTCGATAATTTCGCACCAGCCAGTCATGCAGTGGATTTTTTTTATCTTCCCCGCTGTATTTTCGCTTGCCGCTGAGTTCTGCCACATGGGACGGTAAGATCACCAGACTTTCAAACAGAGAAGCCAGCAGAGCCATGGAAACCACGATGGGAAATACCGACATGAACTGTCCCATCACGCCTTCCATCAGCAGCAGCGGCAGGAAAGCGGCAACCGTGGTGGAAACAGCCGCCACGACGGGCCAGGCGATCTCAGTGGTGCCTTTGATGGCGGCATCTCTGGCGTTGAATCCCATTTCGCGATAGCGGTGCACGTTTTCCAGCACAATGATCGCATCATCCACGATCATACCCAGCACCAGGATCAAGCCGAACAGGCTGAGGTTATTCATCGTTACGTCAAACTGCCGCATCAGAATGAAAGCCAGCAGCACGCTGAAGGGAATGCCCCAGGCGGCAAAGAGCGCATTTTTCCAGCCGATGAATATCCACAATACCAGGAAGACAAGCAGCACTCCCATCAAAGCATTATCACTGAGAGTACGGATACTGTTGTTCACACGGATCGAACCGTCATTGCGCACGCTTACAGACAAGCCTTCGATGCGGTTTTCAAATTCTTCAGCTTTGATCCTGATATTTTTCATCACGCTGATGATATTGCCCTGAGCTTTTTTATAGACATCCAGTGTAACAGCTTTTTCGCCGTTCAGTTTACCGATCGTGACTGCTTCTTCCAGCGTGTCGCGCACGGTTGCCACATCGGCTATTCTGATGATCCCGCCGCTGGCATCCAGGCTGACTGCCAGATCGCCGATCTCTTCCAGAGATTCAAATTCACCCATGGTGCGGATCAGAAAATCGGCATAACCCACTTTGACAGCTCCGCCCGGCGCATTCAGATTTCTCATTTTGACGATATTTGCCAGATCGTTCAAAGACAAGCCATACCTGCTGAGTTTGTGAATATTCGTTTCCAGCCAGATCTGTCGATCGCGCGTACCTTTGATCTCCACTTTGGAAACATAATCCACATCGAGAAGTTCATCTTTGAAATCGGATGCCAGTTCGCGCAGTGCATTATCAGTCAGATCGCCGCCCAGCGCAATTGTGCAGATCTCGTTCACTTCCCGCATATTCAGCCGCATGATGACGGGTTGATCCGCTCCGGAAGGCAAGTTCGTTACTTTATCCATTTCCGTGTTCAAATCGTTCCAGGCTTTATCAATATCAGTTTTCACGTCCATGTTGATGAAGATCAAAGCACGTCCTTCCGAAGCAGTGGAAGAAATATAATTAACATCTTCCAGATCGGACAACTGATCTTCGATCCTTTTGACGACAAGCTGTTCCATCTCCTGGGAAGAAACACCGCGATAGCTGACCATGATGATGAACGAACCGAAATCCACCGCCGGCATCTCTTCTTTGGGCATATCGGTTAATGTGTAGATACCGAAAATGAACACGATGATCATGATCATGTTGATGAGCACACTGTTTTCTACCGAAAATTTTGCTAAAGACATGATTTTTCGCTCCTGCCGGCTCAGTTGCCGTTGTTGTTAAAGCCGGATTTGATCTCGACCAGACTGCCGTCAACCAAACTGTCGATGCCGTCTATCACCAGTTTGTCACCTGCCTGCAGACCGGATAGGATGATCACGTTCTTGCCGATCTTCTCACCCAGTTCCACCGAGTGCAGTTCCGCCCGATCTTGGTCATTGATGACATACACAAAGTTCTGATCGTATTTTTCACTCAGATTGGTGATGGAAGTGAAGATAACATTCTGATACGTACCGCTGAGAATGCGGGCTTCCACGATCATGCCGGGCAGCAGTTTGTTGTTCCTGTTTTCCAATTCGAGTTCGACCGAATAGAAACTGCCGCCGGTTACGGGTTTGATGCCGACGCCGCTGACAATGGCGGGAAACTCTTCGCCGTTATGGATGATCACTGCTTTATCGCCTTTCTGCAGGGAAATGATCTCCGATTCTCCCACACCGGATTTCAGGCGCAGATCTTTGCTGTTCACGATGTTGGCAACCACCTTTCCCATCGAAACATAATCGCCGATCTGCAGGTTCAGTTCGGAGATATAACCGGAAACCGGCGCTGTGAATTTAGAATTTGCCAGTAGTTTCCGAATGCCGGCGAGCTGGGCTTGGGCTCCTTTCAGGCTTGCTTCCGCAGCTTTGTAAGCGCTGGTGGTTCTCAAGTATTCGCTTTCGGAAATTTTTTCGTTCTCATAAAGTTTAGCAGAGATCTTCATCTGCATTTCTGCCGATTCCAGATTTGCCTGAGCAGACAGCAGAGATGCTTCCGCCTGCAGAAACTGGTTCTGATAGTCGCTGTTATCGATTTCCGCCAGCGATTGGCCGGCTTCTACCCAATCGCCCAGCTTTTTATGGAGGGCATTTATCCTGCCGCCGACCTCACTGATCATGGTCACATCCGTGCTGCCTTCCAGTTTGCCGGTCAGGCGGATATATTTATCCAGATCTGCCGGTCTCACTTCTTCGATCATCACTGTGATCGGCTTTTCCTGCCTTTGATTCTCAGCAGAATTACCGGGTTTTCGGTTTTGGCATGAAATCAGCAATAAAGCTGAAACAAGCGCAATAATTATTACATAAATCTTTTTCATCGTTCTATCCTTAATTTTTTAATATCAATTCATTCAAAACTTCTGCGTCATCCGATCCCAGCAGCTGCAGAAGAGAAGATTTTGCGGTCAGATAATCATAGAAACCGGCAGCTTCCTGATTCTGAGCAGAGGCGAACATGATCTCTACCGACAGAAGTTCATTTGCCGTGATATCGCCAAAAGCGAATCTTTCTTTCATCTGCTCGTAGGTTTCGGCGGCATATTCCAGCGCCAGTTCGGAAGCGGTGACGGTTTTGGCTGCTGCGATCAGGTTGAGCACCGAACTGCGCAGAGCCAAAGTGGTATTATCTCTGGCAGATTCCAGATTGTATTTTGCCTGCCTCAGGTTGTGGCGGGAAACAGCCACCTGCAGGCCGTTATCCGCCAGCGGAAAGATCGGCAGTGAGACGTTTATACCCAGTTGACCGCTGCCGCCGTTGAAATCATCTTCGAAATCATATTTCGACCAGCTTTTCAGATATTGCAGATTGAGGGAAGGCAGGAAATTTCCACCCGCCATCCAGAGCGATTTTTCACTTGATTTAAGATTATATTCCGAGATTTTCAGGGAAGGATTCTGCTGAATTCCGAATTTCAATACTTCTTCCACCAGCAGGTTCATCGCCGCTTGATCGAGGTTTTGCAGCTTTTCCAGTTCCGGGCGATATTGTTCTTTTTCGATCTCCTGCAAGTTGCCGATCGTCTCCAGCTGCAGAAAATTCGCCAGCTCCAGCAAACTGTTCTGATACATTGTTTCAGAGCGGATCAGGTTCACTTCATTATTTGCCTCTTCCGAAAGAAATTGCAGATATGCCGATTTGGAGAGCGTTCCCAGTTCGTATTTTGTCCTGGCGATTTCGGTGTTTGCACGGGAATTATTCAGGTTTTTGGCGGCAATTTCCAGCAGTCTATTATTTTTGAGAACTGCAAAGTATCTGGTTTCCAGGTTGAGCAGTGTGGAAAGCTTTTTGCTGCGATAAGATTCCTGAGAGATATTGTGGGCATTTTTGCTGATAGCTGCTCCCAGCCAGACCTTGCCGCCGTTGAAGATGGGCTGATTGACCGTGAGCTGATAGCGGGTGGAAGCATCATAATCATTCAGGCTGCCGGCTGTTATCTGCGTTTCATCAAAATAGGAGTAGCTGCCGCTGATAGTTGCAGTGGGCGCAATCGTCAGATAAGTTTTCCATAAGTTAGCCCTGCTGGCTTTATGGGATTCCGCCACCGCCAGCAGTTCCGGATTGTTCTGCAGAGCAAGCTGACGGGCTTCTTCCAGGCTGAGAGCAAACATGCTCCCGAGAGAAATTATCATTAAGATCGGGATCAGGATTTTCTTCATTGTTCCTCCGCGAAGTCTTTTTTGTTATCACTTTTCAAAGCTGCTTCTTTTATACTATTGAGAGTATTTAACTCCAATTGAGACATTTCATTCATCATCTGCATCAGGATGGGAGCATAGAACGGCATATCGCTCAAACGGCCTTTGCGCAGGGTTTCATCGTGTTTTGCCTGCATTTTGCAACTGGTGCGGCTCAGCCATTCTTCATGGTTTTCCAGAGCTCTGATGAATTCGGAGCGGCTGATATTGTGATGCACGAATCGCAGAGCATTCCAGAAATCCAGCGGTGAGATGGTCTGATCTTTGCAGAAGAGATAATGCCGCAGGATCTTCAGGAATTGCTGCCGGCCATTTTCCGTGAGCTTGAAAACCTTTTTGGGCGGATTGTTTTCTACTATCTGCAGTTTACCAATGATGTAACCTTGTTTTTCCAGCCGTTGCAAAGCTTTGTAAACCGAGGGCGTTTTGATGCGCGTCCAGAAAGATAGTCCGCGTTTTTCAAAAAAACTGACGATCCTGTAACCATGCATGGGCTGGCTGGTTAAAAGACCAAGTACGACCAGATCGACTCTCGACATTTCACCTCCAATGGCTTTAATTTAATCTTAAAGACAACGAAAGCAAGAAATCCTTCACTTTATTTTCCAATATTCTACTTGAGAGTATTATTCCTTTACGATTGGAAGGTTGATTTTTTTCCCTATTGGATCGATTTTATATCAATTATCACGTTATCAATATCATTTTCGTTAAATAGCCTATGCGTTTTTAACCCGTGGAATTCCGCAGGACTATTCCACCGGGTCACGCATAGGATCGAATGAACGAACGAAATAAATCCCCCCACGTCATTCACGGCGTTTCTAAAAAAATCTGAAATTCTCCAGTTTCATCTGTTTATTCAAATCCCATTCGCCGGGCTGCCAGTTGCGAACATGGATCAGGGGATTATCTCCTCTAAAATCAATGAGCAGGAAAAGATAGCCTTCATCTTTGTAGGTGCTGGAATAGTAATTCTGCTTCATGGAAACGCCATAAACATTGGCGACCGGAGCAATTTCGATGTTGAAAGTATCAAACTGCAGCCAGACAAATCTGTTGCGGGCAAAAACATCCTTCTGGCTGGCGATATGTTCCTGCTTGGTTTTTTTGAAATAGATGATCTCATCCTCGGAAAAATCAGTGGAAATCTCTTTATCCAATTTAATGCGTTTCACCACTTTGCCGGTGATGATGATGGCATCTTCGGAATAGAGCGTTTCCACATCTTCGATGCTTTTGGTAGTGTAGGAAGTTTTGTAGTTTTCCAGGAACTTGATGGCGATCTGCCGGAAATCCCAATCACCCGCTGCCACGCCTCTGGTTTCAAAAAGCTTGTGTAACGCGGGATTAATCGTGTAGGCAAAATTATATATCCTGCCGCAGTCATCGAAATCTATCACAACAGTTTCGTTGCGGGTGGGAAAGCCTTCACAACTTACAGCTACGCCAAACTGACGCGCTTCCCAGCCCACATCCGTTTTATTTATCTGCACGGTTTGCGGATATTTCAGCAGTTTGGTATGGTTGCAATCGATCACCTGCCGGATGCGCTTGATTATCTTATCATCGGTAAAGATCGTTTCATCATCCAGATATTCATTTTCCAGCATAGTGAAAAGAATTGCCAGATTTTTGGCGAAGCTCTCCAAAACAGGACAATCTGCTTCATTGATGAACTCGATATTCAGATCGGAGACCAGGCGTTTTTTCGGCTTTATCTGCTCTACTTTTTTCGTTTTCAGTTTGATCTCGCGATATTCCTGCAGTTCTTCCATTTCAAACAGACGGCTCAATATCTGCGTCTGCTCATTGTAGCTGTTATATATGTTTTCCTTCAGATCGATCTTCAGAGCCAGCTTATCCATATTTTCATATATTTTTCCGTAGAGTTCGATCTGCAAAAGGTTATTATTTGTTTTCTGCGGAATGAAATCGAACAGATCATAATATTCGATGTTCAGATCATGCACCGGTTTGTCTTGATGGGAAAAATCCAGCACAATGCTGCGGGTTTCGTGCTCAAAGACGTTTGATACTACATTGATGCGGATATCTTTGGCAATGCTGCGGATCTGCTGAAAGATGATCTCGGAATTATAAGTTCTGCCTTCAAATACCACGCAGCCTTCCGGCAGGGCTTCGATCGCCAGCGCGGCGCGGTAGTAGTTGCGGAACGCTTTGCCCAATTGGTTCGTATGCAGATTTTCTTTGGCATCCCGCAGAAAGCCGCAAATCTCGGTTTTCTTGTTCTCAAAGATGAGCCGGTAGTCTTCTTTTCTGATATAGCGGAAGATATGAAAATTTGGTCCCTGTTTGTAGGAAAGCTGCTTCACATCCGGCAGACGACCGTAAGTGTAGATCCCTGCCACTTTTTCCAGTTCCTCTTCGTCCAGCGGATTTTCGCCGTCGATAGTGCGGTTGATGATCTGGGAAGAAACAACCACGTAGATGCTGCTCATAAGTTCCTGTAAAGCTTTCTGATCGGTTTCCTTGCGCTGCCTGCCTTCGGCGTAACCGAAATAATACTCTTCCGGCTGGGATTGGATGGCGGCGATTTTTGCCTTGATCTCATCCACATTCTGGGCAGATAGGACCATTGAGAATAAAACAATAAAAATTATTAAATTACGTTTCATCATGCTCCTTTTTGATAACGTTTACCCGCCGTTGGCGGGGCGTAATAATTTGGTATTTCATTCCTTTTCCCTAGCCGTAAACGGCTAGGCTATTGAATCAATTTCAAATCAATTATCACGTTATAAATAAACACATCATAAATAGCCTATGCGTTCACGCATAGGAACGAATGATCGAACAAACCCAAATTTTCCCCCACGCCATTTATGGCGTTACCAACGCCTTGAACGTTTACCCGCCTTTGGCGGGGCGTTTATTTTTGGGGGTTGATGCGTTTTTTTTCCTATCCCTGAAGGGATAGGCTATTGGATTATTCCCCAAATATTTATCACGTTATCAATATCATTTTCGTTAAATAGCCTATGCGTTCACGCATAGGAACGAATGATCGAACAAACCCAAATTTTCCCCCACGCCGTTTACGGCGTTACCTCATCAATTACCACGTTATGTTTCTTCAATAATAAATCCCATTCTTCTGTAAAGGAGATTTTCCTGTGATGCTCTTTTTGTTCCTTAATATATCTCATCACTTTTTTTACACCCGATTCACTAACCGAAAATGCTGCAAAGCCACGCTGCCAGCTAAAACGTGCTTTCAGGAATTTCTGCTCATTCAGCCAATGCGACGATTCTCCCTTGATCTCGTTGATCAGTTTGCTGATGGCAAGTTTTGGATTAAGAGAAAACAGACAATGCACGTGATCTTCCGTTCCATTGATCAAGGAAAGATGATATTCATTTTTAGAGGCAATTTCGTGGATATGAGTAAATAATTCTTTGCGTATTTCGGGAGAAAGGAAGGGAAAGCGGTCTTTGGTACTCCACACGATGTGCAACCAGATTTTGTAATAGGTTTGGCTCATGTGTTTTCCTCCTTTTTGATAACGTCGTGAACGTTTACCCGCCTTTGGCGGGGCGTTTTTTTTTGGGGTGGGGCGTTTTTTTTTCCTATCCCTGACCCGATGGAATGGTCCTGCGGAATTCCATAGATTAAAAAGGGATAGGCTATTTGATTATTCCCCAAATATTTATCACGTTATCAATATCATTTTCGTTAAATAGCCTATGCGTTTACGCATAGGAAAAAAGAACAAACGAACCCGATTTTCCCTCACGCCATTTATGGCGTTATCTTTCTCAAACGCCGTGAACGTTTACCCGCCTTTGGCGGGGCGTTTATTTTTGGGGTGGAGCGTTTTTTTTACCTATCCCTGAAGGGATAGGCTATTTGATTATTTCACGAACATTTATCACGTCTTTAATAGCCTATGCGTTCACGCATAGGCACAAATGAACGAACGAATCCGATTTTTCCCCACTTTTCTTCTCTCCCTTCTTTTCCTGGGAGAGAGGCTGGCTTGCCCTGTGAAATCATCCGGCTTTCGAGAATAAACCTACTAACCCTTTATTATTACTCTGGCATTTCTGCACAGGAAATTCTGCTGGACTTCTCTCAAGCACTCTCTGTAACTCCGTTAGGAAATACAAATACCCGCCAAAATTTAGAAGTATTGGAAATCCGAAACCCGTTGTTGTTGTTGCTGTTATCACGATTGTTCCTATTACGATTAGCTACCCGGCAATTGTTGTCGTTGTTGTTCCAGCTACCGCCACGCAGAACGGACTTATTAGGCAAAATTCCCATTCAAACAAAACCTGTAAGTTTTCACTTTATCGCAAAAAAATATCTCATTACACACAATCTCTATGATTCTTTTAGTGTATCCACCCAAAAGAAAACCGAGATTTCCATTAAAGGAAAGAATCTGCTCGTCAACGGACATATTATTAATTGTTCTTTTCTTTAAATTCCTTTTAAATCTTACTAAATTTCTATTTTGCAGTTTAATGCAATTATTAATATATCTAAATCCGAGGAAATTGATTCCGTATTTAGTCTGCGATATTATATTCTTATCCGGATGAATCTTCAATCTTGATTCAACAAGTTTTCTTTCCACCATCTTTCTCAATTCTTTCAGTTCTTCTTTGTTGTTAGAAAAAATCAGAATATCATCCATATATCTAATATAGCATCTCTGGTGAAGCTGCTCCTTGCAGAAATGATCCAGCTCAGATAAATAGAAATTGGCAAAGATCTGGCTGGTAAGATTTCCGATCGGCAAACCTCTGTGCCTACCGTAATCAAAAATATCATCATTAGCAAAAGGAAAATAATATTCTCCATCTGTTTGATAGGTCGAAAGCAATTGTGAAAAAAAATCCAACAACTTCTTATCCTTGAATTTCTTTCTTAACATTTTCATGAGAATTTCATGATCAATTGTATAGTAGTATTTGCTAACATCGAATTTATAGCAATATTGATTGTTCTGATAAAAATAAAAACCTCTACGAATTGCCTTATGAAGTCCTTTTCCTTTTCTGCAGGCATAGCTGTCTGAGATGATATTTTTATCCAAAATCGGATTAATAATATTGCAGATGGCATGATGAATTACTCTGTCCCGAAATGGCGCGCAGGAAATAGTCCTTTCCTTTGGCTCATATATCTTGAATGTCTCATAACCGGAGAATCTGTATTTTTGTTTTTGCAGCAAATTCTGCAGTTCTATCAGATTTGTTTCCAGATCATACTCAAATTCCAATACTTCTTTTTTATTAATTTTACCCTTTTTTGCCTTTTGGAATGCATTCAACAGGTTATTCCATTCATAAATTTGTTCGTATAAATAACCAAATCTTTTAGGCATTCTTCTCTCTCTCCTTTTTCCAGCCTCCAATCTGAGAACCAATTTCATATATCTGTTTGGAAAATGCTTCATATTGTCTGGAAGAAACTATCTTTTGTTCAAACGCCAGGCGAAGAAAATGCCGCAACATTTCAAGCTGCAGGTTTGTTTTATGCAATAGATGATCTTTCTTGGAAGAATATTGTGCTTCGATGGAGTTCTCTAATATTGAATACATCCTTTCCTCTATTCTGGTGCCCAACGTAAAACGATAATTGCGAGGAAATTTAGTGATGATCGGCAAAGACCAATTTATCAATTTCTCAATGTCTTTCACTACCTTAACATCCATAATATCCCTCCCCCCAAAAAACTGCCTGCGGCGCCTTCTTTTTAGAAAAAAGAAGCAAAAAGTGTAAAAGACCAAAAGCTCAAAGGGTAATTATTGAGCAGTCCTGGAAATCCGAAACCCGAAGTAGTAGTAGCTGTAATCACGATAGTAACCAACCACGAACAGCTACCCGGCAATAGTAGGCGTAGAAGCACCAGCTACCGCCACGCAGAACGGCAAATTTCCCGGAATTTGGACCCCGAGGATTACTTCCGGGGCTGATGCTGTAATAGTTTTCATCATACCAGTCCCAGCACCATTCCCAAACGTTCCCGCTCATGTCATATATCCCCAGTTCATTTGACCGCTTGGTGCCTACAGGATGGGTTTTGCTGCCCGAGTTGCTTGTGTACCAAGCAACATCTCCGATGTTATTCGAACCGGAATACTTGTACCCTTTGCTTTTGTTTCCACCCCGAGCAGCATATTCCCATTCCGCTTCCGTGGGCAGGCGATAACCGTTTTTGGTAAAATCACAGGTTATATTTTTCCCGCTACCGCTGTAACATTTCTGCAAACCTTCCATTTCGCTTTTTTTGTTACAGAACTCCACTGCATCATACCAGCTTACCCTTTCCACCGGCAGGTTATCGCCTTTCCAATTGGAGGGATTACTGCCCATCACTGCTTTCCACTCTTTCTGCGTCACTTCATATTTACCAATATAAAAATCACTCACCGTAACGGAATGGATCGGTTTTTCATCGCTATTGCTGTCATTGCTGCCCATCTGGAAGCTGCCGCCTTTTACGAAGATCATTCCTTCCGTACTTCCCCCTGTCAAGGGGAATTGAGGGGGTTCTTGTCCCTTTTCCAGTTTGATGTTCACCTGCGCAGTTTCGTTCAGGTTAATTTTCACTTCTTTCGTCTGGCTGGTGTAGCTGCTTAGGGAAGCGGTGAGGCTGTAATTGCCAACCGGCAGCGAGGAGAGATATTTGGAGCCGTTCCAGCTCTGCACCGTGCTGCCGCCCTGCTTCAAAGCAACCTGCGCTTCCATCGGTTCAATCACAAATTGCAGTTTGCCGGTTTTTTGTTCCAAAACAAAGCTTTCAGTTTTGTTTTTGCCTTTTTCCAGGTTCACGGTGCGGCTCTGCTCGAAATAACCGTCTTTTTTCACTTCCACACGATACATGCCGGCGGAAAGTTCTCTGCTGCTGCCGGAGATTTTTTCGTTGTTGATGTAAATCTCGCAGTTGGAGGGTGTGGTATTTATCGTGAGAAGAGATGTGTTTTTCTGCAAAGTGTAATCAAAGATATTACTGCCGCTTTCGGAAACTGTGATGGTCTTTTCAATCGTATCGTATTTATCCTTCACGAGGCGCAGGGAATATGTATCGGGAAATTTGAAGAGCTGTTTATTTGTTTTGCCTTCGTTCACGGTATTCAGATAAATATCCGCTTCGGCGGGATCGGATTTGACGGTGATCATCACGGGTTCCACTTCCGGCAGAATAAGATTGCTGAAAAGCGTGTTGCTTCTGCTCACTTCGATGTCCTTTGAAATGCTCTTATAGCCGCTTTTCTGCAGTTTCAGTGTATGTTTGCCGATGAAGAGTTCAAAGCTCTGTCCGCTTCCCATGTCTTTGCCGTCAATGATCTTGGCGGCATCGGCTGGTTCGGAAATTATCACAACGTTGATAAATTCCTTTTCCGGTATGTTGGTCAGCTTTAATTCATACACCCTCTGCGCTTTCACTTCGATGCCGAAATCTGCCAGCAGCCGCACTTCCAGGGGTTCATATTCGTTGTGAGTTATTTTAATGACGCGTTGTTTGTCGTTCATATAAAATTTATAGCGGTGGTCGCCTTCTTCGTAGATGGCGGCATGCAGGGTGGGGCGGCTGACGTTTTGAAAGCCCAGCCCGCGTAATTGCGTTTTCACCAGCAGCACCGGCGCCCATTTGCCGTCGGCATCGCGTACGGAGATATTCATATCGGTGGGCGGATTCTCTTTAATGGATTCCACGCGCAGTGTGCCGAGAGAATGTAAAAAGCCGGAAAGCATTAAAGCAAAAAGCAGAAAGACGTTTTTTGTCACTTCATCTCCCCCTAATTTTTTTTCGCTAAGTAGAAAGAATATTTCAAGGTGAATTTGTAAAGGAATTTATTGGGTGTAACGCCGTGAACGTTTACCCGCCTTTGGCGGGGCGTTTATTTGGTTGGTGTGTTTTTTTTTCTATCCCTGACCTGATGGAGTGGTCCTGCGGAATTCCACTGGGTTACGCATAGGATCAAATGAACGAACCACATCCCATCGCAGCGCTTTTAAATTTTTTTTTCTCTCCCAATAAAAAAAGCCGGTATTAACCGGCTTTAATGAAAAAAAACTAAACAAATTTACTGGTTCAAACGCACAACGTTTATAGCCTGATCACCTTTATCCGAAGTAGTAATGTCAAATTCAACCGCTTCGCCATCCACCAGAATCTTTCTCTCGTTGCCTTGTGAAGAGACAGATTTCCAGTGAACAAAAAATTCCTTTCCGGAAGAATCTGCGATAAAACCATAACCTTTTGCATCATTAAACCATTTCACTGTACCTTTCATAAAAACCCCTTGAACATTAATAATTCAAAATTTTAATTACTTATTATTCGAGCAAGCTTTTTATCCGATCAAATAAATAATTTGCTCATTAATCAATAAAAAACATGATGATTCTTATCGATCGAAATTGACAAAAAACCAGTAACTTCTGATCTGAATTCCAAAGAAAATTTGGAGGAAATCAAATGATTGATTTCATGCAGCAATTGGTATTGGAAGCGGGAGAGCTGATCCATCAGGCTTATTATAATAAAGAGCCGGAATTTGACCACAAAGGCGACATTGATCTGGTAACCGAAACCGATCTGCAGTCTGAAGAATTGATCCTAAAACGAATCCGGGAAAATTTTCCCGGCGATGGCATCCTGACAGAAGAACAGACAATGATCAATCCCGATGCTGCACGCAGATGGATCATCGATCCGCTGGATGGAACCACCAATTTTTCGCATCGTTTCCCGTTCTGTGCAGTTTCGATCGGTCTGGAGATCGATGGAAAAATGCAGCTTGGAGTTGTGAATGCACCGATTTTAAAAGAACTTTTCTGGGCAGAAAAAGGCAAAGGTGCATTTTTGAACGGAAAGCAAATTCACGTTTCCCAGACCGCTAAAATCTCCAATAGCCTGGTTGCAACCGGTTTCCCCTACGATCGCTGGCAGAAAGCAGATTTCTACATAAAAGAATTTCTGGCATTCACCAGAACAACTCAGGGAGTGCGCCGCGCCGGCGCAGCAGCAATCGATCTCTGCTATCTTGCCTGCGGCAGGTTGGACGGCTTCTTCGAGCGCAAACTGAAACCCTGGGATATGGCTGCAGGAAGTTTGATCATAAAAGAATCAGGTGGAAAGATCACGCAATTCGATGGAGCAAACTGGCAATATAGCGATCCAACCATTCTGGCTTCGAACGGCATGATTCATGATGAGATGATCGAGATCCTGGCAAAAGCGCATGGATAGAAGAACTTCCAATTTTTTTTTATACTTTAATATCTATTCTAATCTACAAGATAAATCAATACTAAAATAAACTATCTAGTTTTGAGCTGATATTTTTTTTCTTTGACAGAAAATACGCACAGGATAAATGAGATATAAATATTTGTTGTAATGGAAATAAATATGAAAACAGTAAAATATGGAAAGAAAGAGATCACACCTACCAAGATTGTTTGCGTAGGAAGAAATTACGTGGAACATATCAAAGAATTGAGTAATGAAACCCCGGAAAATATGATACTCTTCATCAAACCGAATGCTGCCATTTCAGATCAGCTGATCTCATATCATTGGGAACCTGTTCATTACGAAGGCGAAATCTGCTTCCTTTACGAAGCTGAAAAATTTACAGCCGTCGCTTTTGGTTTGGATCTTACAAAACGAGGTTTGCAATCCCAGCTGAAAGGAAAAGGACTTCCATGGGAACGGGCAAAAGCTTTTGATGGAGCAGCCCTTTTCAGTGAATTTGTTCCTATCGATGAAATCAAAGCTGATCTTACGATGGAACTTAGCGTCGATGGCGAAACGGTGCAAAGCGGAAATGTGCTGCAGATGATCTACAAACCGGATCAAATCTTAAGTGAGATCCGGACTTTTCTCACCTTGAACGATGGCGATATCGTGATGACAGGAACTCCCAAAGGCGTGGGAGTAGTAGAAAAACTGTCTGTTTATGAAGGTAGAATATTAAGTGGAAAAGATCTGCTTGTATCAGCCAAATGGAAAGCACTTTAAGAAACCTTATAATCTGCCAATCCACTCATCATGGGAATACGCTGAAAATAGCAGAAGCGATAGCAGCCGTTCTGAAAGCTGAAATCAAAAAACCAGCTGAACTCGATCCTTCGAATATTGCGAATTATGATCTGATCGGTTTTGGATCGGGAATTTATAATGGCTATCATCATCCCTCGTTTTTCAGATTGCTGGAAAACCTTCCTGAGATAGATAAACAAAAAGCCTTCATATTTTCCACTTCCACCATTTTTGTGGATCGGATGCATCTGAAACTAAGAAACATTTTAACTGAGAAAGGGTTTGAAATTATCGGGGAATTCAACTGCAAAGGTTTGATGACCTCCAGTTTTACCAGATTCATTTTCGGCGGATTGAATAAAGGCCGACCGAATGAAAAGGATTTAAACAAGGCTCGGGAATTCGCAGATACAATCAAATAAAATGGGCTCACAAATCAAATCATAACCTTGAAAAGGTTTAAAAGTATGAGACTTACTCATAAACCTTTTCAAGGCTTTATTGTGCATTTTTGTGGCTAAAAGCAAAAACCCCGATATTGCTATCGGGGGAAGGAGGTTACGTTTTTTAAACATAACCGGGGGGGGGAAGATTCGATCTATATTTCGAGCTTTGCTCTGATTTTAAATTGCGCCTTCCTGATTGATATGAATTTCCAATTCTTTCAAGTGTTTAAGCTCTTCCAGATCCCTTAGCTTTTCCATTTCGTGTTTTGTTTTTTCGATCGCTTTTTCGATTTCTTCCTGTTTAAAAATCTCTACATTGCGCAGTTTATCGCCCAACAGATCAAAATCCGTCAGCACTTTGCGTTCGCCATTCATCCAAACTGATATTTCGCCGTCATCGAAAGAAAGCTCCACCTTTTCCATTTTCTTATCTTGTGGTCGTTCTGCGATTTTCAATTGTAATTTTAAGGTCGAGCCATCCCGCTTGATCTCGATATCGACAAGATCTCCAACTTCTTTCTTCCGGATGATGGCATTGATCATTTTTTGAGAATCTACTTTTTGTCCGTCGAAAGCAATAATTAAATCGCCAGACTGCAAACCAGCTTGGGCTGCAGGTGAATTTTCGATCACTTCTTCAATAATAACTGTTATATCGCTTTCATCGCCTTTTGTTTCCTTTACTACTTTTAGAGCGATACCAATCCATTTATCATTATCGGCAGTGTATTGATAAACGAAAACATTTCCCGGTTTTTCAAATGAAAAATCGAAATTTTTCCCGCTGAATATGGAATTTGAAATTTTGGCTTTTTCTGCCAGGATCAGATCGAGTTTGTTCTCCTGATCATCCTGAAAAACTAGAACTTCGATGTGATTTCCAGGTTCAAAGTTATCCATCATTTTAGTCAGTTGATCGACCGTGTAGATCTTGTCTCCGTTCAATTCCATTAGAATCGCCTCGTTTTTGATTCCGGATTTCTCGGCTGGACTATCTTCCACAACTTCGCTGATGACGATTCCGTAATTATTATCGTAGCCTTTTTGTTCTTTAAAAACATCTTTAAGTTCAGCCAGATAAACTCCCATATAAGCTTTCTTTTTTATTTGGGGAATTTCCTTTTCGCCCAGGACAAACTTCATGTTTTTGATTTTTCCACCTCGAAAATACTTGAGCTTGACTTTCTGATCAGGTTCAAAATTGATCAGCATTTTTATAAACTGACCTTGTGTGAAGATTTTATCCCCATCTATCTCCAAGAGAATATCCTTTGCCAGCAATCCCTGCTTTTCTGCAGGAGTATCCTTTCCAACTTTTTTGATCAGAACTCCATAATTTTTTTTCAAGCCGATTTTCTCATAGTAATTTGAATTGACATCTTCCAAATATACACCCATGAATGCTTTACTTCTTTCCTGTGAGAATAACACACTGCTGAGCATCACAAATAAAACTGATAAAATAACTTTTCTTAACTTTTTCACCTTTTCCTCCTTTCTGAGCGGGATCTTTTTTAATAACTAATGCGACGGGCAGATTGTTTTCGATTTTTTTGATCATATTCGGAAACGATCATCAAACCGCTTCCTGTCTGAGAAGAGACATATTTTCTGATCAGATATGTTTTGTCTTCTTCAAAATCTTCCGGATCGAGCCGTGAAACAAGATTGGGATTGTAAATGGTTGTGTAAGAAAGATTTTCCAGATTCGGGTCAATCTGTTCTGCGGTAATGATCCGCTCATTTTTTCTGAAAATCAGATTATTGATTTTGAGTGCAAGATCCGGTTTGATGATACCGGCAATTCCAAATATCAGCAGCAGCGTACAGAAAGCCAGTACAGTACTGAATTTGCTACGATAACCCTCTCGCTGTAAACAATATTCTGCCACTAATCTTCTTCGCAGATCTTGCTCAAATGACTCGTCTTCGCATTGCGGAATCTGCATTTCAGCAAGTTTTATTTCAAGATCTTTCATCCTCGATCTCCTCATTTATTTTGCGGCGCAATGTGTTTAAAAGTCTGTGCATCTTCACTTTCAGTGCGCCTTCACTTTTCCTGTATATTTCTGCCAGCTCTTTGTAGCTGAGCTTTTCAAAGTATTTCAGGGCGATCAAATTCTGATCTTCCTGTTTGAATTCCTGCATTTTGCTTTGAATCAGATGGTAATCCAGTTTGATCTCGGTTCCTTCCACCCGATTGAATAAATAAGTTTCCTGTATCTTTTGACTGCGTTTCCGATCTCGATAATACTGATTGATCTCGTTTACAGCTATTCTGTACAACCAGCCGGAAAAACTGCAACTGCGGGAATCCAGAAAGCGGAACAGCGACAGTTTTTTCATTGCTTTGAAAAAAACATTGGAGATAATCTCCTGCCGATCTGATTCACTATTCACTCTATGAAAAACAAAATTATTAATCTTCGGATAATATTTCCGATACAGATAATCAAATTCTCTCAGGTCTTTTTTCGCCCTGATGACCCTTCTTCTTTCCTGATCCAAATTTCTTTCCTTTTCTTATCTGCTTTTAAAAACGTATGTTTTGCTTATGGTTACACAATTATTTTTTGATTTTGGCAAATTTGAAAAAAACAGTGTCAAAAGAAGCTGAATTACTTTCGGATACCGCTGAAATCCAATCAGCCGGCAGCAGCTTGCATTCGCAGTATAAAGGGCTATATCCTGAACTGACAGCTTCAAAACCTTAACGTGAAAACCGTTTGTACTCCAGGTTGGGAATGCGCGGTGATCGTTCCGCCGTGCAGACGCATGATCTGACGTGAGAGACTCAGCCCGATGCCGGACCCGTCTTTTCTAGTTGTAAAGAATGGCACAAAAATCTTTTCGATCACATCTACCAATATTCCCGGACCGTTATCGATCACCTGCACCGCAACCAGTCCTCTTCTATCGAGAAAAGCTTTTAACTCGATGCGGGGATTTTCAGTTGCGGCAAGTGCATAAATCGCATTTTTGATCAGATTGATCAGAACCTGTTCGATCAGTTCTTCATCGGCAGTAACCTCCAGACCGGAGGGTGAAACATTGCGAATGCACTCCACACCAGCCCGCTGCAGATCATTTTCCAGAAGCTTGTTGACGTTTTTCAATAGTTTACTCAAAGAAATGATGTCGAATTTTGGTTTGGGAATTCTGGTCAGATTTCGATAAGAATCCACAAACCGGATCAGACCGGTGCTTCGCTTGTGGATGGTTTGCAGGGAGTTTTGAATGTCGATCACCGTTTCGTCTGCTATCTCCTGCGGTTTGTTGTCTGTTGTGTCGATGTCCATCAGCAGTTCATTGACGGTGGAAGAAAGCGAGGCGATGGGTGTGATGGAATTCATGATCTCATGAGTGAGAACGCGGATCAGTTTCTGCCAGGCTTCCATTTCCTGTTCTTCCAGTTCCGACTGAATATTCTGGATGGAAACCAGAATGATAGTCCTGGTGCCAATTTTGAATTCTGTGGCATAGATCGCCAGCTGCATCAGCATATCATTATCCAGAACCTGTAGCAGATTTTTTTCTCCCGCTTTGATCTCCAGTAGTTTTTTCACCATTTCAGAACTGAATCCAGCCAGTTCGGAAATATTCTTCAGCCGGTTGATCTGAAATAGTTTTTTAGCACTATTATTCACCATTTCCACTCTGCCGTCTCTTTGATAGGCGATAAGACTGATGCCGATGTGCTGGATCACGTTCTGCAGATAATGATAATGTTCTTCTTTTTCAGACCGGATCTTCTGGAAATCTTCGATCACGTCATTGAAGGCATGTTTCAGTTCATCATAGGCAGTTCCCAAACCTTCGATCCTGAAGCTGCGGCTGAAATCGGCATAACGGATCGATTCCAGAAAATTGGTGAGATAGCGGTTGGTTTTCTGCACATAACGGTTCAGATCGATGATCTGGAAAATGACCAGTACTCCCAGCAGGATCGGAGTGATTATATAATCCAGTATGTAGATCGTCATGAACATGAGCAGAAGCACTACGGTGATCAGCAGGAGCCTGATGAGAAGATTGACTTTAAAATTTCTGAATATCATATTATCATCCGGGATGCGTTGCTAGATCTCGTATTTATCCAGCCGGCGGTAGAGAGAGGTTCTGGTGAGTCCCAATTCTCTGGCAGCCTGGCTGATATTGCCATTGTGTTTTCGCATGACGCGTCTGATCACATCACGTTCCACATCCTCGATCTTAAAAGATTCCAGGGCGACTTCCTTCGACATCGCTGCTGCTGTTTGCAGCATAAAATCATCGGGCTGCAATATTTTACTATCGCTCATGATCACGGCTCGTTCCAGAGCATGCTGCAATTCTCGCACATTTCCCGGCCAGTTATACTGCTGCAGTTTCTTGAGAGCAGACGAACTAATGCCGCCGATGTTTTTCTGGTATTTTTTTACATATCTCTGCAGAAAATGCTCAACCAGCAGCTTGATATCGTCGATCCTATCCCGCAAAGGCGGTATGTGGATTTCCACAGTATTGATGCGATATAGCAGATCCTGGCGGAATTTTCCCTCTTTTGCCATTTGATAAATCGGCATATTGGTGGCACAGATCAGGCGAACATCCACTGGGATCGGTCGGTTTGATCCAACCCGCACCACTTCACGCCGTTCGATCACCGTGAGCAGTTTAGACTGCAAAGGCAGGGAAAGATTGCCGATCTCATCCAGAAACAAGGTGCCGCCCGAAGCTACTTCGAAGCGGCCCGGTTTATCCTTTTTAGCATCGGTGAATGAACCGCGTACATGCCCGAAAAGCTCACTTTCAAATAATGTTTCGCTGATCGAGCCCAGATCGACGTTCAGGAAGATCTCCTTGTCACGGGCAGAATTACGATGCAATGCTCTTGCTACCAATTCTTTGCCGGTTCCATTCTCACCCAGAACCAACACACTGGCATCGGTGCAGGCTACTTTTCGAATGGTGCTGTACACTTTGTTCATCTCAGCCGAATCACCGATAAAATCATGGAAGGGCTGATCGAGATTGCGGCAGAGTTCGTTGCGCGTCATGCGCAGTTTATCTGCTTCCACAAGTGAATTTCGCAATTTGAGCGCTGAAGATATCGTAGCCAGCAGTTTCTCGTTCTGCCAGGGCTTCAACACAAAATCCACCGCACCGGCTTTGATCGCTTTCACCGCCCGTTCAACATCGCCATAGGCAGTGATGAACACCACCACAGCCGAAGGATCGATCTGCAGAATCTTCTCCAGCCAATAAAAACCTTCCTGTCCGCTGCTCATGTCCTCGGTAAAGTTCATATCCAACAGGATCACATCAAAACTTTGCCGATCCAGCATTGCCGGCAATTTTTGAGGATCGCTTTCGACTTGAATATCTGCCACATGATTTTTCAACAGCAGCTTCAAACTGAAAAGAATATCTTCATTATCATCCACTGCCAATATTTTGCCGATCTTCTCTGCCATCACCTTCTCCTATTTCAAAAAATTACTCCTCTTCATTACTTGGGTTGAATATTTTTTACAGATCTATTCAGTCAACTTAAAACTGTCCGCTATCGAACACCGGAAAGTACGAATGCGAACAAAATAATCTGATACAAAAAATCTATCTTATTGTAAACTAAGGCGTTAAGCTTTTGGCACGGTGATTGCAGTAGATTTCGTAAAGTGAAAGGAGAGGTGTATGGATAGAATAATCGAAAAAAAGAAATGGACGCCGAAGAAGATCATCTGGCTGTCTCTGGGAGCGATATTGGCAATTCTGGTTGTTTATAATATTTTTTTCGGAGATCATACCTCCAAATTCAATGTGCAGCGAGAAAGAATTTCCATCCAGACCGTTGAGCAGGATTATTTTCAGGATTATATCACGCAGACGGGAACGGTCGAGCCGATCAGCACCATTTATCTGGATGCCATGGAAGGCGGGCGGGTAGAAGAGATCCTGATCGAAGAAGGTTCAATGGTACAGAAGGGTGATGTGATCCTGCGCCTGAGCAACACAAATCTGCATCTGGATATAATGAACCGGGAAGCAAATCTGGCAGAACAAATGAACAACCTGCGCAATACACGGCTTTCTATGGAACAGAATAAACTGAACCTGAAAAAGCAGATGCTGGATCTTGATTATCAGATCGGGCTGCAGAAAAGGGAATATGAAAACAGCTTGAGTTTATTTGAAAAAGACTACATTTCGGATAAAGAATTTGAAGAAATAAAAGAACGATATCAATATCTCATCGAGACCCGCGAGCTGGTGATCGAAAACCAGAAAGCCGATTCACTGTTTCGGGATATTCAAGTGGCACAATTGGAAAATTCTGTCAATCAGATGCAGGAGAATCTGAACTTCGTTCGTCAGAAACTGGAAAACCTGAATTTGAAGGCACCCGTAAAAGGATTATTGGTCAACGTCAATGCCGAAATTGGCGAAGCCATCGGCGTGGGACAGCGTCTGGGACAGATCCATGTTCTTGATGAATTTAAGATCAGACTGGAGATCGATGAACACTATATTTCACGCATTCATACCGATCTGGTGGGCACATTTGAATTCAACAGCAAAACGTTTGAACTGCGCATCAAGAAGATCTATCCGGAAGTACGGGGCGGGCGTTTCGGCGTCGATCTGGTTTTTGTGGGAGATGTTCCTCAGCGTATACGCACTGGTCAAACATTCCGGGTCAAACTGGAGTTGGGACAGTCTGAAATGGCAATTCTGGTGCCACGCGGCGGTTTCTATCAAAGCACCGGCGGTCAGTATATTTTCGTTCTGGATGCCAATGAGAATTACGCTGTGAAACGCGATCTTCGCCTGGGACGCATGAACCCAAAATATTATGAAGTTTTGGAAGGCTTGCAGCCGGGAGAAAAAGTGATAGTTTCCAGTTATGACAATTTTGGACGTGCTGAAAAATTGATACTGAAGTAACAGCAGGGAGAGGATGAGGCATGGAGCAGAGAGCAGAGAGCATGGAGCATGGTGCATGAAGCAGAGAGCAGGGAGCCTGGAGCAGAGAGCCTGGAGCAGAGAGCAGTGAGCATGGAGCATGGAGCAGAGAGCATGGAGCAGAGGGCATGGAGCAGAGAGCATGGAGCAGAGAGCTTGGAGCAAAGGGCATGGAGCAGAGGGCAGGGAGGTAGGAAATGAGTAAATTTAGATTTGAAGATCTGGAAATTTGGAAACTGGCAATTGAGATTCTGGATATGTGCATGGAGATCGCAGAAAAACTGGAAGAACTTCATTTCTATATATTTTCTGAACAACTGCGTGCTGCTGGATTAAGCATTTCCAATAATATAGCCGAAGGCTCCGGATCAAATTACAATAGAGAATTCAAACTCTTTCTAATCTATTCCCGTCGCTCCTGTTTTGAGGTTGCCAATATGACATTGTATCTGATTCATAGAAAGATTATCCCTGAAAACTGGAGAGAAAAATTGATAGATAAATTAGAGGTTTTCAGTAAAAAGAATATAACATTCCAAAGGACGCTGAGATGAAACAACAGAAAATATCCATACCCTCTCCCCTTCGCCCCTCTGCCCTTTGCCCTTATCCCTTTGCCCTTTGCCCTTATCCCTTTGCCCTTTGCCCTTATCCCTTTGCCCTTTGCATTTTAGCAATGAAATGAAGAAAATAAAAAAATTGGAGGAAAAATGATCAAGACAGTTGATTTAACCAAAGTGTATCGTACTGATGAAGTAGAAACAACAGCTTTGAACAACGTCAATGTAGAAGTAGTAAAAGGTGAATTTGTCGCCGTGATGGGTCCTTCGGGTTGTGGAAAATCCACCCTTTTGAACCTGATCGGTCTTTTGGATAATCCCACCAGAGGCGAGTTGCATTTCAATGACAAAGAGGTATCCAAATACACCGAAAGAATGCGCACAAATCTGCGTAAATCCAACATCGGCTTCATCTTTCAGAGCTTCAATCTGATCGATGAACTCACAGTTTATGAGAACGTGGAACTACCACTGCTTTACATCAAAATGAGTGCAGCAGAAAGAAAGAAAAAAGTAAACGAAGTTTTGGACCGCATGAAAATAGCCCATCGAGCCAAACACTTTCCGCAGCAGCTTTCCGGAGGTCAGCAGCAGCGCGTGGCAGTAGCTCGTGCAGTTGTCACGAATCCCAAGCTGATCCTGGCAGACGAACCGACCGGCAACCTGGATTCCGCCAACGGTGAAGAAGTCATGGATATGCTCACAAAATTGAACGAAGATGGCACCACGATCGTGATGGTCACGCACTCTCCGTCCCACGCTGAATATGCTCACCGCATCATTCAGCTTTTCGACGGTCATGTGGTTACCGAAAACATCAAACAGGAATTTCATCTTTAATAATCAGAAAAACACAAAAAAAAACGGATGAAATGCGAAGCTTGATCCGATTTTACAAAAAAAGAGGAAATTATGATCATTAATTATATGAAGATCACATTGCGGAATCTGACGCGAAGAAAGTTTTATACTTTCATAAATATCCTGGGTTTGGCTATTGGCATTACCTGCGCCATTCTGATTGGATTATTTGTGATGAATGAGCTGTCTTATGACAAATTCCATGAAAAACACGACCGCATTTATCGGCTGGAATCGCATTTCACGATCCAGGAATCGGATGATCTTTTTGCAGTTACTGCCTTTCCACTGGCCAGAGCGATCAAAAAAGAATTTCCCCATGATGTGGAAGAATGGTGCCGTTTCAGCTTCATGGATAACAACCTTTTTCAATATGATGGAAACAAGTATTTTGAAGATAATGTATATTACGCCGATTCCACTCTTTTTCAAGTTTTCACGCACAAGTTCATTGCCGGCTCACCCCAGGATGCACTTGATGATCCCAATGAAATGGTAGTCACTGAAAGCTTTGCCAAAAAGATCTTTGGTGACGAAAATCCCCTCGGCAAAACCCTCGATACAGGTTACGGATTCGGCTTCACGATCACCGGAGTCATCGAAGATGTGCCGCACAATGCTCACCTGCGTTTTGAAGCTGTCGGCTCGATGATCACCCTGGAACAGTTTTTTGGTGCGGAACGTTATCACAGCCTGGACAGTCAGGCTTTCTGGAATGTAGGATTTTACAACTATATCCTTTTGAAGGAAACCGGGAAAATCCAGAATATATTGGATGGTTATTCCGATTTTAATGAAAAATATATCGTTCCGGTCGGTCAGCAATTTGGAGCTACATTCAAATACATGATAACTCCGCTCAAGGATATTCATTTATATTCACGGCTCAGAAGCGACCTACCCACCGGCAACATGGCGTATGTTCATACTTTCAGTCTGGTTGCGCTGTTTCTGCTGCTGATCGGCTGCATCAATTACATGAACATGGCAACGGCACAGTCTGCCAATCGAGCAACAGAGGTGGGAATTCGCAAGGTGGTAGGAGCTCAGAAACGTTCGCTGCACCTGCAATTTCTGATCGAATCTCTGATCATTTCATTTTTTGCCTTCATCATCGCTTTGCTGGCAGTTGAATTGTTGCTGCCATCTTTCAATGAGCTGGCAGACAGACATCTCACGTTCAGTATGGCAGCCAATTTTGACTTCTTTTTATTCTTGCTCGGAATAACATTTCTGGTGGGATTTGTTTCCGGCAGCTATCCTGCCTTCTACCTTTCGTCCTTCATTCCCGTAAAAGTATTGAAAGGCAAATTGAGAAAAAGCAAAGGAACGCTCAGGAAAGTCCTCGTTTTATTGCAGTTCACCATTTCCATCATCCTGATCGTGGGAACCTTTACCGTGATGCAGCAGCTCAATTTCCTGAAGGATAAAGATCTGGGATTTGATAAAGATAATGTAGTAATTCTAACGGTTCGAGATACGACCGGAGTACGCAATCTGCAAGCCTTCCAGTCTGAACTGCTCAAGAATCCGCAGATTCTGGAATCAACAACTGCCAGCAGTATTCCTGGGCAAGGTTATGGAATAATCGTGCAACGCTATGAAACAGCCGATGGTTCCTTGAAAGAAAAGGCAATAAATTTCGTTTTTGCCGAACCGAATTACATTGATTTGATGGATATGAAGATCATCAAGGGTAGGGATTTCGATCCTGATCTGCAAACCGACCTGGAAGAAGCAGTTATCATCAATGAAGCTACCGCACAAGTTCTGGGCTGGGGTGATGATCCGATTGAGAAAAAACTTGATTTTGGTGCCGGTCTGGAAGGCGAAGCGATGCGTCATACAAAAGTCATCGGAGTTGTAAAAGATTTTCATTATACTTCACTTCACAATAAAATCGATCCGCTGATTATCTTGCTCTCGGATCAACCAAATCGTCATATTCACCTGCGGGTAAGGCAGGAAAATATCCAGCAGACGCTGACATTTATAGAAGATAAATGGAATGAATTCAATCCGACCTTCCCGTTTGAATACACTTTTCTGGATGACAACCTGAATGAGCAATATGTAGCAGAACAGAAAATCGGGAGAGTATTCACCTATTTCTCAATAATGTGTATCTTTATCGCCTGCCTTGGTTTATTCGGGCTGGCAGCCTACACGGCAGAACAACGCACCAAAGAGATCAGTATCCGCAAAGTGATGGGCGCAACTTCAGGCAGTATTGTAGTGCTTCTTTCCAAAGAATTCTCCATCTGGGTGATCCTGGCCAATATCATCGCCTGGCCGGTAGCTTTTTTGGCTATGCGATCCTGGCTGCAGAATTTTGCCTACGCCGTCGATCAATCCTTGTTCACTTTCATTCTGGCAGGCATCACCGCGCTCGCAATCGCTTTGCTCACAGTAAGTTTCAGAGCGATCAAAGCAGCTCAGACAAATCCGGCAGAAGCACTGAATTATGAGTAAAGGAATTTAAGATGTTCAAGAATTATTTGAAAATCGCTCTTAGAAATTTCAGTCGCAGCAAGGCTTTTTCCTTTATAAATATTCTGGGACTGGCGATCGGCATGGCGGTCTGCATTCTGCTGCTGCTCTGGGTTCAGAATGAATTAAGTTTCAATAGATTTCATGAAAATCGTAGTCAAATCTACAGTATTGTGCAAATAGGCACCTGGAATGACGGTGATACTTATGGCAGCAGAATCATTCCTTATCGACTCGCTCCAATTATGCAAGAAATCTATCCGGAAATCAAAAATCACGTGCGCCTGCGGACTTTTAACGGCATGATGATGCAGTTCGATGATAAAACCTTCTATGAAAACGACGTTCTACTCACTGAACAGGCATTATTTGAAATCTTCTCTTTCGATCTGCTGCAGGGCGATCTGGAATCTGCCTTTAGCGACAAACACAATCTCATTCTAACGGAATCCACTGCCAGAAAATATTTCGGTGAGGAACCTGCCCTGGGCAAAGTGATGCGTTATGATAATCAAACCGATTTCACCGTTACAGGTATAGCTGCCGATCCTCCGGCTAACTCCAGTATTACTTTTAATATGATCCTCCCTTTCAAGATTATGGGAGAAAGCCGCATCAACAGCTGGAGCTGGGAAAGCTCCGGTTATGTCCAACTTCATGAAAATACAGATATCGACGATTTCAGCAATAAGATCATGAACACAATTCCGGAAAACAATCCCGAAAACAGAAATCTGACTGCTATTCAATCACTTTCCAGAGTTCATCTTTTTGATCCGCTGGAAAAACCCCAGAACCTGATCTTTGTAATCATTTTTGCTGCTATCGCCATCATCGTACTGCTGATCGCCTGTATAAATTTCATGAATCTTTCCACAGCCCGTTCTGTTAAACGAGCCAAAGAAGTAGGCATCCGCAAAGTGGTGGGAGCAGATCGCCGCAATCTGATCCGGCAATTTCTGAGCGAATCTATCCTGACAGCTTTTCTGGCTTTGATCCTCGCGATTGTTCTGGTGGAACTCTTCCTGCCAGCCTTCAATAATCTGGCTCATAGAGAATTTAATCTTTCCTTATCCAATCTAACCTTACTGGCAGGTTTGCTAGTGATCACTCTATTGGCAGGATTAGTTTCCGGTAGTTATCCGGCTTTTTATCTTTCCAGTTTTGTGCCTGGTAAAGTTCTGAAAAGTATAGGCTTCAGCAAAACCAATAACCGCTTTCGAGCGATCCTGGTTGTTTTCCAGTTCACCATCTCCATTGCTCTGATCATCTGCACTGCCACGATTTATGAGCAGTTGGCTTTCATTCAGAATAAAGATCTGGGATTTCAGAAAGACTTCATTGTCAGACTCGCCATGAATACTGAATTGGAAAGCTCTTTCTCTTCTTTCAAAGAAGAGCTGCTGAAAAATCCTGATATTCTGGGTTTGACTTCCTCCTCCACTTCGCCAGCCAATGTGGGAAATGTAAATCCTGCGATCTGGGAAGGCAAAAGCGACGATGAAAGAGTTCTCTTTAATTTCTTCCTGGTGGAAAAAGATTTTCTGGATGTTTTTGAAATGGAATTGGTGGCAGGAAAAAATTTCCATAAAGATTTTGAGCAAGGGGAATCAGCTTCCTATATTGTGAATGAATCTGCTGTGAAAATGATGCAGATGGAAGATCCGATCGGTAGAAAATTTACAATGTATGATGAGAAAAATGCCGGTGAGATCATCGGCGTGGTGAAGGACTATCATTTTCAACCTCTCACCGAAGAAATTGGTCCTATCATGATCACGACTTTGGGTTGGTGGCGTGGAAATGTATTCATCAAAATAACAAACCAAAACGTGCTATCAACTTTGCAGTTCATTGAAGAAACATTCCAGAAATTCGCACCCAGCTTCTCCTGGGAATATTCCTTTCTGGATGAGAACATTGAGCAGCTCTATTCGCAGTTTTATGAAATGGGATCGATCATCAAATATTTTGCAGTTCTGGCAATTTTCATTTCCTGTCTTGGTCTGTTTGGTTTGGCTTCCTTTATGACCGAACAGCGCACTAAAGAGATCGGAATCAGAAAAGTATTGGGTTCATCAGCAGCAAAGATTGTGTTTCTCCTTACGCAAGGATTTTCTAAATGGGTGCTGCTGGCAAACATTTTTGCCTGGCCGATTGCCTATTTTGCAATGCGGAAATTTCTCAGTATGTTTGCATTTAATTCCGGACATAATTCATGGCTGTTCATCGCATCCGGTTTGAGCGCACTGCTCATCAGCATCATCACGGTGGGGTATCAGACTCTGAAAGCTGCCAACGCCAATCCGGTGAAAGCGTTGAAGTATGAGTAAAGGAGTTTAAGATGTTTAAGAATTATTTAAAAATAGCAGTCAGGAATTTCCTCCGCAACAAGGTTTTTTCCTTTATCAATATTATAGGATTGGCGATCGGTATGGCGGTCTGTATTCTGATACTTCTCTGGGTGCGCCACGAACTCAGTTATGATCGGTTTCATGATAATTCAGAACGGATTTTCCGTGTAGTGGAGATGCAGGAACAATCCGGTGAACCATTTCCGGTAGCTGTCACACCGGCGCCGCTTGGTCCCGGAATGTTGCAGGATTTTCCGGAAGTGGTCAATTTCAGCCGCTTTCAAACCTATAGCTTAGGCTATATCCATCATGGTGATGACATGTTCAAGGCAAACATCACCCTGGCTGATCCTGGTATCTTTGAAATGTTTACTTTTCCTATCTTAGCTGGCGATAAGGAAGTGATGTTGGATGATCTGTATAATGTGGTAATTTCTGAAGAAATGGCAGAAAAAATCTTCGGGGATGAGGATCCGTTGGGTCAGACTCTGCAGATAAATAAATCAACTATCCTGAATGTTACCGGTATTTTCCAGAATGTTGCTGGAAATTCCCATCTGGATTTTGATTATGTTGTTCCCTTTGAATTACTGAAAGAATTTGGCGGTAACCTGGAAGAATGGAGTTCTAATGCAATTTACACTTATGTTCAGTTGCAGGAAAATGTTGATTGGCAGGAATTTGACAGCAAGATCGAAGGTTATCTGGAAGACCATGAAGTAGGCTATCCTGTGAAACTTAACTTACAGCCGCTTACTGATATTCACCTGCATTCTCACTATGTAGCCGATATTGACGGACATGGTGATATTGTCTATGTTCGGATTTTCTCGATGATCGCCGCTTTCATTTTACTTATCGCCTGCATCAACTTCATGAACCTGAGTACAGCCCGTAGTTCCAAGCGTGCCCGGGAAGTAGGTTTACGCAAAGTTGCGGGTTCCAGCCGCCGGCATTTGATCAGGCAGTTTTTCGGCGAATCGATCCTTTTAGCCTGCCTGGCAATGATCATCGCCCTGGCATTGGTTGAGCTGATTCTGCCATACTATAACCACATCCACGGCAAAAATCTGGGTTTGTTCAGAGATTTTAACATCATCGGTTTACTGATCGGTATTACCATACTGGCTGGATTACTATCAGGTATTTATCCAGCTTTGCTGTTATCTTCTTTCAAACCTGTTACCGTTTTGAAAGGTTCTATCACAGGAGGTTCCAGCAAAGGCACTTTCCGAAAAATTTTGGTAATTTTACAGTTCACTCTTTCCATCATTCTCATCATCAGCACTATAATAATTCATAAACAACTGGACTATATCTTCACTACAGATATGGGTATGGATCGGGAGAGGATTGTCAGTTTCTGGGTAAACAGGATCCCCTCGAAAGACATTGCAGCATTCAAAGATGAAATGAGCAAGCTTTCCAATGTGGCAGCCATTACCTTTTCCAGCCAGTATCCTACTGATTTTGCTTCTTCCGGTTATGGTTATACCTGGGAGGGATTATCAGAAGAAGATCGAGTTCTCATCCACACTCTAACGGTTGGAGATGATTTCTTTGAAACATTTCAAATGGAAATGCTCGAAGGACGCAGTTTTTCCAAGCAGTTTGCTTCGGATACACTGACTTTTGTGATCAATGAAAAAGCTGTGGAAGTAATGGGTTTCGATAATCCAACCGAGCAGGTTTTGCACAACAGGTATAGTGAAATATCGGGATCGATCATCGGCGTGGTGAAGGATTTCAATTTCAAGCATATCCGAAATCGCGTGGAACCGTTGATAATAAGCTATCATCCGCAGATCAGAAGTGCGGCACATGTGAAATTATCTGCTGGTGATGTGAGTGCAACTGTCGATCAAATTGAAGCGATCTGGCGGGAATTTGTTCCTGATATTCCTTTTGAATACCGTTTTCTGGATGATGTTTTTAATCGAATGTATCAGGCAGAAAAGCAGATGGGTAAGATCTTTGATTATTTCACGGGTTTCGCCATTCTTATTTCCTGTCTTGGGTTATTTGGACTGGCTTCTTTCATGACTGAACAGCGATACAAAGAAATCGGTATCCGGAAAGTTTTGGGAGCTTCCATCAGCGGTATAATGCTGCTATTGCTGAAGGATTTTACAAAATGGGTGTTGATCGCCAATCTCATTGCCTGGCCTGTTGCCTGGTATGTAATGAATATGTGGCTGCAGACATTTGCCTATAAAACAGCTCTTGAGATCTGGATTTTTGTGGTTGCCGGTGCTACCGCCTTGATCGTGGCTCTTTTCACTATCAGCTTCCGCAGCTTCAGAGCAGCAGTTCAGAATCCGATCGAAGCGTTGAAGTATGAGTAACGCAAACATCCTGTCTGCGCTGAGAATTGAAAAATGAGAAATGAGAGAAGAAAAGCAACTCTGAAAAGATTTCTTACGGAAATTCTTTCAGTTAAGACTTTCAGAGTGAAAAGAAACCTTGAAAGTGCTAAGCGAAGAGAAAATGAGACAGAAGCCTTTTCAAGGTTGGTAATGAACAGAACCATGAAAAGGTTCAGCCGGAAGAAAAGCCGTTTAAACCTTTTCATGGGCAGATAAAGGAGAGTAAAAAGCATGATTAAAAATTTTTTCAAGATCGCCGTCCGTAACCTAAACAAGAACAAGTTCTTTTCATTAATCAGTATCGTCGGTCTGGCAGTGGGAATCGCAATTGCCGTGCTGGCAGGATTGTATGCTCATAATGAACTTACCGTTGATAGATTTAATCCTCATTATCATAATATCTACCGCCTCGAAGTGGGCACCTGGTTCACCACACCGGCGCCGCTGATCCCGATCATCAGATCTGAGATGCCCGGTCTGGAAGCAGTTGCAGCTATCGATCGACATAAGATGACTGTGAATATCAACAACGAAGAACAAACTATCAATGATGTGCTTTATACAGAATCGGATTTTTTGAGTATCTTTCCATTGCGGATGCTCTGGGGAAAATCTGATCCGGCTTTTGATGAACCATATCAGATGATCATTTCGGAATCCGTTTCCAAAAGGTTGTTTGGATCTGCCAATCCTGTGGGTGAACATCTGAAGGTGAATGATCGTTATGATTTCACGATTGCCGGTGTTTTTCAGGATTATCCGGAGAATTCGATCCTTTCTTTCAATGCTCTATCTGCCTGGAAAAATCGGAAGACCATGACTGGCGCAGAAGATTATTTTGAGAATTGGAATAATTGGAACTACCAGACTTTCGTCAGATTATCAGATTTAACTTCTCCTCAGGAAACCATTGAATTATTCAATGCTGCTTTCACCCAATTAATGGCAGAGATCGACTCGGGTAGAGCAAAAATTGCTTTTCAGCTTCGTCATCTGAAAGACATTTATTTTTTTAAAGATTTGAGTAAAAATGATCACTGCAATCATGGTAATTTGCAGTATTTGATATTGTTTTCCACCTCTGCCCTGCTCACGCTGCTCATTGCCATCATCAATATCATCAATCTAACCACCGCCCGGGCAAATCTGCGTTCAGCAGAGATCGGCATCCGCAAAGTGAACGGCGCCGGCAAATCCGATCTGGTCAAACAATTTATTGGAGAAGCTTTCATTGTTTCACTGCTTTCCTTTCTGGTTGCTCTTTTATTGATCGAAATTCTTCTGCCTCATTTTAACGGAATCATAGGCAAAAACCTGATTTTCAATCCGATCAGTAATCCTCTGATGGTCTTATTTCTGCTGGCAGGAATCGTCTTCATCACATTTCTCACCGGATTATATCCGGCCTTCTTCATGTCATCCTTCAATATGATCTTCATCCTGAAAAAATCCCTGGTCAGAGGCAAAAGCGGCTTGCAATCCAGACGCATTCTGATGGTTATTCAGTTCATCATCACCATTTCCCTTATCCTGGGAACTCTGATCATCTATTCCCAGATGAAATTCATGGTGAATAAGGATCTGGGTTACGACAAGGAACATGTTCTGTTTTTTGCCATGAATTCCGACTTGAAGGAACACGAAACAACTTTGAAGGAAAAACTTCTGAAAAATACCGAGATCAAGGCAGCTTCGATTGTTCATTCCTTGCCGGGAAATCTCTATATGGAATGGGGACGCACTTTCGATGATGGTTCGAGTGCTCATTTCTTCAGCCTTCCCTGCGATGAAGACTTCATCCCAATGCTGAATCTGGAAATCATCGAGGGCAGAAATTTTGATCCGAAACTGGAGACGGACAAATCCGCCTATATCGTAAATGAGACTTTTTTGAAAAAGCACAATATTTCCGATCCGGCATCGATCAAGATCGGAGAAGACAAGATCATTGGAGTTGTGAAAGATTTCATCTTTCAAAGCCTGCATTATACTATAAAGCCTCTGGCTTTCACTTTCTTCACAGACTGGTCGTGGTATATGGCAGTGAAAGTTCAGGGAAGTGATATAGAGTCTGCTCAAAAAACTATCCGGGCAATCTGCAGTGAATTCAGTGAAAAGAAGATCAACATCAATTTTCTGGATGACACAATTGCTGCCAAATATATTAAAGACAGGCAGTTTGGCACTATTTTCACTGTTTTCAGCGTATTGGCTATTCTGGTTTCCAGTTTGGGGCTTTTAGGTCTGATCTCATTCGAAGCAAATCGCAGAACAAAGGAAATCGGAATCCGTAAAGTGCTGGGAGCTACTCCGCTGGAAATCATCAGATTATTCAATAAGGAGATCGTTATCCTGATCTCAATTTCAGCTGTTTTTGCCTGGGTCATTGGTTATTTCTGGTTGATAGAATGGCTGCAGAATTTTGCTTTCCGCATCGAGATCAAACCGATTTATTTCATTCTTTCCGGGATTGTAACGGCTTTGCTTGCCTTGCTCACTTTTTCCATTCTGGCATATAAAGCAGCTATGGCAAACCCTGTGAAAGCGTTGAAGTATGAGTAATACCTTTCGAAGGTTTTTAGAACTTCTTACTTGATCGACCTTCGAAAGTTTAGAGATGAGTAATGAGAAGTGAGAAAGGAGTAAAATTATATGAAAACGTTTGAAAAACAATGGCGGCTGAAATTGCAGAAAGCTCTGCAGAAGATCGGCAGGGGAAAATTATATCAGGATTTGAAGGAAACAAATTCAGAGAAAGCCAGCGAACTTTGGACGAAAAAGCTGATGCAGACCTTGCTGAAAGAACTTTCAGAAGATGAACTCAGGGAAGTGATGTGTGGCTGTGCCTGTCATGCCGGCAAAGACAACCTCATCGCCATTCGGGATGTCTATGCTCAAAACCATGATCTGAAAAAGGCACATGCCATGTATCAGAAAGTATTTGAAGTTTTCATAAAAGATTACAAGAATCTGAATGATGACGAAATGCAGTATTTGATCGATCATAATATAGGATCAGCCGGAGTTCTGGAAGGAAACGTGATCTCAGTAACCAAAATTCCCAAAGAATTTTCCCGCTATCTCAAAGCGAATGATGAAACCGAGAAAAGGTATTTATACTGCCACTGTCCCAGAGTGCGGGAATTATTGAAAATCGAGCAGAAACCGCTTCCCAAAGAATATTGTTATTGCGGCGCCGGATTTTTCAAAGATATCTGGGAATTCATTCTGCAGCGTCCTGTAGAAGTAAAAGTAGTGGAATCTCTCTTGCAGGGCGATGCTGCCTGCAAGATCGAAATTCATATTTAGAAGGAATTAAAGATGTCTGTATTATTAATGATAGTAATTGCTCTGATTGTGCTGTCAATTCTCGTGGCTACTATCATCATTAGCCGCAAATATCAGATTCAACCGAATTTTTTTTCATTTTTCGTTATCGGTCTTATCTGGCTGCCGCTGGGTCTGGTTTTGAGAAATCATTTTCTGGTAATAATGGGAGCTGCGTTTTTAATTACCGGGCTGATAAATCATAAAAAATGGCAGACCAGAATAAAATGGTCAGAATTACCTGAACCGGTGAAAAGAATGAAAATTTTTATAGTGATTTTCTTAGCCGTTCTGGTTTTTGCAGGATTGGCTTTTTTTCTGCTGGCAAATCAGGGCTTTGTAAAAATATAAAATAAATTCTTCAATCAGGAGGCTGATATGAGAGAAGTAGTATTATCTATTCCCACTCTGGAAGCAGAGCAGAATCTGGAGATAGATGTGCGCATCAACGGTAAAAAAAGAACGCTGAAATACCGAGTGGAGATCATCCACTGGCCTGGAACAGAACCTACCTCGGAAGAAAAAGTGACTGTACTGAAACACACTATCGAAGATTACGACAAAGATTGGGAGCTGATCCAGATCGGCGCACCGGATAAGGAAAAGATACCACTCATGTTCCGAAAGAAATCTGTTGCAAGATAAGCTGCCGAAAAGATTTTTGATAAAATATTCTAAAGAAGGAGTCGTAATGAAAAGAATAATTATGTTCATGACGATAATCGCGCTCCCACTATGCGGATTTGCTCAGCATTACACACTGGATGAACTGATCGAGGTCGGACTGGAAAAATCCTATGATATCCAGGCAGAAAAAGTAAATGAACTGGATGCCGGCAGCTCGCTGCGCAGCAGTTACTATGGACTTCTACCTACTCTTTCTGCCGGATACGAACGTGCCAAATATTTTGACGCTGCCGATCCGCAATGGAATGAGGGAGCTTCGCTCTATCTATCCAAAACCATATCGTTGAACGATCCGAGTTACTACAATATCTACACCGCAGTGAACAACCTGAAAAACGCCCGTTATTCTCTGGTAGAAAGGCGCCAGAAGATTGCTTATCATGTTTTCAGCAGCTATCTCAGTATATTGCAGACTCAGGAAACTCTGGAAATCCAGCGCAAAAATCTGGAGTTACAGGAAAAGATCCATCAGCAGATCAAGCTCCAATATGACAGCGGCAATAAATCCATTCTGGATCTGAAACAGAGCGAAGTATCGCTGATAGATTATGAGATCGCTGTCAATGAAGCAGAAAATGCCCTTTCTTCCACACGTAAGAATCTTTTTTCATATTTGAACCTGCAGGATGACGGTTATGAATTCCTGACACCGGAGATCGCCATCGGTATAACCGACCAGGATTTTTCGTCCAACCTGCCACTTGAAAAGCAAGCTAATCTTTTGAAGAACAGCAAAATCAATCTTCTGCAAACCAGGATGAATCTGCTGCCGACTTTATCGATCGGTTATAATCTCTCTCATTCCGATCCCAACGATGTACTTGATCTGCCGAATTACAACCGGGTGAACAATTCTGTTTTCATTTCAGCCAGCTGGAATATTTTCGGTCTTTTGGATCGTTATGAATCTTACACGAGCAATAAACGGACTCACAAGTTGCTGGAGCTGAGCTATCAAAATTCGGAAAAGGAATACAGCATACAACTGGAAAATCTGCAGAATGATTTTAAAACTTTGCAGAAGTCATACGAATTGTATGAAGAAAAACTGAAACTCTCGCAGGAAAACCTGAATATGGCGCAGGAGCAGTATAGGCTTGGAATGATCAGTTTGCTGGAACTGGATGATAAAAAACTGGAATTTCAGAATACACAACTGGCAAAAATCCAGAGATATTATCAACTGCTCAAAAAACAGGAAGAGATCAATCTGCTGATGTCCGAAAAGATTTTGGGAAAATGGTAGATGGTGATTGGGTGATTGGGAGATTGGGTGATTGGGTGATTTGGTGATTGGGTGATTGGGAGATTGGGTGATTGGGTGATTTGGTGATTTGGTGGAACTCGCAGAGTTCAATATCAATAGCCGCAGTCGAAGCCTGCGGGAAAAAAAGAAAAAAAACAATCCTGAAAGGATTGAATGAAACGGAGAATATATGACCGATTTCAGGACAGATTTTACCGACAAAATAAAAAATTTATTAGAAGAAAAAAATTACATCCACACAGCCTGGGAAGGCGGATCCGCTGCCACCGGCAGACTGGATGAATATTCCGATCTTGATCTCTGCCTGATCTGCGACGACGATAAAGTTGAAAAAACTTTTGAGATAATCGCAGATTACCTGCAGAAAAATTACGGCATCAAATCCCGGTTCCGTCTGCCTGAACCTGCCTGGCACGGACACTCGCAATGTTTTTACGATCTGGATAATACACCGGAATTCTTTTTCTTGGATTTGCTGGTTGAAAAACTTTCCGCCGGAAATCGCTTTATGGAAAAAGACCGTCACGGAGATGCCATCGTCTGGTTCGATAAAAAAAATCTATTCGATCCCACACCCACTCCCGGAGAACAGATCGAAGCTAAAGGCAGAAGAATGTTCAAACTGCTTTCAGGCTCTCTCTGGCTTCATTTTCTGAACTTGAAAAAAGAAATCCGAAGAGGAAATTTAATCGATTCCTACACGACTTACTACCAGCTATTAAATCGCCTGTCCATTCTCTGGAATCTCAAATATCGCCCTGCCAAAGTGGATTTCGGATTGCGTTATGCTCAGCGGGATTTCCCTCCGGAAATCGTACATTGGCTGGAAGAAATGCTGATTGTGAGTGATCTGAAACAAATGAAGAAAAACCTTGAAATCATTGAACAGAAGTTTTATGAATTGATTGATGAATTGCATCAACAGTGGGGTTGATCACTGGATTTTGCTTAATCAAAACAAATGATAAATTGTCCTATATTGTTTAAAAAGATTTTAGGATAAAATTTTTTCTTCACAAATTTGCTGATGTTTTTTATTTTACTAAATGTTTTAGGAGGATAGATGGCTAAGAAGAATCAGAAAGAAGTTCGAAATCTGCAATACTTTAAAACTCAGGAAGAATGGGAAAACTGGCTGAAGAGAAACAGCAATATAACCCAGGAAGTTTGGTTGCTGCAATACAGACCGCATACAGATGAACCTTCTCTGAATAATGAAGAATCTTTGAAAACCGCTGCCAAATACAATTTTAAACATACTCTCATCAAACGCATTGATGATGATAGTTACGCACGCAAATTTATACCTGTTCTGCCTGAAACTTCCGAAAAAGAAAAGCCGGAAGAAACTCCGCCCCAACCTGATACAGCAAAACCCGATGTTATCGCGCCGGCAGCACCTGTCACATTGCCGCCCATGCAGGATGATGTCTTCAGGTCTAAAGTAGATAAGGAAACTGAAATTGAAGACGAAAAACCGCTCATCATCGACCTCCCGGAAGATGATGCTGAAGAAGCTTCCTCGGTTGAACCAGTTGCAGAAATCACTGATCAGGAAGCAGAATTTCCGGAAAGTGAAGAACTGGATGACGAGGATTTGATTGCACCATTGGACGAATCAATCGAACAGGAAATTGAAACTGAAGAGATTCAGGAAACAGAAGACGACCTGGAATGGGAAGAAGATACTCTGCCGACAACTCAGGAAGAATCACTTGAATTGGATGAAACTTCTGATAAAGATAAATTGGAAACTGAGCCGGAAATAGATGAAGAATATGACGAAGACATAAGCATAGGTGAAGTGAATGAAAAATCGGCTGATGCAGAGCCGGATGAACAAGATAAGCAGCCCGATGAGCAGGAAGATACATTCGTCAGAAAGGTCACACCGGGAAAGAAATAGGATTTCAATAACTCAGAGCAAAGGCTTTGAGATAAATTTTTACATTACCTTTGCTTAATTTCGCGTTCTTCACAGCTACTCTCTGAAACGCTTAAAATAAGCGCTTTCGAAGAAATGTAGCCATCAGTCCCCTATTCCTCCATTCTCATTTCTTTCTTAGCCAGCAGACTGTAGATCGCCGGGATCACGAACAGAGTCAGGAAAGTGGCACTGATCAAACCACCGATCACAGTTAATGCCATGGGTGATTTCAGTTCGGAGCCCTGTCCGCTGCTGATCGCCATAGGCAGCATTCCGCCCATCGTGGTGATAGCAGTGATCAGAACAGGACGGATCCTGTCTTTTCCCGCCTGCAGGATTGCCGGACGCATTTCCAGACCGGACAAACGCAGTTGGTTCATGTGGTCGATCAGCACGATGCCGTTATTCACCACAATTCCCGATAAAATAATGCCTCCCACAAAACTGGCAACAGACAACGTCGTTCCGGTCAAACCAAGGATCAGCATTACACCGATAACTGCCAGTGGTATGGTGAACATGACGATAAACGGTTGACGCAGACTTTCAAACTGGGATGCCATCACACTGTAAACCAGAATTATCGCCAGCAGCAGCGCTCCCGCCAAAGTCAGAAAAGCTTCCTGCATATCCTTGTAAGCTCCGCCGAATTCGATGTAATATCCTGCCGGCAGATCGGCAAGAATATCACCGACTTCCGATTGAATATTTGTTACTATGCCGCCCACATCGTTTGTGCCGGTGACGCTGGCAGTAATTGTAACTTTCCGGCTCTGTTTTTCGTGACTTATCTTGCTGGGACCTTCTGCCATTTCCAGCCTGGCTATCTGATTCAGCGGTATTGACATTCCCAATGGAGAAAGTATTGATAGCCGCATGATGTCTTCAAAACTGTTGCGCTGCTCTTCTTCCAGACGCACCAGAATATCGATCTCTTCGCCGCCCAGACGAAAAATGCCGCAAATCGTTCCCCATGAGGCGGTTTTGATGGTGGAAGCGATTTGAGTTGCCGTCAAGCCATAATGAAAAGCTCTGTCTTTTTCAATGATGATGTGATATTCCGGTTTGCCCTGTTTCATGCTGTTGATGATATCGGTTACATGCGGAACGTTCTGCATCCTGTTTTCCAGCCGGCCTGCCAGAGATTTCAATTGTGCCAGATCTTTGCCATAGATATTGATCTCCACCGGTTTGGACTGTCCGCCGCCCATCATCTCTTCTGAACTCATGAAATTAAACTCCGCTCCTGCCACTGAGGGTAGTTGGGAACGTACTAACTCTTTGATCTGCTCTGTGGACAGCTCTCGGTCTTCAGTCATTTTCAGGCGTACAAAAACCTGACCTTCATTCACATCCTGCGGGTTGGTGGGATCCGCCATCGCCTGCGCATCACTCATTGGTCCGATCAGGATCATCGCTGTTAAAACTCCGTCGGTATTGATGATGATATCTTCCAATTGTTCAAAGACCAGATTGGTTTCTTCCAGCGGCGTACCCAGCGGCATCTTAACGTTCAGCACCATGAACGGCATATCGCTGGCGGGCATGAATTCAGTTCCGATCAGACCTAAAATGGGAATCAGGAATGCCAAGACCAGCAGAATTCCAACCAGTGCTAACGTTTTACCGCGATTATTCAAAACCCAGTTCAGATGATTGGCATAACGTTTTTTTATGCCCTCGAAAAACTGCTGTGATTTATCAACTTGCGGACGATCCTGCGATCGCCTGAACAGGACTGAAGCAATAACCGGTACGATAGTGAGCGAAACGAAAAGTGAAGCAGCCAGTGAGAAGGCTACGGTGAGAGCCAGACCCCGCACCAGAATTCCCGTCATCCCTTCAGCAAAGATCATTGGGAAGAAAACGGCGATCGTGGTAAGGGTGGATGCTGTGATCGCCATCGCCACCTCGCTGGCACCTACTTTTGCCGATTGAAATCTGGTTTTTCCCATTTCCAGATGACGGTAGATATTTTCGATGACAACAATGGAATTATCTACCAGCATTCCCACGCCCAATGCCAACCCGCCCAATGTCATGATATTCAAAGTAAATTTTGCCAGATAGATGGGCACAAAAGTTGCCACTACCGAGATGGGAATCGCCAGTGAAATTGCCAGGGTGGGACGCCAGTTGCGCAGGAACAGGAACATGATACAGATTGCCAGCAAGCCGCCGATGATAAGGTTCCATACTGCCCCGGCAGTAACTCGCGAGATGGGCATTCCCATATCCATGACTTCGTGGAATCTTAATTTCTCGCTGAATTCGTTTTCCAATTTTGCCAATTCTTTCTTCACAATATTGGAAACGGTTAATGTATTGGCTCCGGATTCTTTGGAGATCATGATCATCGACGTGGGTAATTTATTGGTGCGCAGGATGTTGCGATGTTCCTTAAAGCTTTCCTGCACCTTTGCCACATCTCTCAGATAGATCACTTTTCCTGATTCTGTAAGTTTGATAGGCAGATTTTCTATCTCATCCAGGCTTTTGTATTGTGCCATAGTGCGCAGCAGATATTCATCTTTACGTTTCTGGATATGACCGGCTGACATATTAAGGTTGCCGGCTGCCACGATCTGAACGATCTCATTGATGGAAATACCATAATACTCGATTTTGTCCTGATCTACAATGATCTGTTTTTCCAGTTCATCACCGCCATAGACAACTACGGAAGCCACGCCCTTCAGATGCTTCAGTTTGGTAGCGACCTCATCTTCCAGCAGCTTGCGCAATTCATAGGAATTCTCAGCACCGGTAACGCCGTACATCAGAATGGGCATATCGCTCAGATTGAATTTCATCACCAGCGGTTTGGAAACTCCCGACGGCAGATAATCACTGATCTGCTCGATGGCATCACGAAGGTCCTGGGCGGCAAAATCCAGATTGGTTCCCCAGTTGAATTCCACCATCACCAAAGCTGCATTTTCCAGACTTTCGGAAGTGATGCGTTTAATATTCTTGACTGTTGCGATCGATGTTTCGAGCGGTTTGGTGACAGCTTCTTCCACATCCTGCGGCGAAGCTCCGTCGTAGATGGAAACGATGGAAATGACAGGATAATCCATATCAGGAAACATTTCCAGACCCAGCCGGGAAAGCGAGATGCCGCCCAAAATGATGATCAACACCGTTATAATGAAGATCGTAACTCGTTTATTTACTGAAAATTCTGCTAATTTCATGATTTATTCCTTTGAAAATTAATAAGAAAACCAGCATCATAGCGATCAGAAAAAAAAATGTTTCTGCCTGGCAAAGCAGGTCTCTCCGTTTTCCCAATCTGACTGGTTTCATTATTTCACGACCTCTACTTTGTCGCCGGAAGTGAGCCCAACATTTCCTATTACCACAACCACATCATCCTTTTCCAAACCGGATTTTATTTCGATCTCGTATTCATTGCCGATGCCCGTCTCAATCATTTTTTTGAATGCTTCTCCATCTTGCACAATAAAAACATGATCGTTATTCAGCACAGCTTTCTGAGGAATGTAAATCGCATTCTGCGCTGTCCGGGTCAGGACTTTGATTCGGGCAAACTGATTATTCCGCAGGATATTTCCACGATTATTCACTATTGCATCCACCTGGAAAGTACCGCTGAAAGCATCGGCTTCCGGCGAGATGAAACTAATATGTCCCATGAATTCCTGTTCACTGCTGTTAACAGTTATCATCACGCTCTGCTCCATATTCAGCTGGTTTATGTCGGCATCGGAAATCTGGAAAGTTGCTTTCACCTTTCTCAGGCTGACCATGCGAATGATAAAGGGATCCATCATAGCGTCATAATGTTCATTTTGCTTTTTATAGATTTTGGTGATGACACCAGTGATGGGAGCAGTCAGCAGTGTATTTCTCCGAATGAAATCCAGACCGGATTTTGCCAGTTTAAAAGCAGTTTCCATCTCTTCAAAACCGGCAGCATCGATCGCACCTGTTTTATACAATTCCTGCATTCGCAGATAGTTTTTTTCGGCTGCATCGAACTGCAACTGCGCCTGCTGCAATTGAGTATCATCCAGTTTCGCCAGCAGATCACCTTCCTGCACCAGATTTCCTTCCTGCACATGCATTTCCAGAACTCTGCCGCCCAGAGCCGGTTTCAGGTTGATAGCTTCATCTGCCAATATCCTGCCGCTAAATTCCAGATAACTGGAAATCTGACCATATTCTGCCGGTGCCACTTTTACTTCACGGGCACCAAAAAATTCCTGCTGCTGCGTCTGTTCAGCTTCTTTCTGCTGACAGGCAGTTATGCTCAACATGATCAAAATGATCAGTATTATTGTATTTTTTAACATTATTCCTCCTGCCGGATATATTTTTCAATTTCATATTTTGCAAGGATGAAATCGTAATAGGCAGCCGTCAGATTCATCTCGCTGCTGAAGAGCATCGTTTGTGCATCCAGAAGCTCGCTGTTGGTCACCAAACCCTGTTCGAAGAGGTCGGTGATGATGCGGTGATTTTCGGCTGCATATTCCAGAGCTGCCCGTTCGTCTTCCACGATCTTTGCATTCAGAAGCAGCTTGTTCATGCTGTTACGGGCAGCGATCAGATAATTATCGCGCGCCCAGGCTGCTTCATAAGCGGTTTTTTTCTTCTCGTACTTAGCCTTCTTCAAGTTAGTGAAATTTGCTCCGCTATGAAAGATCGGAACAGAAAAGACAGCAGCCAGCGACCAGTTGTCTTCGCCGTCAAAATCAAATTTATCGTCGCTTTCGATCTGATATGTGAACTGTAAATTCAAAGAAGGCAGAAAGTTGCCTTTGTTCAGATCGTAGTTTTTCTTCATCATCCGTTTAATCAGATCCAGAGATTGCAAAGTGGGACTGGTCTTTTCTACTCCAGCCAGGAATTCTCGTTTTTCCCTGTCTTTTTGAAGATCATCCATGGCAGCGTAGCTGGAAATTTCCTGATCGAATTTTTCCAGATCAATTTTGTCCGGAAGGTTGGTTTCATCAGTTCCCAGCAAGTTTTTCCAGAATCCGACAAGTTCACCAATGCTGTTTTCGATCTGCCGCAACGCTGTTTCATCGTTCTTCTGTTTCACCTGCCACTGCAGAAGATCAGATTTTCGGACAGTTCCCACTTCATACTTTTTCTGAACATTTGCCAGATGAGCAAGCGCTGAAGCCAGACTTTTTTGAGTGAGTTTTTCCAGATCCTGCAATTTGAGCAGATTGAAATATGTGGAAGCAACAGCAAAAGCCAGATCCTTCTCTTTATTGATCACTGCCAGTTCTGCCTGCTGTTTCGCCAGACCAGCCAACTGATACCCGAGTATCACTTTGCCACCATTAAAGATAGGCTGACGAACCGTGATATCATTGGTGTAGGTTGTTTTATAAAAACCGCCGCTTAATGCTCCCATTGAAAACGGAACAAAATCGCCTGTGGGAAAGCCATTGGAACCCAAAACCGGCAGTTGATAAATCTCCTTCGCCTGATCATAGGTTTCATCATCGATGCGCACCAGGGTAGAATTGAAAGATGCCTTGGGCAAAAAATTGGTCAGGGCATTTTTCTTATTCCAATCTGCTATCTGCAAGGCAGATCTTTCTGCCAGCATTTCCTTGTTCTGCTGACCGGCAAGTTCGATACTATCTTCCAATGTTATCGAATTTAGCAGTATCATTGAAAAATACAACAAAATAATCACTGATAAGATTTTCATATAACTACCTCTTAGTTAATTTTTTCCCCGCTTGCTATACCATTCCAGATCGTCTCAAATAGTTTCTGCCCCATCTCTGCCAGATCGATCCTTTCATTCAGAATATGATAGATAACTGTTCCTTCCGCCAGAGCATTGATCATAAAACCGAGCGTAGCACAATCCAGTTCCGATTTTATAATGCCCTGCTGTTGTGCCTGCTGCAGCAATCCCACAAAAGTATCCATTCCCTGCTGGTGAGCCTGAGCATGCTTCTGCTTGATTTGCGGAAATCTGGTGAATGCTTCCATCATCAAAAGATAAAAACTGTCAACTTCCAGTTCATCCGAATCTGCCAGATCACAAACAAAATCGTGGATTTGAGAAAGCGATGAAAAATAAGCCTGCATAATATTTTTCAAATCTGAAGAATGGGAATAGATCTGCATTTCCCATTTTTCAAGTTCATCAAACATAAAATCGATGCACTGCAGGAACAGGTCTTCCTTGTTTGTGAAATGATGGTAAATGCCACCTTTGGAACTCTGCGATTCCGTGACCACATCGCTCATTGATGTGGCGTCATAACCCTTTATCAGAAAAACTTTTATGGCCGATCTTATGATCTTTGTTTTCGGCTCCATCACACCTCCTCACAAAATCAAACGGGTTTTGAACCGACCGTTCGGTCTGCAAAGAATTTTTGATTTGTCTTTGTGTCAAATACTTTTTTTATTTTCAGAATCATAATTGAAAGAATCGCGATTTAATCTGTCAAGCCGTCCTGTCTGACTTCTGAACATTGTTTTCAGCTTGACTGATGAACTGATAAAAAAAGAAGTTACTCAGAAAATCTGATGACATATTATCAGATAAGATTGATCTTGAAGAGAGTCGAAAGTGGTATTTTTATTTTTTTGCATAAGTTTAGCAGGTGGATTCATTTCCGGTTTTCTGGGAGTGGGCGGCGCCATTGTAATGATCCCTTTACTATTGATGGTTCCGCCGATATTTGGCTTTGCAGCTTTATCGCTGAAAACGATTGCGGGCATTTCCATGTTACAGGCTCTTTTTGCCTCAACTTCAGCTGCCATAGTGCATCGGACAAACCGGTTTCTGCATTTTCCAACGCTGTTTTGCGTGGGTATTCCAATGGGTTTCTCTGCTCTGGCAGGATCGTATTTTTCCAGATATATGGCTGATCGGCTGATATTACACATTTTCAGCGGATTAGTTTTAATCGCTTTTTTCACATTGTTCTTTCATCATAAAGAAGAGCCCAATGATGCCGCACTAACCGATTATAAAATAAAAAAAACTCCTGCCTTATTATTGGGATTACTGTTGGGATTTTTTACCGGAATTGTGGGAGCAGGAGGAGGTTTTGTGCTGATTCCACTAATGAAATCGATCCTCAAAACGCCGTTTAGAATTGCTATCGGTACAAGTCTGGGAATAATCTTTATCAGTACTTTTCTGGGTTCGATCGGTAAAATCATTTCTTTTCAGGTTGATTATATCATGGTAATTCCTGTGATCATCGGCTCTCTGCTGGCTGCTCAATTAGGAGCAAAAGTCAGCAAATTCACTTCACATAAAGTTCTGCGATACAGCCTGCTATTGGTGTTAATTTTTAATTTAATTCAAATATTTATTAAAATCTATACAAGATGAAAGTGGAATATATCATTATTCTAATGGCTGAAAATTTTAACAAATGAATAATAATCAAAAAATAATTTGCATTACATTTCATTATGCTTTATATTGTTAACTAAATTAAGGAGGGAGCATGTTGAAAACAAAACGAGTTATTATCGCTACAATTTTCGGACTTATTTTTGGAATTGTCTGTATGTTGTTGGCTGGTTCGAATCAGGATTTAACGATCGGCATAAAATGGTCGATCCTGCTCAGTCGAGGCTTGCTGGGCTTCCTGATCGGTATCAGTGCCCTGCGAATGGCCTGGTGGATTCACGGTATTGTTCTGGGTATTATCGCCAGCCTTCCCATGGCGGTTGCAATAACCGATACTACTCCGGCTATTTGGACTTTGGTCATGGGCATAGTTTACGGCTTTTTGATCGAACTTATCACATCCATTATTTTTAAGGCGAAACCGCTAAAAAGTGAACAACTGACAGAATAGCAAAAAAGAGCACAGCGCCCGTTTAATAACGGGCGTTTTTTTAATAAAAAATTGGATTATCGGAAATACTTTTGTGTTGAATTATCAAAATTGTTTGTGATTTAAAAAAATAGTGGACGCGAAAAAACCTCTGCTGCACATACTTTATTGGGAGTAATGAATGAAGACTCTGATCCTGATTTTTTGCATAACTTTATTTTTCACCCTATCTGCCACTATTATCCACATTCCAGCAGATCAACCCACAATTCAGGCTGGGATCGATGCGGCAGTAGATGCTGATACAGTTTTGGTGCAACCCGGAACGTACACCGAAAATATAAATTACAACGGCAAGAACATCACAGTTGCATCACTGTTTCTTACTACTCAGGATACAACCTGTATTTCACAAACAGTCATTGATGGAAACCAATCTGGAAGCGTCGTAACCTTTGAAAGTGGAGAAGATTCGACAGCAGTTTTGTGCGGGTTTACGATTACAAATGGGTATGGTGATGAAGATGGTGGAGGGATCTGCTGCCGTAGCTCCCATCCGAGTTTGAGAAATTTAACAATAAGCGATAATTCGGCATTTGATAATGGCGGTGGGATTTTCTTATATTTTTCTTCAGCAAAATTAGTAAATGTTAATTTGAATAATAATAACTCACACGTTGGCGGGGGCATAAGTTGTCTCAATTCAAATACAAATTTACTTGATGTCACAATTAACGAAAATGATGCATCCCAAGGGGGAGCATTTTTTTGTCTCAATTCTAATCTATTCCTAACTAATGTGATTATATATGATAATTATGCTTCCCATTCTGGGGGAGGATTATATTCTTCTAATTCAATGAATTACGTTCAAAATGCAATAATAAGCGAAAATCATACTGCCAATGATGGGGCGGGAATTTACTGTAAGAATTCGGAACTCATTTTGGAATATTCTATTATTGAGAGCAATACCAGCTATAGCTGTGGTGGTGGAATATATTGTAAAGATTCAGATTTGAATCTTACTAATGTTCAAGTTATTAATAACGCAGGAGAATTAAATGGTGGAGGAATTTATCTCACAGATTCTTCTACTGCTTTCATATTCAAAAGCAACTTATCAGGGAATGAAGCTTGGTGGAGTGAAGGTAGCGGAGGAGCGATTAATTGTAATGATGAATCTTACATTGAAATTGAAAACGGATATATTCAAGATAATTTTGCCAATACAGGTGGGGGTATTTCTTGTACTGAACTATCAGAACTTAAAATTATTAATACATTGATATCAGATAATGAAGGGAATGATCGTGGATGTGCAATTCATATAGAAAATTCAAATTCAACTATTGTCAATTCAACAATAAACAATAATACTCCAATGAATACTGCATGTGATGGGGGCGGTTTGCATAGCTCATCTTCCGCTGAAACAACTTTGATTAATTGCATTTTTTACAATAACCTCCCTGATGAAATCCATTTCAATTCTGAGCAAAATCCATCTTCCGTCACAATTTCTTATTCAGACATACAGGGTGGAGAAGCAGGAATTGTTACGAATAACAACGGAACTGTAAACTGGCTGGAGGGCAATATCGATCAAGATCCGTTATTATTGAATTCTGGTGAGCATCCGTTTTCTTTAACAGAATGCTCACCTTGTATAAATGCTGGTATTCCCGATACAACTGGATTGAATCTACCGGAATACGATCTGGCAGGGAATCCGCGAATATTTGATGATCGAATTGATATGGGTGCTTACGAATTTCAATATGAAGCTTTCGATGCAGATTTTGAAGCAACACCCACCACGGGTTCGGTTCCGCTTACAGTACAATTCACTGACCTTTCTTCTGGAGGATTAAACAATTTAAATGAAGATAGACAAAGGCGGAACATTAAGCGAAGAAGATCAATCAGAGAAATCATTTCCTGGGAATGGGATTTTGATAATGATGGAACTATCGATTCTAACCAACAAAACCCTGAGAATGTTTATGATCAGGTGGGAGTTTACACAGTATCTTTAACTGTAAGTGATGGAACATATTTTGATACCGAAACCAAAACAGATTATATAACTGTAACTGACACTGGTAATGAAAATGAATTGATTCCATTGCAAACAGAATTGATCGGAAATTACCCCAATCCTTTCAATCCTGTAACCACCATAAACTACGATTTAGTGCAAAATACCAATGTCCTTTTGCAGGTTTTCAATCTGAAAGGGCAATTGATCGAAACTCTCGTAAATCAACACCAGGATGCAGGGCAGTATTCTGTTGCCTGGAATGCCGTTAACCAAAGCTCTGGAATTTATTTCTACAAGTTACAAGCCGGAGCTCAAACCGCCACAGGTAAATGCCTGTTGCTCAAATAAAAAAAGCACCGAAATCCCATCAATTCCGGTGCTTCCAAAAACTGAAAATGCAATTAAGCTAATGCTTCTTCCAGAGTTCCCGTAATTTTGAAAATGGGCAGAAATCCGGCAATATCGAAGATCTCTTTGATGTGATCTTCCATACTGCAGATAATCAATTCTCCAGCCACTTTTCTGGTAGTTTTCATAGCCAGCAGTAAAACACGCAAACCGGCACTGCTGATATACTCCAGCTGAGAGAAATCGATTATAATTTTTGTTCTGTCGCCTTCGATGATCGGAATTAATTCACTTTCCAGTTCTGTGGCAGTGGTTGCATCCAGTCTGCCGATAACGCTCATAACTATTGCCTTATCTCTTTTTTCTTGTTTGATCTCCATAACTCCTCCATTATTTTATTTTTTTCTTCATTTCCAATATATTTTTCCCATCTTCTCTTTTATAATTTATCTCACACATCATTTTTTTTACAAGATGGATTCCCAGTCCACCAATTTTTCTCTCATCCACCGATTTGTCCAGTTCCGGCTCCGGCAAAATGAGCGGATCAAATTTTTTACCTTCATCAGTAATGATAAGGTTTAGGACATTATCCGACAGCCACCATTGAACTACGATTTCATGCTCATTTTCATCATCATAACCATAAGATATAATGTTCAATAAAATCTCTTCTAACACCAGATTGATCTCGAACATTATTTTCATTGGAAGATCATTCTCTTCACAGAACACTTCCATTTTCTGACTGATACGGGCAATTTCCGATTTTTCATTTTTCAGGATTTCTTTGAACTTTTTCATTTTCCGCTTCTCACAACAAGTATTTTAAAACCATCAAAGTAATATCATCCGACTGCTCTGCTTCACCGGTGAATTCCTTCACTGTTTCTAATGTTTTCTCAGTGATCTGGCGAGGCGTTTCTTCGCGAATCTCCGCCAGGAATTCTTCCATTTTTTCGTAAGAAAATTCGTTATTATTTATATCCATCGCTTCATTCACGCCATCAGTATAAAGATAGATAATATCATTTTTGTTCAGCTTTATTTTTTTGGATGAATATTCGCAATCTTCCCAAACGCCCAAAGCCATGCCGTCTGTGTTTTCCAATTGAGAATATCCGCCTTTTGGTTTTAATAAATAGGGCGGATTATGCCCGGCATTACAATAAGTGAAATCACCATTTTTTACGTTGAATACAGCCAGGAAAGTGGTAACAAACATAGCAGAATCGTTTTCCTGACAAAGCTCAAAATTAACTTCACTCATTATCTTGTGCGGTTTGGATACTTCGTTTGCTTTGGCTTTGATCAGCGTTTTGGTGACAGCCATGAATAGCGAAGCCGAAACACCTTTTCCTGAAACATCGGCTATCACCAGCACCAGATTATCATCATCCAGAAAGAAGAAATCATAGAAGTCTCCCGCCACTTCTTTGGCAGGAATATTGCGGGCAAACAGGGCGAATTCGCTTCGGTCCGGGAAAGGAGGAAAAATACGCGGGATCAGCGATTCCTGAATGTGACGGGCAATACGCAATTCACTTTCCACCGATTCCTTTTCTTTGGTGGCAGCTGTCAGGTCATTGATATAATGCTTCAAGTCGATCACCATTTTATTGAAAACCATCGCCAGTTCATGGATTTCATCTTTTCCTTTGATGTCTTCCATTCGAATTTCCAGATTGCCGGTTGCCAGTTCTTCTGCCATTCCTGCCAGTTTACGGATCGGGTTTGTGATATTGAAAGCTGCCCAGATAATGATAAGAACGATCAAAATAAAACCTGCTATCATCAGTCCAACGTGTTTGTAAACAATACTGTTAACTGTGGCTAAAATTTCATTTTCCGGAATTACAGCTGCCAGTGTCCAGCCGTTTTCCTGTACGGGAGTATAAACGATCCACTGCCGATAGCCGGTGATGGGATCGGGAAAAGAATTGATCTCAATTTTGCCCTGCAGCATGGAGCGCCCGAAGATTCGCATTTCGGGAAGATCGAACTTTTCTGCTTTGCTGAAGATAGTTTCCCTCATCACATCCCGATCATTGGGATGATAAATATACGTTCCATGCTGGCTGATGAGAAAAGTATAGCCTCTCAGAATATCGATACCCGCCATGCGTGTACGAATATCCTGTAGAGAAATATTCACAGTGGCAACTGCCATTACTTCTTCATTCACCAAGATCGGCACAGAATAAGAACACATCAGCACATGACCGTTTGTTTTCTGATAATAAGGCTCGGTCCAATATGGTTTTTTCAGCAGTTTGGGAATGGAGTACCAATCGGCATAAACATAATCTATGAAATCCGACATATCCTGCCGAATGATTTTACCATCCTGTTTAAAAACATAAGGAGCCAGATATTTTTCCTGATCGTCATATGTGTAAGGTTCAAAGGCAAGAGTGATGCCGTAGATGTAATTATATTCAGTAATAAGATTTTCCAGCAGCTCAAAAAGCTCAGTGCGGGAGGGTTTTTCTAAGGTTGCACAAAATTTCGCCAAAATTTTTGGTGTTTCAGCAATACGGCTGAAATCGGTATTCAATCTGGCGGCATGGTGCCCTGTCAGTTCAATCATGTAATCTTTCATCTGCTGAAGAGTTTCGGTTTTATTCCAATTATAACTGAAAACCAAAATTACGGCATAAACCACTAACAAGGGAATTCCAATGTAGAGAATAAGTTTCCAGATGATGGGACGTTTGATTTTCTTATTCTTCATTATTCTCCACTCCTGTAGAAGTCAGTATAATCGGGGATTTCGGTGATGATATCTTGTCTCAGCAGAATTTCTCCGACCCGATAGTAATCTTCTTGTTTCATTTTTCCCCAGGAAGTCCATATTTCATCTGTTTCATACTTGATCGATTCTTCGATCACGTTCAACATCCATTTTTGAGCTGCGTAATTGGTCTGCATTTTGTATTGATCGCAATAATCCAGCACAGTTTGCAGGGTTTCTTCTTTATTCCGAAGAGCATAATCCCAGCCTTTGAGACTGATTTCACAAATTTTATGAGTCAGTTCCGGATTATCGTAATAATTCTTTTCTGTCGTATAAATACCGTCTTCTGGAAAGTTGAGATCATAATCGCTGAAGAAGAAAGTATTCAATTCATTTTCATTTACGCCGGACAAAATCATTTTGTAATATTCATTGTAATACATTGCAGAAGCCACATCCCAGGCATCAGCTAAAAAACCGTGAATATTGTAGGATTGTTTTACCGGTATGTAATCGATTTTAAATTGATTGAAAAAAGCGGTGGGCTGAATCGTGAAATCTCCACTCCATAAACTGATCTTTTTGCCGATCATATCACCCGGAACAGAAATGCCGCTTTCTTTCTTTGTCACCAGCATCAAAGATGATTTCTGCAGGACCTGACAGAAATTTATGATTCTGGTTCCTTCTGAACGGCGAGCAATTGTCTGGCTGAGCCAGGCTGTACAATAATCGATCTCGCCGGCTAAAAGCTTGTTTATAGGACTGCCGATCCCATCCGAGAACGAAAGCTCCACATTCAGTCCGGCTGCTTCATATAATCCCTTTTCATAAGCCATGATGTAACCAGCAAACTGAGCCTGCGGAAACCAGTGTAATTCAAATTTGATGGGATCTGTTTCCGCAAAAAGCGAAATGACAAAACAAACTGTTAAAACCGTAATAAATTTATTCATATGATTATACCTCTGTCACACCAAGCAGGCTCCGGCACCTGCCGGAGACGTATCGAAGTGTCGAATTAATATTTTTAACCTCATCCTTCGAGGCTTCGCCGGACACGTACTTACGACTAAAGTTGAACTCAGGATGACATTTTCCATTTTTATACATACTCTTGTGTTTTTTACTTAAACATGGCTGTTCCATTATACTTCCAATTCCAGATCGTCATAAGCTAAGATGATTTGCAGATCGTAGGCAGGATCCACCAGTTGGGTATATCGCTTTGTATCCTGCAGCATTTTCTCCAGAATTTCGTCATCGTAGGTGTGTTCATTATGAAAGAGCACCAGTTTTTCCACGCCGGATTTGATGGCGAGTTCCACTCCGATCAGGCTGCTGGAATGTCCCCAACTTTTTTTCATATCCATATTATCCAGCAGAATATATTGAGCATCGAAAATCAGCACATCGGCATTTCGGTAGAATTTCAGGAAAGGATAGGCTTTTTTTTCGGAACTTTCATCGTGCTCGGAATCACTGGAATAAACTATTTTCTTATTGTATTTTCGGAAAGAATAGCCGTAAGAATCGCCCGGATGATTTTGCTTGATGATATTTATTTTGAAACCGGCAAATTCATACTCTTGACTGGTATCTAAAAAATGGAAAGAAATTTTGCCCGGCATTTCCTTGAGAGGTAATGGAAAGTGTGTGCTGCTCTGTTGAAAAACAAAAGCTTCTTCCAGTTTTTCATGACATCCGTAAATGCGAACATTATTGGTGGGAATGAAAGCCGGAATAAAGAAAGGGAAACCTTGAATGTGATCCCAATGCAGGTGTGACATGAAAACATGAAAGGTGGCATTTTTGATGCCAGAAGCCATGATGTGATTGCCGAAATCCCGCAGACCGCTACCTGCATCGCAAATGATGAATTCGGGTTTTTCTCTGGTCAGCATTTTTGTATCAACTATCTCCACGCAGGAAGTATTGCTTCCGTATGTCCCGCGTTCAGGAAAAGTTAGTTCATGTTCGATGAAATCCACAACTTTCTTTTCATTATTCAATTTGTGATCGATCGCCTTGATCAACGCATTTTTAATTTTCTTTTTAATGTGCTTTTCGGTGATGGAATTTGGCAAAGAACCGCGTGTTCCCCAAAAACTTACTTTCATAAAACCACCCTTTACAGCCTACATTAATTACTTCGAATCGAAGCTAAAAAATCAGCATTCTGCTGTCAAATTGTTTGATTAAATAAAATAAAAAAACCCTGTTTCCAGGGCTAATTTTTAACTGATCATATTTCTTTATTCACTTCCAATCACGGCAGTTACCCGATAAAAATACTTATCCTGTGAAGCTGCGCCAAGATCTGAATAAGTAGTATTCGAAGTTGATCCAATCAAACCGAATCCGGAGTTTGCAGAACTGGAACGATATATCTTGTAATAAGTTGCTCCCTCAGATGTGCTCCAGCTTATCTGCACATCATCATCGATAACGTTTATCGACAAATCGGCAGGTGGCAGAATATCGGCAGAATGTACAATGATACTGCGGGATGGAACGCCATTTACGAGACAGTAAAATGTTCCAAAATAACTACTGGGAAGAGGAACATTCCAATCCAGCATGTGGTTGGTTTCACCTGTAAAATCATCGTTGTTCAAGATAACACCGTTCAGATACCATTGATAAGGATTTCCAATCAAATCGCTGTAGAAACGAACATCACTGTCGATGATCATTCCGGTATCGTTTATGATAAATTGATCAACATCTCCATCGAAATAGATGCGATAATTAGTCCAGGTTCCGTAATTTTCCACATTGCCATAGCAGTTTATGGTCAGATTATAATTGATCAGACTATTTCGAATAATCCCGTTATTTATGAAATCATCATAAATGTTTAATGTGAAATTCGTACTACTCCAGTTTTGCAGAGTTCCATTCAAGGTAACCAGACCGTTAAAAGATGAGTTGTTATCTGCTAAATAGCAGTCTCCCTGAATAGTAACATCGTATATTTCCAGATCCTGGATGTAGGCAAAATTCGATAACTCAAGAATGCCATTATTTCCTGTAATAGTGCCGTCTCGCAGGTAATTGTCATCAACTGTGAGTTGATTGCCGGATTGCATGATAAAACTGCAGTCGTTCAGATCGATAGAGGTGGAAACGAATTCCACATCAGAATCCAGATAAATGGAACGTCCGGCATTATACACATCAAAGTAATCCAGATCGAAATTGGTAGCAGCTGCACAGACAATATGCTGATCGCCGCCGCCATTTAAGTATATTCTTCGATTATTCCAGGTGCCATTCTGATAAATATCACCCATAATGTAAATATCCAGATTATAAGAAGTTCCATTTTGTATGACACCATTATTGATTACATCATCGTGAAACCTGACTGTATATGAAGTACTTGGGTAATTCTGGAGGATTCCGGTTATAAGTGTAGCTCCATAAAAATCAATATTGCTGTCTCTGATCTGGCACACACCCTGTAACTCGATATTGTAGAAATCAATGTCTTGAATATAAGCATTGTTCTGCATTAAAAGAACTCCGTTATTGCCGGTAATTGTACCATCGCGCAGCAAACCAGCATCCACAGATAACTGATCTCCACCCTGCAAATTCAGGTTATTGCCATTCAGATCGACAACCGAATTTAAAAAACCTATATCACTATCGAAATAGATGGATGATGTACTGGCACTTCCATTAAAATTAGTAACTGCAAATATGGAACCGTCAGCGCAGGAAATGTGAGGATCTATGCTTCCATCTAAATTGATGCTGTTATTGGACCAGATACCATTATTATCGATATCCTTTCCAATAAACAGATACAGATTGTAATTTACCGGATTATTCCTAATCGTTCCATTATTCATGATTCCATCACTGATTGTACAGGAATAACTTGTATTGCTGCGATTTTGCAGGATGCCGTTCACAATCAGATTTCCATTGAACAAAATATTATTATCGCCGATCTGACAAGTTCCCTGTAAGATAATATCGTTTATAGTCATATTGGCAATATAAGCATTATTAGCAAGGTTCAGGATGCCGTTATTCCCTGTGATCGAACCGTTTCTCAGCAATTGTCCATCTACCGTTAAAGTGTTGCCGGTTGCAAGTGTGAAGTCATTATTTTGCAGATCGATCAGCGTATTTACAAATTCCACATCTGTATCCAGATAGATAAAACCGCGTGTGGCTGGACCGTAAAAATATTCGCTTTCAAAATTTGCACTGGCACCGCAATAAATGTAATGATCGAGATTTCCGGTAAGATTCACTCTGTAGTTATTCCAGGTTCCAAAGTTTGTGATATCACCTTCGATATTCAAGGTAAGATTGTAACTGCTGTTATTGGATACTGATCCTGCAGCAGTATTTATTATATTGCAATTAATATCGCAGGTATAGCTGCTATTTCCATAATTACACAATATCCCATCATTTGTGAGTGATTCCGTGAAAACACAATTACTTTTAATTTGAACAGTTCCTTCCAATGTTAGATTATTTCCTGTAAAATCATCAAGATAAGCGTTGTTACTCATTTTCAGAAACGTTTCACCGGGATTGGAAGAGCCAATTAGATTACAGTTCATCAGGTAGCCACCATCCAATTCAAGTCTGTAACCACCAGAGATATCCAGCTCTCCTACTTCATTGAAATTGATCTTGCTGTTTATAAAATGCAAATCGGTTTCGGCTATTACGCCTGATTCTGTCATATTATTTACAAATTCAGTTTCAAATGTAGCACCTGAGTCCAGGAAAAAAAATTGATCACTCGTTCCCCAGAACTCGATTTTATAGTTGTCCCAGACACCATAGTTGTCGATATTCCCATAGCAATTCAGTGTAAAATAATAACTCGGATTTTGAATTGTGCCATTATTTATGATATTACATTCCAGATCTGTTACGTAGCTGCTGGTTGGTCTGTTTTGCAATATCCCATCATTAATGATCTCACCTGTAAAAACACAACCTGAGCTTACTGAAACCACACCATCCAGAGTAACATCGTTGACTAAGAAATCTTCCAGATAGGCATTGTTACTCATCGTTAAAACGGTGTTATCCCTGGAATTTGAAGAACCAGTTATCTCGCCGCTATGCAGTTTTCCACCGTCAATCAAAAGATCCCAACCTTCTGAGAAATCAAAAACCGACCAATCCATCAGGCTGATGACAGCTCCTGAAAAATGAAGATCGGATTTTGCCAGAATAGAATTGGCGAAATAATAATAATCTCCTTCGAAAATTGCTCCATCGCCAGCGGTAAATTCCTGATCTGATGAACCTGTAAAATTATTGATGTGACAATTCCAGGTTCCGGAATTAGTAACATTGCCAGTAATTTCGACATTAAGATAATAGCCGCTGGGATTATTACCAATAATACCCTCATTTGTGATACTTCCATTGATGTTGACTGAATATGTTCCACCCTGATTATAGAGTGCACCATTAGAAGTGATATAAACATCCTCATTGTAAACGGTGTTTGCGTTAATATAAGTTACTTCATCGATCAAGACAGCCTGCAGCGAAAAAAATAAAATTAAAAATACCCAGATAAAAATAACTGATCTCATAATATTCCCCCCTTATTTTTATTAATGAGTTTTTCGTGATACAGACGCAAAATTATCGTTTCCGTTTCTGATTTCATTAATTGGAGGAAATTTGTAAAAAAATGAATTTAAGTCAAGTCTTAAAAAAATACAATAAAAAAAACTCCAGACAAGAATCTGGAGTTAATAGCTGGGGTGGATGATGGGATTCGAACCCACAACGACTGGAACCACAATCCAGCGCTCTACCATTGAACTACACCCACCACATATAAAATTACAATTTTCAAATCTCAAAAAACAAATTATCAAATCTCTCATTTATTAAATTACTAAATAATAAATGGCACGCCAGCAGGGACTTGAACCCCAGACCTACGGATTAGAAATCCGTTGCTCTATCCAGCTGAGCTACTGGCGCACAAATTTTTAACTAAAAAAATGGTAGCGGCGCAGGGACTCGAACCCCGGACACTCGGATTATGATTCCGATGCTCTAACCGACTGAGCTACGCCGCCAAAAATGACGAAAATATGCAATGCTGAATTTAGTAACACTTATTCTGATTGTTAAACATATTCACAATTGAGATTTTAAAGAACTGTAGTTTTTTATTCCATTCTACATTCACTAATGGAAATAAAATTCACTTTATAAAAATGGTAGCGAGGGCAGGATTTGAACCTGCGACCTTCGGGTTATGAGCCCGACGAGCTACCAGACTGCTCCACCTCGCATCAATCAGGTTGCAAATAATTTTTAGCTCGGTTAGAGTGTCAAGAAAAAGATATGTAGAAAAATCTTGACGTCAGAAACGTATTCATAGCAAATACAAACAAATTTTTTTTAGGAAAATAAATGTTTTGTGAAATTGTAGTAAATGTTAATTTGTTTGAAACCAGAATCGGCATTCTGGAAGATAATGTTTTAGTTGAATTGTTTGCCGAGAAAAAAGAAAAAGAATTGATCGTCGGCAATATTTATAAAGGAATTATCAAGAATGTACTTCCTGGAATGGGAGCCGCTTTTGTGGATATCGGTTTATCCAGAACTGCTTTTCTGCATTTCAAAGATATCGATCCCAACACACTTTCTAAAAATCAAAGAAAGCTTTATAATCGCCGTGATTCATCCTTGATTGGTAAGATATTGCAGCCGAATCAGGAAATTGTCGTTCAAGTGAAAAAAGATCCTATCGGGAAAAAAGGCGCACGAGTAACAGGTAAACTTTCTATTCCGGGTAAATTTCTGGTTTTAATGCCAAATCAGAAGAAGATCGCCATTTCCAGAAAAATAACTTCTGCTAAAGAAAAGGCCAGAATAAAGAAGATATTTGGAAATATTAAAGAAGAGAATGACGGCATCATTGTACGAACAGATACGGAAGGAATCAAGGAAGAAGAGTTTGAACAGGAATATAGTGGTTTGAATAAAACCTGGAAACTTGTGGAAAAACAAATGAAACATGCCAAAGGACCGGCCTGCATTTACGATGAAAATGACCTTTCATTTACACTCGTTCGTGATCTATTCAATTCCAGCGTCAAAAGATTGGTTGTGGATGACAAGAAACTAAAGCAGCGCATTATATCAAGAATGAAAAACATCACGCCCGAACTTGCCGATAGAATTGAATATTACAATGAGGATTCTCCCATTTTCGATGCTTTCGGTATCGAAAAGGAAATTTCAACCATCTTCAATTCCCGTGTAAACCTTCCCAGTGGCGGTAATATTACGATCGAACAAACAGAAGCTTTGGTGGCAATCGACGTGAATACCGGTAGCTATACAGGAGCTGGGCATTCCGGGCATTATGAAGAAACAATAGAACATACCAACATCGAAGCTGCCACCGAAATTGCCCGTCAGATAAGATTGCGGGACCTCTGCGGGATCATGGTCGTCGATTTTATCGATATGAAAAGTGATGACAGCAAAGAAACAGTTTATAATGCTCTTCGAAATGTCATGAAACGCGATCGGGCAAAAAACAAAGTCTTCCCTATCAGTCAATTGGGACTGGTGGAAATTTCGCGTAAGCGCTCCCGACCCAGTCTGCTACTATCCTATTCCGAGCAATGCCCTCATTGCAACGGTACAGGAAGACTTTTATCTCGCGATTCAGTTACGATCCAAATTTCCCGCTGGCTGCAGAGAGCGAACTATTTCATCAAAAATGATCCATTAAAAGTGTACGCACATAAAAATGTGATAGCTTTCATCGAAAAAAATCCCGATATTTTTAACGCCATCGATAATAAACTGGAATTTATCGTCGATCATCATATTGAATTAGATCAGTTTAGGGTTATTTCAGGTAAATCCAATAAAGATATCACATTAAACTACAGCATCTAATAGTTTTAAATAATTTTTCTGATTGCACATAATATGCTTGACAACATAAAGCTCTCAGAATTTTTTAGCTGCTCTCATACAGATTTGGGTAATAAATTGTTATCCTGAATAAAGATATGAGATTGGTAATAAGGAGATTAAGATGTACGCAATAGTAGATTTTAAAGGCGTTCAACTTCGTGTTGAAAAAGACCAGATAATAAAAGTTCCTTATCTGAGTGAACTGGAAGTAGGTGCGGAATTGGAAATGTCGGACGTCTTGTTACTCAGTACGGACAAAGACACAATTATTGGAACGCCCTTAGTCAAGAATGCCAAAGTAACTGCAGAAGTTATCGAGCATTGGAAGGATAAAAAAGTGATCGTCTTCAAAAAGAAAAGAAGAAAAGGTTACGAAAAGAAACAGGGTCATCGTCAGAATTATACTCAGATAAAGATCAAAGATATTATTAACTAAGGAGCTGAAATGGCACATAAGAAAGGTGTTGGTAGCAGTAAGAACGGAAGAGACAGTAATCCTCAATATCTTGGAGTGAAGAAATACGGCGGTCAATTTGTATTGGCTGGAAATATACTTATTCGTCAACGTGGCACAAAAATTCACAAAGGCGATAATGTCGGTATGGGAAACGATTACACACTTTTCAGTTTGATCGACGGATTTGTGAGATATGAAACTAAAAAAGCTGGTAGAAAATTCGTAAACGTCTATCCAGAAAAAAATTAGAGATAAGTAGAATATCTTTTTCAAAGCAGCCGCTGGCTGCTTTTTTTTTTGACCTAGATTAAAAAATATAGGAGAATTATCCATGCTTACTCTTTCCAACAAAGAAATGCAAAAAACTTTGAGTGAAGTTTTGAAAAATCATTCCAACATCTTTACAAATATATCTCGCGTTGATATGATCAAGCACTCTGTGCAAAACAAAGAAGCTCTGGTCTCTGCCAATGGCAATCTGACCACATGGACGCCACCGGAATCTACCGGAAGAAGCCCCAAAGACACAGTAATTGTAAAAAGAGCGGAAAATGAAAATACTATCGACTGGAAGTCACCCAACTGCATTCCGATCGATCCGCCAACTTTTGATCTGGCTTTTGAAGATGCTGTCAATCTATTGAAAACAAAAGAAAATATTTATATTACTGATAGAGTAATCGGAGCCGATTCAAAATACGCTTTACCCACTCAAGTTGTTACCGATAAAGCTTTAACTGCATTATTCTCTGACAATATGTTCCGCCCGATTCCAAAAGACCTTGAGAAAAGCTGTTTTGCAGATAATGGCTTTACTATATTGGTTTTGCCATATGACAAGCTTGATAGAAAAAGATACGATGGACTTCTAAGAAAACTACCAGACGGAAAGACATCCAATATGATCGTAGCCATGGATTTTGAAAGAAGGTTTGGCGTAGTTATTGGTTCAGCTTATGGTGGAAGCGTGAAGAAAATGATGTTTACTGTGATGAATTATTATCTGCCTGCAGAAGGTATTCTTCCATTGCATTGTTCTGCAAACGAAAGTGAAAAAGGTGATTCAGCACTTTTATTAGGACTTTCCGGTACCGGAAAAACCACGCTTTCCGCAGATCCTTCCAGAGCTTTGCTGGGAGATGATGAACACGGCTGGAGCAACGACGGCATTGCCAATTTTGAATACGGCTGTTATGCAAAGCTTATCAACTTGAATCCGGAAAAAGAACCCGAAATCTACAATGCTGTTTTTCATGATGATGAATATACAAAACATGGCGCAATAGTAGAAAACTGCATGATGTATCCAGATGGAATTTTTGATCTTGATGATGAAAGATTAACACCAAATTCCAGGGCATCCTATCCACTTTCTTTCTTAAGCAATATCAAACCTGCTTCCGTTTCGAAACATCCAAAAACCATTTTATTCCTCACAGCAGATGCAAATGCTGTTCTTCCGCCCATCGCAAAATTGAATCCAGCCCAGGCAATGCTCTGGTTCCTGATGGGTTACACAAGTAAATTGGCGGGAACAGAAACCGGAATAGTGGAACCTGTTTCAACTTTTTCCAGATTTTTTGGCGAGCCATTTATGCCCAGAAATCCGGATCATTATGCCAGCCTTCTTGGTGAAAAGATGAAAAAATACAACACCAATGTTTATCTGATCAACACCGGCTGGAGCGGCGGACCGTACGGAGTGGGAAAGAGAATGGATATCAAACTGACTCGAAATCTGGTGAATGCTGCTCTTAATGGGACGTTGGAAAATGTAGAATATTATGAAGACAAGGTTTTTCACATTATGGTTCCAAAATCTTGTCCAGGTGTGGATGCAGATATTTTAACAGCAAAGAACACCTGGAAATATAAGAAGGCTTACGAAGAACGAGCTGAAAAACTCGCTTCAGAATTCAGTACTCATTTCGATAAAGCTTACGGCGGCAAAAATCTTGATCCCGCTATAATTCAACAATGTCCGAATAAATAGATTTTTCATGCTGATCATTTTACTATTTCTTTCTGCCGGCATTGTCATGGGGCATTTTCTAAAGCAGAATAAGAAAACAATTTCTATCTGCAATAAGTTTTTGATGCTCTCGATTTTTCTGCTTCTGTTTCTTCTTGGAGTGGAAGTGGGAAATAATGAAACTATAATCTCAAATTTTGCCGATATTGGTTTGAAAGCAATTCTTATTTCTTTGAGCGGCATCATTGTAAGTGTGTTTTTTTCCTATTTTATTTATCGCTATTTCTTTCGGGAAAAAGATGAAAAATAGCCTGATCATTGTTGCCTTTTTTGTATTTGGAGTTGCTCTCGGAATGCATGATTTCATTCCTGAATCATGGCTGCAGAATAATCTTAGCACTTATGCTCTTTATCTGCTTATTTTCCTGGTAGGAATCGATGTGGGAAGTGATTCTTCCAGCTGGAATATGCTGAAATATCTTAAATTCAAGATTCTGTTAGTTCCACTTACCACAATAGTTGGAACGCTGTTTGGTGCAGCATTGATCAGTTTTACTTTCCAGACAGTTTCCCTGAAAGATTCGATGGCGGTAGGTGCAGGTTTTGGATATTACAGTTTATCCAGTATTGTAATTTCTCAAATGGCAGGAAAAACTTTAGGAGTTATCGCCCTTCTGGCAAATATAACTCGAGAGATATTCACGCTTTTATTCACACCAATACTGGTAAAAGTTTTCGGCAGATTAGCTCCAATTGTTTCGGGTGGAGCCACTTCCATGGATACAACTCTACCGATCATCTCAAAATACAGTGGCAATAAATACATTGTGATTTCTGTATTTCATGGAACAGTTCTTACAATTTTAGTTCCGATCATTGTTGCTCTGATTCTGAAGATTTTTTAGAATCTATTCTTAAAAAATTACAGCATACTTGACCGTTTCTATTATAAATCCAATCTTGTCCAAAATATTTTGGAGGATTTAGAATGAGATATTTTGGATTGCTAATTATAATAGTTTTTTTGCTGAGTTGTTCATCTGAAAACTCAAATTCGGGCATCAATCCTCTACCGAACTTTGATGCTATGTGGGATTATACTTATCCCGATTCTACAGAAATGCGGTTTAAAGAGATTCTTCCACTTCTTACACAAACTTCCGAGTTTTCAATCAGCGATGCCTATCATGCTGAACTTCTCACCCAGATTGCCCGAGCTCAAGGATTACAGGGCAAATTTACAGAAGCTGCAGCAAATCTGCTGAAAGCAGACAGCCTGATAACAGATGACATGCCGATTGCCAGAATTCGCTTTCTATTGGAAAGGGGTCGCCTGCTGAACACTATAGGACAACGGCAAGATGCAACAGATCTTTTTTTGAAGGCTTACAATTTTGGAATTGAAAACAAGCTGGATTATCAGGCTTTGGATGCAGCTCACATGCTGGGAATAACCACGCCAGCAGATGAACAATTGCAATGGAGTTTAAAAGCTCTGGAAATTGCCGAGACATCGGAAGATCTGCGCTGTAAAAACTGGCTGGGAGCGCTCTATAATAACATCGGCTGGACATATTTCGATAAAGATGATTATCTGCAGGCGCACAAGCTGTTTGTGAAGGGATACGAATGGCGTAAAGAGCAGGGCGAAGAGCAAGCTGCACGAATTGCCAGATGGGCTGTCGCCCGCAGCTTAAGAGCACTTTTCCGCTTCCAGGAAGCTCTCCATATTCAACTCTCTCTGGAAAATGAGATAGCAGAAAAAAATCTGCCTCCAGATGGTTATGTCTATGAAGAACTCGCCGAACTTTATCTGGCTACTCAAAATCATCAGAAAGCAAGAGAATATTTCCAAAAAGCCTATGAAGTTCTATCTGAGGATGAATGGATAGCCGAAAATGAACCTGATAGATTAAATTATCTGAAACAAATGAGCAAACTTTAATGCCGCTGAAGATCTCTCATGTTCACTCCGGAAGTTTGGCAGAGCGAAAAATGATTTTGCCAGATGAAAAAATCATAACCATCAATGATCAGGAAATCCACGATTTTCTGGATTTGGATTATTTTGGTGCGGACGATGAACTAAAGATCGAGCTTCTTTCTGAAACTGGAATTTTACGTACGGTTTTTATTCACAAGGATGACAACACACCGCTGGGTATCGAACCTGCAGTCCATCACTGCCGCAATTGTGCCAATAACTGCATCTTCTGCTTCATCGATCAGATGACACCAGATATCAGAAAATCTCTGTATGTGAAAGACGACGATTATTGCCTTTCATTCGTTTATGGCAATTTCATCACACTCACAAATTTAACTGGAAGAGATTTTAACAGGATAGTTCTGCAGCGGCTGAGTCCACTCTACATTTCTGTGCACACCACAAATCCTGCTCTGCATAAAAAGATGATGCGCTATAAACATGATTTCAATATCCTGGATGGATTGAGAAAACTGGACACTGGTAGAATCGAATTACACACTCAGATCGTTATCGTGCCGGGCTGGAACGATGGAAGTGAACTGAATAGAAGTCTAAAAGATTTGACGGAATCATTTTGCAACATTCTATCGATCGGCATTGTTCCGGTGGGATTGACAAAATTCCGAGAAGATCTGACAAAAATAGAGAAAGTTAACTTCCGGCAAGCCGAAGAAATCATTCAACTCGCGAAAAATTTTCCCCGCACCTACTGCTCGGATGAAATATTTCTTCTGGCAGCTCAAGCAATTCCTGAACAGGAATATTATGATGATTATCCACAATTGGAAAATGGGATCGGCATGATTCGGCTGCTGCTCGAGAACTGGAAAAGAGTTAGAAAAAGTTTTATAAAATTTCTTTCAAAATATTCAGAGAACTTTGTTTTTATCACAGCAGAATTAGCTGGCGGCACTATCAAAAAAATTTCCAATGAGATAAATGAGTACCTTCCCCGCAAAACGCGACTTCAAATCATAACCAATAACTTTCTTGGTGATTCCATCACCGTTGCCGGTCTTTTGTCAGCTGCCGATATTATGGAACAAACCCGGATCAGAAAAAATGAGATCGCGGTTTTACCGACCAATCTTCTCAATCGTGATGATCTGACGATAGACAACATTTCTTTATCGCAAATCAAGAAATATTTTGGCGGTAAACTGCTTCTGATCGCAGAAGAATTTGAAGATTGGCATTTGATCGAATAACTTTCCAACTCGCTCGAAATCCTTGACAGATTATAATTCTATAAATTTAGCCGTATTGTGGAAAAGTATAGAAAAAAAAAGGAATCTGAATGAAAAGAAGAATTCTGATCGTTGAAGATGAGATCATAATTGCCGAAGATATCAAAAAGATCTTGAGCAAGCATAATTTTGATGTTATCGATATTATCCCTTCCGGAACAGAAGCTGTCGATAGAATCCAAAATGCATTGCCGGATACAATCCTGATGGACATTATGCTGGATGATGATATCAACGGAATTGATGTTGCTCTTCAGATCAAAGACTTGAACATTCCCGTTATTTTTCTCACAGCCTTTGCCGATGCGGAAAAGATCGAAAAAGCTAAATTGACCGAACCATTTGGCTATCTGATCAAACCATTTAGAGAACGCGAATTGATCGCTACCCTGGAAATGGCACTCTACAAACATTCTATTGAAAAAAGAATGCTGGAGACTTTAAGGGATTATCAGCGGATTTTCGAGAATATTCAGGACATCTATTTCGAGATGGATACAAATGGTAACATCCTCCAGATCAGCCCATCACTACAGGAAAATAGTAGTTATACAATCGAAGAATTGATCGGAACTCAAGTCAGAGATATTGTTTTCTATCCGGATGATATCGATGCTTTCATTTCCAAATTGACCAAAGATCTGGTCGTGAAAGATTATCCATTATGTTTCAAAGATGTTGACGGCAGTCAGATTATGACCACCTGCTCAGCAAAATTCATCATAGATAAATATTTAGAAAAAAGCAAGATTGTCGGCTCATTTAGGAATATCACAGATACAATGCAATCCAAAACAACACTGAAAAACAATACCAATACTTACAGAAAATTATTCGAAACAATCATGGACGCCGTCGTGATTTACGGTAAAGATGGCTTCATCGATTGCAATGAAGCCGCTTTGCAACTTTTTGGTATTCCCAAAAAAAATTTCTTTATTGGAACTCATCCGGAAGATTTTTCACCACGATTCCAACCTGACGGCAGACTGACCAAAGAATTGACCGATACTATCACCAAAGAAGTATTTGAAATGGGAAACAAGAATTTCACCTGGGTATTTCGAAAATATAATGGCGATACATTTCGTGCCAAAGTGTGGCTTTCAGCTACGGATTTTGCTGGAAAACGAGTTATCCAGACAACGATCAAAGATCTATCGAAATTGGATTCTTTACAACAGAAACTGCAGATTCAACAGGCAGAGATCGAAGCCGAAATCCACACAAAAACATCTGCTTTGAAACAGCAGATTTCTGCATTACAGCTGCAAATTGAAGCAAAAGATAAAATCATTGCTAAGATCAAAGAGGATGAAGAATTCAATAATACGCTGTTTGATAATATTCCGGTAGAAACGATCGTCGTGAACAAAAAGGGTGAGATCATTCGCTACAATCTGGCTGTCAAAAAAAACCGCAGTCATCCGCCCGGAATCGGAGATAGAATGTATATCGATTATGCAGATAAACATAAAATCGATATGTTTGGCAATCTCATTGATACGATCCGTAAAAAAGTTCCCAGAAATTTCTCGAATCTGGTTTATAAGGACAAAATTTGGGATATTACTATAGCACCTTATGAACACGGAGCTATTATCAGTTCCCAAAATGTTACTGCTCAAAAACAAGCGGAGCAGCAATTGATGCAATTAAACGGCGTTTTTGAGAAAATGGGACCGGATTCACAACGAAATATTGACATTATCATCCAGGAAGTTTGCAGAATTTTGAATTCCAATTGCAGCTTCCTGAGCATACGTGATGATAATAATGGAGCTTTATCTGTTTTTTCATCCTGCAATCTTCCTGCCGGAATGCTTGCAGAAACTGATCCGGCTTCTCTCACCTGCATTCAGGATGCCGAAAACAATCTATTTACGATTGAAGACATTGAAACATCCAAGTTTAAAGATCAAGCCGGGTTTGCTGTTAAATTTGGTTTGAAATCTTATATGAGTTATCCCGTGCATAGTAATGGTAATATGATCGGTTCACTTTGTATGCTCTACATGCAGCCGAAAAAATTCACAGACAAAGAAAAACACATTTTTACAACCCTGGCAAAAGTGATCTCTATCGAGCTGGAGAGAATGCAGTTTGCCAACTCCCTCAAGAAAATCTCAATGACGCAGAAACTGATGCTTCACACAGCTCGTCAGATCAATTCCAGTCTTGATTTCAGGGAAGTAGCCAAACGAATAACCAAAGAAGCAATGGAACTGCTGAATGCGTATGGCAGTGTTATCTATTTGCTGAAAGAAGACGCTGAAACTTTGGAACCAATTGTGGTCATCGATCCCGAATTTGAAAAAGAAATCTACAACACGCCGATCAGGGTGGATAACAGCTACACCGGCAAAGCTATCCTGTATAAAAAAGTTATGGTTTTCAACGAAACGGATAAGCCGGATAACGGTTTTCATATTCCCGGCACTTCAGAATTGCCAAATGAGAGAATTCTGGCAGCACCGCTAGTATCGGAAGATAAAGTTTTCGGAGCGATCTGCCTTAACAAAATCGGCGCTAAATTCACTTCTGCCGATCTGGAGATCGTTGAAATTCTAGCCAACCACGCTGCAAATGCACTCAAAAATGCTGAAACATTTGAAAAGCTGCAGCACGAGATGCAGGAAAGAATGCAGGCAGAACTGCAAAGAGATGAAAGTTTATCGCAACTCAAATCTCTCCAGTCAAATGTGCCGGTCGGTATTTTCCGTTCAACCCCCAAAGGCAAGCTGATCTCTGTGAACAAATCTTTCATCACCATGTTCGGATACCATTTAGAAAAGGAAGTTCTCGCTGTAAACACAGCTTCATTCTATGTTCACGCCATACAGTGGCAGGAAGTAATGGATAAACTTGCTCAAGAAGGCGAAGTGGATGATATGGAATTGCAGTTAAAGCGGCAAGACAACTCACATTTCTGGGCTTTGATCAGTATTAAAGCTGTTTTCGATAAAAATAAAAAATGGATCTATCAGGATGGAATTATCAACGACATCACTAAGCGCAAGCAAGCTGAAGAGAATTTGCAAAAGACCCAGATGAGACTGGCTACGGTATTTGACAATGTTCCAAATATTCTGCTTTTTGAAACAGGTGGTAGAAAAGAATTCATCTCCGAAAATGTGGAGAAGCTGCTGGGCTATCCTGCTGAAAGATTTACCAGAGATCCGCAATTTTATTTTTCTCTTATTCATCAGGATGAACTGGAATATGTCCAAAAAAAATATGAAGAATGGAAGAAAGGCGGACGGCGCGAACTGCTGACTTTCTGGTGCCGTATACGAAAAGCCGACGGTGATCATATCTGGATCGAAGACAGGCGTGTGGAAAGTGAAGATTTTTGGGGAAACAAGTTTGAAAGCGGAGTTCGCATCGATATCACAAATTTGAAAAATGCTGATGAAGAACTGAAACAAAGCTACGAAAAATTACAGAAACTTTTGGCGGAAACCGTAAACGGTTTAGTATCTGCCGTGGAAATGCGCGATCCCTATACTGCAGGTCATCAGCGCCGAGTTGCTATTCTGGCTACTGCCATTGCCGAAAAAATGGGAATGGACAAAAATGATGTAGAAGGACTCAACCTGGCTTCGCTGGTTCATGATATCGGCAAGATAAACGTTCCTGCTGAAATCTTGAGCAAACCCGGCCGACTTACTGATACAGAATTCAACCTGATAAAAACACATCCGCAGACAGGCTACGACATTCTCAAATCCATTGAATTTCCCTGGCCGGTGGCGGAAATTGTGCTGCAGCATCAGGAACGCTACGATGGTTCTTCTTATCCGCAGGGATTAAAAGGTGATGAAATTAATATTTTTGCCAGAATTTTATGTGTGGCAGATGTGATGGAGGCGATGTCCTCCCATCGGCCTTATCGTCCTTCATTAGGTATAGATATCGCCATCGAAGAGATCAAAAAAAATCGCGGAATTCTTTACGATCCGAATGTCGTGGATGCCTGTATGGATTTATTCGAAAAAGACGGTTTTCAATTTACTGAGTAAACATAGTTTTTACACAAAAAAAGCCTTCCAAACTCGGAAGGCTTTTTAAAAAATTATTTTTTATTTTCTACCAGCGGCGATAATATTCCCAGGGATTGTGATATTGTTTATATTCAATAGTAATGCTGGTATTTTCCGAGGGTTGCCAGTTCAATTGAAAATTTGGTAACACCTTACTTTCATTATCGTTATTACCTTCAAATTCGATGCCGCTTTTGTATGATGCAGTTCCATAATTCACAAAATTCAAATCCAGTTTCAGATTGAGTTTGGGATTCAATCTATAGGTTAAATGATTGGTATAAACCGATTCATAGTAGCTCTGATTATTGGAGGAAATTCCGCCCATAAATCGCATTGAGTGATTGATGGAAAGATTATCAGGATTCAGAAAAGAAGGTGTGAAAAGTTCCGGTTTGAACGCACTTTCGATGATCTGTGAATTGAGCAGCGTACCGATCGACAAAATAACGATCAACATAACTAGCTTTCTCATAACTACCTCCTGCAAATTCCCATTCCTGCTATTTGCATTTTCATGTCAATTTTTTCTTTTATATTAAAAAAATAAAGCTTTAATCTAAATTTCCAATAATCTTTTTACATTTTTCTTTTTCATTCTTCGAATCAGCGGCCAGAGTGAACGCAGCTTTTCATAGAGTTCTTCGATTGTACCATTATTGGCTATGTTTATATCCGCCAGTTTCTGTTTGTCAAAGCTGTTCATCTGTGCTCGAATGCGCTTTTCAGCTTCTTTCAATGAAACACCATCTCGTTGAGCGATCCGCTTCAACTGCTCCTTTTCATCAGCATAAATATGCAATGAAATATCAAAAGCATTCTGCAAATTATTTTCAAACAATAAGGGAATTTCGAAAACCAGATGTTCCGCTTGCGATAAATCCACCAGCTGCTGCATGGTACTGCGGACTTGTGGGTGAACAATGCGATTCAATTTTGCCAGAAGAGCTGCGTTATCAAAGACTTGTTTACCCAATTTTTCTCTGTCAATCAAACCATTTTTCAGGATGTCTTCACCAAAAATTTCTACAAGTTTAGTTTTGGTCGGTTGTTCATTTAAGATCTGATGAGCCAGCTTATCGGTATAATAAACCGGTAGTCCTTGATCTTCAAACCAATTGCAGACCAGACTTTTGCCGCTGGCAATTCCACCGGTAACGGCGATCAGGAAGGGTCGGTTCAAATTCATATTACTTTTTTCCGAATTCTCCCCTGCTAAAGGGATTTCAGGAGATATATTTGAATTTTCATTAATTATAACTCTGTCACGCTGAGTAGGATCCGGCAACTGCCAAAGACGTATCGAAGTGTCGCATTACTATTTTTCGTTTTATCCTTCGACTAAGCCTGTCCTGAGCTGTGCCGAAGGGCTCAGGATGACATTTTTTAATTTTGATCATCTTGTTTCATCTTTAATTCGTTGTGATAGTTCATCGATGGTCAGATCGACGATGATCTCTCCGTTTCTAACCGTGGAGATTCTTCCTGTCTCTTCTGAAACTACAATCACAAAGGCATCCGTTTTTTCTGTGATACCGATCGCTGCCAGATGCCGAGTGCCAAATTTCTGAGCATATTCTATGTTTTCAGATAGCGGCAATAATACTTTAACAGCCTGAATTCTGTCTCCCCGAATTATCGCAGCTCCGTCGTGCAGAATGGTTTTGCTGTTGAAAATCGTCAGCAGCAGTTTCACGGAAATCTGAGCATCGATGACTTCACCCGTTTCAATGTAATCGTTCAATTTATTGCTGTTTTCAAAGACAATGAGAGCGCCGATTTTACGAAATGACATTATGGAAACAGCATTCAGCAGAGGAGAATAAACCGATTTCTGGGTGCTGGTAAATAGCGATCTGAGATCATGGCTTTGCGCTAATCGTATAAAGATCGAACGGATTTCCTGCTGAAATATGATAATAAAAACAATCAGCCAGTATTCTTTCAGGATCTGCAGCAATGATGAGATCATGTTCAATTCCCAGAAAGTAGCCAGAAAATAGATGATGACAACAGTGAAAATACCTATCAGCACCTGATAGCCGCCCACTTTGCGTAAAAGCACTATGAAACGGTATAAAACAAAAGTTATGATCAAAATATCGACGATATCGCCAAGACTTGGAATGAGTATTTCCATTAACCTCTCCTTATCTCTTGCCAAACCTGCAGAAAACGTTTATGAGCTGCCACATCATGAACACGAAGTAAATTAGTACCAGACGAGAGAGCCTGTCCAGCAGCTGCCAAACTGCCTTCCAACCTCTCATTGGGAAGACTGTCGTAGATCCTGCCAATAAAACTTTTGCGGGAAGCACCCAGCAGCACCGGAAGTCCAAAACAGCGGAATTCAGCTATTTTCTTCAGGATGGCAAGATTATCTTCCTGCCGTTTGCCAAAACCAATACCGGGATCGAGGATAATTCTTTTCTCATCTATTTTGTGGGAAGTGCAATATTCAATTCTTGCCATAAAAAAATCCAGGATTTCTTTAATCACATCATCATAATGCGGATCTTTCTGCATCGTTTGAGGTGTTCCCAGCATGTGCATCAAAATCACTGGAACATCAGGATTTTCCTGTAAAACATTCTTCATTTTTTCATCAAATCGTAGTGCACTGATATCGTTGATAAGATCTGCTCCGGCAGAGAGAGCCTCACTGGCAACCGCCGATTTACAGGTGTCGATGGAAATGGGAATGTCGGAATTTCGCCTGATTTTTTCGATAACCGGAATTACACGATCCAACTCCTGCTGTAGTTCCACTTTGGTAGCCCCGGGTCGTGTGGATTCGCCCCCGATATCGATGATATCGGCTCCTTCTTTTTCCATCTGGAGCGCATGTTTCAGCGCTTTTTCTGCATCATAATATTCCTTGCCGTCCGAAAAACTGTCGGGCGTTACATTCAGAATTCCCATAAGTTTCGGCTGAGAAAGATCGATCGTTTTATTTTTCAATTTCATTGAAAGTTCGGTTTTTCCTGATTGAATGGAAAGCAATTTGATCAAATCCGCCCGAATCTCGATCAGTCCAAATATAGTTTGATGATCGAGTTTTCTGATCAGTTTTTTTATTTTATCGGCGTTGCCCAGCAAGATTACATCGCTGCATTTCTCGATGCCGTTCACCACGCCGCGCGCCACAGCCGCATCTCCGCCGATAGACAGCATTTCCTGCTTTAAAATGTTCGCTGCTCCGATGTGTACATCCGTCAATTTGATGCTCGTTCCCAGACATTTGGGAGCCATCACATTCACACCTTGCGAAGATACTCTGATCTTATCCAGTTCGCGTCTGGCATCCTGCAGATCATAGATCGTTAGAATTCTGTTCATATCTTATTTAATCTTCCTTTATCATCTTTGATTCGATATGTATAGCAGGGTAGATTGTGTCAATTTTTCTTTTGCTTCAGCCGGCAGGAAATAATCAGAGACTATGAGATGCATAAATAAAGAAACGCAAAAGAACAAAAAAAATACTCATCATACTTCATGTCAGGCTAAATATATTCATCACTTATATTGAACCAATCAGGTGTAAAAGTGATCGAAAAAAAATTATCTTGTTTATACTGGATTTAGATATCAATTTATTTTTCTCCGGTTAACGCATTTTTCTTGACCAGAATCAAACGCTTTCCAAATTCGCTTTGGAGTTAAATTTACGGGTGATCTGTAGTTGCGGAGGAGCAATGAAGACCTTGAAACTATTCATTTTCAGTATTTTTATTTTTCTCTGTTTTTCACTAATTCTGGCTGATGATACCCCGATCGAAGCAGTAGCGATCAAGCCGGTGATCCTTTATGAAAAGAACGATGCCTCCAGCAAAAAACTGCTACCGTTTTATAATCTTGATATCGGGGACAAATTCAAATTCATCTCTGAACAGGGAGAATGGCTGAAAGTAGACTATAACGGCACTATCGGCTGGATTCCCAAGACAAATTAGCTCTGGATAATGATGAGAAATTTGCCGGCAAATTGATCGTGAAATCCAAACATGCTAAGCTCACAACCAAGATCGGCGGCAAAGACAACAAAGTGGTGCGGGAATTGAAGAAAGGTGAAATCGCAGACATCATAAACATCGCGCAGAGAAATATCGGTTCTTTCGAGATCAAGCAGGCAGACGGCGCTACCGGCTGGGTGAAAAAAGACTTCATCACCCGCATCGGACCCTCCACACAGAAGCAGCTCGATGAACTGACCCTGATGGAAAAAATGGCTGGCGAACATGGCAAAACTTATGAATTTTTTGCATCGTTAAAAACCTGGGGAGAAAAAAGCACCGCAAATACAAACATCCTGTTCTTCCTGAAAGTGCTTTTTGTACTGCTGCCGTTCATTATCACCACGATTCTGATAAATTTGCTCTGCCCTATCAAACCCGTTCCCACCTGGCTGATCAAACTTCTTCTCCTCATTGCTCTTTTCAATTCATTCCGGTTTCTCTTTTCCATCTATCTAACTGCCCCGATCTACAAAAGTTTCGTGCTGGCTTTTGCATTTCAAGCTTTCTATACCATGTGGATTTTTCGTGAATGGCGAAAAATTGAATATTTCCGTTGTCCCAAATGCCATTCCTGGAAGCAAACTGCTGGCAGCAAAATATTTCTGGGCGGCTGGAAATGGGAACAGCAGATCACTTACAGTGACGGTAGAAGCAAAATCGAAAAAGGACAAACTAATAGTTTTCGGGAAGATCGGTTATGCCTGGTTTGTAATCACGGGTGGTCATTTTACAAAATTGTAGGTAGCGGACCGACAAAGCATGTTTGATATCATTAACCGCTAAGATCGCAAAGGCGTGAGGGAAGAAAGCTTCTCAATTGCCACGAGATTTGAATTGTTATGAAATTCTGAATTGCTACGAGATTTGAATTGCCACGAGATTTGAATTGCCACGAGATTTATCTCGTGGTTTAGAAATCAATATAAATACCGGGATTTATCCCATCATCTTTATACGGGTTGAACCCCAAGTTTTGTCTGGAATTCAATTCCACGAGATAAATCTCGTGGCTATTCATGAAAAATATCTCTGATCTCTGATTTCTGATCTTTCTCAAAGTCTCAAATTCACAAAATCTCACTTCTCTTCTCTCAAATCGCCGTTCTTAACTCACTTTTCCGCCAGAAAGTTGAAAGAATTCCGAATTAGTAAGTCAAATCCGGCTGAACTGATCTTCCTATCTTCCCAACTTCCCAATTCCGCAAAGTCTCAAAATCTCAAAATCTCAAAATCTCAAAGTCTCAAAGTCTCATCTCTCATCTCTCATCTCTCTCCTCTCACCTCTGCCCTCTGCCCTCTGCCCTCTGCCCTATACCCTCTGCCCTCTGCCCAATACCTTTTTTAAATTGACAAATTTCCTCACCAAAATCACGTTCGGTTCAGTGAATTATAAGAAAGAGAAAATGAACCGAGATGTTTGAATTCAAGTATTAAGGATTGTGCAATGAAAGACGAACTTATCATTATTGATGCCAAGGAAATTCAAAGCAGAATAATTACAATTCGTGATAAACAGATCATGATTGACAGTGATCTGGCAGAATTGTATGGGGTTGAAACAAAGTATCTGAATCGTGCTGTAAAGAGAAACATCGATCGGTTTCCGCAGAATTTTCGGTTTCAGTTAACAGCTGAAGAATATGAAAACTTGAAGTTCCAATCTGGCACTTCAAGTTTGGAGCATGGCGGTCGCAGAACATTACCTTATGCTTTCACAGAGCAAGGCGTTGCCATGCTTTCGGCAGTGCTAAATAGTGATACTGCTGTTCTGGTCAGTGTTCAGATAATGGATGCTTTTGTTATGATGAGAAGATTTTTATCCTCTAATGCAGCAATTTTTAACAAAATCAATTCGGTTGAAAAGAATCTGCTGGAATACCAGGCCGAAGCTGACAGCAAATTTAACAGAATCTTTGAAGCAATCGAAGCGAAGGAGACCAAACCCAAACAGGGCATCTTTTATGAAGGACAGATATTTGATGCTTACAAATTTGTTTCCGACCTTTTCCGCACTGCAAAAAACACGATAATAATTATTGATAACTATATTGATGATTCTGTTCTCACACATCTTACAAAGAAAAACAAAGCCGTGAAAGTTTACATTTTCACCAGAAATCTCTCCGAACAATTGAAGCTGGATGCTGCCAAATTCGATTCGCAATATAAAAATCTAACTCTGATGA
>NPID01000250.1_pt1 | contig 79511 bp, 62 predicted proteins | sample 8637491 | NCBI WGS metagenome assembly NPID01 (sample SAMN07420843, study PRJNA396082) | bioreactor metagenome | isolation source: sample BA6 brine-fed electro-methanogenic bioreactor BA | place: Japan: Kochi | collected 2016-06-14 | reverse complement strand
TTTTAACTCATGGACCGAGTCAGAGACTCGCTCCAACATAGACAGTGGTGCGGCCGATCCAAGATATGATGTTCTTGATTCTTGATTCTTGATTCTTGATTCTTGATTCTAAATTCTCACCTTTCTAAACACTCAAATCCCTCTTCCTAAAAACATACCATCCAATTGCTGTAGTTATAACTGTAGTCGATATGAAGACAATTATACTGGCTAAACCAATCTGTGAGCCAGAAAGCGCTTTGGAGTAATCGTAATAATAAAAAAATGAAAGATATCTGATATTTTTAACTGATTCCTGCAGGCTGGCAAAAATATTAAGGGCATACATAATTATCATTATTCCACCAGCTAACGAAGCTACTATTCCTCTGGATGAAAATATTGAGGAAAACATAAAGGTCACACTATAAATAGCTATTGAAAATAATAATCCAATTATCATAACAGCTATATTTGCACCAATATTTATATCTACCCCAAAAAGAATTCCCACTGGAACTAAAGATAGCACTGATAGCACAACAAATATTGTTATAAGGATGAAACCACTGATATATTTTGCAAAAAATACTTTTGTCCTTGAAAGTGGAAGGCTTAGAAGCAATTCTATTGTTCTCTTCTCTATTTCTCCTGCAATAGCCCCGGCACCATTTGTAACTGCAAGAAGAATCACCATTATCGGCCAAAGCAAACTATAATGCTCTGCTCCTAGATAGTTCTCAAAAACAGAAAATAAATTATCGTTAATATTAAATGCTTTTCTCATCGCTTCTGGATAGGAATTGAAAAGCTCTGCCATTTTGTCAGCGTCTTTTTGAATACTTGGGAACAGAGATGTGTACATCAATAAGAAAAGCAAACTTATAACGAGGTATATCAGTATTGTTCTTCTATTCCTGTTTATTGTTTTGAGTATAAGATGAATCATTTATTTTTATAATATTCCAAAAATATCTTTTCTAAAGGTGAATGTGCAATCTGCAAATCTCGAATATTATAATCATCCAATATTCCTAGAAGTTTCATAATGTCACCTTTGTAAAGAATTTCAACACCATCACTATATTTCCTTACAATGTCCAGATTCTTTTTATCAAGATTGTCAGGCACTTTATCCTCAAAATATACAAACACGTTATAAACTTTCTTTTCTTGAATTTTGGCTATACTCTCAATAGCTTCTATATGCCCTTTGTTGATAATAACGACTCTATCGCAAATTTGTTCGACTTCGGCTAAGTTATGAGAGGAAATAAATACTGTATCACCATTTTCAACCCTTTCTTTAAGTATTTCATATATAACTTGCTGCAGAAGCGGATCAAGACCGCTTGTAGGTTCATCAAGAATCATAAGCTTAGGATTATGCATTAGCGCCAAAACCAAAGCCAATTTCTGTCTATTGCCAGTAGATAAATTTTTTACCTTCTTACTTGGATCATAATCAAGTCGAGCAATCAGGTCATCCTCGCTTGGAGCTCCTCCTCGAATTTTTTTCAGAAGATTTATATGTTCTCTACCAGTCCACTCTTCATAAAGATTATTCTCTGCTGACAGATATCCGACATTCTGCTGGATAGGAAGTAAATCAGTTTCTGGATTATTTCCAAGTATTCTGATATCTCCTGCAGTTGGATTATAAAAATTCAAAAGACATTTGATAGTAGTTGTCTTGCCAGCACCATTCGGCCCGAGAAAGCCCATGATTTCACCTTCTCTTACGTCAAATGAGACCCCATCAACTGCTTTTGTTTTATCAAAATACTTTTTGAGATTTTTAACTTTTATAGCTGGTTTCTTTTTCAATCGTTATGAGCTTAAGTTATATTCGAACTCTTTAAGTATACACTAACCCAATTAGAAAACAATTACAAAATGTATAAAATATCTATCCATAGTTAACGATTCACAGAAGGAATATCCTCCCTTATAACTAAATTTACTAGAAATCACTTTTTATATATAATTCGATAGGTTAAATACTATTCCATGTCACACACAGAACTAGAACTCCGCGGCGAATTATCAAAAGAAAAATACATCGAACTAGTTAAACTGCTACAGGCTAAAGGTAAATTAGTTAAGGAGTTCAAGCGATTCCAATTACTCTACTTTGAAATAAAAGATAACGATATAAATGCCCATAAAGATCTGAAGAGAGATTTCCGCTTACGAGTTGAAAATGGACAACCATTATTAATAATGAAATATGGTAACTGGCACAACAACAGCGGACGTGAAGAACTAAACATTCCCATAGACAAATCAGAGCTTGATGAAATGGTTCGGCTTCTATTTCTTCTTGGTCATGATTTCGGAAAAATAATGATCCAGCATACAAAGATATTTGAATACGAAGGTATTGAATGGGCAATAGTCGAAGCTCCGGGAGATGATACAGATTATTATTATTATGAAGCAGAGATTGAGGGTGAAGATATAGATGAAAATGAATCCAAAGAAAAAATTTTGGCGGAGCTAAAGAACTTTAGTTTGAGCTATTTCGACGATGAGGAATTTATTGCTTTCTGTAAAAGATTTAATGAAATCAAAGGAAGAACATTTGACTTCCGAGAGAACTATAACTGGCAGGAAATGAAAACTGACTTTTCTGACTATTTCAAGGACACTAATAGCTAAAAGCTAACCTAGCTAATTTTTAATACATGTAATATACTTTTACTAATAATCGCTTAAGAATAAAAATGATTGACCCTAAAAAGACAATCAACGAAGCAGCCCAGGAGGAGAAGATTAAGTGGCTCTCCTCTTTTCCAGAGATGAACCCATGGCCTGTTATGGAGATAGAATGCAGGCAGGGAATTACTTACGCCAACAAATCTACTCTGAAATTATTTCCCGACATCATGAAGAAACAACTTAGACATCCTTTTATAAATGGGCTCGTAGATTCGTATGAAAAAATGCAGAATAAAAAGATTAAAAACATGGAGCGAGAGGTGCAAGTGGAAGATAGATGGTATTTGCAATATTTATCACTTGTAGAAGATAAAAAAATAAGGTTGTACGCTAGCGAAATTACGGAAAGAAAAGAGCGAGAACTCGAATTAGCTAACAAAACAGCTGAATTGGAAAAAATGAATGGATTCATGATAGATAGAGAAAAAAAGATGATTCAACTTAAAAAAGAACTTGAGGAGTTGAAACACTCCAGATAATTTCGGACAACTGTCACTTATATCCACTTCGAAATAAAAAACAATAAAAAATGAATTTCCTAATTGGCCTTATAGAAGATATCTACTACATAATTAAAAACTTTATAACTACGATAATATTAAAATCACCACCAGAAGAATGGCTACAAGTTGATAGTAAATATAATGTACTAATTGTTCCTGGATTTGGGGCGAACTGGGAAGCATTCTACAATATCGCGAAAGAATTACACGAGATGGAGTTTAGAATTCATATAGTCAAAGAAGTAAATCCTTACGAATCTATAAATGTTTCTGGCGACAAAATTCTGAATTATATAAACAATAATAAGTTAGATAACTTAATTATTATTTCCCACAGCAAGGGCGCTCTGATTTCAAAATATATATTGGATAACAGTAGGGAGATAACTAATGATGTACTTCTTGTAATAACTATCGGAGCACCATTTCAAGGAGCTAAAGCGGCTAAATATTTCGTTGGGAACCCTTTAAATTTAAAAGAGATTTCACCTGATAGTAATTACGTCAAAAATCTACGAACAGATAACAACGAAAACATTGTTAATTTAATTCCAAAACGAAATTTCAGAACAATTGGCAGATCAAAATTAGAAGGTGCTAAAAATATCATTATAGATTGTTATGGCCACTCAAACTTCCTCCATAAAAAAGAAGTGATTGAAAAGATTAAATCCATTATAAATAACAAAATACTTAATACTCTATTCTTGAATCCTCAATCTTAAATCTAAAAATGTACGAAGACGACACATACGAAGTTGAACGAAAAAAACCATCAGGACAAATAAAAACAGAAACAGCTGAAATGCTTTTATGGAATTTTCTTACAAATGTTGGACTTGACGAAACTCCTCCAGCTGTTGGAGTTCTCACAAACATTTTTTTGGTGGAAAGGTTGAGAAAAGATACGCCTGAATTTAAACCGCAATTTTCTATACAGTTTTTCATTGATGATATACCCGCAGATGTTGTTTCACTGACAATAATAAATGAAGTACTTGATGGCATAGTAGAATCAACTAACCCAGATAAAATCGAGCGAGAAGTTGAGCATATTGTTGAAGACGATTCGACAATGCTACACGTTCGGTTTCATTTACATTTCAATTATGATTCCTGATATTATTAGAGGATAAATAGTTTTTAAATTATCAACTGTATGGACCATGTAGTTTATTTAGATTCAAAAGCTGCTGAATTGGAAAAATTGATATCTGGTGAAAAAACTATGATAATCCGCGGAGCAACAGGAAGAAAACTACCTTATGGCAGAGTTAATGAGGGAGATACATTATATTTCATAAATAATAATGGAGAAGGTAAGGTCAGAGCCAAGGCTGTAGTCTCTTCTGTTATAAATTCTGAAAAACTAACAAAAGAAGAATCAATAGAACTCATAAATAAAAAGCAAAATGAGTTAGTGCTTACTGAAAAACAACTATCAAGATGGGGAGGAAAAAGATATCTTGTACTAATTGAAGTGAAAGAATTTTCTGAGATACCTCCTTTTGAGATCGATAGAAGTGATTATGGAAATATGGATGACTGGCTCCTAGTGGAAGACATTAATTCTGTCAAAAAATAACTATGAAAAAAGTTGGACTCACAATAAGAGGCGGAGGAATGCGAGCTGTTGCTTATATTGGAGCACTGAAAGCACTTCAAGAATATGAGATTCCAATAGACTACATTGTAGGAGCAAGCGGTGGAGCTATCGTTGGAGAATCCATTGCTTTAGGAAAATCACTAGAAGAGCTTCTAAATCATTTCAGAACCTTTAAACCAGTTACATTGTATGGGCCGAACAAGATAATTAGAGGAAAGATATTTAATTATAAAAAATGGCTCCAGCATGCAAAAAACTTAATACCAGCAGCAAATTTGGAAGAGGCTTCAATTAAAACACTTGTTCAAGTTACAAATTTCGATACTCATGAGCTCGAATACCTTGATTCAGGAGACGCCGCGCAGATTGCTATCGCCTCTTCGGCCTTCATCGGGCCATATGAATACAATGGCAAAAAATATTTAGATGGTGAGTACTTACCTTTTTTCGGTGCTGATAAGCTCCGAGAGCTAGGAGCCGATATAGTAATCGCACTTTTGGTCGAAAACGATCCTGGGGAAAGGTCTGGCTTTCTAGAAAATATCTTGGAGCCAATGAAGATAACTCAAGACAAAATTAGAGAATTGGATCTCAAAAAGAATCCAGTTGACCATCTTATCAAGATCCAATTAACTAAGACATCACTTTTTGGTACTAAAAAAATTGATAAATCGTTTGAACTTGGATATGAGGTAACAAAAAATTATATTGAAGAAAATAATTTATTAGAGATGATAAATGAATAATTATCTAAATACTGCTACAACTGCTGCAAGGAAGGCTGGAAAAAAACTAATAGAAATCAAAGATACTCAACTCACTTTACAGAAAAAAAGCAAACACGATGTACTACTTGAGGCTGACCTCGCTGCAGAAAAGATAATTCTAGATGAAATAAATTCTAATTTCCCAGATCATTCAATATTCTCGGAAGAAGAGGGGGAAATAATCAAGGACTCAGAATATCAGTGGATTATCGATCCTCTTGACGGGTCCATTAATTACTCTAATGGTTTGGATGAGTATGGGGTATCAATCGCATTATTAAAAAATGAGGAAGCAATTCTGGGAGTGATATATATTCCCGAAACGAATGAACTATATTCAGCGGAAAAAGGAAAAGGCGCATTCCTAGATGAAAGAGAAATATCGATCTCTCCAGATAAAGATATGGAAGATCTTGTAGGATCAGTAGATATGACCTCAAAAATTTCTCATAGATTACAACTTTTTGACATAATGAAAACTCTAGCTCCTGAGGTTCGAGGTATGCGTATATATGGCGCAACCTCTTTTGATCTAGCCAAAACTGCTGCAGGTAAACTTGATTTCTATATCAAAAACAGATTTAACTATTGGGACATCGCTGCTGGAAAACTAATTATCGAAGAAGCTGGTGGGGTCGTAACAAATTTCAAAAATGAACCAATAGGTAAAGAATCAGACACCTTTATAGCAGCAAACAAAAAAGTTCAACAAGAATTATCCGCATTACTCCTTAATTCTTAAATCCTAAATCATGAATCCAAAATTAAATTACTTGACTCAAGATTCTAGATTTAAGATTCTAGTTCTTGGGTTAATTATGCTTATAATTTTAACTGGCTGCAAAAAAGATGATATTCACAACGAGATAATCGACCGCAAAACAAAGATTCCTCAAACAGCTGTCAAGATGAATCCTGAAAATGACCCTACCCCTCCGATTATGCATTCAGATGAATTCGCAGAGCCAAAACCTTTATCTGAGACTATTAATACAGCTGGAGCTGAAGATTCACCTTTTATAACTGGTAACAAACTTTATTTCTTTTTTACTCCTGACTTGAATATTCCAGCAGAAAAACAATTAGTTGACAAAGTAACGGGAATTTACGAGTCTACTTATGATAACGGGACGTGGGCAGAGCCAGAACGAGTTGTACTTTCAGAACCTGGAGAAGATACACTTGATGGATGTGAAGTTGTTCACGGAATAAATATGATGTTCTGCTCAGCACGAGCTGGAGGATATAGAGACATTGATATTTATGCTGCAACTTTCATAGATGGAAAATGGGAAGTAGCTGAACTAGACGAGGATCTGAATCTCGATATTCAAGCTGGGGAAGTTCATTTTAATCCAAATTCTCCAGATGTATATTTTCATGCAGACAACAAAGAGGGAGGAATGGGAGGTAGAGACATCTGGCTTACGAGACGAGCTGGAGAATTATGGACAGAACCAATAAATATCGCTGCTGTAAATACAGAAGGAGATGAAGGATGGCCGTTTGTTACTTTAGATAACAAAGAACTCTGGTTTACTAGAACTTATCAAGGCACACCAGCAATCTTCAGATCAAAGCTTCTTAATGGAGAATGGCAAACTCCAGAACTAATTGTATCTCAATTTGCCGGGGAGCCAAATCTAGATGAAGATGGAAATTTGTACTTTGTCCACCATTATTTCAAAAATGGACAAATGATAGAGGCAGATATATTTATCGCTGAAAAACGCTAATCATAAATTCCTAATAACCTACTCACCTACCGCCTACTTTCCTAAAATATTTGACGCCATTTTTCTGCATTGCTACTATATTTAAAGTATCTCTTATCTATTCAATTATGGACGACTGGGTCACCATCGCTGGCTATATTGCTTCAGTACTTGTTGCTATTACTTTCATGATGAAAACTATGATTCCACTTCGTAGGGTGGCTATCATGAGCAACGTTGCATTTATTATCTACGGATTTTTTGGCCAACTCTATCCTGTACTTATTCTCCATTGTTTCCTTTTACCTCTAAACATCTATCGCTTGATTCAAATGCAAAATATGATTAAAAAAGTAAAGGAAGCTACCAAGGGGGAATACTCATTTGAATGGTTGGTCAGATACATGACAAAAGAAAGTTTTAAATCCGGAGAGGTTATATTTCGCAAAGGTGAAGATGCAGACAAAATGTACTTTATCCAAGTTGGGAAAGTTCGTTTTCCAGAATTTGATGTTGAAATACAGCAGGGGCAGGTATTTGGAGAGATGGGTATCTTTTCTCCTTATGATCAAAGAACTGCGAGTGCGGAGTGCGTTGAAGAAACAATCGTTTATTCAATAGGCCAGGATAAATTAATGGAACTTTATTATCAGAATCCAGATTTTGGATTCTTCCTTGTGAAACTACTTATAAGTCGTTTTATCGATAACACGAACAAGAAATAAAAAATTTTTAACTGCCTCTCATGGAAAGCGGTAACAATAAAAAAAGTATTCTTCCGATATTTGGATTTATTATTCTTTTGGTACTTGTTGTCGTTTTCTTCTTTGTATTTACCTCTGGTGATGATGCTCCAATTATTATTCCTACAGCAGAAGAAGTCGAAGATCTGCCAGATTACAAAAAAGCAAACCTCAATATTATAAACCCAGAAGTTAGTGTAAAAAGAGGCAACGATTATCTGGATATCTCAGATGATCAAACATATGTAATCCAAGGAGATATTGTTGAAACAGATTCTACTGGAGTTGCACAAATCAAATTCAGCGACAACACAATTCTTTCTGTTGATAAAAATTCAAAGATAGAAATTGATATATTTACAGATACGGATTCAGGAGTATCCGTTAAGATAAAGCAGTTATTCGGAAGAACTTGGTCTAAAGTCGAAAAACTTGTAGGAAGTGGAGACGAATATTCTATCGAATCATCAAATACAGTTGCATCGGTAAGAGGAACAAGTTTCGGGTGTGAAGTATATAATAATGTCACAGTGTGCTACACAGGTGAAGGAAGTGTAGAACTGACTCTTACAAATCTGGATAATCCTAATATCCCCAATACTGTTGTTATTAATCCAGGTGAAAGTTTCGAAAACAGTGAAGAGATTATTGCAACAATAACTAGCGAAGAAGATCTTCAGGCTCTTGTGGAAGAATACAATTTTGGCGAAGAACAAGATTGGATAGATTTTGTGGATTGTATTCTCAAAGGTGAAAATCCGAATGAATTGTGCGAAGAACTTTTAATTGTGGAGACAACTCCTACCCCGACCCCAACTCCAACAAATGTTCCAACATTGAACAAAGCACCAATAGCGATAAATGATACAGTAAGTACGAAGTTTAATACTGCTATTCAAATTTCGATTCTTGCAAACGATTATGATTCAGATGGTTCAATTGTTGTAAATCAAACAATCATTACTACGAACCCAAGTCATGGTGCAGTATCTCTATCTACAGCAGGTGTGGCTAGTTATACTCCTACTCTTGGTTTCTTTGGTAACGATTCGTTTATTTACAGAATTTGCGATGATGATGGTGCATGTTCTATAGCAACAGCGTATGTGAAAGTAAATAAACCCCCAATCGCGATAAATGATAATGTAGATGTAAACTATCAAATAGCCAAGGATATCAATGTATCAACAAATGATACAGATAGTGACGGTTCTTTAAATTTAAATTCTGTCTCAATTACAACTCAACCTTTATACGGCACAGCTGTCACAAGAGGTTCGGGAGTTGTCACATACAATCCAAACAATAGTTATCACGGTCTTGATACATTCTCTTACAGAATTTGTGATGATATGGGCGACTGTAGCAATATTGCGTTGGTAACAATTACAGTAAATGAGCCACCTATTGCAACAGATGATAGTGAATCAACACCATATGAGACTCCAGTTTTGGCAAATGTGACTGACAATGATTATGATAATGACGGAACTATAGATATTACAACAGTTACAGTTACTCTTGATCCGCTTAATGGTTCTACTAGTGTGAATATCTTGGGACAGATAACTTATACACCAGATAGTGAATTCTTTGGTGAAGATTATTTTAACTACAGAGTCTGTGATAATGATGGAGATTGTGACTATGCTACTGTTACCGTGTCAGTAGAAGAACCTCCAAACAATCCTCCAGTAACTAATGATGACTATGTTGATGCGCCAATAAACGTAACTACTGAGATTGATGTTCTTTCTAATGATACGGACACAGATGGGACTATTGATTCTAGTTCTCTAACTATTACAGTTCAACCATCACCTGGTTCGGCTGTAGTAAATACAGGATCAGGAACAATATCTTATACACCAGATTCTACTTATATCGGTCCAGATTCGCTGATGTACGAGATATGTGACGATGATACAGATTGTACTGAAGGGTTTGTCATGATTACTGTTGATATAGCATATGATTTTACCCTTACTGCAGGAGGCAGCTCAACAGAAGTTGCTTACGATGTTGAGACAAACAGCCTGGGGCAATCAGTTGTGGTTGGAACTTTTCAAGGAACGAATGTAAATTTTGGAGATGGAGACACGAAGAGCTCAGCTGGCGACAGTGATATTTTTATATCCAAAAATAACCCGGGTGGTTCTCATGATTCTACGATGACAATAGGAGGCTCTCTAGCCGATAATGTATATGCAGTAGCAATTGACTCCTCTGATAACTTAATTATTACCGGAGACTTTAGCAGTACAGGGGTTGATTTCGACACAACAACTGGAAGTGATATAAGAAACGCACTCGGATATGCAGATGCCTATGTGACTAAATATAACTCTGATGGAAGTTACGCTTGGACTAGAATAGTAGCTACATCACTTTCAAACGAATCTGCTTTTGATGTTGATACTGACTCAGATGGCAATGTATATTACGTAGGGCACTTCAGAAGAACAAATGTAGATTTCGACGGAACCAGCGGAACAGACCTTAAAAGTGCAGTTAACTGGAACGGTTTTGTTTCCAAATATAATTCTGATGGAAGTTATGGCTGGACTCGAACTTGGGGAGGTGATGGAGATGACTCCGCATATGCTGTAAGTGTTGGTGCTACTGGGGTGTATGTTTCTGGGAGATTCCAGGGAGATGTTGACTTTGACGATACTGGAGGAACAGATATACATTCTTCAACTAGTGGGACTTGGGACATATTTATAACAAAATATAATTTAGATGGTAGTTATGCATGGACTAAAACATTTGGTGGAACAGGAGAAGATTATGGAAATGGATTAGCAGTTGATGCAAGTGACAATGTATTTGTTAGCGGCTACTTTCAGAATAGTGTCAACTTCGATGCTGATGGAAACGACACACACACATCAAATGGTTCTGATGATAGATTTCTTACGAAGTATTCAAGTGATGGATATTATGAATGGACAAGAACAGTAGGAGGCCCAGGCGATGACGAGAATTATGGAGCTGCAAAAGACATTGCTGGAAATATGTATGTAGATCAAGATGGATCTGTATTTTTCACAGGTCACTTCATTGATGCAGACGTAGATTTTGATGGTAGTGCTGGTACAGATCTTCACAGTTCAAATGGAAGTTATGACATATTCGTTACCAAATATGAAAACGATGGAAGTTATGGCTGGACGAAAACCTTCGGGGGAAGCGAATTGGATGAAGGAAATGGCGTTTGTGTTGATAATCAGGGGGCAGTTTACATTGCAGGTAAATATCAAGATACCGTTAATTTCGACGCTACGGATGGTATCGACTTACAAACGAGTTTCGGAATAGAGGATTTATTTATAACTAAGTATATTTATGAAAGCCAAATTTAAATTAAATAAATTGTTCAGTTTGTTATTGGGCAACTTTTTAGTTATCGTTTTACTAAGCACAATCCTTTCTCTAAGTTATTTCGACCAATTAAACAATCTATTCCTAGATAATCTGCAAGGCGACATTCGTCCCAGATCAGAAATATTAATTATTGGAATTGACGACACAACCCTATCTGAAGTTGGTGCATGGCCATGGAGCCGAGAAATCTTTGCCAAAACCATTAATGAACTAAATAAAGGAGAACCAAAAGTAGTTTCCTTTGACATACTTTTTCTCGAAGAGCGAAATGGCGATCAAGAGTTTCAGAATGCAATGATTGGAGCAGACTTCCCCATAGTTCTCGGCAGTAAGCTCGTAGAGGATGAATATTTTGAAAGTATTTATACAGGAGATAACATCGCTTCTGGTTATACAAACTTCATAAAGGACAAAGATGGGATCATCAGAAGAACAACAATAGCGAACGAAATAGAAGGAGAGTGTGAATTAAGTCTTTCTTTCTCAACTCTTAGAGAATATCTTGCTGTAGCTTCTACACCGGTTTGTGGAGATCAGGTTGGGCTCGATGATGAAAGAGTTTATGATAAAGATCTTCGTTTTAACTACACGAATGCTAATTTTTCTTATCTTAGCTTTGTAGATGTTTATGAAGGAAATATTGATCCTGAGATGTATAAAAATAAAATAATTATGATCGGCGCAACTCCAATTGATCTTAAGACAGATCTCCTTGATAACTTTACTGATGTTTTCGGGCAAACCACACCTGGAGTATTCATCCATGCCAACATTGTAAATTCATTCTTGCAAGGGGAATTTAGAACTGAAATGACAGGACCTTTGTTCTTCACTTTTATATTACTTTTCACTTCACTGCTACTAGTACTATTCAAACAGATAAAAAATAATTCAGTCGAATTTGTATTATTTATCTTGTCACTGGCGATAATAATTATCCTAGGAATACTTATCTACAACTACGGCACGAACTTTTTGTTCTTACATGGAGTGATACTTGTAACCGCTTCTTATGTCTATTATGTCGCTTATAAGTATTTAACAGAAAATAGGCAGAAACAGTTTCTGAAGAAGGCATTTGGACAGTATATTAGTCCTAAACTTTTGGGGCAACTAATGGAACAACCAGGAAGCCTGAAACTAGGTGGTGTGAAAAAAGAAATTACAGTTTTATTTACTGATATCCAAGGATTTACAACTATTTCGGAAAAATTATCACCTGAGGAACTGATCAATCTGACAAATAAGTATTTCGATTTAGAAACAGGGATTATTCTGGAAAATGGGGGGACTATAGATAAATACATAGGTGATTGTATTATGGCTTTTTGGAATGCACCAGTTGATGATAAAAACCACAAGTTAAATGCCCTTAGAGCATGTCTGGCAATGAAAAAAGGGCTAGAAAAATTCAATGCAGATTATCCAGATCTTCCTGACATCGATACAGGTATCGGCCTCAACACAGATCTAATGATAGTAGGAAATGTAGGAAGTTCCAAAAGATTTAATTACACATTAATTGGTGATGGTGTAAATCTAGCTTCTCGAGTTGAAGGTTTAACTAGGAAGTACAAAGCCTGGATAATAGTCACTGAAAATGTTGTAAAAAATATAGATATTTCAAAAGAGAATTTCATAATACATTTACTCGACGAGGTGTTGGTAAAAGGCAAGCATGAGCCGATTAAGTTATATGCTGTTCTGGAAAAAACAGCAGCTAATGAGAAAACCGCAAGACTATATGAGAAGGCCTTAAATTTCTATGGCAAAGGAGATTTTGAAAAGGTAGAAAAACATTTCAAGGAGATAAAAGACTATGGACCTGCATCATCTATGCTTGAAAGAATTCCTGAGTTAAAAAAGATGAAAGATTGGGACGGCATCTGGAAATGGACAGAGAAATAATTAATAGCTCATTAACTTCCTTCGACTCTTCGGCTAAGCTCAGAGTAAACTTACTCAGGACAAGTTTGGCTTTTGGCTCTTGGGAATAAACAATGCTAATAGCTAATAGCTAATAGCTAATAGCTAATGGCTAATGGCAAACAGCTAACAGGCTTATAGCTCGAAGCTTTCTCCCGGCTCTGGTACAAAAATATTTGATTTACTCTCCCCGGTATATTTCTCTATCTCAGCCAATTGAGTTCTTCTAAAATCTCGATGCAAATGAGTAAGCGCTAAGTTTTTAACTCCTATCCTATCAGTCATAGGGATAACATCACAAGCGCATGCATGCCCCCATTTTTTCTCATGAGGTAGATATGATTCATGGATTAAAAGATCTGATCCTTTATAAATTTCTTCCGCTTTTTCAGTATTCTCACCATCACCGCTATAACAATACTTTTTATTCCCATCTGAAACGCTTACTGCAAGATTATTTATAGTATGTGCTGTTGGGGCGAAATTCATTTGCAATCCTGAATATTCGATTTCAGCTCCATCCTCGACTTCCAAAAAATTAATCTCATAACTGAAGTCAGAATAAAACCCTTTATATGCATAATCAGCAAGCTCTTCTATTAGTTTTTTATTTCCTTTTTCAGTGATAATCGTCAGAGGCTTTGTTCTCTGGCCTTCCCACATTCTTACAAATAATAATGGTAATCCAAAATAGTGATCTGCATGAGGATGGCTTATATAAATCGCATCTAGAAAATTTACGTCAGAATTATAATTCCATAACACATGTGGAATAGAATAGCCGCAATCGAAAAGGATATTACTTTCATTATGACTTAATATATGTGAGTTGTTTGGATATTTTTCATCTACTGCTTCACCGACACCGAGGAAATATATTTTCATAAGGACTTGTGAATAAACTAATATTATATTTTAACCAAAGTATTTAGCGGAGTCTAATTTCAACATCTATTTTCGTTTGTATCTATTTGCTGTAAAATCAAAATAATAACTACGAAAATCATGAACCAACCAAATAAATTTATAACCCAATCAGCAAATAAACTCCGTGAAGAAGCATATTCCTTAATTAAAGATCTAAAGCTCAAACAGTTATTGTCTGAGTATGGACAATTTGTCCTAATTGGAAGTGTGAAATATAACTTAATGACTTGGAGAGATATTGATATTGATGTGGTGATGAAAGATGCCCCCAAGGATGAAGAATTCTGGGAAATTGTAAAGCAGATATTTAAAATAGACGGTAATGAGCTCACAATGATTGTCGATAACAGGACAGTTGAAACTCCTGATCGACCTAAGAGCATGTACATAGGTTTCAAAATGAAAGATAAAAATAACAATCTTTGGAGATTTGATATTAGGCTCATCTCAACCAAGCACATGACTGCCAACAAAATTAGCGATATGATTGAAAAACATATAGATGATGAGAAAAGAAGAACAATTCTTGAGATAAAAGCGAAAGTCCATGATGATCCTCGTTATCATAAAGATTATCAGAGTATAGATATTTATGAAGCTGTATTATTAAACAACGTAACCACTTTCGAAGAATTCAAAAACTATATTAAGATGAAACGCGAGGTCGTACTCTCTTGAATCATGATTCTTGATTCATGATTCTAAATTCTTAATTCATAAATCTAATTCAATAATGATCAAAATAGGGATAATCGGTACAGGATTTGGTTCAACTCAAGCAATCTCGTTTTCACAAATAGAAGGAGCTGAAGTGGTTGGATTATGCGGCGCAAATTATGATAAAACAACAAGCATCGCAAAAGAATTGAACATACCAAAAGTTCACAAAACTTATAAAGATCTTCTGAAAGATGCTGAGATTAATTTGGTTACAATCGCAACTCCCAATCATCTTCACAAGCAAATGTTTATGGATGCGTTGAAATACAATAAACATATAATTCTTGAGAAACCTGCAGGGCTTAATTCAAAAGAGATAGAAGATATGATAACTGCTTCAAAAGGCTATGATAAAAAGATTGTTGTAGATCATCCACTCAGATTTAATCCAGTAACTTTGTATATTAAAAGTCTAATTGATAATAAAAAACTAGGAAAGGTGTGTAGCATTCAGCTCAGTGCTTACACAAATTATGTTAGTGCAGATGACAAATCTTTTATCTGGATCGACTATCCAAAAAAAGGAGGCGGTCAAATCTTAAACATGGGAACTCATCTGGTAGATCTATCGAGGTTCATCTTAGATATGCCCGAACTTAATGAGGGAAATCTAATAAAGAAAACTGTCCTCGACGAATATCCAGATGAAGAAGGAAATAGCAAGCAAGTTGAAATAGAACATCAGTTTATGGCAAATATCGATTGGAAAAACGGAACTAACTCTACACTTTTTAACACTACAACCAGCTTTGGTTATAAAAATTTTGAAATTAAAATTCTAGGATCAAAAGGCATCTTTTTTTATGATGATATAAACGGAGCAAGAGAGTCTTTTTCTAACCATGAGTTAGCTGAAGTAAATATCGAAGATCATTTAGAAAACATTCAAGCGGGAAGATCTTTCGTGTCCAAATCATTCAAATTTTTTGCCAAAGAATTTATTGACTATTTAAATGGTAGAAATGAAAAAATAAATTACTGTACATTGGAACAAGCCCTTGAAAATATGAAAATACTGGAGAATTTAGAATCATGAATCAAGCATTTGAAAGAAATTCAAATTTAAACTCTTGATTTCTTGTTCGTGATTCTAAATTCAAAATTCTTAATTCTAAATTTTTAACAATGGATCTCAAATCGTTAAATATTTTTCTAAAAACAGCTACTCTGAAAACATACGCTGGAGGGCTAGAGCCAGAATCAAACCCAGAACGTGATGGCTTCACAGAACTAGTTTACCATGAAGGCGACTACGAATACCGAGACAGTTATGCAGGTTTCTTTCGTTCATGGGGACAAGAGGTTATCAAATATAAGGACACACCAATATGGAATTCTCTATATGGCGGCGGTATGGAAGAAAAGTATTTTGATGATAGAGATTTTGCTTTGGAAACATTCAAATTCCTCAAAAAGGCAATGAAACAAAAGACAAATGATGACTCATTTCAGCTTCGGGGTCCAAAAATTTTTAAAAAAGGTGGATGGGAATATGTCTGTGATTGGATCGGAGATATACACGACTTCTCGGGTAATGAAGAAATCTCCTTCAATGGAGAAATTGTTTTCACTCACAACTTCTTTGGAGGGTTAATTATTAAATAGTTTATAGCTAGTAGCCAATGGCTAACAACCAACCGCTAATAGCTAGAACTTCTTGAGCTTATCTCATATTTCCTCTATCATATTAATACTTAATAATAACTGTCTATTATGGAAAAACTTTTTATAGTCTCTCTATTTCTTACCTTCATTGGATTCCTAACCCGTACTGCAATCTACTATATGGGATTTAAAAATGAAGTTGTTTTGAAAAATAATGTAATAAAGTTCATTTTAGATATAGCTATGACTTTGATCTGGGTAGCATGGCTTAGTATGAATATATATGATCCTTACAAAGTTGACTTTCCTGACATCGTGAGAAACATTGCAGTTGGCGTATCTATTATTGGCTTCGGATTTTTTGTACTAGCAAATTACAGCCTCGCCATGGATGCAAAATCTACTGACCTTACAAAGACTGGTATATACTCCAGGATAAGGCATCCCATGTATGTTGGTTTTATACTCATTCTTCTAGCAGCTCCCGTCTATATGCAGAGTTTTCTTACTTTTGCTAGTGGATTTATATGGATTTTACATGTAATCTGCTGGGCAAAACTTGAGGAAGAAGAGTTAGAAGAAAATTTTAAAGGGTACAAAGATTATAAAAAACAAACTTGGTTTTGAAAATTTCAATCCTATAGTTCTTCCAATATAAATATACTCATTGCATATCAGTTACGTAACAATTGATAAGTAATCAAATCAAGATAAAAAATACACGTAGCTAAGGATTTGCTAACCTAAGTATTGAGTGGATCACTTGTCAAATTTGCTGGTTTTGTTATATATTCTCAAAGACAATATAAGAAATTCACTTTATTAGGAAATTGTCATGTTCAAGAAATTAACAAGTGGAAGCAAGATAGGATTTGTCACCCCATCGGAATTTATCCCGAAAAAGAAGTATGAAAAAATTGAAAAAGCTATTGGATTATTTCACTCGTTAGGACTTGAAATCATTTGGAGTCAGTACTCAAAAACTGTCGACAAGTGGAATGTCTCCTCTTCTAGCGCACAGAATCGAGCTGATGATATAAATACATTTTTTAGTGACAACAATATTGATCTCATATGGGCTGTAAGAGGAGGTGATACAGCAAACGAAGTTATCCCTTATTTAGATTATGAATTAATTCAAAATAATCCCAAACCATTCCTAGGACTTAGTGATATAAGTGTTATCCTAAATGCGATATACACACAAACTGGAATTTTTACTTTTCACGCTTCTGGTCCTGGCGTTGGAAATGGAGAAGAATACTTCGGTTCTGACTATACAAAAAACGAATTCAAAAAACGTTTCTTTGAAGGGAGTAAGAGGATCTCGAAATATTCAGACAGAACTTCTATTCGGGGAGGAAAAGCCGAAGGTAAACTTGTGGGTGGAAACATCCGATGTCTTATGAAGTTAGCCGGAACAATTTATATGCCCGACTTTCACAATTCCATTCTTATGCTGGAAAGTCTGAAGTCCGAACCGAAGCATATCGTCTATCTTATAACTCAAATGAAACAGATGGGCATATTTGATGAAATTAATGGATTGATTCTAGGAAATTTTTATCAATTTGATGAAATAGGACAAAAAGATGGAGAAGGTAAGAATTTGCTCGCAGAGGATATAATTCTAGAATTAACTAAAGAATATGATTTCCCAATACTAAAAGTAAATGAATTTGGACATAAAATCCCAAATACCTTCCTTCCTGTCGGAGCAAATGTTAGACTAGATGCAACAAATTTAGAGTATAGTATAATTGACAACTTATTTATAAATTAATATGAAAACACTTATTTTTTCCGATACTCACCTCACAGACAAGTTCAACAAAGGGCAGTACAATTTACTCAAAAGAATAATTGAACCTGCTGATAAGATCTTCATAAATGGAGATTTCTGGGATGCTTATACCACAGACAATTCTAAATTTAAGAAATCAGATTGGCAGCCGCTTTTCAAACTTCTCCGAGAAAAAGGAGCTATACATCTATTTGGAAATCATGACGAAGAATTCTATATGGAAGACTGCCTTGGGCTATTTGCAAAAGAACACCATCAATATCTTGATGTAAATATCGGTAAATATAATCTCCATCTCGAACACGGCCACCTTGTTTACAACACTCCAGAAGAGATGGACTTCAGAAACAAAAATCAATTCTTTTTAAATGTAGGATTCCAATTTGGTCTAGTTGAAAAATTAGCACAAAAGATATTTACCAAACATGAATATACTCAATTTGTAAATAACAAAATGAAAAAGATGCGCAAAGATCATGAGAGAATATCAGATGATCAGATATTAGTTTGTGGACATACACATAGACCAGAATTTAACCTTGAAGAAAAGTATATAAATACAGGAATGATAAGATATGGCTATGCAAGTTATCTCAGTATTGAAAATGATAAAATGAATTTTGTTTATGATAGATTCTAGATGAGAACTCTAATCTTTTCAGACTCACATTTAACTGAACGTTTCGAGCCCAAAAAGCTTGAATTATTAAAAAAAATCATTGCACCCGTAGATAGAGTTATTCTGAATGGTGATTTCTGGGATGGACACGAAACTACATTTGATAAGTTTGTAAATTCAAAATGGAAAGAAGAATTGTTTCCTTTACTTAAATCAAAAGAAACTATTTATATATACGGTAACCACGATCTCAAAGAACTCTCAGACGAAAGAAGAGCCCTCTTTTCAAACAAGGCACTTGATAACTTTCAACTTTCAACTAACAACTTTCAATTTTATATAGAGCACGGTCACCAAGTAATACCAACTATCGACCTTAAATGGAAATGGATAGTTTCGAATAAGCTTATTGTAAGAGCGTTTCAGGATTATAACGGATTTTTACTCAAGATAATTGGGCTCAAATATAAATTTTTTGACAAATTCAATAATAGGAAAATGAAATCTTGGGTAAAGGAAAATTTAAATGATAATGAGATTTATGTGTGCGGACATACACACTATGCCGAAAAAGATCTTGTTAATAGATATCTGAACTCAGGTTTTATAGATGATTCTTTTGCTCAATATTTGGTTATTTCGGACAACGACATCGAGCTGCACTATGAACGTTACTAATTAGCTAAAAGCTAATACCTAACAGCCAAAAGCTAATAGCCAACAATCTAACTTATTATTTACTAACATGTCTTCTAACATCAAAGCTATCATTTATGATCTTGATGGAATGCTATTCAAAGAACCTCATTTCTTTACAAAAGAGATGGAGTGTCAGTACGGGGTTCCAGTTGAAGAATCCATGTTTCATAAAGACCCTAACTATAGATTGTGCAAAATCGGACAAATAAACATTGATGAATTCCTAGAACCTTATTTTGAGAAGTGGAAGAAATATCCCAAATTTGATATATCCCCAGAAGATTTCAAAAAACACTGGTATGAATTCACAAAACCCATTCAAGAAGTTCATGAATTAGCCAAAGGGTTAAGAGAACAAGGTATCACTAACTTGATAGTTACTGACAATTTCAAAGAAAGGATAGATTATATAAGAAAAAAGTATAATCTAGATAATAACTTCGTTATAACAGGAAGCTTCGAATTAGGAGTACTCAAAACTGATCCTGATTTTATAGATAAGTTTAAAGAAAAGATTAATATCCCTACTGAAAACATACTAGTCTTTGATGACAAAGAAACAAATGTGGAGCGTCTGCAGAACCAAGGATTTCAAGCCTATATATATCATAACTTAGAAGACTTCTACTCTATTCTCGAAAAGGGAATAGGATTAGATCTATAAATAATCTACCCTTGCCCCTCCAAAACATAAGCTAATAGCTAACAGCTAATCACCAATAGCCAAAAGAATTTTACGTCCCTCACAAGAACTGATATGATATACTAACTTAACTTAACTGCCTAAAATGAACATATCAGATCTTCCACCACTTCCGAATCAACCGTTTGCAGATCTTCCAAAGGAAGATAAGAAAAAAGAGGAGAAGCCACAGAATATTGAGAAAAAAGAGCAGCTAACAAGTAATGAAGAAGTACCTCTCATGGATCCTCCAAATAATACAGATGCTGCAATGCTTTCTGAAAATGTGATAGTAGATGGCGAAAAATCAGGCAAAGGATTTTTCATTTTCGCTGGAATACTTTTAATTATAATTTTACTATTATCAGCTTTTCTTTATTATATACTGACAAATAATCCAGAGCTCTTGGAATTTAACACAAGTCAAAAACAAAGCACAGAAAGCGGTACTACAACAAATCAAGATGAAAACGATATTACACCAACGACTATACCAGCTGATGAAGAAGCTCAGGGTTTCGTATCTGAATTCGGAGGTAATAATTACAAAGTAACAAAGACTGTAAAAAGCAATCTAACTCTAACCGTTGACGGCTCAACTACAGATATATCGGGACAAACCACATCCGAACTAATCTACAATAACGGGGTTTTGGCAAGTTTCACAAAGAGCATGGAGATAAATTCTCAGCCCGTTAATGTTCAAATTATATTTAATGATGGTAATTTATACTACCTGAATGTTACAGAAAAAAATTACACTGTTTACGAAAGATTTGACCCAAATCAGCTTACAGATGATGAAAGAGGTTTATTAATATTCATGTTCGACAGAGAGAACGAATACCTTTATAAACTATATAAAGACTTCTTGAATGAAGAGATTTCTTTATTGAAAGCTGGAGAGATATATAAAACAGTATTTAAGAGGAATTTCGTAATCGATAGTTTTAAAGAAAGTTTAGTTGTAAATTCTCCTGAATATTTAGATTCGGTCGAGATATCTGTTGAATTTTATCAAAGTAATCTCATATCAGATATTACGATAAACTACGAAGATGAATTGTTCAATGGACAACAGTTAATTCACTATATATACGAGCCAGTAGAAGATGTGGACGCTCTATTAGAAGTTCCTTCTTCCTTTGAAAAATTAAATTGATTCTTCTGATATAATAATTTTCCACTCATCAATATATCTGTTTAAGATGGACGAAATTTCTGTTTTCAAAAAATATCTAAAAAAGAATAACTTAATTGGTCTAGCTCTGGACATAGATGAAACTTTATCAGCCACAACACAAAGCTGGTTTCAGAAACTTATTGATAAATTTGGAACAGATGAAAAGCTTTCTGCTCCTGAAATGGTCCAAAAATATAGATACACTTTCAATGTACCCTATTGGCAGACAGAAGAAGTAAATACCTGGATTGAAAACCTGAGACATTCTAATGAAGAAGTACAAACACTCGAGATGATTAAAGGGGCCAGTGAAAGTATAAACAGAATAAACAAAAAAATTCCAATATTGGCTTACATAACTGTACGACCACAAACTGTAATTTTAGGTACAAAATCCTGGCTAAGGAGTAATAAATTTCCAGAAGCAGAGATAATTGCAAAACCTATCGAAATTGAGCATAAAGATGGAAATAAATGGAAAGCCAAAGTACTTCATTACCTAACCCCAAATATTTCTGGGATCATTGATGACAACCCAGGATTAGTAAAAGAGTTAGGCAAAAAATATGATGGGAAGGTGTTCCTATATGATTATTCAGAAAATGAGTTTAATTATGATTATGTCATCCCCTGCCTCACGTGGCCCGATGTGGAAAACGAGATAAAAGATATATTATACCTACCAACTAATAGCTAACCTGCCTGCGGCAGGCAGGCAGCCAATAGCTAAATTGCCAACAACTAATAACCTAAAAGCTAACAGCTAATAAGCTAAATAATGAACAAACTATATCTACCCAACTACAACATTCACTGGACACTTCTCGGGGGGCAATCACACAATTGGTCCTTTGATGGTGAATACTTTTGGGGGCATACTACGAAAAGGCTACTTCAAATCAAGAGGGATGGAGAATTTATATTTTGGCAGACTTATCCTCAAAAGGACGATTTTGAATATTTGAGTAACTATCTCAGATTAGACGCAGATTATGAAAAAATAATATCCATAATTTCAAAAGACAACCATATCATAACTGCGATAGGTAAATATCCAAGTTTGAGACTTCTTCGGCAGGACTTCACTGAAACTTTGATAAGCTATATCTTTTCAGCAAATAATAATCTACCATCAATAAGAAATTCTATACAGAAACTTAGAGAAGCATACGGCGAAAAAATCGTAGTTGAAGGAAAATCATTCTATTTATTTCCAACGATTAAAGCTCTTGAAAATATAAATGAAGCAGATTTAAGGAAAACCAAAATGGGATTTAGAGCGAAATATCTGATAAACATAATTGAAGAATTAAAAAATGGACTTACTGACGAAATTATAAAAATGGATGAACAACCCGCAAGAGAGAGACTATTAAAAATTAAAGGAGTTGGCGAAAAAATTTCAGACTGCGTTTTGGGCTATGGTTTAGATTTTGAAAATGTCACTCCTTTTGACGTTTGGGGAAAAAGAATAGTAACAGATTTATACGGACAGAAAACCCAAACGAAATATAACGATATGCGGATTTGGTCACAAAACTATTTCGGTGGTTATGCTGGTTGGGCAGGACAATTTCTATATGAATATATAAGAAATCTAGCCAATTAGTTTTTTAACGCTTTGCATCACCTTTTCGAAAGTCTCATTTGACTTTACAAGATACTCATCAATATTCAATCCCTCAAGCTTATCCTCGCTTTCTTCATAGATAAGATTGCTGATTATTATGACTTTTACTTCCTTGCCCCACTCCGTTTTCCTAATCTCCTGCAGCATAGTTATACCATCCATAGCCGGCATCAAAATATCAAGGAGAATCAAATCTGGTTTCATCTCCTCTGCTTCTTGGAGGCCTACTTCTCCATTGGCAGCACAAATAACCTGATAACCCTTATCCAATAATTCTTCACACAATAATTTAGATAAAGGTGTCTCATCTTCCACAATGAGAATTTTTTTCTTTTTGGATTTTTTGAATAGCATGGCTTACAATATTAACTAACAATATATTATCAAAGAAAAAAGATTTTTACTATATTTTTATAAACTTATGAATAGTCAAATTCAGATTAGACAACTCCTCCCAGAAGAATGGAAAAGGTATAGGGAAATAAGACTTAAAGCTCTACAGGATGTTCCTTTGGCATTTAGCAAAAGTTATGAAGAGGAAGTAAATAAAACTAAAGAAGAATGGCAAAAATGGCTCATAGAGTCCGAGGAAAATATCTGGGGACATAAAATATTCGCGATAGATGGAGATAAAGCAATAGGTATGATGACAGTCTTTCGGGAAAATAAAATTAAAATTATGCATAAGGCAACAATTGCTGGAGTTTATTTATCTTCTGAATATCGAGGAAAAGGAATTGCTCAACTTCTATTCAATAACATTTTAGAATGGTGTAAAAACAAACAAGATATAAAAAAGATACAACTTGGTGTAAACTCAAAAAATATACCGGCTATTAAATTCTATGAAAAAAATGGTTTTAAAATTGTTGGCGCTCTAAAAGACGAAATCAAATATACGGATAAATATTATGATGAATACATAATGGAGCTTTATCTGTAAAAGAATTTTTAACCTGGAAACGAATATTCACAAAGTGGATGCTCAGGTTTCCGGCTTCCTAGAAACCTACTATCTGTCGGATCTTCTCCTTTAAAGACTTCCAATAACTCGCTTTCATCATAAGGATTCCCCAAGTCAACATCATGTGATGGTTCTATGAAATCGGCAATATCAACTAACTCATCCCCCTCACAGTTATCACTTGATCCAGCAACAACACGACTATCTCTATCAGCTCCAATATAACCAACATCAGCAGCTTCACAAACCTCTTCATCTGGGTAAATAGTATTTTTTCCTATAGATTTTTCAAATTCGGGTTTAACTCCTTCGCCTGGGCAGGTAAGATATTCGTTTTCTACTGATATAAAACCATTCCCGTGTTGTTTAAAAGCGACCTCTACAATATGAATCTCTCCAGTTTCTGGGTCAACCTCAATAATTACTCTGAATGATTCGATATCCCCATCTCGTTCTCTAAGTTGTGAAAAAATATCTGCCAGGAAATCAGTCGCTCCTTCTGAAAAGGAAATCTTATATTTATCAAAAAAAATTAATCCTACTTTTTCTGGTCCTCCATCTTCAAGAAAGGCTAGAAAATAAGAAATTGAAATTCTCAAATTTTCACTATCATAATGTTTCTGACCAACCCCTTCACAATAATTACCATCAACAAGTTCAGTAACTTGATAAGTAACTCCGAAATTTTCTGGAGTAAGCTCTTCTCCAGAATAAAAATTTATATATGGGGCAAACATCAATGCCAGGTGATAATGAAATTCAGAAAGATTACTTGCCATAATATCGGGGTCAATAAATGCCGGATTTGTACAGGGAGATTTACTAGGTTGCATATGAGGATTAACTGTTTCAGCATCAAATACGCCCATTGTACAAGAACCGATAGTAAAACCAGCTGCAAAAACAGCAGCATACTTTTTCCAATTCGCTTTAACTTCTCCCCAGCTTGGTAATCCTAAATCAGGCATATTTTTAACGGAATGTACTTTCGATTTTAACACGAGGAGATAATCAAGATGAAATTTCTAATATAAAAAATTTTGAGTTATACTACCCTATATAATTTATGCAACTAAAATGGAAAAACCTAAACTGGGCCGCTACAAACATACAAAATCAGGAAGAATATATAAACTTATTGGAATCGGAAAACACAGCGAGACTCTTGAGGACCTTGCTGTTTACCAAGGTGAATATGAAAGTGAAGAATTCGGCAAAGATCCAATTTGGATTAGACCTCTTGATATGTTTATGGAAGAAGTTGAGATAGATGGTAAACTTTTACCAAGATTTGAATATCTAGGTGAGTAGTAAGCAACTAAATAATTTTTAAAATTAAGCTTTCAGCTTAAGGCTTAAAGCTTCTAACTAAAAATGAAAATCTACGTAACACACTCCACATCATTTGATTTCAAAAATGAACTCTATAAACCACTTAGAGAATCGGAGTTGAATGATCTATATGAAATCATACTTCCACACGAAAATAGCGAAGAACCATTTAGTTCGAAAGAATTTATACCTACCTGTGACATAATTTTAGCCGAAGTATCATATCCTTCAACAGGGCAAGGTATAGAACTGGGCTGGGCAGACAAAGCGGGGAAAAAAATTATATGCTTTTACAAATCTGGGACAAAGTATTCTTCTTCCCTAAAGGTTATTTCAGAAATATTTTTCGAATATGATAATGTTGAAAGCCTGATATATTTCCTTATACCCCAATTACGATAAAGCACCAAGCTTAAGGCTTACGGCTTAAGGCTTACGGCTTATAGCTTATTCTCTTGACAACACTACAGGGTTATATTATTTTTAATTAATATTTTCCCTTTATATAAAAAATTTCAATACTATGACATTCCCTGGACCAGATAATGGCCTGCCCCGAGAACAAGAATCAGCAAGAACTGAACTAGATCCTTTTTTAATTTCACTGCATACTGATTACGGAATTGCCCCCGAACATTTATATCACTTATCTCAACTTAGAGAATTTGATCAATTTAAAGAAGCGGCCCGCCACATAAAAGACGATCTAGACGAAGATCCGGAAAATAGAACTGGTGGAACGCTAGTTCTTGATGGACCAATGAGAAGTGGGAAAACACTTTCAGCGGTGGCCCTTGCTCATATGCTGGCAGATAAACATATTGCAGTTGCAAAGCCGACTGCTGATACAAGGGATACTACCATGAGAAGCAACTCTGGATTAGAAATCCCTTGCAGTATTAGATTCAATGGTGACTTAAGCGAATATGAAGCCGAACTACTTGAGGCTGATGCATTATTTCTTGATGAACTACACTTCAGTCCACATCAACTTCCTTACATTCTTCAAATTGTTGAAACTCGGCGAGAACTGGGGAAGTGGACTGTCATTTCTGGATTAGACAAAGATTTTGCAGGCAGACCTATGGCATATCCGAGATTTGAAGGCGATACGAATCCGATAACATCAGAAGATATTGAAGGAATTGCTACAGAACATATTCGCATGACTGCAGATTGTGATAGGTGCTCAGAACCTGCTACACATTCTATGAGGACAGTAGATCGTTTTGATGGTAAGGGATACTGGCCGGCATACAGTGATGATCCAATTCGTCTTCCTGAAGGAGAGGGGGTAGCTGATTATTGTGCTCACTGTAGTGAGTGTCACTGCATGGCAGACGAATTAACAGCAGACGATGAAACCCTAAGGGGCAGTAACTTCTTAGACGAACTTGAAACCGCCTTAGAGGTACTTACAACAGCAGAACAAAAACCTTGGGAAGCAGTTGAAGTAACATACGAAACATGGAAAAGAGGATGCATGATGAGATGGAGAGCCATAAGTGAACAGGACCCAACTATACTGACTCGATTTGAGGTGGCTGAACTTATCAGACTTTTCAATATTTTCGAACTAAGGACCCAAACCATGGAACTCATAGACGAAGTAACTGAGGAAGAACCAGATTTTGCGATCAAACAGTTCAGTGTTGAAGGAGGCGTAGGAGTTGGAAAAACCACACTAGTAGATGCTATGAGAGGAGAATTCTATCTTCTTCCTGCTGAAGAAGATGTTGAGCTCAACAGATGGCTTGTTGCATCAAACAGTAAAGATGATCCGCAAATGGTCAAAGATTCTGCATTCACCTCACAACTTCATTTCAGGTTATCGAAACTAGAACAGATGATGAGAAGATCTCACCAAATTGCATGGATGAGGAAACATTTCCCAGATATGCCAATACCTGCGCTAGGACTTGATAGAGGCCTAGAAGGAGATAATGTATTTATAACTGAATTTGTAGAAAAGGATGGTATAACTGTAACTGATTCAATCCTACTTGCGAACATTTCACAAGCAGTACTTTCAGGGATGCCTTTCGAAGAATACACCATACATCTCACTGCCGTGGACGATAAGATAATACAACGAGTAACTGATAGAGGTCGCCCCTATGAGCTTGCAAATATGGAAAGACAAGTTGATATGAATAGACGAATGTTATCTCACTTCCGCCGTCAACAACAGAGAGGTATGTTAAATGGCCACTACGCTGAAATCGACACATCAGAACTTACCCCTTTGGAGGTCTTCCAGCAAATGAGAGCAGAAATTGGGGACAAACTACCCGTAAGACCAGCAGCTTAGTTTTGTGTATAATCTGGTATGGACAAATACAAAAAATTTCTAAAAGAATACATCGCTTTCAAGAGTGTATCGGCTGACCCGAAATTTCAGAACGATATTCAACTCACAGTAAAATGGTTGTCCAATCTTTTTACAGAAAATAACTTCAAAGTTGATGTTATAGAAGGCTATGATAATCCGATTCTTTTCGCTGAATACATTGTAGATCCAGAATTAGAAACAGCTCTAGTGTATGGACATTATGATGTACAGCCAGCTGATAAAGAGGATGGTTGGACTGAAGATCCTTTTACAGTTCTTGAAACTGATGACAGACTAATCGCTCGTGGAATGATAGACAACAAAGGGCAATTCCTAGTTCATTTAGTTACTATACTTGAGTTAATCGAAACAAAAAAGCTCAAATATAATGTTAAATTCATCATCGAAGGTAATGAAGAAACTGGATCGCCAAACATCCATAAATTTTTAACCGATCATAAAAGATTATTAGAATCTGATTTTGTAATAGTTTCTGATGCTACACTAATTGAAAACTATCCAACAATTGAGGTGTCACTACGTGGAATTGTAAATCTGGAAATCACAATTCAAACATCAACCCAGGATCTGCACTCTGGAGAATTCGGAGGTGTTGTACCAAGTTCAACTAAAGAATTAAGCAAGCTTATATCTAAGTTCCATGACGATAAAAATAGAATTCTAATTCCTGGATTTTATGACAATGTGAGTGAACCAACTGAAGAAGAATTAGAAAACAATAAAAATACTCCATTTAATCTAAAAAATTATAAAAAAATAACAGGAGTATCAAAAATATTTTCTCCACTTGGAAATGATTTTTATACAACAATAGGACTAGAACCTTCTATCGAAGTCACTGGATTTCAAGGTGGTTATATTGGGGAAGGATTCAAAAATGTAATTCCTTCAAAATCAACAGCACGAATATCTATCAGAATAGTACAAAACCAAACCACAAAAGAGATTGTAGTCAAGGTTACGCAGTTCATAAAAAACAACATACCAGATTACGTAGATTTTGAGCTAAGAGAAGGGACACATTACGAAGCGTTTAAACTTGATATTAGTCATGAAAAAGTTAAGAAATCCGAGAATTTACTAAAAAAGGTTTATGGAGATAAAATCATTTATAACTACGTCGGAATGACTTTACCAATTGCAAAGTACTTTGATGAGATTCTACAAATACCGATTCTTATGATCCCAATAGCAAATGAAGATGGACGAATGCATGGAGTTGATGAGAACTTTGAAATTGATAAAATAAAGAAAGGATTTGAATTCAGTAAATTATTTTTTAGTAAATAGAAATGGCAATACCAGAGAGTACAATCGATCTACCCAACCCTGGAAACACACAGCATAAAGAAAGAGTATTAACCCCAGAAAAGAGCTCCGGATTTGGTAAACTAATGTCATGGTTGGCAAAAAAAATATTGGGTGACCCAAGAGAGCAACTTGTTTCACCACAAGCTGTGAAAGAATCTAGTACTGCAGAACTGCGAGTTGAGGGTTATCCCCCGCCGCAACCTCCGCAACCTGTATCTGCCTAATTCTTCTTCTTAGGAGATTTTGTAAGATATTTCGCCTGTTGCAGGTAAAACATCCACCTACTTAGGAAGTGATAGAAGAGCATGGTTATAAATACTACCCCAAACTGAACATGCCAAAATGAAAAGTCAAATGTAGCGTCCTTTATAACAGGTAAATCTGACCTATACATCATCACAAAAGCGCTAAATCCCATCCCGATCAGAATAAATAACTGTAAAGAATTCCACACTAAATTAAATAACCTTTTTGGAAGATATTTTTGTTTCATTGCATACCATGATGCAAGGAATAAAACCGTAACAACTAGAAACGGAATATAAGCGTGAAATCGTGATTCAAAAATAAACATAATGGATAATTAACAATTAAAAACGTAAGTTTCGTTGAAACAACGTTTCTCACGAAATTTTGAATTATGAATTTATTATAACTTATTACTTAAAACTTAATCATAATATACCAAACCCTGCTCCAACAGTAAAATCAACCGTCAACAATCATTTGCATTGACCACATTACTTGCTTTATAATTAGCACATGAAAATCGTTTCAAGCCGAACAACCTACTTTTATTTTATGATGCAAAACTAGCATTTAGGAGGTTGTGGCTTTGAATAGAAAATATTTGTTAACCTCCGAAAGGAGGATTTTTTTTATTAAGGCATATATCAATGCAAAATAATAAAAATCTAGACGAGCTAATTGAGCTTCTAGAAGCTACCTCACAACATGGTGACAAGAACGGCATAAATAAAGTTATCGAAAAGGTGATTTATATGATGTCTGACCTGCCCATCGAATTTGAAAGGAAGAAAATTGATAACTGTGCAAATTTCCTTATTGGCCGAACAAAAAGAAATGATCCTGATAAACCAATGATTATTTTATCTGGCCATCTTGATGTTATTTTCCCGGCAGAAGATATTAAGATTCGAATTGAAGGAAATAAATTGTTTGGATCAGGAGCGCAAGATATGAAAGGTTGTGTATTTTCTCTTATAAAAACGCTACGGGATCTAAATTCGAAAGGTTTGCTCAAAAATATAATCATAGTGTTGAGTCCAGCTGAGGAATCAGGACCGTTAAATCCTGCAAGAAAACTTATTCAAACCTTAGCAAAAGAAGCTGACTATATCTTTGTCTTCGAATCAACACTTGATTCAGAGCCAAATTCTAAACTAAATAAAAGATCAGTTGTATTATCAAGAACTGGCATTTTGCAGTTTGATATAAATATTGAAGGGCCAGGTGGACATTCAGGAGTGTTATCGAAAAAAGAGCTTCGACATAGTACAAACATCATTGCAGCAGAAATTATTCTAGAACTAGAAAAACTTGCTGACTATGAAAAATTAACTACTCTAAATGTGGGGAAAATAGAGGATGGAAGAGCTAGAAATGTACTGTCTGATTCAACAAAACTCGAATGTGAGGCAAGAATAGTTGAGAAAGCGGAATTCTCAAGAATAAGAGCAGGGCTAAAACTATTAGAAAAAAAATACTCAGATAACAATTACATTGATGTGAAAATCCAGGAGCTTGAAAGTTGTGGACCACTTACTCGGAATTCTAAAAAGCAAAACTACTTCAAAAGCATGCTCAGTACAGCCAAAGAAATGGGAATTGAATTAATTGATGAACATCGCTCTGGTGGGTCAGAAGGAAATTACTTTGAAGAAGGTAATCCAGATTCAATAATAATTGATGGAATGGGTATTCGAGGCGATGGCCAACATACCAAAAACGAATACTTGCTTATAGATAGCATCGAACAAACAAATAAATTTCTGTTTAAGATTATTGAAAAACTGATAACTTCCTAAATCTTAAATCTTAAATCTTGAATCTTGATCTAATGAAATCCACATTCACTTTCACAAGTGTTTCAAGGTCTTCTTTCATAATCCATTCATCGTCACTATGACCTGCACCACATCTAGGCATTAAGATAATAGGAGTGATTCCCACTTTGAAAAATTCTCTTGCATCAAATGATCCAGTATTCCAAGTGTCTTGAATATCAGAAGAGTTCATAAACTTTTCAGCTGATTTTCTATAAGCTTTGATAAAAGAATTATCTTTTGGTACATCTATAAATGCAGCATCTACATAATGATCAAATACTACATTGTACTTCTTGGCTAATTTATCAATCTCGCGATAAAAGGACTGCCTTTCATCTTCATCTACATATCGAAAATCAGTTTGCATCATGGCTTCATCGGCCACACTATTAGTTGCAGTTCCTCCTTTCAAAACTCCTAAATTCAAAGTTGATTTCCAGACGTCCTTATTACCAATATCGAACTTAGCTTTCAACTCTTGATAAAAATCAATAAGTCTCTCCAGGGCATTATCGCCCTCCCATTTTCTAGACCCATGAGCAGACTTTCCTTTTGCATAAAACTTCGTATGAATCGTCCCTTTATTTTTCAATTCAAATTTCCAGGTATCATTTTTTGTTGTACCATCTGGGGCTATAACACACCCTCCACGAAGCCCTATCTCTTCTGCTAAATACTTCGCCCCAAACTGCCCACCAACTTCTTCGTCTGATGTAATTATAAAAGCAATCTTCTTTTCCAATATTCCTGAGGGCAAATTTTGTAATACAGCGATGTTTACAGCGTCAGCAAATTTCATATCAATAGCGCCTCTACCCACGATCTTGTCTTCAGTTTCAATTGGAGTAAATAGAACACCATTTCCATTAACCACATCTATATGAGAATAGAGGTAAATATCAAATTCTTTTTCATCTGTCTCAATGTGTTTCTTGTGAGAATAAACCCGAGATTTATAGCCACTAAGTTCATACTCACGGTAATCCCAACCAGAAACCTGCCTCATATGGGCATCTATATAATCCCAGCATTTCTCAAACTCGTCCACCTCCCCATCGACAGTTTTGAACTTAATTAAGTCTTTTAAGTATTTAACTACATTACTCATAACAATAATTAATAATTATTAATTGATAATTGACAATTAAAATAGCCTCCTTTCGGAGGCCTAAATAAAATTTTCTAAACTCTTATCTAGACCTCACAAATTACTCCGAGGAGGAGTAAACTGAGGAGAGATAAAAATTGTTTTCTCATTTAATTAACATAAACTACAAATAAAACTTCCAAACTCAGTTAGGTAAGAAATTTTTAAATATTTAGCTGCACCACTCATATCATTAATTGAAAATTAAAAACGTGTTTCGTTGAAACAACATTTCTCACGAAATTGATAATTATAAATTATTATGGATATCTTTAATAGTTGCCAGAGCCAAATCAACTGAATCCTGAAAACTACTCATCAAAAAGTATTCGTTTGAACTATGATCTCCAGCCCCAACCACTCCGAATCCATCAAGGATTGCACAGTCAGGATTTCCTTCACTTATCCAATTCGCTTCACTTCCAGAACTTCTAAACTCTGTTTTTATATTTAGTCCTAAATTTTTACCTAGTTTCATAACTCTATTCGCAAACTCTATATTTCTATAAGTCTTCTCAAAACTAGGATAATACAAGAAATGATTCGTTGTTATTTTTATCTCCTTATCTATCGGCTCAAAAACCTTTCTCAAATCCTCTGTAACTCGTAGCTCCTCAGATTTGTCCCCATATCGTATATCCACCTTTAGCATTGCCTTTTCAGCTAATGCATTCGGTGCAGTACCACCATGAGCAACTCCGACATTTACTAGAGTTCCCTTATCATAATCAGCTAGATTTTCAAGATCAATTATCATCCTAGCCATTTCACGAACAGCTCCATGACGATCATTTTTGTTCCTTACATTTGCATGATGGCCTCCAACTCCTTCAAATGTAACTTCATAAAAACTTAGTGCTTTCCTTCCTGTAACTAATACTCTATTATTCCTTTTTACACCACCACCATTCGTGTCTGAACCTTCTTCGAAAACCATTGCATAGTCAGCCTGTTTATAAACCTTAAATTGCTCGTTTACATGAACCATTCCATCTTCTTCATCTGGTGTGAAAAGAAGCATTATATTTGTGAGTTCGCCCTCCTCATGCAATTGTTTTACAACTTCTACTATCACTAAATCGCCAGCTTTCATGTCCATACCACCCGGAGCATAAAACTTATCTCCATCAATATGCATCTCCCAATTCTCGGGAAAAACTGTGTCTAGATGGCCACTTAATAGTATCGCCGGTTTGGAATTATCCCAAACTTTTGATTTCGCAAAAAACATATCGCCTTTTGTGTGATTAGAAGTTCTCTCCCACACAAGATCTACTTCACTGAGCATGCTCATGATAATTTCTCCTACTTTATTAACTCCATCCTTATTATGAGTAAAACTATTTTGACTTATAAGTTTTTTCAGATTTTGAACTTGTTCTGGTTTCATAATGAGTTAATAAAAAATTAATGAGAATGAGTTACACTCATACCGAATTCAGATAAAGCATCATTTACCCTTTCCATTACTACTGCGTCAACATAACCAAATCTGTCACTTCTTCCAGTCACCTCTTCCCGAACTGCCTCAAAGTCAAACAATGACATTAGCTTAAGCTTTCTAGCACCATTACCATTAGCATTTAGCCTTAAGGTAGATGTTGAGTAAGGTATTACACCAGTCGATTGAAGTCTTTTTATAACCACATCCCAACTAACTCCTACTGGCAATTCTCCTGATAAAGAATAATCCCTATCATATAATCCTAAATTTTCCGCGCTTACAGTCTCACCTGAGCTCAAAGTTGATATCATTTTAAATCCGGGAACGTCGAATCCATCAACCTCTGTGAAATGAGAAACCATCACTGGCTGATTCCCTGCCAAAACACTCTGATGAGCTATAGACAAAACATTACTGCTTGCTGAACTTCCGCCCTCTCGCAAATTATTTAAGTCAACTGCGTATGCTTGAGGTTCTGCATCGTTGCTAATGACAAAATCAATGTTTAGTGGACCATCTTCATAACCACAAGCTGCATATGCATCTGCTATTCCAAAAAATGATTCGTATGCGGACGCAGCCGCTACTGCGAAATCTGGATTTGTGGTAAGGTTGGCACCATCAACTGCAAGAATTTCTCCTTCATAAACACCATGATCATCAGTTATCTGGCGATGAAGCGATGTTACCAAGGTAGAATCATCTTCTCGGGAATAACCTCTAACCCCAAGTTCTACTTCACCATCACCATCTCTCATCATATCTATGGCCTGCTCTATAACCAAATTTTCGCCATTAGATAAAGCTTCCTGCAAATATTCGGCTAATCTATCGGGATCTATAGGCTCTCTATCTGTCATGAAAAAATTTGATGTCCCGCTGTGTCCAGTCCCATGTTTTAAAACAATTTGACCTAAATTATCATAATTTGACCAAACTAAAGTCCATACATCTTGAAAATTTCCATCTGGATCATCTTCTCTCAAGACATGCGCATAAGAACAATCGTGTGGAGTACCTATCTCGCAATAATCCCCCCAATCAATCCCCGGAAATAGCTGTTGAGCTTCTCTGAACCTTTTTGGATTCATGATTACATTTCCAGGGGCAACTGCTCTCTCTGTACCATTTCTTGTCAAAATATATTTTCCAACTGCTTTATCGAGTCCAACTGTGCTATCCCCCAACCTTATACCACTCTCTACTAATTCTTGATGAGGGATTCCAGCTATATCAGGAGTAGCCATCATAAGATGCAATCTATCATCGCCTGCGAAATTGAATAAATGCTCCCGTCTTTGTTCTGCGGACATTTCGTCAGGGACATAATCTTCGGGCAATTCTGAATAATGGACAACTCCTGTTGCGGTCATTACAAATGGTTGAAATTCTTCTGAAGGTATTCCTGCAGCCTCAAGCATAGTTTGATAATAACCTACCTCTGCGCCGAAATTACATAAAGGATCCATCAGATATCTCACAGTTTGCCCCTCTCTCGGAACTATGAAATACATTCCCCTGCCATCATATGCTCCTGCACCGTCAATCCCTTCAGACCCATTTGGAGTGGCATCAAGTACGTCTTTTATATTAGAACAAACAGCAATACTTCTTTCCTCGTCTGGATATACTTTTCTCTCGAAAAGAGGTAGCTGGCCAAAAACTTCATGATGACCATTTCTACCAAGAATGAGACTTTCAGGAGCTCTTACCTGAGTATCTACAATTTGTCTTTGTGAATCGTCCATCAAATTTCTTTAACATAAAAAAATTCCCCCCTTTCGGGAGGACTTAAAAAATTCTTATTTAGTTAACTTTAGAATACAATAAATCCTCCCACCTTAGATAAGGCTAATAATAACGAGGAGAATAATTGTATTTAAAGTTATCTTTTTCACTTAGCTTTTGTTATCTATATTATTTAAATATTTGAAAAGCTTAGTAGGCATTATAACAAAATATATATTGACGTCAAGAAAAAATTTTTAAACTCTAATGAATCCTTCCATCATATTTCCTAAATTTGACATTACTTTTCCGGCCTTTTCGAGTAACAACTGGCCCCTTTCCTTGAGTCCTTTCCCATCTCCATTTAATTCTACAAGACCTCTTGCAGCTAATTCTTTTTCTATTTGAATTGCATAAAGCATGGCCTCTACGGAAGCGTCTCTAGCAACTCCAAACATTCCCCAACCAGGTGGTACAGAAGTAATAAGTTCTATAGATCCTTCTGGTAATCCATACTTTTGAGAAATTTCAGTTAAGGCTTCATTGATCTCTCCATATCCAGCAACTGGCTTGATAACTCTAGAAGCCACTTGGATTGATTCGCCAAACCTGGATTTTGCCCCATCAAGCAGAGCCCGCATCTGCTCTCCACCATTTGGCCTTAGATTCGGGTCTTGAAATGCTACAACATCCTTTTTACCCCACCTTGTTCGGATAGTACCCAACGCAATATCAACTCCCCCCCGAGACAAACCTTTCTCACTTAGTGCTTGGGCAAGCTCCGTGTTGGCTGTGATAAGATAATCGTATTCTTCAAGGCTGATTCCCAAGCTTTCGCAGTTATTCCTATCAACAGAAATATTTCCCCGCCATTCTCCATCAATAATATATTGGACTGTCAAAGTTTGTTCAGCAATTCCTTCTCGAATATGGATTGATGGGGTTATACTTGTTCGATAACTAACTCTTTCTTCTGATACTTGATCTCCTTGTTCAAAAATCGGAATAGATATTCCTCTTCTCCCACCTACTTTTTTAGTTCTATAACTCACCATCGGTTCAAGTACTAGACTCTGGCCTTCTTCCCATAATTTTATAGCTAATTCATCCAGCTGTTCTTCATCAACAACACCGTTCTTAATATATTTTCCTATAGCATGAAAACCAATATTTGCACCATCAGATGATCTCACCCTTTTGGAAGCGATATTTTTGATTCCATATCTACTATCAAAGAGTTCTATAGAAATTCGTACCTCCTGGCGAAATTGTTCATAATCTGAATCATCTCTTTCTATGAGATATCCAGGCATCCTCGGCATCTCCACTCCGAGTTCCCTATAAATCCTACTTTCTCTACCCTCTGCTGATAAAACATCCTCATAGTCCTTTTCGCTTCCAATATCTACTACATCAGAAGCTTTCGGGTATAACCACTCTTTATTGTTCCAGTGTCGCTCTATCTCGCTACTATTTGCCTCAATATGCAGATGGTCCAAGCCAGCCCGCTCTGCCAAATGCAGCAGTACAAGCTGCATCTCTCTGTCTAGCAAATACACCTTGACAACTTTTCTGGCTTCTCCATCAGGTTCTCTCAGCCATTCAACAAGTGGCTCTAATTTTTCAGGTTCATAAAGAGCATAATGTAATAACTGATGAGAATTATAATAATATCCAGCTTCTTGGCTACCCGGTCTCAAATCAACCTTTTGGATATCATCTCGGCTTTTGAGAACATCTTCTGTATCATTATTAAAAATCGGAACAATATCACCAGGTTTAGCCCAATGAGCATCTCTAGACTCAATTGCTCGATTGATACCTATTGTTCTTCCGGTCTTTTGCAATGTTGAAACTTCAGCACGGAAAGCATCAATATTATCAGTACCTGAACCAAGAATCATCCTTGAGACTGGTATAGCTTCTGACGATCCATTAATGTGTGGGGTTAGTATTTCATTGGCCGCCTCACTCAATGTTTCTAATCCCATACCACAATGCCGACTTTCACTACTAAACAATCTTTCTACAATGAGAGAAAGTGCAGCATCTCTCCTAGTTAAAGATCCCTCGTCTCGAAAATCTTCGGGTAACACTGTATGTTCGATAAGCCTCGGCGCACAAGGTTGATCCCAAGGAACTGATGCCCCAGATTCAGTATCTTGAATCCTCCAGCCTGCTTGATCTTGAACAGCTATTAAATTTCCACCTAATACTAATTCACTCATGAAAAGACATAAAAAAACCTCCGTTAGGAGGGAAAAATAAAAAAATAATAAACTATCTAACAACTTCCTCCTAACCTACTAGAGGCTAAAAAAGAAGAAGAAAAATTTGTTAGATGTTTTTATATTCAACTTGAAATCTGATTAAACATAACAATTATATATTAGTTACTTCGAAACCGTCAACAATTATTCAAAAGATGATTGAACTAATAGTTTTTTTTTCCTATACTCTACATATGGTTTCTCACCTTACTTATTATATTTTCAACTAATGTTCGTATTTTTGGCGACTATATGGAGTTTTGTGATAATGCTCTTTTATTTTCTAAATAATAGTCATTACCTGGGAATTGGAACAAATGAGGATGCAGGATATCTATTTTCACAAAATACGCTTCATTTTCTAGTTATTCTAACTATCACAGTAGGAGGATATTTCTATTTTAAAAATGCCAGAAGGTCAAAAAAGAAAAAAAAGAAGGAAGAGAAATCTATAAGCATTACTCCTTTTGTTGCCTTTCTAATTGCATTCTTATTTGTAAATTTGAACTTAATATTGATCCCAATTCTGAGAGGGATAGGAGGGACTCCATTTATAGAAGAATTGAATCTACTTTCAGCTGTTATTAATTTCAATCAAAAAGCTCTTCCTCTTATAGGCTATTTATTTTTATTGACACTTACAACTTTCAGTCTAGGTTCTGTAGTAATTGGCTTACTCAAAATCGAGACAAAAGATAAACTTCTAAATATAATTGTCTCGATAACAACCGGATTATTTCCTCTTTTTATAGTACTTTATGCATTTGGTGTAAAAGGAGTTTATTCGCAGGCCAATATAATAATACTTTTTGTTCTTGCTTTGATAATAGGATGGAGAAAAAATTTACAGATTATAAAAGACTTTTTTACATATAGAATATCAATAAGCAAGAATTTAAATTATATCTCAGTAATACTTGGGACAATAATTGCATTGATACTAGCAAATGGTTTTATTGATCTTGTAAGACCGATCGGAGTTGGCTGGGATGATATTACAAGATATATTAATTATCCTAAACTGCTAAGCGACCTTGGAGTTCTACCAAATGGTAATTACGGCTGGCCATCAATGGTAATTTCGGCAATGGGCTTCACACTTACAAAAAGCAGTGAGTGGGGACACTTGCTTCTATTTATGACTGCTTTCTGGTTCCAAGGACTTGTGGTTCTTGTTTTTGTGGGGATAGGAAAGGTTTTGAAACTTAAACATAGTGGACTACTTGCTGCGAGTATGCTTTTGACCACACCAATGGTAGTACATCAGATGATCTTTGATACAAAAACAGATCTAGCACTCACAGCTATCTTCTCAGCTGCATTATTAGTATTACTCATTTGGTATAAGAAACAAGATAATAAACTGTTATTGATTGTTGGAGCGCTAATAGGAATGACTTTAGGTATAAAGATTACAGCAATAATTGGACTCTTGATAATAGTATTGGTTTTTGTACACAGACAACTTTCTATTTCATTTGTACCAATTGTTGGAAGTATCGTGTTATTTTTATTCCCATTTTTTGCAAGAAGCTTTGTAGAAGCAGGACTTCTCAGAGATGTGAAATTCTTCACTGTAGGAAGTGGAATATTACTTCTATTTATAGGCGGAGTGCTTATCTGGAGGCATAGGCCGAAGATTGACTTTAAATCTACCTTAGTTGCAGGATCGATTTTGACTATTTCGATAATTGTGGGGTTTGCCCCAATAGCTATCCGAAATTTGTACCAAACCGATTACAGTCTTGATCTAAACAAAATATTCATTGGAAAAACTGATAACGCCTACTTAGCTGAAAGTGACCTTTTTGAGGAAGGCTACTCATGCTCGAAAAGCGGGTTCGAAGAAGAAGTTGTGAGATATATAGGATATGAAGAATCTGTTCTGAAATATCTGAAGCTTCCTTGGGAGTTGACTATGAATACCCAGATAAACAAACCTTATGTTGATATTGGATTTCTGACATTATCTATAATTCCAGCATTGGTTCTAATTTATCTATACAAAAGATATAGGGAAAAATATGAATTCAAAGATGTATATAAAAATATAATTCCTTTTGCATTTATATTTGCTCTTGCAGTATTTGTCTGGAGTTTTGTGGGACAAGGAGTGCCTTGGTATGGTATAACTGCATTTGCATTAGGTGCAATTCTTCTAGAGTACATCTACTCCAGCTTTGAAATCAAACTTACAGATAAAGAATTTTTACTAACTGCGCTGACATTAGCTCTTTCAATGTTCATGTTATACGGAATCGTTAGTATCAAAAATGATGGTGATATACAGAACAATTTATCATCATTTATTCTATCAGCATTGTTAATTGTCGGAATATTTGGATTGCCAATACTATGGATTGGGTATAAATCAGCATTTTCGAAACAAAATAAATTCATAATTTTTTATGCAATATTATTTATCGGATTGTTAATTCAGCTCGGCTGGAGAGGCAACATTTCGAGTACAAAAATCCTTTACTCTTACGGAGTTGGTGAACTAAATGAACAAGAAACAATTGATACTACCCTTTATGCATACAGATATATGCAGTGTGCGGTAAACGGTGGCGTTTGGCTACGTGATAAATTTGATTGTGCTGGTGACGAATACAAGGACATAAATATCACCAGAGCACCGGTTTATAGAATTGGAACATTTATCCCTTTCTTTATAAAAAATAATGATCTGAGGGTTTTCGAAGATTCTAGGATGGACAAAGTAGCTTGTCTTTTAAATGAGTATGAAGACCAAGAAGCTCTAGAAAGACTTCGCTCTTTAGGATTTAGATACCTAGTCTATGATACAAACAGTGAAACTATAGAGGAAGATCCAAACGGTCCAGTACATCAAAAAGTAGCTAATTTTGAAGCCTGGATCAAAAATCTAGCCAACAAACAGGAAATTGTCATATGTTGGGGGTCTGACGGAAAATCAGCAGTACAATTTATAAGTCTTTATCCTGAGATTTCGAGCTGTAGGATTAGTAAATCGGAAGACCTGTAATTAGCAGGTTGGCTATTAGTTATTAGCTATTGGCTATTGGTGATTAGCTATTGGCTATTGGCTATTGGTTGCCTGCCTGCCGCAGGCAGGTTGGTGATTAGCCATTAGTTGTTAGCTAGATAACTTTAGATAACTCTAGTTTAATTTACCGATAAACCTATTAAGCATCTTTCTTATTATTACTATTTCATTGTTTAGATCTTTCCTCAGATCATTTGATATATAGCCTAATTCCTCAGACAATATAAGATAGTATTCAACTTCTGTTGCTGATCCTAATGATATTCTTAAATATCTCGCTAATCCTTTGTTTGTTCTTTGAGATGTTCCTTCGGCAATATTTGCTGGTATCGATACACTAGACCGCCGAATTTGGCTAACTATATTATAACTTTCATGTTTAGGAAATTCGTTTGTAATTTTATATATACTAATCACAAAATTATGGGCTCTTCTCCAGACTTCCAGCTCTCTAAAATCCCTCATTCTAGATACTCATTTCAAAGTTAATATTTGATTATCTCAATATAACTTCAAAATGACATTGTATTACAATACAAAATTTACACTAATAGCTAATAGCCATTAGCTAACTGGCTAAAAACCGATAGCTAACTAGCTAATAGCTAAAGGCTAACAGCTAACTGGCCAATAAAAAAACCCCCGAAGTAACAATCTCCAGGGGTTTGATTTAACTAAACTAGCCTTTATCTTCTATTTTCGACTCTTTGCCTTCATACTTCGAAGTTCTTTCTCAGCTTTTCTGCTTCTTAGGAAGAAGTAGGTTATTGTAAGAACGATACCAAGTAATAATAGTATAACCTTCCAAGGAATCACCCAGAAATAGATAGATTTCACAATCTGAGGATTAACATTCTTTGTTACACCAAGTCGTGCTTCATACCTACCGATTCTGATGTGTGTCAATTCATAAATCATTTTTGAAAATACATTTCCTGATTCTGGATAGTTCTCATCCTGCCATCTGTAGTCAAATCTTCGGATTGTTCCAGGATAGATGTCTAGATTTTCATCATTGAAGCCAATAGTACCCTTATCCCCGAAACCGAAAACCTCTATAAATCCTTGTGGCTGTTTTGCAATTAAATTCCCCTTATTTTCAATTCTAACTACAAATGGTACTCCAGCATAATTGAATATAGCGATAGGTCTGTCGATATAATAATCTAATAGCTCAAGATTTACGCTGTTGTCAGGACATTGTCCTGAAGGAGTTGTAAGTACATCCATATGGATCTGACTGATAACTTCCTTTCGGAAAGAAACAACACTTTCTCCGTTTTCAGTATTTACATCTAAAGGTTCAGTTGAGACCATGATAGCTGCCAGATTAGTACCACAACCAGCAAATTCAGATGGTGTCATAGACCATTCGATCACAAGAGTTTCTCCAGCACCAAGTGTTGATTGTGTTTGACTCAAAGTAATCCAGTTTGCTGGCTCTGTTGTGTCATTTACATCTGGAATATAGAATTCTCTAGCATGTTCTTCTCCAACCTTTCTCATTCCAACTGCAGTGATATAAATTGATTTCTCTGCTTCCAACTGTTCTCTACCGTAGATCGTCAATTCCTCAGTTATTGTTTCATTTGCACTGACTTCGACAAAGTACTTATCAGGACTGATAGGAATTGCATATACCTTTGAATAAGAAAAAAATCCCCCTATTATCAAAAAGGCAGAAAGGGTAAGAGTTGTTATAAGGGCTCTCCTCATAAAATGTGCTTGTTAATAAATGAAATACATCTCAATATACACAAAGAAGCTCCCGATGTCGAGAGCTTCTTCTAAGTTTTTTTAACTGCTTACTTTAGTTGGTGTAAGCGGTATAAGTAACTGTTTGATCGTAGCTACCTACAACTGTGGCAGTGTCCATACTTGCTGCATGAGTCACTTCCAATCTTTGTGCAATCTCACCGGAGTTTGTACCACTTCCTGTTGAAGAAGTTGTAGCAAAGGTGGTTGCTGTTGTAGGAACAGCTTGATGCTGAGTTCCATAAGAACCAGCAGCAGTATATTCACTGTTACCTAATTCAGAGATGTAGAATCCATACTCTTCTTGTCCTGCACTTACAGCTGCGGCATCTTTCGAGTCACAGTTTGTACCTGCACAAGCATCGATATCGTTACTAAATCCATCATCCAATGCACCATCTGATGTAACCTGAATGGTTAGACCAGCAGCATTGTTTGTACCAGTACCGATATCATAAGTACATGTATTTACTTGGTTCAAAGATAGAACTCCCAATGGACATGTATTTGGATCTACAAGTTCTGCGTCAACGCCTGTTTGATAAAGTTCCATGTCGATGGTAGGAGGAACAATTGCTGTTACCTCTACATCGTTGTCGTCTGCTATGTATGCTAGACCTGCACCATAGTCATAAGTTGTGCCAGCACCACCGATATCGATAGTTACTGACCATGAGTAGTTACCACTTGAAGCAGGAGCAGTCAAAAAAGCAGAGCTACCAATTGAAATTGAAATTGATGCACTACTTGATGCTGTACCTGAACATGTGGATTTGAAATATCCAGCTACGAAATCTGATTCGGTACATGATAATGAACCGCCAGATACTGTAACATCACCATCAGCTAGACCTGCACCACCTGTAAAGGCTGTGTCATAGGTAACCTCAATGGTAGAGCCGGATGAAATTTCTGTTACAGCTGTAAATGTTACTGTTTTCGCAGTTGCATGTGATGCTGCGTACTCACCTGCGTGTAGATCTGTAATTGCAGCAGCTCTTGCTGGTCTTACAAATACTGACACTACTGGTGCTACTACTAGAGCAAAAACAGTTAATAGTGAAAGTAATTTTAATCTTTTCATAATTTTAAAAGGATTAGTTAAATAAAATATAGTTCACTCACGCGTCTATCCTTGTAACCACCTCCTTTCCCGCTGAATCCGAGTATCTCCCCCATTATTTAATGAGGTTGAACTATTACTAGAAAAATAAAAAAAGCCATACACTCCTGGAATACAACACCAGTCCTGCATGACCTGACTATTAATAAAATTATTCTGTTTTATGGCAGTGTTTTTTTCCATAAAAAAAATAGTTAAACGTGCTTCGTTCTATCTATAGTTAAACATTTGCGAATCGCCATGTCAAGAGTTTTTATCCAAAATCTCTCTTTTTTCATCTCAGCGAATAAAGCGGTGTATAACCCAATTGGATAGATAATGAGTTCAACTCGTTCATAGCTGACTGCACTTTCTCTCCCCAAGTCGCACAGGAAGGGCGATTTCCGCAATATGTCATCTCCATAGCATTTGGGTTTATCATATAATATGGTCCATAACCATTCACCAAACGATCAGTAACTAAATCTATACCATCAGAATAAGTCTTAAATATATACCTATTTGGTCCAGAGCCACCAAACCCCCAGCAGTTTTTCTGCTGTTGTGAAGGACCATACCTGCAAAGATCGGTTTCTGCCTTTGCGATACCTACTACTACAGTACAATCAGCAGGAGCTCCATATTTATCACAACTCTCAACGAACTTCCTACCAAGTCCTGCCAGTGGAGAATCGTTTATCTCCAAGTAATAATCTATAACAAGGGCCCTATAATCTGTTTTATAGATCTGAAAACTAAAATCTTTTTCATACTCAACCATCTGGATATTTCGAGGAGTTGCATCCTGCCCAAGACTTTTGAATATCCCTTGCACATTACTATCATCAGTACTACCAGCCCACACACCAATATACTCAATAAGCAAAAATGCCCCTAACATCACCAAAGAAAGAAGTGTTGTAAGTATAAGAATATATCCGTAATTGTTTAATCTATATAGAATTCTGAATAACATATGAAAAATTTATAATTGTCAATTGTCAATTAAATATTGAAATTCACCTGTAACATCTAGTTCTCTTAACCGATCCCTCACAGCATCCAGATCTCCAGAGTTTTTTTCATTATAATATAAGTATAGAACATAATAAGAGAAGGTATCGTTTGAAGTTTTCAAGGTTTCAATTGTATCGCCAGCAATATTCTCAGTTTTCTTAACCAATAGACACGATTCTAGACTTGGATCACTCTCAGCCAACCCTGAAACGAGACCAGTTAATTCATCAATAAAGCCATCCTCCATACAATATACCCTTCCCAATTTGACCTTATATTCTTCGCCACCATCAAGAGATATTATTTCATCTAGCATCTGAATAAGGGTCTTTTTGTCATCTACCAGTTCCAAGAGTTTAGTATAGTCTATCAGGATCTCACGTCTTTGATCTTGACCAAAATTAAGTGCTAAGTCAAAATTCTGCCTAGAATCCTCATATTTTTCCTGACTCATTTGTGACAATGCCAAGTATCTATAACAATCAGCTAGATCCGGATTATATCTGATACAACTGGCAAAATCTGCTTCAGCTTCTGAATAAGAGTTTATATCCAATAAAGCTAATCCCCTGTAGAGATACGCACCATCATAATACTCGTTAGCTTCAAGAATTGAGCTTAAAACTGGAATTGCTGCAAATTTGTATGTTGAATTTATAACCGATTGCTCTATCTGCATCTGATATGCAACCGTATCTGTCTCAAGGTTTTTCAATCCCCCAAAAAGTTCACTCAAATTCTCTGTATTACCCAAAATCTTATCTACCAAATCTAAATCATCAGCGAATAAACCCAGTTTCAGTAATTGAAGACTATCTTCATCATTTAGATCCAACCTATCATCTGCAACATCTTTAGCCTTTGAATCGTTTCCATTTTTTATCAATAACTTAACGAATCCTGCGTATGCCTCTAAATTGTCACCATTCCTAGCATATGCCTTTGAATAATTAAATTCTGCAGCATCAAAGTCACCAGATAAGTAGTAAACTTCTCCTAGTTTTTGGTAAATTTTGCTTTGATCACCTGCAAAACCGATGCCTGCGTCAAGGATCTCTATAGCATCTTCAAACAAATTCTTATCAGCAAGTATCTGTGCTGCAAAAATGTAACTTTCTGTAAGTGAAGGGTTTTGGTTTATGGATTTTTTGAAACTCAAAAGCGCCTCATCATACTCGCTATTTGAGAGGTATGATTCTCCCTCATTATGAAAGGCATAATCAACTTCTTTCTTTGTACACCCTGTAACTGCTAAACCAAGGAAAATAACTGTAAGTAATAAAATTAATTTTTTCATAGTAATTGATAAATATGTATATCTAACCTGTACTACAAAATTCTTATTAATGAAGAATTGTAAATTTTGAACACAGGTTGCAATGATTAATACTCTTATAATTATAAATAATATGTTTAATTCTACTCATAATTCATTCTACATATTAACTATAATAATGAATTTCTCAGATAATGAAAAGCATAGGGCTTTTTAGTTTTGTATATATACAGTATAATTGATAATTGTTTATAAGATATACCCAGCAAAATTCATATGCCGAATAAAGACCTAAATAAAATTAGAAATTTTTCTATAATTGCACACATAGATCATGGGAAATCTACTCTTGCAGATAGAATTCTTGAACGAACAGGCGCTATCTCAAAAAGAGAGATGAAAGATAGAATGTTGGATACACTTGAATTGGAGCAGGAAAAAGGAATTACAATCAAGCTCCAAACTTCCAGAATGAACGTTGAATACACAGGCGAAGATGAAAAATACAAAGATCAAAATTACATTTTAAACCTGATTGACACACCGGGCCATGTTGATTTCTCTTATGAAGTATCGAGGTCGCTTGCTGCTTCAGAAGGAGCTGTACTGCTTGTTGATGCAACTCAAGGAGTTCAGGCTCAGACTATTTCTACTGTTTATAAAGCTTTAGAAAATAATCTTGACCTTATACCGGTTATAAATAAAATTGATTTACCTAGCGCTGATATCCCAAAAACTGTAGCAGAAATGATCGCCACATTTGGTTTCAGTGAGGAAGAGATCATCAAAACATCTGGGAAAACTGGAGAAGGTGTACCAGAGCTGCTTAATGCAATTATTGAACGATTTCCTTCTCCAAAAGACGAGGGTGAGGATCTCAAAGCTTTGATATTTGATTCTTTTTATGATGAGCACAAAGGTGTTGTCGCACTTGTTAAGCTAGTTTCTGGAGAATTAAGTACAGGAGAAGAGTTGTATTTCTTCCAGACAAAAACCGAATTAGAACCAATAGAAATTGGCTATCTCAGGCCAAACCTAGTTGAACAAAAAGTTCTAAAAACTGGCGAAGTTGGATATATCGCCACTGGTCTGAAAGACATCAAAAAAGTCCATGTTGGAGATACTGTAACGAAAAAGGATTTGGTAAAAAAGATTACCCCCTTGCCTGGCTATAAGAAACCTAAACCAATGGTTTATGCATCACTTTATCCTGTGGAATCTGACGATTTCCCACAATTCAGTGAAGCTCTTGAAAAACTTGCCCTTAATGATTCATCACTTACTTTCACTAAGGAACACTCTGCTGCATTAGGTTCAGGTTATTTATGCGGCTTTCTCGGGCTGCTACATTTGGAAATCACACTTGAAAGGCTTACAAGAGAATTTGATATAAATCTTATTTCAACAACGCCATCTGTTGAATATAAAGTGAAACTAGTAACAGATGACACTTCGAAACTGATAGGAATAAATCCTACCAACATTGAAAACAAGATACTTACCGCAAAAACTGCATCAGAATTCCCAGATCCAACATTAATTGAATCTATATCTGAGCCTTGGGTGAAAATGGAGATTATCACTCCGGAAAAATTTATCGGCGCTATTATGGACCTTGCAAACCATCACCGAGGAATCTATAAAGAGATGTACTATGTTTCAAATGACCAGCAAATACAAGGGGAAAAACATGTTATTTTGAAGTATGAAATCCCTACAGCTGAAATTATCACAAACTTTTTTGATACACTGAAATCAGTAAGCCAAGGTTATGCATCCCTAGATTATGAACACTTTGATTATAGACAATCGCCGATAGTTAAAGTAAATATTTTGGTAAATCTTGAACTTGTAGAGCCATTATCATTTCTTTCCCACAAGGAACATGCTGAAAGAAGAGGCAGAGATATGGCTGCGAAATTAAAAGACTTAATTCCCAGACAGAACTTCAAAATTCCTATCCAAGCGGCAATTGGAGGGAAAATTATTGCTAGAGAAACAATTGACGCATACCGAAAAGACGTTACCGCAAAGTTATACGGTGGTGATATTACTCGTAAGAAGAAATTACTTGAAAAACAGAAACGTGGTAAAAAACGATTAAAAAGTTTTGGAAGCGTTGAGATACCGAAAGAAGCTTTTCTAGCAGCACTCAAAACAGATTAATTAACCTCTTGGACAAAAACTTTCAATTCTAACGGATAGTTGATAACTTCCAATGGATCAATGACTAATTCAATTTCTGTATTTTCGCCGGGCTTAATGTCGCCTTTTATAACATCTACCTGCCCAGTTCTTCCGTTTACTAAGATAAATTCTTTATCTTCAATTTTTACACCATAATTTGCAACAACTGAGTTATTTTCTGGAACATCTATAAGCACCTGAAACTTTTTATCTAGACCGGTGTTATTTTCAACTCCAACAATCTTTTTAGAATACTTATTAGCTCGCATCGGACCAACTTTCACATTCAGTCTGAAAATATCTTCTCCGCTAGATTCTACTTTAAAAAATGGATTCCCCTCTGAGATATCAGAATAAGTTAATGTACTAACAGATGATGTTTGGGTTCCCAAAACCTTTGGATTCTGATAACCATAATTCTCAGCTCTGCCTGGCGATAAACTAATGACGCTCATTGCAGCAGTAAGAATAATTCCTAAAAGAAGAAAGGATAAAAATACATCACCACTAATTTCAAAAATTTTCTTTATCATACTTATAGGATAAGATAAATTCTAAGTAAGAGTCAATAATTTAAGGTCGAATATTGACATGAAATGAATCACAGAACGTAGATCATGTTACATAGAACAATAAACGTGGAACATTAAACACAGATCATAAATCATTTTTCATTAAACACCTAATGAAATTACTTTCAACTCTCAACTTTCCACTACCTCCTACAAGCTACTCCCTACATTCCTACTCCCCTAATTTGTGTATGCGGTATATGTTATTACTTGATTGTAACTACCAACAATTGTCGAAGTTGACATACTCGCTGCATGTGTTATTTCTAGATGTTGTGATGAGCTTCCCACTGTCGTCCCACTCCCTGTTGTACTTGTACTTGCTATTAGCGTCACTGATGTTGGTACTGCTTGATGTTGTGTACTATAACTCCCTGCCGCTGTATATTCTCCTCCCCCCAGTTCACTTAGATAAAACCCATACTCTTCCTCTCCTGATGTTACTGCTCCCGTTGGAGATCCTATACTATTCCCATTACCATCATCTAGTGATCCATCTGATGTCATATACACACTTACTCCTGTACTATTNNAGTACTCCTAGTGCACATGTATTTGTATCTGTTAGTTCTGTATCTGTTCCTTGTTGATACAACTCCATATCTATTGTAGGAGGTACTATTGCCGTTATGTTTACATCATTATCATCTCCTACGTATGCTAGAGTTGCTCCACTATCATCATCCACTCCATCTCCGCTCACATCTGTTAGCACTGCCCAAGAGTAGTTACCAGCACTAGCAGGATTAGTTAAATGATTTCCTCCGCCGCCTTGTATATCCACTTGTATCCAATTACTACAAGTATCTGTATTTGTGTCTAATACTAGATAACCATTCTCTGCTGTATTTACACTAAAGGCTGTCATCGCAGTTGTAGTACCGCCTATTTCTCCATCATCGTCACAATTTAGAGAAATATCACTAGCTGTTAGACTACTTCCCCCTGTAAATAATGAATCAAAAATAATATAAATTAAACTATCTGCAGAAATATTTGTAGGTGTATCAAACCAGACCTCTATATCATCTGTTGCACTTGTTGCTTCATTAGCTAGGTCAACCCTCATATTTGGTGTACCACTTGTATTTATCCCCAATCCTCCAGTACTTGATAAGCCCTCAATCTTCCAATAATTACTACCATTGATTTCCACTAAACTCACACTAGAATCAGTAGAGTCCAAGTTATACCCTCCTGTACAATCCTCCGTCACACTTAATAAACTATCCGCCCCTGGACAAATTCTCACGGCATTATCTCTATCATTTTTAGGTACATATAAAGTATAAGAATCACCAGCTGCGCCATCTAAATTTGAAAAACCACCGGTTACGTGAAAGTAAGCTGAATCACTATTGACATCAGCAGTTACATTAGAAAAACTTCTATTTCCATTAAAAAAGACTGGCAATTCTGCAATTATCCTATCGTTTTTCTTTATACCAACAGATGAAAAACCTGTTCTAGTGGTACCTCCAGTTTTTACGGATGATGTCCAATCGCTAGTTAGAACGGCATCCAAAGAATCAAGGTCTGTAACGACTCCAGCAGAAGGTTGTGTCCTGACTATAGTACCTACCCCTGCACCTGATCCTTCTATTCCGTAATTTACTGTAATACTCCCAGTAAAAGTATCTGTCGTATCATAATAAAGAGCTACCCTACCTCCACCACCACCTCCACCTCCCCAACCACCACCTCCATTGGCACTAATTGTTGCACCACCAGTAACAACATCTGCATTCAGTAGCACACTTCCTCCAGACCCACCAGCAGCAGGATGTCTATTAGTTGGTACGGATTCACCATCAGCATTTATATTTCCATTAATAGTAATTGTCTCTTGTGCTGTTATCTGAATAGCCCCACCCCCATTGGTACCCATTATACAGCCCCCAAAATTTCCACCTGTACCACCACCACTACCTAAATCTGTAGGATAAGTAGATGACCCGTAAGTTGAGCCACCAGATCCATCAGCGTTGGCTCCAACACCACCATAACCTCCACCTCCGGGTTTAAAAAAACTTCCACATTGTCCATAACCACCTCCAGACCCCATACCTATTCCCCTGCTACTTGCAGGATAACCATTCCCTACTGTATTAACTGAAGATCCACTTGTGATAACGAAATTATCTACTGTAAAAGCAAATCCTACCCCATCTGTATCATTCGTCGAATATCCCTTCAAATACCATATCGAATTATTAGCAATGGTTATATTCCTATATGAATGACTGTTACCATCTATTAGAGGGTTAGCTTTCCATGTTTGTGTTTTTGTTATGTATAAATCATTATTTGTCTGATCTAAAATTACAACTGTTCCCTTTTCCATGCCTGATTGACCAACTGTACCATCACTTGTTAAATAATTTGCAGTTAGAGTTCCGTCAAATAAATATGTACTTGTATATGATAAAAGAATTCTTCCACCTCCACCAGAACCACCTCCCCATCCACTTCCTCCATTAGCTGTAATTGTCCCAGATCCTAAAATATTATTAGCATTTATATTAATACTTCCCCCAGCACCACCGGCTATACGATAAGTTGAAGACCCTTTACTTTCACCATTAGCAGTTAATATCCCATTGATTGTTAAATCTCCGCCAACAGAAAGCTTTATAGAACCCCCACCCCATCCACCAGTACGACAGCCATTATGATTACTTCCTCCTCCTCCACTGCCTAATTCATTAGGATTTAACGCAGTTCCATAAGAACTACCTCCCACTGATTCGAGGGTACCCCCGTTACCTCCATTTGCCCCACCACCAGATTTGACCACTGCATTCCGACCTTGTCCTCCGCCTGGTCCATAACCATAACTACAAGTACCTCCAGCATACCCTTTATTATTAACGTTTATAGAACCATTAAGTAAAAAATTTCCAGAAGATAATTCAATTGATACTCTTCCCACTTTTACTCCTAAAGATGCGACAGTATGTGTTATCTGCGATGATGTATTTACTGTTGCATTTCCTCCAAAAATAATTAAAGCCCCATCACTTATAGCATCATAATTGAAATTTAGAGTAGGAGAAGTCGTCCCTCCTGCATTACCTAAAGTAAGGCTATTAATAGTGGTTGTACCGTTTAAGTTAACAGTAACATTTGCATCAATTGTTACATCGTCTCCAGCACCTGGTATTCCTCCACCGCAATTACTCCAATTACCACTATCTTGCCAATTTCCATTTCCTCCTGACCACGTACAACTGGCTGCAAATACTTTACTAGGAAAGTAGAATAAAACCGGTGCTAAAACCGAACAAACCAATAAAAAGGAAAATACAATACGCAAAAAATTTCTCGGATTGCCAAGTAGTGACAAATTAATCCTCATATCAAAAGTACAGTTAAGTTAAAAAGCAATAAATTTATTTTAGGAAGAACCTTGGAAGAAGTCAAATCTAAGTTTAGGGAGTAGTTTGTAGGATGTAGGATATAGCATTTAGAGTACTTACTAACACCCACAATCTACCTCCTACACTCCTACATACCTAGTTTGTATATGCCGTATAGGTCACAACCTGGTTATAGCTACCTACAATTGTTGATGTACTCATACTCGCTGCATGTGTTATCTCTAGATGTTGTGATGAGCTACCTACTGTTGTCCCACTCCCTGTTGTACTTGTACTTGCTATTAGTGTCACTGAGGTAGGTACTGCTTGATGTTGGGTTGAGTAACTCCCTGCTGCCGTGTATTCTCCTCCTCCTAACTCACTTAGGTAAAAACCATACTCTTCCTCTCCTGATGTTACTGCTCCTGTCGGTGAACCTATTACGTTCCCATTACCATCATCTAGTGATCCATCTGATGTCATATATACACTTACTCCTGTACTGTTGTTTGTTCCCGTTCCTAAGTCATAGATACATGTGTTTACCTGGTTTAGACTTAGTACTCCTANNCTACGTATGCTAATGTTGCTCCTGAGTCGTCATCTGCTCCATCTCCACTTACATCTGTTAACACTGCCCATGAGTAGTTTCCTGGACTTGCCGGGTTAGTAAGATGATTTCCTCCTCCTCCTTGTATATCTACTTGTATCCAGTTACTACATGTATCTGTATTTGTATCTAATACTAGATAACCGTTATCTGCCGTATTTACACTAAATGCTGTCATTCCTGTACTTGTTCCACCTACTTCTCCATCATCGTCACAATTTAAAGAAATATCACTTGCTGTTAGACTACTCCCTCCTGTGAACAATGAATCGTAGATCACATAGATTAATGAATCTGCTGTAATGTTTGTAGGAGTATCAAACCATACCTCCACATCATCACCCGCACTAGTAGATTCATTAGCAAGATCAACTCTCATATTTGGTGTACCACTTGTATTGATTCCTAGTCCACCTGTAGCTGTCAGACCTGAAACTGCTAGGAACTTTTGATTACCTTCGTAAAATTCTGTTACATTTGAATCAGTTGTATAAACATAATAACCATCCGTACATCCCTCCTCAATTTCACCAAAGCTCGCCGCACCTGGACAAATATAAGCAGCACTATCCCTATCATCAACAGGAATATTTAAGGTAAAAGTAGAGTATGAATCCTCCGAATCATATCCGTCTAAATTACTTATCCCTCCGGGAATATGAAAATATGCTTTTTTACTATTCACATCTATACCAGCTGTAACATTCGACCAATCAAGATTTCCATCAAAAAAAGCGATTAATTGTGCAATTCTTTTCCCTGCATCATCAGTTACACCAACTCTTTGTAGTGCAATCTGTGCATTTGTTCTAAGATCCGTCACCCAGTCAGTCGATTTATATGCCTCCAAACCAACATTTAGATTTGTGATAACTCCAGGAGTAAGGAGATTAATATATGTAGTCCCATTAGATCCTCCTGTACCATTAACTCCTTTCGCAGTAGATAGTTCAGAACTTAATGTATTTCCAGCCCAATTATTTTCCGAATTATAATAAATTGCTATTCTTCCGCCACCACCTCCGCCAGCAGCACTCGCACCGTTCCCACCAGTCGCAGTAATAGAACCTGTTCCGCTAAACACATTTGAGATTATATATACACTACCCCCAGACCCTCCACCAGATCTTCTATCGGATGCTAGATAGACTCCATTTGTTCCATTCATCGATATTGTACCGTTTATTTCTACATTTCCCGAAGCATTTATCTTCACTGCACTACCACCTGATCCACCAGTACAATCCTGGCCTATACCACCTCCACCTGCTGCACCGCTCCCAAGTTCATTAGGAGTATATTCTTCTCCATAAGTTGCACCATAATCAAAACTTGGCCACCCCTCAGCACCTTCTCCACCATGTCCTGCCCCACCAGTTACTCCATTTTGGGTACCTATATGTGAAGAGCGGCCAGGACCTGCCCCAGCATATCCTCCCCGACCTCCCTGATATCCTCTTCCATCGCCTGAAAACCTTGAACCATAATCAACATAAAAATTTCTTACATTAAAAACAAATCCGACACCATTTGTATTTGTTGTGTAATATCCATTCATCTCTATATCGCTATTATTTTGTACATATACATCCCGGAAATTTTGAACCTGATCTTCTAAAGCTGGGTTAGCAAACCATACTTGAGAATTTCTTATGTAAAGGTCATTGTTAGTGGTATCGATGATTAAAACAGTTCCATTTTCTGCTGCCCCACCTGAGGTACCAGCATTAGCTGTCATTGTTCCGGTAAAAGAATTAGTAGTATCATAATTATAAGATATTCTGCCTCCAGAGCCAGCTCCAGCTGAACCGTTACCACTACCACCATTAGCTGTAATACTACCAGTTCCAGTTATGGTGTCAGCTAATAGATAAACGCTTCCCCCTGCCCCGCCTCCACCTCTTCTGTCATTTGCTGCATAACAACCGTTAGCACCATTCATAGAAAGTGAACCATTCACAGTAATTGTCCCTGATGCATCAATTTTTATAGCATTCCCTCCACCTGCTCCAGTACAACCTCCACCTGTTCCTCCGCCACCCGCTGCTCCACTTCCTAATGTAACAGGTTCTTTAAAATCACCATAAGGATAGCCTTTCGTAGAGCTTGTCCATCCTTGTCCGCCTCGTGCACCATGACCAGCTCCACTAGTTATACCGCTCTGGGTACCAGTACGGGTAGAGCCCCCAGGACCATCTCCATCCTCACCTGCATTCCCCCCCTTAAAACCGCCCCCCGTACCATTTACACTCGAACCACTATTAACATTGAAATTTCTCACAGTAAAATCAAACCCTTGTCCATCATCATCATTTGTATAAGACCCATATAATTGCCAATTAGCGCTGTTTGTAACATTTACATCGCGAAATGTATAAGAGGCTTCTAGATCTTCTCCAGATATACGCCAAATTTGGCTATTTCGAACTACTAAATCATTATTACTGGTATCATGAATATAAATAGTTCCATTTTCAGCATTTCCTGCACCCAATGACGTAATGTTCAAATCAGAAGAATCTGTACCACTATATTTCAAAGAAATTCGTCCACCAGCACCACCTCTTTCTACTGAATAACCATTTCCACCACCTACTGAAACAGTGCCACTACCAGAGATATTGGAGGTGGTAATATTAACACTCCCCCCAGAACCTCCACCACCTCGCCCGTTAAATGCTCCGCCTCTTGCAGTTATAGAACCATCAAGTAAAAGACTATCACCAATATTAATTTTTATGGCCCCCCCACCATCTCCAGTTTTTCTACCACAACACATATTATTGCCACCACCTCCACTACTTCCATAAGCTACTGGATTTATTAAATTACCATAATAATCTCCTTTTGGCGTCGATAAATCCCCCCAATCAGCACCATATCCTCCATGACCAGCTCCCGTACCTCCAGCATCAGCTGACGACCCCGATCCCCCTCCAGGACCGTTACCATTTGCTCTATTTACTGATACACCTACATAACCTTTATAGTCCGCATTTACACTCGCAGATGCATGAACATTCAAAGACCCTGCTGAAATATCAATATATACTGTCCCCACTACTTCGGTCGTCCCATCTGCATGTGTAATTGTTGAACCTGAATATACTTCTACATCTCCACTACCTACAACCAATGCGCCATTAGTTATAGAATCATAGTTAAAGTTTAATATAGGAGAAGTAGTACCGCCGGAATTACCCAAAGTAAGACTATTTATTGCAGTCGTAGAATTTATATTCACAGTTACACTTACATCAATAATCACATCATCACCAGCTCCAGGAACACCCCCTCCACAATTACTCCAGTTGCCACTGTCTTCCCAGTTACCACTTCCACCGCTCCATGTACATGTAGCGGCAAATACTTTATCTGGAAGATATATTAATACTGGAGCTATTATGGAAATAATTACTAGGATAGAAAATATAATTTTTAATTTTCTATTTGTATGATTACGCAACAAGAGCCATTGTTTCATAGCAAAAAGCATGCAAAGTTAAAAAAGCAACTGATTTATTGTAGAAAGTATAATCTTGTATGTCAAATGAAAGATTAGGGTGTAGGGTGTAGGGAGTAGGGAGTAGGATGTAGCATGTAGAACATGAACCATGGATCATTTATCATAGAACACAAAACATCCAACAACACCCTCTACAACCTACCCCCTACAAATCTACGCTACTAGCTTCTTATCTCCACAAATCCAATTTTCTTTCACTGACAAGCCCTCTAACTAGACCAATATATTCTTCCAACTGCACATCTCTCTTCTCTTCCCCAGAATTTAATCTAACTGACAATGTTTCTTTTTCTTCTTCCTTTCTACCTACAATTACCATATGTGGAACCTTCATCTCTTGGGCTTGTCTTATCTTATTCTGCATAGTCTCAGAATCAAGATCGACCTCCACTCTAAATCCTGCAGATTTTAGTTCTTCATAAATCTTATTAGCATATTCATTATTTTGATCGGAGATAGGAATTATCCTAATCTGCTCTGGAGCCATCCATAACGGGAATTTACCAGCAAAGTGTTCTATCATCACAGAAGAAAATCTTTCAATCGAACCCATTATCGCTGCATGGAGCATAGCTACCCGTTCATTTTCCCCCTCTTCATTAACACATACTAGGTCAAATCTTTCAGGCATGTTCATGTCGAGCTGAATTGTAGCAACTTGATGTTCTCTACCTAGGGAATCTTTTGCCATAAAGTCGATTTTCGGCCCATACATTGCTGCTTCACCTACTCCAACAAAATAATCTACTCCTCTTTCCTTCGCTATATCCTGTAGAGAATTTTCAGCCTTTGCCCAAATTTCAGGAGTTCCCAGGTATTTCTCAAACTCTTTCGGATCATGGAAGGATAGTCGAACTTTTATATCGAAACCAAATGTAGAATAAAATCTATCAACTATATCCCAAATTGCAAAAAATTCTTGTTTTATCTGACTGTATCTACAGAAAACATGAGCATCATCTTGAGTTATACATCTTACCCTAGATAATCCCCCAAGCTCCCCACTTTGTTCATCTCGATAAACCATAGTTGTCTCGGCATATCTTTGTGGCAAATCCCTGTAACTTCTCTTTAGATGCGCATAGATCTGAGTATGATGCGGACAGTTCATAGGCTTCAATGCGAACAGATGTCCTTCGCGGGTATTCATCTTAAAGAGTTCTTCACTAAATTTACTCCAGTGACCGCTGGTTTCATAAAGATCTTTTTTTGTTATATGCGGAATTGTGACTTTTTGATAACCTTTCTCTTTGCGTAGTTCCCATACAAATTTATCCATCTCTTCTCGAATAATGGTTCCTCTCTGGGTCCACATAGGAAGCCCTCCGCCAACCAAATCCGAGAAAAGAAATAGATCTAGCTCTTTTCCAAGCTTTCTATGATCTCTTTTTTTTACCTCTTCAAGAAATACTAGATACTCATCAAGTTCTTCCTGCTTTTTAAATGCAGTACCATAAACTCTTCTAAGCATCTTGTTTTTCTCATCTCCACGCCAATAAGCTCCCGCCATTTTTAGAAGCTTAACTTTACCTATTTGCTTTGTATAAGAGACATGCGGTCCTTTACAAAGATCTACAAACACTTCGCTTCCATCTTTATTAAGATTTACATAAATAGTGACCATCTGCTCTTTTTCCTCAATTTCATCAAGCCATTCCTGTTTATATTTATTATCTTTAAATAATTCACGAGCTTCTTCTAATGTAATTTCTTTTCTTACTATCTTTTGATTCTCTTTAATTATCTTCTTCATCTCTGCTTCAACATCTTCAAATTGATCTTCTCCAAACTCAAAACCTTCTAGAGAATCAAAATCAAAATAAAATCCATCCTCAGTAGCTGGCCCCATAGCCATAACCACATTATCTTTGCCATAAAGTCTCTGCATAGCTTGAGTGAGAACATGCTCAGCACTATGTCTCATTTTATAGAGCATAAAATCCTCTTCTGATCTTACATAATCAGGAAGATCCTTTTTAAAATCATCAAAATTATCCATTATAAAACAATTTAAAATTTAGAATTAAGAATTTAGAATTAAATAGGTTTATACCCCCTACGGGGTTGTAAAAATAACAGTAATAAATTTTATATATTTAAACTTCGTTTTCATCATCTTAAACTAATAGCTAACAGCTAAAAGCTAGCTACTAAATAAAAAAAGAGCCCTCAACTACATTCAAAAAATAAATGTAATTAAGGACCCAGTTTGATAATTGAGAATTGATAATTATCAATTTTTAATTATGCATTCTCAATTGTTATTAGGCGGTTCCACCTCTATTCCCCACATTTAATATGCTTCGCATACAAATATGAGACTCTCTTCATTCCACACAGTTTGGTAAGTTTGGACTGTTTGGAATTTGGTTATTTACTTTTATGGTGTTTTCAACCTTGACCAGTTGAATTGGCTTTGAAAAGTTTTCAGCCTAGGACTTTTCTCTCTCGGATATTCTTAAAATATTACAAAACAGCTTATTTGTCAATATCTTTCACCCTTTATACGTGATAAAAACATCTTTTTTGTATTCAAAAACAACTCCTTCATGTCATTAAGAAATAGCTTTATATCAAATTTCTGATATGGGTGTTTCTTTTTATAGTATCTCCAACCTAAATACAGAAGTACTGCAAAAATTATAAGGAGTAAAAACAACAAGAAGAAGGTAAATTTTGCAGATTTTACTAGAATAAAATTCAAATTTTGTTTGTCGCTACTCGTAAAGATATTAACGCGTACGTTTTCAGCATCCTTGATCTTACTTCCTCCAGGAAGAGTTGAAGAATCCAATCTCACTACCAAAAGCTCCTTTGCTGGGCAAACTTCATCTTCCCAATAACCTTTATTGTCTGTTTTCACATTGGTTAAAGGTTTAGTACCACTACTGGATTCTAATTCAAGATAAACACTTACCCCTTCGACTCCATCGTCTGCACTAGTATTTCTTCCATTATCATCTGTATCAAAATAAACATAACCAGAAACTTTTATCTTCTTCTTACAGCTCAAGAGTTCCATTTCATCAACCTGATTTTCTTGAGGTCTAATTGTTGGGGTAGGAATAATTGTCCCTGAGCTAGTATCATCTTCTGACTCTTCGGCATTCTCATCACTTTCCGCCAAAACATTATTATTTGATCCTGAAGTATAGTATGAATTTTGTTTATTTGTTGTGCCACTTGATCCGGTACCAAGAACTGTACCACCACCAGGAACTGAGTTTACAGTAATAGTAATATAAGTTTCATCAAAATCCCCATCTACATCTGTAACCTTTAAATTACAAATATGTGTCCCAGCGGTATATGGTGCATATGAAATAGCTGCTGTTGTATTACAAGCGCCAGTCCAAAGGTACGAATATGGAGCATTACCGCCAGTGACATTAGCAGTCAACAAAGCAGCTGTACCAGCATTTACTGTTGTCCCCGGATTTGCACTAATTGTTACTTCTGGAGCAAAATTATTTATTTTTACGACAGCATTTGCAACTGCTACATCTCCGTCCGCATCAGTTACTCCCAAGTTACATGTGTATTCACCCTGATTATTCAAGGTTATCGAACTCTGATTATTTGTAGAACATTCTCCCCAAGTATAAGTAAACGGTCCGTTACCATGGTCTATCTGTGCTGTAAGAGTCACAACAGTTCCTTCATTAACTTCAGAACTAGGTGTAGTAGATATATGTACAGTTGGCTTGTTATTAGCAACACTAAATGTTACTGACCCCGCATCAACCCTATCTCCATCAATATCTACAACCGACAGTGAACAGATATAACTACCCTCAACGGCATATGTATTACCATTGGTCGCGAAGTTAAAACTACCATTTGAGTAATTTGAACAATTGTCTCCCCATTCATAAGTGAACGCAGGGTTACCGCCTGTTATATTTGCAGTAAAGGTAATCGTATTACCTTCAATAAAGTTTGTTCCGTTTACTAATATTTCAACTTCAGGAACATTATTTAATACTTCGATATTTTGAGTCAAAGTAGCTACCTGCCCATCACCCCCATCAATATTAGATTCTGAAACTGAAACAGTTATTGTGTAGGTTCCTTCATTCACATAAGCATAAGTTGGATTCGGTAAAGTTACCACTCCATCACTACCCACAGTAAACTCATCAGAATTCCCATCACCGTAATTTATATCCACAGCCCAGTCTGCATCATCAAGACCAGGATCGGTGAAACTCAAATGTAATGGTATTTCTTCACCTTCCAAAACAGGAGTTGTATCAAATGAGGAATTAATAACTGGAACAACATTATCAATTGTGATAGTGAAAGAAACCTTATCCGTAGTATTCCCCAAAACATCAGATACCCAATAAGAAATTTCCCAGTCTCCTTCTTCAAACTCTCTAGTATCTAGCTGTCCAGTAAACTCATCAGCTAGAATCTTAACTGTATCGTTTGTGCCATCAAGGGGTAAACAGTAATCTTCTTCATATAAGGTTCCATTCGGTTTCTCTACTGTATAGCAAAAACTATTTAAACCTCCACTATCACTAACAGTAACAGCCAAATCTGAAACAGCATCACCTTCGTTATAAACTACATTGCTTGGAGCCGAATCAATAGATGGAGCTGTCCCATCGTAAGTGAAAGAATATGGATCACTCCAATCTGAGACGGCCTCTCCTTCGTCCCAACTACTATTTGGAGGAATTTTACTATCTATGAACGCTCTTACCTGCGCCTTCCAAGTTCCAATTTCATTATTTAAATCTATAAAACCTGAGTTACTTTCTGATCTAACAAAATTAGGCAGAGCCCCTGAAGGAGAAGTAATTTTATACTCATACTTCATTACATCAGAACCAGATACAGACTGCCAGACAAATGCAACTTGAGCTTCATTAGTTACAAATGATTCTTCAGGGTCGTATTCGACATCAACAGGCTCTTCTCCGGGAGCTCCAGGTGATTCAGCCCCCTTGTTCCATCCTAGAAATAAAGGCACAGCAACATCCGTATGATTTACAAGAAGAAAATCACTTCCTTTCTCATTATCTGGTAAATCACAAGTTAGGTTTTGATGACCTGCAAATGTCTCCTTCGCCTTCATACAATTATGAGTTATTTTATTCTCTCGACCTTGTGGCGAAGAAACACCTTTAAAGGTATTGGAGGTTGCATCAATTTCGACTTCAGGTGCTTTCCCCGTATTATCTCTTGCAGTGATTGCATACACTATGTCACTGCTAAAATCATTATCCTTAATTTCAATTGAATTACCAATCACTGACGTGCTAGAAAGGTTATTTAAAGCAATCGCAGCACTTTGTAATCCAGAGATTGATTCGAATATATTATTTGATATGCTTATATTATATACAGTAGAAGGTATTGCTCCAGCTTCTTTTTTACCTCCAAAGGAATTACTTATTAACTGAATTCCAAATGATACATCGGAAGGATTGTCACTATAAAAATCTGTAAATTCATTATCACTTATTTCAATATTATCTGAATCATGAATTGTAATTCCTTTAGAACTTACCCCATTCTTAAATTTAGTAAACAAATTGTTTTGAATTACTGCTCCATGGACATATTGGATATACGTAGAAACCATACCATCAGCAGCGTAAATAAAATTATCCTCTAAATAAATCCTATTCTTGCAATTATCGGTAGTACAGTTAACGTCAGTAATATAAATACTATCAGCGCTTTGGTTAATTAATACATTATTTTTTATTACTATATCTTCACCACTGACGGAAAAAGTATCAGGTCTTATATAAATTGCTGGATTATCTGGTGTATTTGTTTGAATCGTAAAACCTGAAATCTGCACATTCTCTGCATATATATCAAATACTATTCCAGTACTTCCTGCGTTATCGCCATCAATAATTACCTCTCCTGTTCCACTTTTTGTAATAAATAACTCACTTGATATGGGTCTATTTCGAATCTCAATGTTTTCTCTAAATATCCTTGGTGTTGTACCAGTTCCTGATTGAACAAAAATTGTATTAGTACCATTAGACACCCTAGCTACATCAACTGCTGCTTGAATACTTGTATAACAACTATCACCAGTACCACCACCAGCATCAATACAATCTTGCCCCACTAAATATTCTGGGGAAACCAAAAGGGTTAAATTATCTGCAGAAGCTCTATTTATATATAGATAGAAGACTATAGAAGATATGAAGACTATAGGCAGTACAGCCAGGATTTTATTTATATATATGAACTTCTTCGTCATTGCCTTTAGGCATATAAAAATAGCTGGGATTTAACTATTTATAATTTAGCAGTATTTTTTCACAAATGCAAACCCGCCAAAGGCGGGTTTGCATGCATTTTACGAGAAAATATTTTATTCTCTAGGTCGTGAGTACCAGAAGAATAAGAAAACTCCGATAAGTAATAATACTAATGGTATCAAACACCATAGCCAGTTGAAATTAGCAAAAAAGCTTGGATTCTCCACGATTATATTCACATCTGTTGAATCTTCACCTTCTTTAACTTCTAGAGACAATACATCTCCATCTTTCATTTCATAACCGTCTGGAAGTTCAGCTTCAACAATTTCAACTTCATACTCACCTGGACAAAGTTCTTCCTCCCAGTATCCATTCTCATCAGTATCAGTTCTTTTAACTAGTTTTCTTTCACCATCAATCTCCATATAAATTTTGACTGTGATGTTTCCGAAAATCTTTTCACCCTCATCATATTCTCCATTTCCATTCTCGTCTTCAAAAATATATCCTGAAGCCTTTGAAGTAGCATCACAAACAACCTCAGCTAGAACTTCACCATCTTCTGTTACAGTTTCCTCTCCACTGCCAGTTCCATCTGATTCGTCTCCAAGGCCCAGAATGTTTACATCTGTATCAGTTAAACCAAGTGTGCCACCAGTTCCTCCTATTCCACCAGGGAAAGGTATTACCTGGATAGTAATATCAGAATTACCTGTATCTCCATCACTATCAGTCACTTGTAGATAACAAGTATGACTACCAAGAGTTGATGGTGCATAAGAAGTTTCTGAAGTAGTATTACAGTCCCCAGTCCAAAGATATGAGAAAGCTGCATTTCCACCTAGTACTGTTGGAGTAAGTAGAGCTGCTGTACCGACATAGACAGTTGTACCTGGATTAGCTGCGATCGTAACAGTAGGTAAATTATTTAGAACAGTTACTTCAACAGTAGCTGTAGAACATTCTCCCTCACCTATTATTGAGTAACCTTCTTCAGGAGCAGGGTTAATTAAAGCACGTTCTAAAATTGTTTCTCCAGCTTCACATACAGTTAAAGTGACTGTATAAGTCGTATCGCTACTTACTGGTCCATATGTATGATTTGGAATAGTAATTGAACCTGTAGAACTTTTTGTTCCCAGGTCAAGAACTGTACCATCTCCATAATCAATTGAAACTGACCATTCAGCATCATCGTAGATACTATCACCTGCATCTACTGAACTTGGATCATCGAATGATCCAGTAAAAGATGCTGTTTCAGTCTCATTTATAGTCTGGTTCGCGTTAAGTTCGACTGTAGGAGGTACATTCTCGATAGTTATATCGAAGCTGTAGTTATCTCTATCCTCAATCTTTATAACCTGAAATTCATCTGTTTCGGGCAACCCGTCAATTTCAGCATCGCTTATATTACCAACTCCATCTATCACCCAATACTCTATGTGATACAAACCTTCTTGAATCATAGATGTGTCAATCACATCAATTAGTCCCAACATATCCAAAGTCCAAGTATAACTTGTACCAAAACCGCCATAATCACACCCCGAATTATATCCGCTAGGCAGATACTCCCCTTCAGGTCCCCAAACTTCAAAACAAATTCCCTTTATCTCAACATTATCTTCACCAGTAATTTCGATTATAGGCATTGGATCACCTTCATAAAGAGTCATATCCTCAATTTGGTTCGCAGTTGGCCTAACGAAATCCCAGAAATTACCGAACTGAACTCCAGTTTCATGCTCACCAGCAAAAATATGAACTCGATAACAGTTAGATTCATCTTCTGGACTTGTGTAAGCATCATCTACAGGTTTTGTCTGAATCCATTTATCCTTCAAAACTTCACAAACATAATAAGTTCCAGTAACTAAATTAGTAAACCTGAATTGACCTGGTAGTACGAAGCCTGAAGCATGCCCAGAATTTATATTACTGTTAGCTACACCGGTAGTCATATAATCAATAGATCTCCAATCACTATCATATAGAGTAATAGTCCAACCGCTTAACCATAAATCAAATGGAAAATTATTGACCCCATTTCGATTTAAATCCCAGAATTTAAGTCCCTGGATAGAACCCAGTTTTGTATTTCCAAAATGCATTCCTTTGTAAACCTCGCCAGAACCTTCAATATCTATTTCATAACAATCTTCTTCTATAGGATAAGTCTGGAGCCAACCTTCTCTTCCCACCTCACAAATCTCGTGTTCGCCATATTCTAAGTCTGTTATCTCATATCTACCAAATCTATCAGTATAAACACTATAAGTATCATCAACTCTTATCTCCCAGCCCGGTATTCCAAATTCTCCTAAATCCCATCTGCCATTTGCATTTCTATCACTAAACTTAAATCCACTCAATACTCCATATTCGAAATTTCCAAATTTAGTCCATGAGTACATCTCATCTGGTTCATCAATTGTAAATTCAATACATGTTGGTCCTTCGTCACCAGCACCTGACATGTTTGCGACTGCTTCAGCATCGTTCATCACATCGCCGCTAAAATTTAATGGGTGAGAGCCGAGTTCTGGACCAGTCTGAGTCCATCCTTCTTGATTTACTTCACAAACATAATAAGTTCCGAAAGGTAGTTCTGTGAATTTGAACTGACCTGGGCCTACATCACCTGCAGGAGTTGAATCATCTCCAGTCACCATACTGGAATATTCGCTCCAACCGTCGTCATAAAGCCTAATCATCCAACCATCAAGTCTTTCTTCAACTTCAGAACCATCATGAAGTCCATCCATATCATGATCTGTATATTTTCTACCTTGTACAGAACCGACATTATGTACAGTAACCATTATTTGATCCAAAGATCCTGCACTGTCATCTCTATTTCCAGCCAAATCTCTAGCTGCTAGATGAATTATATAATTACCATTTGGTACCAAAGTCGTATCCCAGGTGAAGAGTAACTCATCAGTAAAAGAATTTGAGTCGTAAACAGTACCTGGTCCTGCAACCACATTGTTTGCCATATCTCTAACTACCGCATAGTATCTCCAGGGGTGTGCGTCATTTACACTTCCTCTAACATCTACATTTCCGCTTAATACATCTCCGTCATTTGGATTTGTAATCTCTACTACTGGAGCTGTATTATCTACGGTCACCCAAATCTGATCAAGTGATCCTGCACTATCATCTCTATTTCCTGCTTGATCACGAGCTGCTAAGTGAATCATATAATCTCCATCTGGAACTAAAGTTGTATCCCAGCTGAAAAGACTTTGATCAACAAATGAAGTTGATTCATAAACTGTTTCAGGTCCTGCTACAACAGTTCCACCAGAATTTTTCACAACTAAGTAATATCTCCAAGGATTGACGTCCTCTACACTACCTCTTATTTCAACCATACCACTTACTAAATCACCATCACCAGGAGCAGTAATCTCAACTACTGGTGCAGTACTATCAATAGTTACATCTTGGGTAGCAACGTTTGTTTTATTTCCAACATTGTCTGTCGCTATTACTCTCACTCTATAAGTACCGTCTGCTATGTCACCTGGATTTAAATCAATATCCCAAGTGTCTAAAGTAGAATTATAGTTCGCACTAAATGTAGCAATAATTGCATTTGTAACTGGATCGTTAAATCTAAATCTTACGTCATTGATACCTGAACCAGGATTACCATCAAGTAAGTCAGGATCAAAAACTCCCCCATCGAAGTTATATGTGCTTGCGAGTGAGTATATCTCCCCAGTTAGCGGATCATTCACCGTAACAACTGGATTTGTATTATCGAAGTAAACATCCTGAACTACTGTTTTCCACTGGTCAGCTGTATCTTTCACGATAACTTTTAATTTATACATTCCATCTGCATAAATATTTGTATCCAAACTACAACTACTTGTGAAATAACTTGGCAGACCTACAACTGGTGTATTTATCTGACACCAATCTAAAAAGCTACCATCAGCATTTCTCAAACTCATAGCATATTCAGTGATAGCATGATCATCAGTTGCTTCAAATTCAAAGTTCAAAGTATCTTTCACATACTCCCCAGCTAGCGGATTCAATACAGTAACAACTGGCTTAGCATCTACTGTCCATGGGGTATAATTAATGTAATTGCTTACTCTATCACCCAATCCACCAGGATTAGTAGAAGAATGATATGGACCAGAGTTGTCACCCCAATAATTGTTTGTAGCATCAACATAATCAACACTAGAAGCGTAAACAACACCATAAATATTATTATTATAAATTCTATTGTTATTTACATGCACAGTTGTAGGATCTGGAACTCCTACTGCGACCCTTATACCGTAATCAAAATTCCTTACTTCACATCCATCTACAGTGATATTATTTGAATTTAAGAACATTCCAGTACCACTTCCTCCACCATCGATAATTGCACCTTTATCACATAACAAGGTCAATTCTTTATGGATATTGAACATAGGTTCAGAATAAATTCCAGGTCTTATGTGAATAGTATCACCATCCGAAGATGCTGAGATAGCAGCGTTTACTGAGTCATAACATTCATATGCAGAACCCCCTGCAGCAACGCAATTCACGTCATCTGATATATTCCCATTTCCAGCTGGGTTTGGATTGATTACTACAAAAACAGTGAAATGATCTAAATTTGAAATTGTTATTGTTTCAGTACCTAGAAATTTTCTTTGTGTGGCAAGTTTAGCATCATTTAGGTTAGATTCATTTTCTGCATACTTAACCAAAAGTCCATCATCTAAGTCATCTGCCGGCACAGGTAAAGTCAGATCATATGCAAATGTACCTGCTGGCATGTCTGAAGTTATGTCATAAACTACATTTGATACACTTCCCAGTTCTATCTGTTGCTGCCCAGTCAAAACAATCTCTCGAATAGTTATATGACCTGATGTAAAAGGCAACTTAGTAAATTTGATAGTAACTCTAGAATCTTGAGGAGCTGTATATGTTTTATTTAGAACAATACTCTCTACTAGAAGTGCTGTACTACCATCTTCACTTATATCCCAGATGGATCCAGGAGCGACAACCTCTTCTTCAGCCTCAAATTCGTCTTCAACAAATTCGGTATCGGCATCTTTTTCCAAAACAGTTTCTCCAGATCCTGTCTGCTCATCCAAAAGGACGGCACCAGAACCGGTTTCTACCTCATCAGCAGACACAGGGGATATAAAAAGAAGTGGATAAAATATCTGCAAAAGGATTGAAAATAGGATAGTTAGCGCGGCAGTGCGGTATGACTTGACTTGCATATGCGGGGTTTTTGAAAATTTATAACTTGATTGTAACACAGAAATTATCTCGGAGAAAATATAGGCTAACAATTTTTTCGTATTTGTATATAAATACAGCCCTTAATTACGATCGTAGTAGATACTTCCAAGCACATCAGACAACAGATTCTCTTCGTTCTCTAAGTTAGAACATTCCACGAAAAATAACCCTAAAACTTGCTCATCTTCGTACAATTTTTCTGGTAACAATTCCTTTGAGTAATTGCCTGGATAAACAAACAGACTATTTATCCAATCAACACTATGGTAAATTGATTCGATAGGTATATCACTTATGATACTAACGTCTTCCAAACTATAATCTTCTGCAGTTTTATAATAGACGCTCGACACATCGGCTTGTATAACACACTGTTTGATATCAGTAGAAGAGATAATTTCCATAACAATTCCCTTTTCAGGTGGAATATCATAAAAAGTCTTTCTAATATTTCTGCCATCTTCGTGATCAATGTTTACCGAAATCTTACCCCTTATCTTCTTTTGAAATTTGAACATTTCACCAGGCTGAACCTGAATATTTTGGTCCTCAACAGTTACGGAAATAGGTTCTTCTGACCAGTTAAATCCGCTAAAAGCTATGACTTCTGCTTTAAAAAATTTGAAGTAGATGAAAATTGAAATAATTATAAGAACAGAAAGAACCAGAATAACGAAAATGGGAGTATAAGTACTTTTTTCTGGTCTTTTTTCTAATCTTTCCTGTCTCAATCGGAGATGCTTAATCTATCAAATAATTTCTTAGTATAAACTGCTACAACCTGTATTATAAATAAAGACATCAATAGCTGAATCCATTTGTTTAATCCGTTTATTCTGAAAGGCAGATCAATAGAGAGGAATTCTTTTACACTGGGATCAATATCAATAACTGCCTGCCAAAGAATTATAAAAGCAAAAAGTATAACAACAACTCCAATTATCAACTGTATCAAAGTAAGAATTTTTCGCATGATTTAGGCAGATGTTAAGAAGTAAAAGGTAGAAACTCAAAATTCCAAATACAAAGTTTAAAGCTTAATGCTTAGAAATTTAAACTTTAATTAGACTTAGTTATTTAGACTTAAGACTTAACTTAATGGTGCCCAAGGGGGGAATCGAACCCCCACGAGCGATAAAGCTCAACGGATTTTAAGTCCGTCGTGTCTACCAATTCCACCACCTGGGCGCGATTTGCGAATTATAAACTTTTAACTATCAACTTTCAACTGTAAAATGGAGTCCCGAACAACCTCACGCCTTTTCAAATACACTTTGTTTGGTGTTCGGTATACGGGACTCTCATTACGTCAAAAATTTTTATTAAAAAATTTTACACGTAATGGAGGTGTGGGCGAGATTCGAACCCGCGCATGAGGGTTTTGCAGACCCTTGCCTTAACCAACTTGGCTACCACACCAATTTCCAACTATTTGTTATAGACTATTTTGATATAATAAACAAGTTAAAATATCAAATTCTACGTACATTTTCAAGGTAATTTGATTATACTTTATAAACCCTTAAATTTAAAGAATTGAACTTCTGGAAAAATTTGAAAAAACCAATAGCTGCTCAGGCTCCAATGGATGGTTATACAGATTTACCATTACGGCAGATGCTTGTAAAGTATGGATCTCCTGATGTGTTCTTCACTGAATTTGTATCAGCAGATGGATTATCCTCTAAAAAAGGGCGTAAGAATCTTACGAGGATTTTAGAGTATAAAGAGAACGAAAGGCCTATTGTCGCACAACTCTTCGGCTCAAATCCTGATACTTATACAACTGCATCTGAATTTATTATAGAACTAGGTTTTGATGGAATAGATATAAATATGGGCTGTCCTGATAGAAAAGTTTTTTCTAATGGAGCGGGTTCTGCTCTAGTTGAAAATATTCCATTAGCAAAACAAATTATTCAAAAAACTAAAAAAGCCGCTGGCAATATTCCAGTTTCGATAAAAACAAGAATTGGTATAAGTGACAATTCTATAAAAACATGGATACCAGCTTTGCTTGAAGAAGAGCCAGAGGTTATCACTATACATGGAAGGACAAAAACCCAGATGTACAAAGGCAAAGCTGATTGGGAGTCAATAAAAGAAGCGGTAGAAATTCGAGATCGACTCGGATCGAAGACTTTAATAATTGGGAATGGAGATGTTTCTACTTATCAAGATGGTATTGAGAAATGCTTGAAATATGGTACAGATGGATTCATGATAGCCAGAGCAATGATAGGCAATCCCTGGATATTCAATAAAAATATTAATAAAACAGACGTTGATCTAAAAGAAATTTTTAAAGCTATGATAGTTCATTCGAAGTTATATGAAGAAAACATGCCCCAGGGAAATAAATTCTACCCCATGAGAAAGCATCTCCAAGAATATCTTTCTGGATTTCGATATAGCAAACAATTTAGACTCAGGTTGGTAACCGTTAATAACAGTAAAGAAGTTGAAGAGTTGATAGAGGAATATAAAGCAGAAAGCCATAAGCCTTAAGCTCTTTTGTTACGCCGAGACTGACGAACCACGCTGGTTCAGACGTCTCGGTCTGAACCTAATTTGAATGGGTTCAAACATGCCTGCCTGCGGTAGGCAGGGAAATTTGAACCTGCATTAGTGTTTGGAATTTCTGAAAACAACACTTTCTTCCAACATCCCATCGCCCATAAACTCCTCCCACTCTGAAAGTAAATCTTTATACTTCAAAAACCTTTCAAAGGCGCTGTGATAATCCACATCAGGATATTCAAAATTTCTATAATCCAAAGGTGAGATCCATCTGAAAATACTATGTTCGTCACTTAGTGAAACTTCCCCATTTGCTTTACAGCAATAAATCGTACGTATAATCTGTTGTTCCCTTTTATCTGCTCTAAAAAAAGTTGTTGTTGAAAGGGGCAAGGAAATATTGATAAGCTTTAATCCTACCTCTTCTTGAACCTCTCGAACTAACGCCTCACGCAACGTTTCTCCAAACTCTACTCGTCCCCCTGGGAAATCCCATACATTAGACTTGGAATCAACTTTATCCCGCTTAATTATTAGAACTTTTCCTTTTTTATTTGTGATAAAGGCTTTTTGTCCAATAAAAAATTTCATATTTATTCTCTTCCTAAACCGAAACTAAACACTAATGAAGTTTCTTGAATTATAGGACAAAGCAAAAAAGGTACACGAGCTTCACACATTGTCACTAATGCCGCAGATAAAAATGTGTTCTGATAAGCTAGGTGACACTTAGGGTATAACTCCCCCTCTTCCTTTGGAGAATGCCTGAGAGGACAGACTGATGGACAAAACTCTGAAGATGTCCCCAAACTCATAATTGGGTCACGACCATAATTATATCTTGGTACAAGAGTTACTTCTCTTCCCATAATTCATAAATTAAAAATTATGAATGAATATTAAACCATTACATATAAATATTCCTAGTGAAGAATTATTCAGTAAAATTAGGGAATAGGTATATCCGACAGATAATTTCGGGTTAATATTTTTCTATTTCATAAACCTCTTCCTTGTTCAAAAATGGAAGTTTTGATATAGGTTTGGTTTTCAATAATTCTAAAATTGTTACAACTAATTCACTTCCAAGATCAGAATTCTTCTCATTTTCAATAGCTTCATCTATATCTATCCAATAATTTTCGCCAAATGAGGTTTCATTCTCCAATTCACCTGAAAATTTATCTGCCAAACAAATAAAGAAAAACATGTCACCAAATAACTCACCTTCTGACTCTTTACGAATTTTTCTAAGAACTCCTTTTATCATAAACTCTGCTTCTAGTCCTGTTTCCTGCTTGAGTCTTAATTTCGCTGACTCCTCGATAGATTTGCCTCTGATAATTGGCCCGCCTGGAATATTTTTAGCATCAAAATTGGGATGACGTTTTCTATTTTGGTATAAAATCTGTAAACCCGATTTCCCTTTTCTAACCACAATCATCAGGGCAGCGACTTTAAAATGATCTACTACCTCACCCTCAGGATTGACTGGAAAAGTATCCTCTACAAACTTTTTTCCTTTCTCAGTGAGAAAATATTTCAGTTTTCCTTTCTCTATAAGCCCCTCCTTAACAAGTTGCTGGAGATGATAATTATACTGATCATTATCAACATCTTCTGGTTTTCCATCACGATATCGAAGTCCGGTTTCGGAACTTATAAATCGACGTAGAATTTCTACTTGTAATTCATGTTTTTTCATACTTGCATTACACAAAAATCAATATAAAATATACATTTTGAGAAATATTAAACACGTGTTATAATATACCGATTATATAACAACCATGTCAGAGTCTTATAGAGATAGAAGTGCAACAGGTGAATATTGTGCTACACATAAAATATGCGAAGGTCTGGAGATCGCACTTAGAGAAATGGCTTCAGAAGTTGTGGTAATAGGAACTCAACTTGTAGCTGATAATTCAGCGGACTGCGACGATGGGACAATTCTAGCTGAATATATAGAAGCCAATGTATTCATTGAGCCAGGTAACTCTCAAAGAATGGTTATTCTGGCCAGATACAACCAAAAACCAAATTCAACATATGTTTTTAGAAATGGTGTCGCTCTTCTTGTAACAAATACCGATGATGGAGAAATCAAAGAAGAAGTTGCAGTTCATTATAATGTGGATGGTACCTGGCATGTAGGTAGACTGATAGATGAAACATCTATGACTGATACAGATCCAGATACCGAGCCATTTTCAATTTTTATGCTACCAGGAAGCGAATTATTGGAATCAGATAGATTACCAGTAGAACTATTGGATTTAGACGAAGAAGATCGAGAATTAGTTTCAAATGCTGGGAGTATGCAAGCTGATGCTGATGCTGCAATGAAAGTTTGGTTGGAAGAATCCGGATTTACTGATGAAGACCTTGGTGCTGCATTTCTCGAACCCTAGATTTGATCATTGTTATACCACAAAAACTCCATTTTGAGACTTATAACATTAGCAAATTCATAGAATATTTTTTAATTTGTATAAGCAGTGTACGTTATAACCTGATTATAACTACCCACAACGGTACTGGTTGACATGCTCGCAGCATGTGTAACTTCCAAATGCTGTGCAGTACTTCCCACTGTCGTTCCACTGCCTGTATCTGATGTACTTGCTATAAGCGTCTCACTGGTAGGCACAGCCTGATGTTGGGTATTATAACTTCCTGCTGCAGTATATTCACCGCCACCAAGATCACTCAAATAAAAACCATACTCCGCCTCGCCAGCAGTTACTGCCCCACTAGGAGAACCAATATTATTTCCATTTCCATCGTCCAGAGATCCATCGCTTGTCATATATACACTTAGACCACTTTGATTATTTGTGCCTGTTCCCAAATCGTAAACACAAGTATTCACTTGGTTAATACTCAATACTCCCAAAGTACAAGCATTTGCGTCTGTAAGTTCTAAATCACTTCCTTGTTGATACAATTCTAGATCAACTGTAGGTGGAATTATTGCAGTTATATTTACATCATTATCATCACCGACATATGCTAGTGTTGCTCCACTATCATCATCACTCCCATCACCACCTACATCTGTAAGTACCCCAAAAGAATAATTCCCGGGATCACCAGGATTTGTAAGATGATTCCCTCCCCCACCGTGAATGTCCACCTGAATCCAATTACTACATGTATCTGAATTTACATCCAACTCCAAGTAGCCATTTAACGCACTTGCAACTGTAACGGATGTCATCCCAGTACTTGTACCACCAGACAACCCATCCTCATCACAATATACACTCACATCACTAGTTCCTATAGAGCTTCCACCTGTAAAAACAGTTTCATAAATTATGTAGATCAAACTATCTGGGGTAATATTGGTCGGAGTATCGAACCATACTTCTACATCATCTGTGGCACTTGTAGAATCATCAGCTAGCTCTACCCTCATGGTTGGTGTATTACCACTTATTCCAAGACCACCTGTACCGTTTAAGCCTGATACCAACCAATATTCCTGTCCTTCTTCTGAAGTGATACTCACATTATCATCAGCAAGTGTCAGAGTATAACCACTCGCACACTCAGTTGTAACAGCAGCCAAAGACTGCGCATCCGGACAGATATGAACTGCAGACTGTCCTGCCAATTTAGGAACCATTAAGCTGAAAGTTGTATCTGTACCTTCTGCTTGCTGCAGATTATGAACAAATGACTTCCCTGACACTAAATCTACATCACCTGTGATAGTTGTAGTTCCCCAGTTTCTTGAGGTAGTCAAATTGGTCTGAATAATTCCAATCGGCCTGCTATCAGCGGCCTTCTTAAGCATAATACTTCTAGCAGATCCATATAGATAAACCGACTCAACCTCTGCGTCATAGCCTGTTGATACATCCTCAACATCAAATGCACTATCAAGATTCGTAATGCCCACCTTATCAGCATCTTGATATTTAGTTATATATCCATCACTTGATCCCAAAGAAGAATGAAGATCACTACCGGATGTCCCATCCATATCTACTTGTACTCCTTGGAATAATCCAATACTCAAGACATAACCGGAAGAATCTACAGTTATTGCATTCCCAGACTCATATTCTTCTCCTCCAAAAGTTTTACTCCATTCATAACTTCCATCCGAAAGATTATATTTTGCGACAAAAGCATCATCTGTATAATAAGTTAACCCATGCACACTATGGAGAGCAGTTCCTACACCAGGATCAAAGTCAATATCAAAACCTTCAAAACTACCTGTGACAAATATACTATTACTAGTAACATCGATATCATAACTAGCCTCTGTATGAGTACCTCCAATCAACTGAGTAAATACATAGTTGCCCGCTGAATCATATTTAGAAATAAATATGTCGTCTACACCTCCATAATGACTTGCACCACTTGTAGATTTAGTATCAGTTCCAGCTGTTGGATCAAAATCGTTGTTGTAAGCTCTTACATCTCCTGTTACATAAACGTTTTCACTACTATCCAGAGCTATTCCATATGCATAATCTGTAAGTCCCACAGTTGAAGGTGTACGAGTCCATTGATAATCACCATTACTATTATATTTTGTAACAAAATAATCATCTTTTGGTGCAGAAGAAGTGTTATCACTATTTGAAGTATAATATGATGTTGATGCAGAAGCATCAAAATCAACGTTTGTTCCAGCGTAGTAACCAGCTATATATACATCAGTACTTGAAGCTACAATACCCCGACCTCTGTTCCATAAACTTCCATCAGATACGTTATTCGCAAACGTTCTTGTCCACCCATAATTACCAGAACTATCATATTTAGAGATAAAGACACCATTATCTGTGGCATGATTATCTGTACCAGCAGTCCCATCGAAATCACAAGTAGTATTCACATCTGCAGTACCAGTTATGTAAACATAGCCATTGGGATCTACGTCAATGCCATGGGCAAAGGCATTACATCCATAACCTGCATGGACTGACCACAAATAGTTACCTAAAGTATCATATTTGGCAATAAAAATATCATGATTTTGTGTATTATAATTTGTATTTCCTGCCCCCGGATCAAAATCAATACCACTACCATAAACATACGCAGTTATATAAACATTCCCACTACCATCGACAACTATACCTTCTGCTGCTGCATCATTTATCGTTGTACCTGTGATTTGAATAGTCCATTGATAAGCACCTTGGCTACTGTATTTAGATACAAATATATCTCCTAGCGTACTACTGCTTGAAGTGAACAGTGCTACACCAGAGGTTGCATCCAAGTCTATATTGGTACCCTTGAATTTCCCTACAATATAAATATTATTACTAGAATCAGTAGCAATGTCTTTGATACTATCTGCATTTGTACCTCCTAAAGATAAGCCCCATTCATACAGTCCATCTGTAGCCGCTTTTACTTTATTTTCATTCCCTAGGAAAGTAAAGAATTGAATAAATACTAAAGAAGTAATAAGTATAAAGATAATAGACTTTCTTATTATTCCTTTATATGTTTGAATTAATCTTGTGTGCATCGCAAGAGCAGTAATAGTTAAAGCTTGAATATATTTCTACTATTATTATATATATTTACCACAGGATATCAAGAATTCTTAAGTAATCATAGACAGTAAAACAAAGAACATAAATCATGTTACATAGAACATAAAACAAGGATCATCTAACAATAATCCTAAGCATACTACATCATCCTACACCCTACATACTACAAACCTACTAACCTAGTTAGTATATGCCGTATAGGTCACAACCTGATTGTAACTACCCACAATTGTAGATGTACTCATACTCGCTGCATGCGTTATCTCTAAATGTTGTATGCTACTTCCAGCTGTCGTCCCACTCCCTGTTGTGCTTGAACTTGCAATAAGTGTTGCGCTCGTTGGTACTGCTTGATGTTGTGTACTGTAACTTCCTGCTGCTGTATATTCTCCTCCTCCTAACTCACTTAAGTAAAACCCATACTCTTCCTCTCCTGATGTTACTGCCCCTGTTGGGGAGCCAATTATATTTCCATTCCCATCATCTAGTGATCCATCTGATGTCATATATACACTTACTCCTGTACTATTGTTTGTTCCTGTCCCTAAGTCATAGATACATGTGTTTACTTGGTTTAGAGATAGTACTCCTAATGCACATGTATTTGTATCTGTAAGTTCTGTATCTGTTCCTTGTTGGTAGAGTTCCATATCTATCGTAGGTGGTACTATTGCTGTTATGTTTACATCGTTATCATCTCCTACATATGCTAATGTTGCTCCACTATCGTCATCTGCTCCATCTCCACTTACATCTGTTAACACTGCCCATGAGTAGTTTCCTGGACTTACTGGGTTAGTTAGATGATTTCCCCCTCCTCCTTGTATATCTACCTGTATCCAGTTACTACATGTATCTGTATTTGTATCTAATACTAGATAACCATTATCTGCCGTATTTACACTAAATGCTGTCATTCCTGTACTTGTTCCTCCTACTTCTCCATCATCATCGCAATTCAAACTAATGTCACTTGCTGTTAGACTACTTCCCCCTGTGAACAATGAATCGTAAATTATGTAGAGAAGACTATCTGCTGTTATATCTGTTGGTGTATCAAACCAGACCTCTATATCATCACTGGCAGAAGTTGCTTCATTAGCTAAGTCAACCCTCATATTTGGTGTACCGCTTGTGTTTATTCCTAATCCGCCTGTATTTACAAGGCCATCTACCTTCCAATAAGTACTACCTTCCAGCTCAACAACACTTACATTATCGTCCGTTTCCGAATAAGTAGTCCCGCCCGCACAATCAACCGTGATTTCAGAAAAGTCATCTGCTCCAGGACAAATCCTAACAGCAGTATCTCTATCATCTTTTGGTACATACAAAGAAAAAGTTCCATTTGCAGCATCAAATCCATCGATATAACGAAAATCTCCACTGCTTATGTGGAAGAATGCTTTAGTAGAATTTATATCAGCAGTAACGTTATTAAAGTCTCTATTACCATTCATAATTATGGAAAATCTAGAGACTATATCACCTCCCGCATCCCTGATATACATAGATGTATTTCCTACAGTGGCATTCGAAGGATTTGTTAAGTCAATTTGAGGGTTACTACTTGATACTGCACTTAAGCCAGGATCCAAATTTACGATATACCCAGCGTTCATTTCTCCAAAATTAACTATACCGTCACAATCCCCTGTACACACTCCGTTCGCACCCTGAGCAGTAGCTACTGAAGGAGTTAGACTATGAGAAGTATTATTCCAAACACCTGAAGTTCTATATAATATTTGAATTATTCCACCGCCACCACCGCCACCTCTAGTACTTGATGATCCACCATCCCCGCCAGCTCCACCTCTTGCAGCAATAATTCCATACTCTCCTCCAACAAAATCCTCACATGTTACAAATATACTACCCCCTGAACCTCCGCCAGCTCCATAACTGGTCCGTTGAGTACCTGCATTACCATCGGCAATAATAGAACCGTTTATAGTTACATCGTCGTTTGCATTTATATATATTGCACCACCACCAGCACCTCCAACTCTACCAAAGCTAGCTCCTGATCCACCTGAACCTAAGTCCAAATGTTTAATGGGTGACGTATTTGCAACCCCTCCTAAAGAATCAAATGAACTTGAATTTTTTCCTTGACCTCCATGACCACCACCGGCACCTAAATATCTATCAAATATACCTGGGTTTAGCCCACTACCATCTTCAGCCTCATCACCTCCAGCATATCCCTGTCCAGTTAAATTTATTGTAGCACCTGATTCTACAAAAAAATCATTTACATTAAATTTAAACCCTATTCCATCTGTATTGGTTGTATAGTAGCCCTTCAATGTAAGAGTGGCACCATCTACAACATTGAAGCTATTGAAATTATGTACAAAACCTTCTAATTCTGGTGCAGAATCCCAAATCTGATCTCGAGCAATGTAAATATCATTAGTCGTCAAATACCGATAAATTATCGTTCCGTCTCTGCCACCTGATGAATTATTTGCGGATCCCTTATCTGCACTTATCGTTCCTTGATTTGTAAATGCATTATAATAATTAATAGCTATTCTCCCACCTCCTCCTGCTGCGCCATAACTCGCTGCTACATTAGTCCCTCCCTCAGCAGAAATTACTGAATCTACATCGAAACTAATACTATTTGCCTCAAGAAAAATAGCTCCTCCTGATCCTCCACCTCCAGAATAACTTGAAAACTGATGACCTCCTTCTCCATCTGAGGTAATAATACTATCTATAATATTCAACGTACCCGAACATTCCAACTTAATAGCACCTCCCCCATCACCCCCATCAGAAAGATAAGACGCAGCTCCTCCACTGCCTAACTCATCTGGGGTATAGACATTGCCATATCTATCACTTGCTACGAAATAATAATTACTCAATTCACCTAATCCTCCATAAGAACCTCCAGTTCCTAAAGAACTGGTCCCCACTGGATACTTCCCACCTCCGGGCCCATAACCTGGGTAATCCTCTGGACCACCTTCATAACCTTTGTAATCAGTATTAATAGTTGCTCCGTTTAAATTTATATCACCATTCATTACATCAATATACAACATACCAACAACCGTATCTTGATAAGCGTCGCTATGAGTTATCACAGAGCTGGAATAAGCCGTAAGATCTCCACCATCAACTATCAAAGCCCCATCTGTTATAGCATCGTAATTGAAATTTAGAGTAGGCGAAGTTGTTCCTGAAATATTGCCTAGAGTAAGACTATTTATTGTTGTAGTAGCATTCAAATTAACCGTAACTGAAGCATCAATTTCTACATCGTCACCACTTCCAGGCACTCCCCCACCACAATTACTCCAGTTGCCACTATCTTCCCAGTTACCGCTCCCACCACTCCATGTACATGTAGCCGCGAAAACACTTCTGGGCAGATAGATTAAAGCTGGTGTTAAGATGGATAATATTACCAATACAGAAAAAAGGATTCGTAGTTTCTTTTTATCAAAACTACTTTGAGAGTGTCTGATTCTCATGATTAAAAGGCATATAAAGTTAAAGGCAATCTATATATTCTAAGAAGATCCTGAAAAGAAGTCAAATCTAAGTTTAGGGAGTAGTTTGTAGGATGTAGGATATAGCATTTAGAGTACTTACTAACACCCACAATCTACCTCCTACACTCCTACATACCTAGTTTGTATA
>NPID01001488.1_pt1 | contig 79514 bp, 61 predicted proteins | sample 8637491 | NCBI WGS metagenome assembly NPID01 (sample SAMN07420843, study PRJNA396082) | bioreactor metagenome | isolation source: sample BA6 brine-fed electro-methanogenic bioreactor BA | place: Japan: Kochi | collected 2016-06-14 | reverse complement strand
CGCAGCCGCTCCTGCTTCTGCTCCAACCAGGAAGAATAGTTGCCCTTCCAGGGGATGCCTTCGCCGCGGTCGAGCTCGAGGATCCACCCGGCGACATTGTCGAGGAAATAGCGGTCATGGGTGACGGCGATGACGGTGCCGGGGTACTGCTGCAGATGATGCTCGAGCCAGGCCACCGATTCGGCATCGAGGTGGTTGGTCGGTTCGTCGAGCAGCAAGATATCGGGTTTTTTCAGCAGCAGCCGGCACAGGGCGACGCGACGGCGCTCGCCGCCGGAGAGAACCTTGACCGAGGTGTCGCCCGGCGGGCAGCGCAGTGCGTCCATGGCCATCTCGAGACGCGAGTCGAGGTCCCAGGCGTCCTGCGCATCGAGCTTCTCCTGCACCACCGCCTGCCGGTCGCAGAGGGAGGCCATCTCGTCGTCGCTCATCGGTTCGGCGAACTTCATGTTGATCTCCTCGAATTCCTTGAGCAGATCGACGGTCTCCTGCACCCCCTCTTCGACCACCTGGCGCACGGTCTTGTCCACATCCACCAACGGCTCCTGCTCGAGGTAGCCGACGGTGTAACCGGGCGAGAGAATGGTCTGGCCGTTGAACTCCTTGTCGACGCCGGCCAGAATGCGCAGCAACGAGCTCTTGCCGGAGCCGTTGAGACCGAGCACGCCGATCTTGGCACCATAGAAATAGGACAGGGAGATGTCTTTGAGAACCGGTTTCTTGTCGTAGAACTTACTGACTCGGATCATCGAATAGATGACTTTGTTGCCTTCGTTGCTCATATCTTTTTAAACCTCCTCGGTGGATTTGCGGCAGCTGGCCGGCTTCCGGCTTCCAGCCGCTGTATGTTAATTCATTTGCCCCTGCCCGCCAACCCCAATTGCATCGCGGCCAACGAACGCAGGCGGCCTCCCCCGGGGGAGGCCGCCTGCAGGATCGAGCACCGCTGACGGCGGTGGTCGCTATTCGCTGGAGCGCTTTTTCATCCGGTAAAAGTTGTGCACCGGCTTGATGCCCCCCTCGGCAATCGCCTTTTTGACCTCGAGCACCAGGGCCCTGATTTCCTCGATCTGAGAGTCCCGGAAGACCAGCTTGGGCATGGTGGCCCCCGGCTGGAGATAGCCGGGATCCTTGACGAAGTTGACGAAATACTTGGTTTCCAGCTTTTCCATCGCCAGCAGCAGATCGGGAGCCAGTGCCTGGGGATGGGGCTGGCCGGGAGAGACCGCAACCTGCCGGTAATCGCCGAAGGCATGGCAGGAGAAACAGAGCTGCACCGTGCCGCTGGCCGCTAGCCGCTCACGGAGGGACCGGGGGACCGGGGTCGGCGCGAACGGCAACGGCGCTTCGCGATACAGACGCTGATGGCAGTCGAAGCAGTCGTAGTCCTGGTAGGGCTCAGCGCGGAACCGGTCGGCCGGCGATTTGGTCCAGGCGACCTGGCTCAGGTATTGGCTCACCGCTGCCACCTCGGGCTCCTGCAGGCTGGGACGAGCATTGGGAGAGGTATACCGGAGCATCATCAGGTTGTTCATCGCCGGGCGTAACCGATAGGGATCCTTGAGAAAGGTCTCGAGCCAGCCCGGTTCGTACTTGAATCGCTTCCAGGTCAGGCTCGGGGCATGTCCGGCACCAAATCCCTCGATGGCATGACAGGCCCGGCAGCGGGCGGCCTTGGTCAACTGCCGGCCGATTTCGAGTTGCCCGGCGATGTCCGAGAGCTCGGCCTTTTTGGTCTGCCCGGGTCGGCTGGCCGCCTGACGCTTTTTCATCTCTTCGGGGTCGGCGTTGAGCTTATCCCGCAACGCGCAGCAGGCATCTACGTTCTCGCAGTGGACCACCTGGCTGACATCGGCGTCACCGAAAAAGCCCTCCTCGATCAGGATGCTCTGCAACTCGTAGTCGACCAGCACCCAGCTGCCTTCCGGGATATCGCGGAACCGTTCCTTGCCGTTGAACACGTCGATGGTGTTGCGGCACTCCAGACTGCCGCCTTCGGGGTCGCCGTAGCCCAGAGTGACCCAGGTGACCTGATCGTTGTCGACAATCTTCTTGCTCAGAAAAAGCACATGGTTGAAATAGGGCACCCCGGGACGGCCCTCGGAAACCAGGGACCATGCCGAAACCGGCATCACCAACAGCAGCACAATCCAGACAACCCTCATAAGACCTCCAAGCGTAAAAGGAGTCTGACCGCAAGAGAATAGCACAAGAGCGGGGGGAATCAATGTCTTTGCCCCGCGGCCCGACCGAACTTCGCCGACCTACGCCATCCGGCAGGGAGGCTCCGGCTATTTCACGGCAATCTATGTGTCATAAAGCCGGCGCGGCAATGTCAACGATTCGGCGCCCAAAGCTCATTTCGCACCGACTCCAAAAGCTAACGCTTCGAGATCAAACAGAAATCGAAATCTGGCACAGAACTGGTATTCACCGGCAACCCATGCGCATTACGCGCAACATAGCGCAATAAATACGATTTGGCATAAATTGTGAAATAGTGATATTCGAAAAATAAAATATTTGTATATCTAAACTAACAATGGTATGTCATCCGTCAGGCATAGCCCTTTTCCACGCAAAGCTCCGCAGAACCGGAGCGAACTTTACAACCGGAAGCGCCAGCGCGTTTCCGCCAACAACCAAGGGAGGTTGAAATGAAACAAATCGCCAAAGTCGTCGCCGTTATCGCTGTTGCCGCTTTCTGCACCACCTCGGCACTGGCCGCCCAAGGGGGCAATCCGAAAAAGGGCAAGTACCTCTACAAGAAAAACTGCAAGGCCTGTCACGTGGAAGATGGCCAGGGGGGGCCGCTGACGCCGATGAGCAAGACCATGTCCCAATGGGACCGGTTCTTCGACAGGGATCAGCACAAGAACAATCCCGAGGCCTGGAAGGCCTTTTCCGAAAAGGATCTCAAGGACATTCAGCAGTTTCTCTTTGATCACGCCGTCGACTCCGATCAGCCCGAAACCTGCGGCTGAGCGACGGGCAGCGCCGCGCTGCGCAACGAGGCTTCAAACCGCGGCAACGTCCCCGGGACCACCCATTTGAAGATTTGAGGAGGCATTTTCATGCGAAAATTTTTTGCCCTGTTACTGGTTGCGCTGCTGACTGCCCCTGCCACGGCACTGGCGGCTGCATCCGTCGAGGATCTGCAGAAAAAGATCGACGAACTCAATGAAGAGCTTCAATACCTTTCGGAGCGCGTCGACAAGAACGAGCGCCACAGCGCCACCGACCGCATCAGCTGGTACGGCGACCTGCGGGTCAAGGCCGACTCCCTGCACTATGACGATGTCACGGTGAACCAGGGCTTCCTGGTCGACTTCGACAATTCCTTCGACACCCTGACCGCCGGTGCCGATCCGGTCAATTTCCCCAACGGGTTGGCCGGCGCGGCCCTGCTGCCCGCCTTCGGCGGCGACGGCGACCCGAGTTCGGCCGCCACCCAGAATGCCCTGAACACGATCATGGGCATGTTTGCCGCCGATCCGGCCTTCTCCGCGGCCCTTGCCCAGAACCCCGGCCTGGCTCCGGCTTTTCAGGGCTACCTGCTCGGCATGCCCCTGGGCCAGAACATGTTTCCCGCCCCGACCAACGACAAGTTCGACGTCAACAACGACGTCCTCTACACCACCCGCCTGCGCCTCGGCATGAAAGCCAAGGTCTGGGACAACGTCAGCTTCAGCGGTCGGCTCAACATGTACAAGAACTGGGGCGACTCCACCGGCGTCAAGGTCATGGACAGCATGGCGATGACCATGGACGGCACCAACAGCGGCAACCCCACCGGCGACTTCGTCCGCGTCGAGCGCGCCTACTTCGACTGGAAGAACATCGGCGGCAGCAACTTCTACCTCTCCATCGGCCGCCGGCCCTCGACCTACGGCCCCCCGACCCATATCCGTGAAAACGAGCTGCGCGGCGGAACCCCTTCAGGCCACCTGGTCAACTTCAATTTCGACGGCCTGACCATCGGCTACAAACTCGGGGAGATTACCGGAGTGGAAGGCCAGGTGGTGCGTTTCTGCTACGGCCAGGGCTTCGAGTCCGAATTCGGCCACGGCTCTCTGTTCGCCGAGACGGATCTCGAGGATACCCACTTGGGCGGCTTCAATATCGACGCCCTCAACGACGGCAACAACTTCCTGCAGTTCACCCTGTTCGGCGCCAAGGACGTGACCGACGCCTTCAAAGGCTTGGCCGTCCTGCCCTTTGCCGACAACAATGGCGATGGCATCCCCGAAAGCATGAACCGGGGAGCCTTCATATCCCACCTGCAGGGGCAGGAAAACATCGGCGACATGCTGCTGGGCGGCATCGGTTATATCCGCGAGGAGGATAACGGTTTTAAATGGTTCCTCTCCGGAGCCTGGACCCGGACCCTGGCGAACAACAACTTCAACCCCATGGGTATGGGCGGCCTGCTCTCCGACGCGGTGCCCATCATGGAAGTCACCGGCATTGACATTAGTCTGGCCGGGGAACCGGTCATTGACCTGGAATTCACCGGCGACTACGCCACCCGCGGCCTCGGCAAGGATCGGGACGGCTACTCGGTGTACGTCGGCGTTCAGGTTCCCGTCCCCCTGGGCAAACTCGGCCTCGAATACAACTACGGCTCCAAGTACTGGACCCCCTTCACCCAGGCCCAGGACGACGTGATCGGCAGCAAGCTGGCCACCCGCGGCCACGTGGGCGAGGCTTACTACATCTTCGATGTCAACCCCAACATGTTCGTCAAGCTCGGCGGCCTCTATTACGACTACGAATACACCGGCAGCGGCTCGCCGGTGGGCCTGCCGAAAAAGGTCGAGGACGTGCAGGACGGCAAGGAGTTCTCCATGTTCCCGGTGATTGATACCGCCTGGGACGCCACGGCTTCGCTGACCATCAAGTTCTGATAACCGCAGGACCAGAGCGGAGGGGGAAGGAGAGGTCTTCCCCCCTCTTTAAAGGCCAAAACATCCAAACATTCGAATCCTTGGATATCTAACCGAGACAGCAAGAAGGAGAAGGCCGTGACACGCCTCATCGATAAAAAAGTTAGCCGCCGCCGCTTCCTGGGCATGTCGTCCTGCGCCCTGGCCACGGCCGCGGTCGGATCGCAGGTCAAGGTGCTGCGGGCGCTGGCCATGGATGGTAGGATCGGCGAAACGATCGACCTGCCGACCAGGGATGTCTTCACCAGCTGCGGCATGTGCGTCAACAAATGCGGGGTGATCGCCCGGGTCCGCGACGGCGTCATCCACAAGCTCGACCCCAACCCCCATTTCATCAAGAGCCGCGGCATGCTCTGCGCCCGGGGCAACGCGGGAACCAAGGTGGTCTACGACCCCGACCGTCTCAAGTATCCCCTGATCCGCGCCGGCGAGCGCGGCGAGGGCAAGTGGCGTCGGGCCAGTTGGGAAGAGGCCCTCGATCTGGTGGCCCGAAACCTCAACGACCTGGCGGACCAATACACCCGGGCCGGAACCCTGTTCGCCTCCACCGAGGGAACCTTTCAGGAACACTTCTTCCTGCAGTTGGCCGAGTGCTACGGTTCGCCCAACACTCTGCGCCACCCGACCCTCTGCCTTTCGTCCAACATCCAGGGGTTCGGCGCCACCTTCGGCACCAACCCGACGCCGGATGTACTCAACGCCGATTTCATCCTGATGAGCGGCGCCAACCGCAGCGAAGCACTCATCACCCCCGACTCCATCGACGCTCTCAAGGGCAACGGCGGCCGGCGCAAGATCGTCTACCTCGACCCGCGTTTTACCAAGACCGCGGCCAAGGCCGACGAGTGGTACCCGATCCGCCCCGGCACCGACATGGCCTTCATCCTTGCCATGATCCACGTCATCGTGACCGAAGCCATCTACGACCACGACTTCATCGAGAAGATGACCGTCGGCTTCGACCAGCTGGTGCCCCACATCGAACCCTATACCCCGGAATGGGCCGCGGCCGAGTGCGACATCCCCGCCGCCGACATCCGCCGCATCGCCCGCGAGTTCGCCGATGCGGCGCCGCGGGCCGTCTACTACCAGGGACGGCGCTCCTCCTTCTTCGAAAACGACACCCAGATGCGCCGGGCCATGGCGATTCTCAATACCATCGTCGGCAACTGGGACGTCAAGGGCGGCCTGGTGCCCAACGCGTGCATCAAGCTCGCCAAGCACGACTACCTCGCCCCCTGGTATGACGACGTCCCGCCGCGCCTCGACCAGAACAGCGTGGCCTACCTCTCGGAAAAAGACGGGGCCTGGGTTCCGTTCCGGGACCGGGTCCTGGAGGGCAAGCCCTACCCGGTCAAGGGAATGATGGTCTACAAGCAGAACCCCCTGGCCTCGGTCCCCAACCGGGCCAAGACCCTGAAGATGATGGAGCAGATGGAGTTTATCTGCACCATCGACATCACCATGAGCGACACCGCCTGGTATTCGGACGTGGTGCTGCCCGAAGCCACCTACCTGGAGCGCCTCGACCCGGCCGAATGCCTCGGCGGCCCGGTGCCGGTAGTGGCCTGGCGCCAGCCGGCCATCGAGCCGATGTTCGAGAGCAAGCCGAATCTGTGGATCATGCAGCAGATCGCCAGACGGCTGGGCGATGAAATCCATGAATCCTTCGATTTCACCATCGAGGAACATCTCGAGCACCAGACCCACAACAACCCCGAAATTCTCGAAGCGCTCAAGACCAAGGGAGTCTATTACGAGTACACCGAACCGCGCTACGGCACCTCCCTGAACAAGCGCCTCAAGACCCGCAGCGGCAAAATCGAAATCTACGCGGAGAAGTACCTCGAGAAGGGACTCGACCCCCTGCCGGTTTACAGCCCGCCGGAGAGGGCTCCCGGCGGCAGATACCGCCTGCTGGTGGGCCGCCACGCCTACTTCACCCACGGCACCACCGCCAACAACGCCTATCTGCACGACATCATGCCGGAGAACACCCTCTGGTTGAACACCGAGGAGGCTCGCAAGCTGGGGCTGAAAAACGGCCGCCGGGTCAGGGTCCGCAGCACCGTCGGCGAAGAGGTCCTGAAGCTGGAGGTCACCGAGAAGATCCGCCCCGACAGCGTCTACATGGCCCACGGCTTCGGGGTCCTCTCCAGGGGGCTGCGCAACATTCACGGCAAGGGCGGCTGCGACGCGGCCCTGATCGAGGAAAAGGTCTGCCCGATCTCCGGCAACGTGGCCATGCATCAGACCTTTGTGGAAATTCTGCCGGCTTAAAAACCGTATTCAAAGTTTTTTCACCGCAGAGAGCGCAGAGAGAACCACACGATTTCTTCAGAATGTTTCTCAGCGCTCCCTGCGGTAAATAGGAGCTTTTATGAAAACCAAGCGTTACGCCATCGTGCTCGATACCCGCAGGTGTATCGACTGCAAGGCCTGCACGGTGGCCTGCAAGGCGGAGAACGACGTCCCCCTCGGGCCGGAGAATCACCGCAACTGGGTCACCGAGGAAGAGCTGCGCGGCAAGTACCCGAACCTGGGACAGAGCTTCACCCCCGGCCAGTGCATGCACTGCGCGAACACCCCCTGCAAGCGGGTCTGCCCGACCCGCGCCACCGGGGTCAACCAGGACGGCATCGTTACCGTCGACGACAAGAAGTGCATCGGCTGCAAATACTGCATGACCGCCTGCCCCTACGACGCCCGCTACTACAACGAAGAAATTGAGGCGGTGGACAAGTGCACCTTCTGCGCCCATCGGGTCTATGCCGGACGGCTGCCGGCCTGCGTGGAGACCTGCCCGACCAAAGTGCGGGTGTTCGGCGACGTCAACGATCCGAACAGCGAGGCCTCCAGGCTGCTGGCCAAGTACCCCCACCGGGTTCTCAAACCCGAGATGGGGACCAAGCCGTTTCTGTTTTATCTGATTTAAAGGCAGCGGTCAGTGGTCACGCCTTACTAATCAAACAACGGAGCTAATCCATGAGTACACTTGCACTTCCCAAACGTCCCGGCGAACTGTTGTGGTTCGCCCTGCTCGGCGCGGGGATGATCGCCGGGGCCGTGGCCGTCGCCATGGTTCTGGTCAAGGGGCATTCCCACGTCTACAACGTAACCCGGCAGATCCCCTGGGGGATTCTCATCTCGACCTACGTCTTCTTCGTCGTCTCCAGCACCGGCCTGTGCCTGGTCTCGAGTCTCGGCCACGTGTTCGGCATCGAACAGTTCGAACTCATCGGTCGCCGCGCCATTCTGCTGGCCATCATCACCCTGCTGACCGGCTTCGGCACCATCGCCATGGAACTCAACCACCCCCTGCGCATGGCCCTTTACGCGGTCATCAGCCCCAACCTCCATTCGCCCATCTGGTGGATGGGAACCCTCTATGGGCTCTACCTGGTACTGCTGATCGGCGAGTTCTACTTTCTGATGCGCAACCATCACAAGGGGGCCATGACCATGGGCATGCTCGGCTTCATCGCCGCCGTCACCGCCCACTCCAACCTGGGCGGCGTCTTCGGCCTGCTCGAGGCCCGCGCCTACTGGCACGGCTCGTTTCTGCCCCTCTACTTCATCCTCTCGGCCCTGGTTTCGGGCGGGGCGCTGATCTCGCTCATCGTCTACTACAACTACCAGTTCCGCCGCATCCAGCTGCCGGCCAGATACCCGCAGTTTCTCAACACCCTGGGCAAGCTCCAGGCGCTGTTCCTGATGATCCTGATCTTCTTCGTCACCTGGAAGATCATTCCTGGCCTCTACGGGGAACCGCCCGAAAAATACGAGGCAACCCTGGCCGTGATCAGCGGTCCGCTGGCCTTCAACTTCTGGGGCTTCGAGGTCATGATCGGGATGATTATTCCGGTCGCCATCCTCCTCAACAAGAAGACCCGCACCCCGTTCGGGATCATGATTGCCGGGCTGCTCTGCACCCTGGGGATTTTCTTCATGCGCTACGATCTGGTCATCGCCGGCCAGTTGGTTCCCATGCGCGAAGGGGTCAGCGAGTTGACCAACGGCCTGCTCAGCTATGTCCCATCGATGACCGAAATCGGCATCGTGGTCGGTGCCATCTCCGTCTGCCTGTTCCTCTATACCCTGGCCGAAAAATTTTTCGACCTGGAAGGCCACCGCTAAAGACCGTTTTCGTCTCCTGACGACAATGCAATTCCTCCCTTGGGCCGGTGCCGCGCACCGGCCTTTTTTTCGTTGGCCGGCCCGTGTTCCGTGCCAGCCATTTTTCCGGTATTGACCGAAAACCTATCTACCTTGTAAAGTAAGTGTTGCATTTTACCCCATGCAGAAGGCATTTTTCCCACCAGACCACTGAGGATCCGACGGTTTTTCCACCGACTCCGGCCTTGCCCGCCGGGGCTGACGGGTTCACCCCGAGAAGGGCGGTAAACCATGGGAACGAAACAAAGATTTGCCGGAACCGCTGCCTTGGCCGGTGCACTGTTTCTGACCATTGCCGCCCTTTTCATCGCCCTGGGTGGCTGCACCGAGCAGGAAACGCCGGCTGTGGTGCGGCTGGCCAACCGACAGCCGCTGGAGCAGCTGCCGGCCGCCGAGAACGAGCCGCCCCTGACCATCAGCGTCGGCTCGATGATCACGCCCGAGGACGGCTATATTTACTACCACCGCCTGCTCGGCTATATCGAGAAACGGTTGGGACGACGGATCCGGGCCCTGTACTCCAATAGCTACGCAGAGGTCAACAACCTGCTGCAGACCGGCGAGGTGGATGCGGCCTTCGTGTGCGGTGGCCCCTATGTCGAAGGCCGGGAAAAATTCGGACTGGAACTGCTGGCCGCGCCCCGGGTCAACGGACAAGCCGTCTACCATTCCTACCTGATCGTGCCTGCGGCCAGCTCGGCCAGCAGTTACGAGGATCTGCGGGGAAAGACCTTTGCCTTTTCCGACCCCCACTCCAACAGCGGCATGATCGCCCCCTCTCATGTACTGGCTCAAATGGGCGAGACCCCCGATTCGTTTTTCAAAAGCTACCTGTTTACCTACGCCCACGACCGCTCCATTCACGCGGTGGCCGACCGGATGGTCGACGGCGCCGCGGTCGACAGCCTGATCTGGGAATATCTGGTCCTCACCGACCCGTCCCTCCGGCAAAAAACCAAGGTTATCGCCAAATCCCCCCCCTTCGGCATCCCGCCGGTGGTCGCCAGCCCGCACCTCGACCCGGACACCCGCGAGAAGCTGAAAAAGATCCTGCTTGAGGTGCATCGGCAGGAAGAGGGGCGGGAGATCCTTAGAGGGATGAACATCGAACGCTTCATAGAAACCGACGATGCCCGATACGATTCGATTTGCCAGATGCGCCGGTTTATCGCCGAGCAGCAGCATTCGCCGGAGGGAGGTTCCCGATGAGGCGGGTTTGCAGCCTGCGCATCAAGGTCCTGGTGTCGATCATCGGCCTGCTCACCTTTTTGGGACTGACCGTGGCGGCGTTCATCAAGGTCGGATTTTCCGCCAAGCTGGCGGAGGAATTACAGAAACGGGGCGTCTCCATCGCCAAGCACATCGCCGGCAACAGCACCGGCGCCATTCTGGCCCAGGATCGGCTGGCCCTGAAAATTGCCGCCTACAAGCAGAAAAACACCGAAGAGGATATCGCCTACATCTTTTTCCTGGGTGAGGACCGCCGCCAGGTGCTCGCCCATACCTTCGGCGAGACCTTCCCCGTCGAACTGCTCGGCCTCAACGACGTGCCGCCGGGCGAGGGTTACCACGTCCGCCAGATCGTCACCGAAAACGGTCCCATCTACGACGTGGCGGTGCCGATCATCCGGGGGGGACTGGGCCAGGTGCGTCTCGGCATGTCGGCCCGCTATGTGGATCAGACCGTCACCCAGCTATCCGGCGACGTGCTGGCCATCACCCTGACCCTGCTGGTGCTTGGGGCCCTGATCGCCGTTCCCTTGTCCGGCGCCATCACCCGGCCCATCCGGCAGCTGACCAGGGCGGCGGAGGCGATTGCCGGCGGCGATCTGACGCAGCAGGTTCCCACAGCCGGCCGGGACGAGATCGGCATGCTGGCCTGCTCGTTCAACCGCATGAGCCAGAATCTGAACCGGACCCGCAACGAACTGCTGGGCAGCAATCGCGAGCTGGCCGAAGAGGTCGAAAGGCGCCAGAGGGCCGAAGGGAGACTGGCCGCCCAGCTCGATTTTCTCACCACGCTGCTCGATGAGCTGCCCAACCCGGTATTCTTCAAGGACACCCGGGGGCGGTATCTGGGCTGCAACCGGGGTTTTGAAGAATTCCTCGGCCGGGATAAAACCGATATCATCGGTAAAACCGTTTTCGACCTGAGGCCGGACAAGCAGTCCGCCCGCCATCACCAGGAGGACCAGGCGCTGTTCCAGGCCCCGGGGACCCGCAGCTACGAAGCCGAAACCATGCGCCGTGACGGGATGTTGCGCACGGTGGTGTTCAACAAGGCCACCTTCAGGGACAACGACGGCAATCTGGCCGGCCTGGTCGGGGTCATGGTGGATGTGACGGCGGAACGGGAGGTCGCCCGGCTCAAGAGCGAATTCGTCTCCACCGCGGCCCACGAGTTCCAGACCCCGCTGGCCACCATCCTCGGTTTTGCCGAGCTGTTGATGAGTCAGCCGGGGTTCGGCGCCGATGAACAGGCGGAGTTCCTCGGCCTGATTTACGACAAGGCCGAGTCTCTCTCCAAAATGGTGGACGATCTGCTCGATGTCAGCCGGATCGAGGCCGGTCGCGGGCTGTCCCTGAACAAACAGCCCTGCGCGCTCGACGAGGTGGTCGACCAAGTGCTCAGGGAACTTCGGAGCCGAGCGGTTTCCCACCGCTTCGAACTCGACCTCCCCAAGCCGGCGCCGGTGGTCGAAGTCGACCAGGCGCGTTTTGCCCAGGTGCTCGAAAACCTTCTCGGCAACGCCGTCAAGTACTCCCCCCCCGGGAGCCGGATCCGCATTCTCGGCGAAATGACCGACCGGCGCTTCCGCCTCCGCATCGAAAACGAGGGTCAGGGGCTGAACCCCGACCAGTTGATCCGGATCTTCGATAAATTCTATCGGGCCGCCCCCTCCGACACCACCCCTTCGGGGACCGGGCTCGGCCTGTACATCGTCAAATCGATCATCGAATCCCATGGCGGAACGGTGGAAGCGCAAAGCGTACCGGGCCAGGGGGTGAGCATTGGCTTCTCCCTGCCGACCGCCGGCACCGCCTCTGTTTGCACAGCCTCTTCCCCGGGTTAAGGGTCGCGCGGACGAGCAACCATTTAGTGTCCCGTGCGGTTAATCCTGTCTTCTAATTCTGGCCCTTTTCGGCGCTGCCTGCGTTGCGCCAACTTGACTTAGCGCATGGCTAGGCCTGCGTTGGCGACGCCTTGGCAGCCCCCAAAATGGCTCAGAATTAATTGACACCATTAACCGCACGGGACACTAGGCAGATTCACGAGGTGCGCAGGGAGAGGCCCCCTCTGGAACAGAAGGCGGTGCAGAGCCGGCAACCGGTGCAGCGAGGGGAGAAAGCTCGGGGAGGGGTTTTGGGCTTTGCGGAAGGCTGAAGGGCGCCGGTCGGACACATGCCGACGCAGCCGGTGCAGGCGATGCAGGCGGCCCCGAAGCAAGGCTCCGGAAACAGGCGGCCCTCCAGGTTGCGGCGCAATGCCGGGGAAAACGCCGGAAGCGTCTTCAACAGCAGCGCACGGCCTGCGGGAAGGCCCTTCTCCCGGGCCGGCTTTGCGGCGGGCGGCCCGAGCAGACGCTCCAGGCGGTCGGCCGCGGCGATGGTCGATTTTTTCCGGAACCAGGTAAAGAATTCCCGGCGGGTCACTCCCGGCTCGTCGCAGCCGGGGGAGTCCTGCTCAGCCAAGTGGAGCGGGCCGAGGGCGCTCACGCCCGGGATGGCCTGGAGCCTGGCCAGGAGCTCTTTGAGCACCGGGACGATGAAACCGTTTCGGCAGCCGGCGCACCGGCTCAGATTAAGCGTGAGTCCTGCGGGGAACAGGGCCCGTAGGGCCAGCAGGTGCTCGCTGCCGAGAAAGCCCAGACATGCGGTACGGGCATGAGCGCCGTCTGCCGCCAGCTCGCGGCAGCCCAGCACCGGCCGGTGCCGCTGGGCAAGCGTGGCGAGGGCGCTTTCGAGCTCCTGCCCCACCGGGCCGCCGAGCGCCCCGGTGGGGCAGGCCGCGGCGCAGAGGCCGCATCCGGTGCAGCCCTGCCCGGCCGGGAGACCCTGGCCGGCCGGTGCCTTCTCGGCATGGAGACAGACCTCCACGCACTTGCCGCAGCGGGCCGCGGAAAACCGTCTCCGGGCGCACCGCCCGTGGCTCCACGCCGGCCGCATCTCGGCGGACAGCAATTCAAGGGCCGCTTTACCGATCAGCACCGCTCCCCGCCCCAATCCGTTCCAGCTCCATCCCCACGAATCCCTCCGTCAGCCCGGCGAGCCGTCGATAGAAGTCGCTTCGGGCCCCTTGACGAACCGCCTCGCAAAAGGGCCTCAGCCACTGCCCGAGATGCTCGACAAGGAACCGGGCTGCCAGCTCTCGGACCTCGGCCGCTTCGCCGGCGTCCCCCAGCCGAAGCGCCTCGTTGCCCCGAAAGATCAGCAGGTAGAGAAACTCCAGCTCGGCCGCGATGTGATCGGGCACCTCGCGGAAATCCTCGGCCAGTTCGAAACCGCCCTGCCGGTACAGGCTCCGAACCGCCATCGTGGTATTGCCCATAACGACCTTTTCACCTTCCAGGTACACCGAGCCGTAAGGTTTGGCCAAGATCTCAAACGGCCCCAGAAACAGGCGGCTGTAATCGAGCAGCAGATCCTCCAGTTTTTCCTTCTCAAAGGCATTGCCGAGCTCTTCCGCCCCTGCCCGTAGAACCGGCGAGATAAGCGAGGCCGCCTGCAGGATCGACGCAAAAACGCGCTGCTCGCTGAAATCGGCCGTGGGTTGGTAAAAGCAGGCGCTCAGCAGGCGGCTGAGGTTTTCCCGGGCCAGATCGGGTTGCGAAATCTTGATACTTGTCTCTGCCATGGTGTATCCAGTTCGGAAAGAACGGCCGGGCGAAACCCCGCCCGGCCGTGTCGCTATCGATCCGCTCAGACAGTCGGGTCCTCGTAACTGCGGATGTAATAGACGCTCGGTTCGGTTCCCTCGTCTTCCTTGAGACGGAACGCCTTGTGCTTCTTGAGCACCTGGCTGATCTCACTGGCTGGATCGCTCAGATCGCCGAAAATGCGGGCCTTTGCCGGACAGGCGTCGACGCAGGCGGGAAGCAGGCCGGCAGTTGTTCGATGATGGCAGAGAATGCACTTCTCTACAACCCCGTCGGCCCGCACCGGCTGGTAGTCTCCGGACCGGTATCTGTTCAGGCTCGGGGGGGTTGCGCCCGCCTTGCCGGCCATCTCGGCCGGTGAGGAGGTGCAGCCGGGGATCAGTTCCTGCTTGTCCTGCCACTCGGGCTGGCTCGGCCGGCCGTGGAAATTGAAGCTGATGACACTGTAGCTCTCCCCCCGGTTGCTGCTCTCGTCCAGGTCGTACTGGCTGTACGGGCAGGCGTCCTGGCAGAGCCGACACCCGATGCAGCGGTTCTGATTGTGCAGGGTGGTATTGTCCTCGGCCTTGAACATGGCCTTGGGGGTGACCGGGCAGGCCTCGACGCAGGGTGCGTCAACGCAGTGGTTACAGAGAACCGGCATCTGGGTGTACCTGGTGTTGGGGAACACACCGTCGGTCTTCATGGTGAAGTCGGCCCAGTTAAAGCTCTGGCCGTTTCTGCGGGCCGGGGTATTGTTCTCGTTCTTGCAGCCCAGCGCGCAGGCGCCACAGCCGACGCACTGGTGCAGGTCAATGACCATTCCATATTTTTTCGGCATATTAGCCTCCTATACCAATCGGTTGATCAAACCTTGACGATCTTGACGCGGGTCACGCCGCCATGGCGGGCGGTCGAGCCACTCAAACGATCGAAGTCAGCCGGCATCAGATGGTTGTTGCTGCCGCCGCGGGGCCTCTTGCCGAATTCCAGCGAAGCGATACGGCCGTAGGCCCAGTGTCCCTGACCGTAGCACTTGCTGACCGTGCCGGGGCGAATCCCCTCGAAGAGGCTGACCGTCCCCTCGATCTCGGCCACCGGAGAGATCACCTTGACCTTGTCGCCATCTTTGAGGCCGAGCACCTTGGCATCCTTCGGGTTGATCTTGACTACATCATCCCAGCTGCTATCACCCGGGTCGACCTTCTTGAACTCGTAGTAGGCAGCTAGGTTCTGCGAGCGCCCCTCGCGGTTGAGGCGCGAACGGTACTCCTGAAAGATGAAGGGGAATTCCTTCTCGTCCCCATGGCGGTAGGCCGGCTCGTAGTGGGGGATGAAGGCCTGCTCCCCGTTGGCCGTGTACTTGGCAGTCTGGAGCACATCATCGATGCTGGTTTTGTGCTTGTCGGCATGCGCCTGCAAAGAAGCCTTGAGGGTTTCGCTGTAAAATTCGAACCTGTGGGTCTTGGTCTTCCACTTGCCCCATTTTTTCTTGAAGGGATAGGGATCCGACTGCCAGAGCCCTTTTTTGAGGAAGTCCTCCCAACCGGCCAGTTTGTCGCCACCCTTGTAGTTGGCGGGGTCCCAGAAATTTTGGGTCATCAGCTTGGTGACGTAGAGGGCGAACTCCATGCTGTTGGTCGGCGATTTGCCGGTCTCGGGATCCTTGCACTCGTTCTGGAAGTAGTCGAGCAGATTGGGAAATCCTTTGGCCTTGAGTTTTTCGGCAATCAGGTAAGGGATTTCGGTCTCGTCGATACGCACATCCCAAAGCGGCTTGACTAGCGGCTGCTGGATGGAAACGTAGCTGTGACGGGCGGCTTTGCCCGGCAAAAAACCCCAGCGCTCATACTTGTGGAAGGCGGCCGGCAAAACGATATCGGCAAACCAGGTCATCTCCGCCGGGTTGGTGGTGATATGGGCGAAGAATGGCAGCTTTGCCATCGCCTTGTCCCAGCGGTCGGCACCGGTGCAGGAAAAGTTGAAGTTGTTCCAGTAGCCGATGGCGACCTTGATATCATAAGGATCGGCGTTGAGAATACCGGCAGCGGCATTGTTGGTGACCACCCCGCCGCCCGGCTTGCCTTTTTTCAGCGCCGGGAATTCCTTGTAGCCGCGCTGGTCGATCTTTTTGTTCTTCTGCCCCTTGGCCGAAATCTCATCGATGTAAGGCTTGAACTTCTCCTTGTGCAGCGGGATGTGGCTGTAAGGCGCTTTCATCTTCTCCAGCACCCCACCTTGGTTGTCGATGGCCCCCACCAGGCCGTTGAGCGCATGGGCGGCAAAAGCGGCATAACCACCGCGGACCTGCATCGAGGCCCCGGGGGCCATCCAGACCATGCAGTTGGGGGCGGCCTTGGCAAAACCGGTCGCCACCCGCCGGATCTGTTCGGCCGGAATGCCGCAGATCGGCGCAGCCCATTCGGGCGTGCGGTCTTTCAGTTCCAGGTTCCACCACTTGACCACGCCGTTGGTGTGGATTTCTTCAAAAGCGTCTTCGTCGACCGTTTTGCCCGCGACAAAGAGATTCCGGCCGCCCTTGAAACTGCCGACGAACTCCCCGCTCCAGAGCCCTTCGGTCAGGATGACATGGGCCATGGCCACGGCCAGGGCCCCGTCTTCGCCGGGGATGACCGGCAGCCACTCGTGGGCCTTGGAGGCGGTTGCCGAAAGGCGCGGGTCGACGACGGCCACGGTCGCCTGATCGAGCACCTGACCCCATTTCTTGATGGCAACCGGCACCTGGCGATTGGAGGCGATCGGATCGCCGCCGAACATCAGCACGTACTTGGCATTGTCCAGGTCGTAGTCGCGGTAATCCCAGAACCCCTGGCTGAAATACGCCCCGAATTTCTCCGCTTCGGCGCAGATGGCACTGTGGGAGATGTTGTTGGGCGAGCCGAAGATCTTCGGCAGGGCATCGTAGATGACGTCACGGGTATAGGTGTAGCGGCCGCGCATCAGCATGAACTTCTCGGTCTCATGGTTGTTGCGCAGTTCCATCATCTTGTCGGCGATGGTCTCGAGCGCCTCGTCCCAGGAGATGGGGACGAACTGCGGATCTTCGTCACGCCCCTTTTTCTGATTGGTGCGCTTCATCGGGACCTTGATCCGGTCGGGATCGTACATCTGGCCGATGGAGAGATGACCGCGCGGGCAGACATAGCCACCGGTCGACTTGGAGTTCTGGTTGCCGCGGACCTTGACCACCCGGCCATCCTGCACCAGCGCCTCCGCCGAACACCAGCTGGTGCAACCCTGGCAGGTGGTGGCGACCCACTCACCTTCACCGGGGGCCTTGGGCCGCGCCTTGGCTTCGGCCATGGCGCTGGTTTCGGGTTTTCTTCCTGCGCAACCCGCCAGCACAACTCCGCCGGTGGCGGCCGAGGCCTGCAAGAACTTTCTACGCGTCAGTTTCATCCCATCTCTCCTTTGCTAGGAAACAAGATATACCGTTGGTGAACAACCCCAAAAAGTGTCACAAAAAAACCAAGGAGTTTTCCGCGGGTTAGTTTCAGCAAGTTCGATGCCAACGAAAGGCACTGATATGATGGGGTTTTTACCGAAAGGAATCTGGACAGGTGTTACCATTTCGTAGCGGGAGACACGCCTCTCCTGCCAAGCAAACGAAAAGAAAGGCTTTTTTTCGACCAGCTCAAAGTCGCTACCCTTTGGTAACAACCGGTGCTTTCACGGGTGGGAAGACTTTGTCCGGGAAAGGACAAAAAGAAAGACAAATCTTGATACGGAGGCGTCATGCCGGGTGCCGCCCCGCTACTTATCGGCCAGTTTCTCCCAGAGATTTTTCCGGGATATTTTCAGGCGCCGGGCTGCAGCGGTCCGATTGTCCCCCTCTTCTTCCAGAACGCGCTGAATGAAGCGCCGCTCAAAATCACGCACCGCCTCCTTGAGGGGGAGCTCAGTCCGAAAGCATTGAAAAACTTCCGAGCCTTCGCCGGCCGTCCCGAGGAACTCCGAGGGCAAATCTCTACAGGCAATCTCCCTGCCGGGGAACAGAACCTGGAGCCGTTCGATAAGGTTTTCCAGCTCCCGAACGTTGCCAGGATATCCATAGGCCTGCAGTCGTTCCAGAGCCTCGGGTCGAAGCCGGATGGGCGGCTTGGCATATCGGGAGGCATACTTGGCAATGAAATGGTTCACCAGCAAAGGGATATCCCCCCCGCGTTTGCGCAAAGGGGGGATGGTCAGGGGAACGACGTTCAACCGGTAGAAGAAATCCTTGCGGATCACCCCCTCGTCCCGCAGCAGCTTGAAGTCCCGATGGGTCGCCGCCACCAGCCGGAACGAGACGGGCACTGTCGCCTCGCTGCCGATTCTTCGAATCTTTCGCTCCTGCAGGGCCCGTAGCAGCTTGACCTGCATGGCGTGGGGAATCTCGCCGATCTCGTCGAGAAACAGCGTTCCCCCGTCCGCCTGCTCCAGAAACCCCCGATGCTGTCGGTCGGCACCGGTAAAAGCCCCTTTCTCGTAGCCGAGCAACTCAGCCTCCAGGAGCGTTTCGGGGATCGCGCCGCAATTCACCTTGACCAACGGCCCCTCTTTGGCCGAGCTCAGGTTATGGATAAAATCGGCCACCAGTTCCTTGCCGGTCCCGCTCTCTCCGGTCACCAGAACATTGACCTTGCTGGAAGCGACTTTCTGGATAAGGTCGTAGACCACCTGCATGTTCTTGCTTTTGCCGATCAGGTTGCCGAAAGAATACCGCTTGCCGAGTTCCTTTTTGAGGGCCAGGTTTTCCTGGCGCAGGGTCTTGCGTTCCAGGGCGTTCTGGACGATCAGGCGGATCTCCTCGTTTTTGAAGGGCTTGGTGATGTAATCGTAAGCCCCCTGTTTCATCGCCTCCACGGCTTCTTCCGTGGTGGAAAAAGCGGTGATCATCAAAACCACGGTTTCCGGAAAACGCTCCCTGATATGCGAAAGCAATTCGAGCCCGGTCGTTCTGGGCATCTTGATGTCGCTGATCACCAAGTCGTAACTGACCTCCTTGAGGCGATCGATGGCCTGGGAGCCATCCGCAGCGGCGTCGGCCTTGTACCCTTCGCGGTGGAGCATGATGGTAAGAAATTCGCGCATGCTCTCTTCATCGTCAACGACCAGGATTCGGTATTGGGATGGATCGATTGCCATGGATCAACGGTTCCTTTACTGGGTTCGATGATTATTTTGGTTCTTCAGCAGGATTTGCCCGGGGCAGTCGGATCACGAAACGACATCCCCCCCGAGCACCGGTTGCCACCTTTATTTTCCCGCCGTGCGCCTCAACGATGGCATAAGTGGTAGCGAGCCCGAGCCCGGTTCCGGTGTTCTTGGTGGTAAAAAACGGCTCGAAAATTTTATCCCGAATGTTTTCCGGAATCCCGGGGCCCGTGTCTTCAACAAACACCAGACCCCGAGCGCGATCGATGCCGAACGACAGTTCCCCGCCATCCGGCATGACTTCAGCCGCATTGATGGCGAGATTCCACAAGGCCTGGAAAAACTGTTGCCGATCCAGGCAGAACCGCACCTGCGCCGGATAATTACGGCGGATGGTGACGCTGGCGAAGCGCGGATCGCTACCGGCCATGACAACCAGCTCGTCCAGCAGGGCAGAAACATCGGTTTCTTTGGGCTTCGGGGGGACCGGGCGGGCAAAAACCAGAAAATCGGTCAACAGTTTGCTCAACCGCTCCGCCTCTTTGACGACGATCCGCATCAGCCGCCGGTCCTCTTCGGTCACATGCCGGCCCTCCATGAGCAGTTGCACCGACCCGCTGATGGAGGCCAGGGGATTGCGGATTTCATGGGCCATGCCGGCGGCCAGACGACCGACGGCGGCCAGACGGTCCGCTCGCTTAAGGGCCTCCTCCATCTCCTTGAGATGGGTCAGGTCCTGAAAGGAGACCAGGAGCCCCAGGGCCTCTTCCTGCGGATCCCTGACCAGCGAGGAGCTGTACCCGAGAGGGCGCTTGTTCCCCGCCCGGTCGATAAAGCTCCCCTCCCCGCGCCCCACTTCGTGAAAACGGCGACCGTCGAGGACCTCGATATGGGGGAATATTTCCTCCACCTGACGATTATAAACCTCCGGCAGGGCGTAACCGGTAATCTTGCTGGCCGCCGTGTTGAATGAGCGGATTCGTCCCTGCGGGTTGATGATCATCAGGCCGCTGGTGATGTTGCCCAGAATGGTCTGGTTGAGCTTTTCCAGCTCCTCATAGTCGATTTCAGCCTGTTCCAGCGCCCGTTCGCTGGTGCGCAACCTCTCGGAGAGGGCTCCGCTGAGCAGCGCCACCAGGAAAAAAGCGGTGACATTGACGAAAACCGCATAAAAAACCTCTCCGGAGTGAACCGCGGCCGAAAATTCGAGACCCGGAATTTCGGGAAGATAGCCGTAGAACTGGAGGTCGATGAGGCTTCCGTAGAAAATGGCGGCAGCCGAGGCGACAAAGAGAACTTCCTTGCGGCTCAGGAAAATTCCCGCCCCCAGAATGATCAGGATGAAAAGAAAAGAAAACGGACTTTCGATCCCCCCGGTGAGATAAATGAACGAGGCGACCAGCAGCAGATCCCAGACGAACTGGGTCTGGAGAAAAAACCTGAATCGGGTGAGCCGGCGCAGGGTCAGCGCCGAGAGAAAAGCATGCAGGTAGGATGAGCAGGCCAGCAGATAGTAGTAAAAAAGAACGGGGCCAGGCTTTGGACTGCCGCCCCGAAACTGAAACGCAATAGCCCCACCCAGAAACAGGGTGAGGACCAGAACGCGGAAAAACAGAAACCAGCTCAACTGTCGCCGGGAGGGCTCCATTCGGGGGTCGATTCCGGCTTGTTGGGGCATGGGTCAGCGCGTCACCCGCCGACCGCACCGGCCAGCTTGAAGATCGGCAGGTACATCGCCACCACCAGTCCGCCGACGGTGGTCCCAAGGAAAAGCATCAGCAGCGGTTCCATCATGGCCGTCAGGTTGGCCACCGCGTCATCGACCTCATCATCGTAAAAATCGGCAATCTTGTTGAGCATGGTGTCAATGGACCCCGACTGTTCGCCGACGGCGATCATCTGGCACACCATGGACGGGAATACCCCCGATTTTTCCAGGGGCTCGGCAATGGTCTTGCCTTCGCTGATGCTCTGCTTGACCTTGTTGATGGCCTTTTCGACGGTTTTATTGCCGGCGGTCTTGGAAACGATATCAAGGCCGTCAAGGATGGGCACGCCGCTGGAAATCATGGTCCCCAGGGTTCGGGTGAATTTGGCCACGGCCACCTTGCGGATCAGAATGCCGAAAATCGGCAGTTTGAGGGCCCAATCGTCGATTTTCGCCCGACCTTTCTCGGTGCTATAAATCCGCTTAAAGGCTACAACAGAAAAGATGATCGCCCCGATGATAACCAGAATGTATTTCTGAATAAAATTGCTGATATTGATGACGATCTGGGTCGGCACCGGCAAGGCCCCGCCGAAATCGGCGAACATTTTCTCAAAAGCGGGAATGACAAAAACCAGGATGACCGCGATGACTACAAAGGCGATCCCGACAATCGTGGTCGGGTAGGTCATGGCGCTCTTGACCTGCTTCTTCAGCTTCATGGCCTTTTCGATATAGGCGGCCAGGCGGTTGAGAATGGTGTCGAGAATACCGCCCACCTCCCCGGCCGCGACCAGGTTGACAAACAGCTCGTCGAAGGCCTTGGGATGCTTTTTGAGGGCATCGGCAAAGGTGGATCCCGATTCCACGTCTTCCTTGACGGTAACCAGGATCTTCTTGAAGGTCTTGTTGTCCTGCTGCTTGCCGAGAATATCGAGGCACTGAACCAGGGGCAGGCCGGCGTCGATCATGGTGGCGAACTGCCGGGTGAAAACCACCAGGTCCTTAGTGGTCACCTTGGGTTCGAAACCCGGGATCTTGATCTCGACGTCGAGACCTTTGCCGCGCTCCTTGATCTTGCCCGGCATGATCCCCTGGCGTCGCAACTGGGCGGTAACAGCCGCTTCGCTGGGGGCCTCCATATCGCCTTTTTGCACCTGGCCGCTTCGGGTTTTTCCTTCCCAGGAAAACTTGGGCATGGTTTACCTCAATTCGTTTGTTGTAGGGGCAGGTCCCTGTACCTGCCCAGGGCGGCCACAGGGGGCCGTCCCTACATTTTTTCCTACGCGCCCCGCGCTGCTACCCCGGCGGTCGGCACCTGGCGGCGCAGTACGGCATTGGGATTGGCAATCATCTGCTTGAGTTCGTCCGGCTCCGAGGTGCGGGAAAGGGCCATCTCCATGGTGATCTGCTTTTTATGGTAAAGCATGAACAATGCCTGATTCATGGTCTGCATGCCGAATTTATCCTGCCCCATCTGCATCTGGGAGTAAATCTGGTGGACCTTGTCGTCCCGGATCAGGGCCCGGATGGCCATGTTGGGCACCATCACTTCCAGCGCCAGGCAGCGTCCGGAGCCGGAGGATTTAGGCAGCAGGGTCTGCGAAAGGACCCCTTCGAGGACGAAGGAAAGCTGGGTGCGGACCTGGGCCTGCTGGGACGTGGGAAAGACGTCGACGATACGGTTGATGGTCTGGACGCAGGAATTGGTATGCAAAGTGGCGAAGCACAGGTGACCAGTTTCGGCAATGGTCAGGGCGGCCTCAATGGTTTCGATGTCCCGCAACTCGCCGAGCAGAACCACGTCGGGGTCCTGGCGCAGGATGTACTTGAGCGCCTTTTTGAAAGAAGCGGTATCGGCGCCCACCTCGCGCTGGTTGACCAGGCATTTCTTGTGGGGATGAAGAAATTCTACCGGGTCCTCGATGGTGATGATGTGCTCGTGCCGCTCGTTGTTGATATAGTCAATGATCGATGCCAGGGTGGTCGACTTGCCGCTTCCGGTAGGGCCGGTGACCAGCACCAGGCCGCGGGGTTTCTGGGCGATGCTCTTGACGACCGGCGGCAGCCCGAGTTCATCGAAGGTGAGGATCTTGTAGGGGATGAGCCGAAACACCCCGGCCACCGCGCCGCGCTGCAAAAAGAGATTGCCGCGGAAGCGGGAAAGGCCCTTGACCCCGAAGGAGAGGTCGAGTTCGTTTTCCTCCTCGAACTTGCGCTTCTGGGCGTCGGTGAGGATGCTGTAGCACAACTGCTTGGTCTCCGCCGGCTGCAAGGGGGCCAGCTTCAGTGGGGTCATGTGGCCGTCGATGCGGACTTGCGGAGGGGTGCCGGTGGAGATATGAAGGTCCGAAGCGCCCTGTTCAACCATCGTTTTCAAAAGCTGATGCATACTGACCATGGTTTTGATCGTCCTCCGCGGAACAGAATTCAGCACCCCACAGCGAGGCGGGCACTTTTGGTTTCAATCAGGGTCCCAGAGGACCTAATCGTCGGAAACGGTGCAGCGCAGCACCTCTTCGAAGGTCGTGACCCCTTCCTTGAGCTTGGTCAGGGCCGACTGGCGCATGGTCTTGACACCCAGCCGCATCGATTCGCGTTTGATCTCCGCCGTGTTGGCCCCGGCCAGGACCATCTCACGGATCTCCTCGAACATGGGCATGACCTGGTAGATCCCCACCCGCCCCTTGTAGCCGGTATTGTTGCAGGTGCTGCACCCCTGCCCGCGATAACAGACGTACTGGTCCACTTCCTCGGGAGCGACGCCGGCATCGATCAGGGCCTGCTTGGGGATATCCTCGGGCTCCTTGCATTCGGAGCAGACCCTCCGGCCGAGACGCTGGGCGGTGATCAGATTGACCGCCGAGGCGACCAGGAACGGCTCGATCCCCATATTCAGCAGACGGTTGATGGTGCTGGGGGCGTCGTTGGTATGCAGGGTCGAAAGGACCATATGCCCGGTGAGTGCCGCCTTGACGCCGATTTCGGCGGTTTCAAAGTCGCGGATCTCGCCGATCATGATGATATCCGGATCCTGCCGCAAAAAGGCGCGCAGAGCCGCGGCAAAGTTCAGACCGATCTCCTCGTGCATCTGCACCTGGTTGATGCCGGCGAAGTTGAATTCCACCGGATCCTCGGCGGTGGAAATATTTTCGGTGGTCTTGTTCAGCTCGGAAAGGGCCGAATAAAGCGAAACGGTCTTTCCCGAACCGGTGGGCCCGGTGACCAGGACCATGCCGAAGGGCTTGTGAATCTCATCCTTGAAGTGCTTGAGGGCCTCCGGCTCGTAGCCGAGCTTGGTCATATCGAGCTGCAGGTTGGACTTGTCGAGCAGCCGCAGACAAACCTTTTCGCCGAACAGGGTCGGCAGGCAGTTGACCCGGTAGTCCATGTCCTTGCCGCCGGGAAGCTTGATCTTGATGCGCCCGTCCTGGGGCAGCCGCCGTTCGGCAATATCCATCTCCGCCATGATCTTGAGACGGGAGGTGATGGCATTTTTAAGCTTCATCGGCGGCTTCATCACTTCGTAAAGCACGCCGTCGATCCGATAACGGACCCGAAAGGATTTTTCGTAGGGTTCGATGTGGATATCCGAAGCACTGCGCTTGATGGCGTCGGTGAGGATCAGGTTGACCAGCTTGACGACCGGGGCGTCTTCACTGGCCTTTTCCAGCGCACTGACATCCACGTCGTCCGCTTCGTCCACCACCTCGAGATCGATATCTTCCAGATCGCTCATGACGTCGGCCAGAGAGGCGCTCTGGTCGTAGTACTTGTCGATGGCATCCTTGATGGAGGCCTCGGGAGCAACCACCACCTCGACGTTGTACCCCGTCATGAACTTGATGTCGTCGATCGCGAAGATGTTCGAGGGATCGCTCATGGCGACGATCAGGGTGGAGCCGGCGCGGTTGATGGGAACAATCTGGTATTTCTGGGCAACTTCGGGGGGAACCAGCCGAATAATGGCCTGATCGACATCGAATTCGGCGAGGTTGATCGAGGGCACGCCGTACTGCCGGGAGAGAAAGGCCGCGAGTTCTTCCTCCTTGAGGAAACCGAGCTTGATCAGGCTGGCGCCAAGCCGGCCCCCCTGAACCTTCTGTTCCTCGAGTGCCTTGGCCAGCTGTTTGTCGTCAATGAGCTTATTGCGAACGAGAAGTTCGCCGAGTCGGTTGCTGGTCATGAAAAGAAGGATCTCCTAAGACAAAAATCGCGGCAATACGATAAGCCGTCTCTAACCATGTCAAGCTAAGGCCTTTAAATTCAAGAATATTCGGCCAAAAGCCTGGCCTTCATGACGCCAGAAGGCGGGACCTGCCCGGTCCACATGGCAAACCCTTCCTCGCCCTGGGCGGCCAGCATGCCAAGGCCATCGGCCGCCGGGTGACCGAGCTCCAGCGCCTGCCTGACCAGGGGCGTGCCGCCGCGGCGATAAACCATGTCGTAAACGCAGGCCGATCCCGGGAGCGAAGACCAGGGAAAATTCTCGAAACTCTCCCCCTTCAGGCCGACTGCCGAGGTGTTGACGACCAGGTCGACCCCGTTGACGGCCTCGGTCAGAGCGCCCGGGTCCATTCCCGAATGTGCAAAGGCTGTGCCCGAAAAAACGGCGCTGAACTCCCTGGCCAGGCCCTCGGAGCGCTCCGGGGTGCGATTGGCGATCCCTACCCAGGCGGCTCCGGCCCGGGCCAGGGCCACCACTGCGGCCCGGCAGGCCCCACCGGCGCCCAACGCCAGAATCCGGCGGCCCTGGGCCTCGAACTGCAGATCCTCGACCAACGAACGGAGGAAGCCCGTGCCATCCGTGTTGTAGCCGACCAGGAGTCCCTGGCGGTTGACCACCGTGTTGACAGCGCCGATCAGGCGGGCATCGGCATCGATTTCGTCCAGGTGCGCCATCACCGCTTCCTTGTGCGGTACGGTCAGGTTGACGCCCCTGATGCCCAGCGCACGAATGGCGGCCACTGCGGCGGCAAGCCTTTCCGCCGGGATGTGAAAGGGGACGTATACGGCGTCAATGCCGGCGCGGGCCAGCGCCTCGTTCTGCATCACCGGCGAGAGGGAATGATCGATCGGATCGCCGAATATCCCAAGGACTCGGGTCGTACCGCCAATCTTCATCTTTCCTCCCCGTCGGTGCCGCCGGATCCGTCGCCGTGCAGAAAGCCGCAATCGAGATATTCCCGGTATTCCACCACCCGACGATCGGCAAGAATCCGCCGCGCCTGGCCAATATCCCGGTCAATGGCCTCAACCAGCTCCTGCCGCGAGGAAAAGCGCCTTTCGTCCCGCAGCCGTTCGACAAAATAGAGGCGTAGCGATTGGTCGTAAATCTCCTCCTGAAAATCGAAAATATACACCTCGACCGTCAGCCTTCCCACCTGGAAGGTCGGATTGAAGCCGATATTCACGACGCCGTCGTAAAATTCATCGCGAAATTTCACCTTGACGGCATAAACACCGGGCTTGGGCAGAAGTTCCTTTTCGGTAGACAGGTTTGCGGTGGGAAATCCCAGGGTTTTACCCCGCTTGGCGCCATGGACCACGATTCCCTCCAGGGTGAAATGACGCCCCAGCAGACCGACCACCGCGGCCACCTCCCCGGCCTCGATCAGACGCCGGATGCGGGTGGAGCTGTAGACCTCGCCCGCCTTGGAAACCGGCCGAAGAACCTCCACCGAGAACCCCAGCTCTTCACCCTTTTTCTGAAGAAATTCCGTATTGCCCTCCCGGCCCTTGCCGAAGGCATAATCGTAGCCGACCACCAGGTGCCGAACCCCGATCCGGTCAACCAGGATCTCTTGGACAAAGCGCTCGGCGGGCAAAGCCGCCGTCTCCAGGGTGAACGGGGCACAGATCAGCACATCGATGCACGAGGCCTCAATCAGGCGCTCTTTTTCGGCAAAGGTATTGATCATGCGTGGCGCCCGCTCGGGAGCTACGACTTTGAGGGGGTGAGGGACAAAGGTATAGACCACCGAAGTCCCGCCGCATTCCCGGGCTTTCTGCACGACCCGGCGAAAGATTTCCCGGTGCCCCATGTGGACGCCGTCGAAGTTGCCGAGGGTGACCACCGCCCCCTGAAATGGCGCGATTATGGCCGCCAGGTTCCTGATGATTTTCATGCCTTCCGGTTGCCCTTTCTTCCCGTCCGCCGCTTGCCGGGCCGCCGCTCCGCTTTCGACCCTTCAAGATCGGCCAGCACGAAGTCAATTTCCCGGCGCTCAAGATTCACATTTTTGACGGCAACCCGCACCGGTTTTCCGATCTGGAACTCTCGCCGCCGGTTCTCGCCGATCAGACGATGGAGATCTTCTTCATAATGATAAAAATCATCGGTCAGGCTCGCGACATGCACCAGGCCCTCGACGAACACCTCCTTGAGCTCCACAAAAAAACCGAAGGGCTGAACCCCGGCGACAAATCCGTCGAATTCCTCATCGACCCGTCCGGCCATGAACTGACATTTCTTCAGATCGACGATTTCCCGCTCAGCCTCCATGGCCCGACGCTCCCGATGGGAGGTGTGCTCTCCGGCGAGCGGCAGGGTATGTTCGAGGTGTCCTTTTCGCGCATCGGATAGGCGGCCCCTGGCGAGCACCTGACGCAAAACCCGGTGCACCACCAGATCGGGATAGCGTCGGATGGGCGACGTAAAGTGGCAGTAGGGGTCGGCGGCCAAGCCGAAGTGCCCGACGTTTTCGGGAGAATAGCGGGCCTGCTTCATGCTGCGCAGCAGCACCTGGTTGATCACCCGCTCCTCGGGCTTGCCCTCGACCTCGGTCAGCAGCTGCTGCAGAACCCGTGGCTTCACCCCCGAAGGGCTCAGGTTGATGCCGTAATTGAAATGGCCGATAAATTCCTGAAAGGCCTGGAGCCGCTCCTGCCCGGGGGGCTCATGGATGCGGTACAGAAAGGGCGCTTCGCGCTCGACGAGAAAAGCCGCCACGGCCTCGTTGGCGGCCAGCATGAATTCCTCAATGAGCCGGTGGGCGATGTTCCGCTCCGAGCGCACGATATTCTCCGGGCGCCCGCGCAGATCGAGAATGATTTCGGCCTCGGGCAGGTCGAAATCGAGGCTGCCGCGTTCCCTGCGCATCGCCGTCAAGCGCTTCGCCAGCTGCTCCATGACCTGCAACTGGGGATAGAGGGCGGCATCCCGGTCCATGACCTGGCGCTCGCCCCCCACGAGCATGTCCCGGACCTCGGTGTAGGTCAGTCGGGCCCGGCTGCGAATCACCGAGGGATAAAAGCGACTCTCAATGCGCCTGCCCTGCCGGTCGAACAGCATTTCGGCGGTCATTGCCAGCCGGTCGACCCCGGGATTCAGCGAGCAGATCCCGTTGCTCAGCTCCTCGGGGAGCATGGGAAGGCAGCGCCCGGGGAAATAAACGCTGGTCCCCCGCTCATAGGCTTCCCCATCGATCGGGCTGCCTTCGGCCACGTAATGCCCCACGTCGGCAATGGAGACCCACAGGCGGATGGCGCCGTCGGCCTCGGGACGAACCGCCACCGCGTCGTCGAAATCCTTGGCGGTTTCGCCGTCGATGGTCACATTCGGCAGCTCACGCAGATCTTCCCGGCCCCGCAGATCCTCCTCGCGCACCCGTTCCGGGACTTTGCCGGCATCCTCGAGCACCTGGGCGGGAAAGCGGTAGGGCAGGCCGTGTTTATGCACGATGGTGAGAATTTCCACCTCGGGATCGCCCGGCTCCCCTAGAACTTCGATGATGGCTCCTTCGGGATTCCGGTTACGCTCCGGATAGGCATCGATGCGGGCGACCACGATCTGTCCGGACCGGGCTTCGCCGGCGCCGGCCGGGGGGATGAAAATATCGTGGGTCAAACGGGGATCGGCGGGGATGACGTAGCCGAATCGGCGCCCGGCCTCGTAGCGACCGACGACCGTCTGGTGGGCGCGCTCCAGCACCCTGACCACCCGTCCCTCGGGTTTGCCGAAGCGGCCGCCGCGTTCGATGCGCACCGCCACGCGGTCTCCGTCCATCGCCTCGTGCATATAGCGGGCAGGAACGAAGACGTCGCCGCCGTCGCCGGGCGGGGAAACGAAACCATAGCCGTCGCGATGAATCGAAATCGTGCCGACCGCAAGGTTGATCCGCTTGGGCAGAGAGTAGCGCTTCCCCTTGATTCGGATCAGGGTCCCTTCGCGGGCCAGCTCCTCAAGCAGGGCCACAGCCGCCTGGCGTTCGGCCCGGGAGAGCCGGAATTCAGCGAGAATCTCCTTTGCGGTCAGCGGTTGCCGGGCCCGCTGACCCAGGAATTCTATGATCTCTACCGCAGATACGGGCATAATCTCATGAATCCCCTTCACCCAAAAGGCGTCAAAATGTTGATGGACCCGGGAGGCGACGAGCCGGCCTGGGCCGGGATCACTTCTGCGCCACGGCGGGCGACGGGATGACCCCCCGGGCCCAGATGTGCTTGCCGAACCGCCAATATCCCTTCACGTTGGCGAGGCGCGCATCCTTGGCCTGATCCATGGGCAGGACATGGCCGTTAAGCAGAGGGCTCAGGTATTTTTCGAGAACCGCGCCGCCGCCGCCGGTGATGACCATCGTGTCCATGTCCCAGTCATCGGCCCACAGCCGATCGACCTCGTTGGCCACGGTGGTTGCCAGCTGGCTGAAGACCTGTTCGGTGAGGCTCTTGAGTTCGTATTCCTTGCCCCGGATCTTGATGGCCCCCCGGTCGACGGCTTCGTAGAGCCGGTAAAGTTCGACGTTGACGCCGCTTTTCTCCCGAAGCTTGGAAGCGATCACATTGAAAGCCCGGGCGATGCCCGAGTCGGTGGTCCGGCTCCCTCTTTCAGAATAGCGCATCTTGTCGGACACCGTGTAGTCCGAAGTCCGGAAGCCGACATCGATGATGCCGATCTTCTCCTTGACCAGACGCTTGTCACCCAGCTCGCCCAGATCGTTGAGCATCAGGTTGAACATGGAGCCGAAAGGCTGGGGAATGACCCGAACCTTGTTGACGTTGATGACCTTCTCCTGGCGCTTGCCTTCGCCATCGAGCACCGAGACCTTGTGCTCGCCCTGGAGGATACGGGCCAGTTCGTCTTTATGCTGTCGGTAATGGCCGATGGGCAGACCGCTCACCAGGTTGATCGGGATGTACCCGCCCACCAGTCGCGCGGCGGCGGCCAGGGCCAGGGTCTTGGCGAACTTGGTGATGAACTGGGCCTGGTCGAGAGTGAAAAAGCGCACGTTGCTCTGCCGCTCGGCCAGCTCGCCGATAAAAAAAGACTTGCCGTCAACCTCGACCTGCAAGTGCTCTTCGGAGCCGGCATCGCCCAAGATTTTCTCGCGAAACTGGATGTCCGTCGCCTCGCCGAGGACGGACTTGAAGACCAGTGAATCTTTGCCGTTGGTGGCCTTGGTGAAGCCGAAACCGATATCGATACCGAGGATTTCCACGGTTGCCTCCTTGCATGAAATATCGGGGCAGGCCCCAATGCCCGCCCCTTGCCTTGCGTCGAGCCGGGCACCCACCGGGGGGAAGGTGCCCACAGAGGGAGAAAGGGCACCCACAGGGGGGGTGCCCCTACTTCATTCTACTTTTTCGTCTTCGACGATTTTGTTGATAACCAGGCCGGACAACAGCTTGGGATAGAAACAGGTGGACTTCTGGGGCATTTTCCCCCCGGCATTGGCCACGTCCCGCACCTCGTTCAAGCGAGTGGGATTCATCAGAAAAGCCAGCTGAAACTCGCCACGCTCGACCAGCTCGAACGGTTCGTCGAGGTTATTGACGTACCGCAGATGGGTCTGCCGCTCCTGGGCCTCGGGACTGATATTGAGAAGATTTTCCAGGATCAGCCGATGCAAGATGTTGACGTCCAGCGAACGAAAAGTCTTGGGAGTTTTCTCTTCGAAAAACCGATCCATCACCCCGGCATCCCGCAGACTCAGGTAATAGACCTGGCGACCGCCGGCGAAAAGGGCCAGGCAATGCTGCTTTCGGCCCCTGTCACGCAGGCCCGCCTGCACCTGTCGGCGCGTTCCCGGGTCGGCGGGATCGATCGCCATGCTTTCAATCACGAAATACTCGCTTAGGGCATCGCGAAACGATTCCGGCTCGAATCCCTCCAGGTTGAAAATCAGCCGGTGAGTCGGGAAGATCCGCATGCCGCGTTCTTCCATGTTGGCAAAATACATCAGTACGTAGTTGAAAAGCTCTTTACCGCTAAATTCGGGATGCCTCTCCCGCATGTAGTTGCGATAGTTGAGCGCCGTTTCGTAGCGATGGTGGCCATCGGCGATAAACAGCGGCTTGCTGGCCAGCAGATCCTGGGCCTTGTCGATGATGTCCGGGTCGGAAATCTGCCAGAGGCGATGGATCACTTTCTCGTCATCGGTCACTTCAAGATCCGGATCGCGCTCCTTGAGCTTCTTGGTCAGCGAGTCGAGAACGCAGCAGGGGTCGGAATAAAGAGAAAAGATGGGACTGAGATTGGCGCTGCAGGCCTTGATGAGTCTGAACCGATCGGCCTTGGGTTCGGCCAGGGTTTTTTCATGGGGCTTGACCACGCCGGAGGAAAACTCCTCCAGGCGGGACAGGGCCACGACCCCTTTGCGGACCACGGTTTCCCCTTTCTCAAGGCAAAATTCCTGGTCGTAAAGGTAAATGGACGGCGCGGAATCCCGGACCAGAATCCGATCCTGCTGCCATTGGGCAAAATCGGCGGCAGCGCGGCTGTAGCGATTGTTCGAATCGTCGTCTTGCTCCCCGGTTTTGCCGAGAGTCAGGCGCACCACGTTGTACGGATGTCTCGCGTAAAGCTCGTTCTGGAGGGCCGGGGAGATGAGATCGTAGGGCGGCGCCATGACCGTGGCCAGGTCCCGGATCTGATCCGGATTGTAACGCAGGCCGCGAAACGGAACGATTTTCGCCATAAAACAGAGCCCCCCTCTTTGCTCCACGCGGCAACCGGCATCCGGCGCAGGAAACTGACGGGTTCGGTACCGGTTTTCAGTGTAAAAATGCCCGTTTCCGTGCCGGAAACGCGGTCAACACTATACGAAAATCGGCGAAGGGGTTGCAAGGGAAAAAGGGACCGTCGAAAGCGGATCAGCGGAAGGAAAATCCCCGCAAATCCCGGTGGGAAAAGGGATTTGCGGGCAGAGAGAATCGGCCGCACCGGCTACCAGCAACCGGCGTCGGCCGCGGTTTTTGCGCCGGCCTGATTGATGGTCAGGGTGCCGCACGCGTCGGCGGCCTGCGCCCCCTGGGGCACCGCCTGGATGATGAAGGTCATGGCCCCGACTGCCGGAACGGGACTTAAGCTCAGCTGATAACGGCCGCCGGGCGTGCTGGCCGGAGAGGCAACCGGCGGGTCGTCAGCGCGGTGGAAGGAATTGTGGCGGGTGAAATACCGCTCCATGTTCTGGGCGGCCTCCACCAGCGCCGCCTTGGCCGCCGCCCGGTGGGATTTACGTACGTGGTCGCGGTAGAGGGGAATGGAAATGCCCGCCAGAATGCCGATAATGGCAACGGCCACCAGCAGTTCGATCAGGGAAAACCCGGCCTGCTTTTTTATCTGCATGTCAACTTCCAACTCCGGTGACGAATTCCCGACCAGGCGGCCGGGCCGATTTCGGGATCGGCTGTCCGGCGGGAGCCTAACGCAACTGCCTCCAGGACCCACGACCGACCTGCGGACCCGAATGTTTTTCGATAGTGGTCTCGATGGTCCCCGAGGAGGTGCTGGTCAGCTTGTAATCGATGACCCCGGCGTTGATCACCCCCGGGGTGGTGATGATCCCCTCCTGGGACTTCTTTCCGCTCACCGGCACCGTAACGGTCTGGGAATCGATCGTCACCGGGGCGTACTCGGTTTCATCGAACAGACCGTCCTTGTTGAGATCGAACACGCTGTGGTCCAGGCGAGCGCCGGTATGCGGATCGATCTCCATCAGCCAGCCGTCCCCGCCGAAATCGCAGGTGTTGCCCGAGGGAATCAGCGTGGTGAAAACCAGGTTCTCGCCGACCAGCAACGGCGGGTCGACCACCCTCTCCCCTTGGGCGCCAAGTGCCGGCGAAATCAGATCCAGGTACCACCCTTTCTTGCCGGACGCCCAGTCCACGGCGTTTTTCGAAACCACCCTCACATCGAAGCCAAAGGCGGTGGTTTCGGCAAGAATCTGCTGGGCCTGAAGTACGCTGCGGTCGGTGGCAGTAATGCCGGCCGAACCGTCCAGGCTATCGAGGATGCCGTAGAAACTCTGCACCGGTGGCGTACCGGAGACAACATTGTCCCCTACCGCATAATACTGGCCGGTGCCGAAGTAGACCATGATGCCGCTAACTCCGGCGGGACCGCGGCCGATCTCGGGCCGGCTGGTGATCGGCTGGATGTTGCCCGAGGGCCCCCGTGCCGTGAACAGAGGCTTGGGGGTGGCCCCCTGCTTGATGGCCACGTCCCACTGACTGGCGTTGCTGTGGGAGACATCGAACTTCCAGAGGTTCCCCAGCAGGTCGCCCGCGTAGATAGCATCGACGATGCGGTTGACCGGATAATCGACGGGCGCCGGCCCGGCCAGGCCGTTGGGCAGGGCCACGGACCCAACGCCGGTGTCGATGGCCTTGATCAGGCTGCCGGTGCCCAGATCGACGATATAGAGAACCGCCTTGCCGGTGGCGCCGCCGAAACCGTTGCCGAACACCGCGGCCCATTGGCCGTTGGCCATGCGCACGATGTAGGCCTGGCCGATGGTGGCCCCCAGGTCGCCGAATCCGGCGGTGGAGGCGTTGACCTCCCAGAGGATGTCGCCGGTGCCGAAGTTGGCGGGATCGGTGACATCCAGGGCGTATACCCCGCCCCCGCCGGCACCCAGGGTGCCGACCAGGACGGTGCGCCACTCCTTGGCCGAATCGCCGTTCGCGTCGATGTAGGCGTCGGTGGCCCGGGGCGAACCGTCGACGAAAAAGCGGTGTTCGTAGTTCGGGTCGGTCAACTTGCTCAGGTGAGGGAAAACCGTCGCCGGAACAAAGGCGAACTCCTCGTCGCCATTGACCGCGTCGAAGGCGTGCAACATGCCATCGTTGGCCCCGGTGTAGACCATTTTGGTGCGGTTCAGATAAGACGAGCCGGTCCGATAGCTCAGATACGCCTGGCCTTCGGGGTCGGGCAGGTCGGCGTAGCCATAGTTCTGGTTGCCGGTGAACCAGGGATCGGAATTGACGATGTCGCCCAGGATCCGGCTGCGGTCGCGGAAGGCACCGCCGCCCTGGAGCTCGGCGCTCTGGTCCCCGCGCAGGTAGGCCAGGCGAGCGCTCCCCAGGTTGTCGACCACTCCGGCGCCACTGGTGTTGAGATAGGCCTGCTGACTGGCGTCAAGATTGGCCCAGGCAAAGGACACCCCGGCCCCGGTGGTGGGCTTGAAGGTAAAAATCTTACGGCTGGCCGGCTGGGGAATCAGTTCCGAGGCGTCCCACTCCGGATCGCCGACCGTGCCGTCGGGGTTGATCGCGTAGGCCAGCAGCTGCCCGGACCAATCGTTGCTGTCGAAGCGGGCCTGGTAGACCCGGGTGTCGGTGTCGAGCCGGGTGGAATTGGTGGCGATCGCCGCCGCGGACGAGGTGGTGCCGAGGATTTGGTTAAAGGCCGTGGCCAGCTGCTCGCTCAGAGTCAGGGCGTTGGTGACCAGAAAATAGTTGTCGGGGTTGCCGTCGGCGTCTTCATCCCACTCGCCGGTATCGGGCAGATCGTTGCCGTTCTTGTCCTCGAAGAGCCCGTACTTGGCGGCATACCAGAGCGGATCTTTGAGGAATTCGGCGGCCGGGGTGGCGCTCGGGGTGAAGGTCCGGGTGGCGCTCAGCGGCAAGGGCTGGCTGTCGGCCCAGACCCCGCCGGGACCCTGCCCCGGCGGGGTGTCGAGGAAGTAGTCGGGATCGCTCGAAGGATTATTTCCGGAGCAGGTACCCGTTCCACCAGGATTGGCCGTATCGCAGTCCCGCACCTCAAGATAATTGCCGTCGGCGGTGGTCCCCGAAATGACGTACCCCATGTGCTGGGCGATCCCCCCCGCGGCATATACCGAGTTCAGGGTAACGGTTACCGTATTATCGGGGTTCACCGTGTAAATGTACTCGACAATCGCATCCATATCGTGGTCGGCGCCCTGCTCGACATCTTCGAAGTTGATGCGGAACTTGCCGTAGGTGGGCGTCAGCGACTCGACGTAATAGTCGACGATGGTGTTGGTCGGCTGGAAGCTGCCTTGGGTGGCGCTGACCCCGGAGCCGGCCACCGACTTGGCGAAGGGGACCAGGGTGATCTCCTGTCCGTTCACCGGAATCTTGATCTGCGGCAGCGGTGAGGCCAGGGCCACGGAAAAGGTTCCCATCGACTGTACACTGTCCGCCGTCGAGTTCAGGTCGTGGGTCTGGCCGTAACGGGCGATGCTGCCGGCGAAATAGCCGCCACGCTTGGTCGGCTCCTCCGGGGTCAGGCCGCGGATGTTGCCAAAACTGGAGGCGGACTTCGGAGTCGGAGCGCCATCCGAGGTGCCGCCCGACTCGCCGATGAAAATCTGCCTGGAACTGCCGTGCTCGTGGTTCCAGAGCGTGTCGCCCTCGGCGGAGACATTCAGCCCGGCCACATCGCCGGTGAAGCTGCCGAAGCTCGATCCGGGCAGTTGATCGGTGTCGTAGCTGGGGTTGATGTCGCTGATCACCAGTTCGAAGGGCTGGGCGCAGAAATCATGGCCCCCGCTTCCATAGGGATCGTCCCAGACCGCCAGCGGCAGGCCGAGAGAGGCGTCGTCATTGTTCGAACCGCCGATGGAGAAGGCCGCGGTAGCCTCACTCCTGCCGGCGAAATAACGCAGCCCCTCGTACATCATCTCCGCTACCGGGTTGCCCCACATCCGGCACTGTCCCTCGGCGAGAGGACCGTTGGTGATCCAGCCGCAATTCTGGTTGTAGTCGTAGCTGCTGCCGGAAAAACCGACGGTGCGCAACCGGTCGATGGTTTTGACGATTCCCACCATTGCGGTGAACTGGCCGGTGGCCAGGTCGATCTCGTCGGTGAACGACGAAACCTTCTTGCGCAGCACCCCCCCGGAGGTGTTCTTGGTGTAGGAGCCGGTCAGCAGGCCGAACATCATCCGGTCTTCCTCGCCATACTCCTGGAGCAGGCCGGTCGGCTTGAACGAGCCGGCCGGGTACTCCTGGCAGTTCGCCTCCATCAGCCCGGTTTGGCAGACCTGGACGCGGACCGTGTAATCGCTGATGCTCGAGGCCGGGATGTTGCGTTCCCAGTACAGATGGTAGTTGTCCCCGCCGCTCTGTTCTTCGTGGTAGAAAACGATGTCGTGGTCGCCGGCGGTAAGGAACACCGACCCGAAATGGTCCTGGCAGCCGCAGGACCCGTGCCCGCCGTACCAGGAGGCGACCAGGGTATTGTCGATCCAGAGCTCCAGGGCGTCGTCCCCGTCGACGGCGAACTTGTAGCTGCCGGCTGTCGGCACGGTCAATTTGCCGGAAAATTTGGTCAAATAGTAATCGTCACTGCCGAAGGGATTGCCGGTTCCGTTGATCTGGCCGACCGTTTGGCTGCCCAAGGCGGTACGGTTGGCGAAGACCCAGTCGCGCAGCGTGGCATATCCGGCGGCGTCGTTGGGATGCAGCAAAGCGTCGAGCCCGACGGTGCTCCAGGTTTGCTGGGTCAGGTTCTTCAGGGCGCTCGCGGGAACGAGCTCCCATACCAGACCGCCGGCGGTGGCGCAATTGGGTCCGCTGCCGCCGTTCAGACACTTGTTGCCGGCCACCGGCCGCTCGATGGAGAGCCATTCCCAGATCCGGTACTGACTGTCGTTGAGCACCCGCAACAGGGGCGGTCCCGGGCTGAAAGAAGCGCTCGCCTCGCCCAGAGTGGTGTTGGCGAACAGGTGGCGGGTGCCGGGCGCGGGAAGATCGAGAGGTGTGTATTCCCGGATGTCGTAACCGTCTTTGGCGATACTGGTGTACTCCTTGCCCCAGCTGTGCGCGTCCTGGGGGACGTGGGACCGCTCGAGAACGGTCTGGGTGGCGCTGTCCACCACCCGGTGCCCGCCGTAGAGCACCTTGCGCAGGGCGTCAATGCGCGAGGTGCTCAGGTAGTTGAGGAAATCCCCGCTCCACTGGTTGGTGCATTTCTTGTCGGCAGTGGCGGCGGCGGGGGTAAAGCGGCCGTTGCCGGAATCATAGGTGTAGCACTTGTGCGAATCGAAGTACCCGAAGTAGTTGACCAGGACGGGTTTATACCCCACATCCAGGACGCCGTCGCCGTTGAGGTCCGAAGCGTCGTTGTAGGCCTCGTAGTAAAGCTTGTGGTCGCGGCCCATCACCAGCAGGTTCAGCGGCGGCGCGTTCTGTGAAAGAAACAGCGGTACCTGGGAGATGTCCCCACCGGTGGTTCCGGCGCTGCACCCCTCGTCCGCCACGCCGTTGCAGTTTTCATCGAGGCCGTTTTCACAGACCTCGGTGGCCCCGGGGTGGATCGACGCGCTGGAATCGTTGCAGTCAAAGGGCATGGCGGTGCAGCCGCCGGCATCGATGTAGTAGCCGTCGCCGTCGGAGTCGGTGCAGGTTTCCGGGCACGGCAGGTCGGCTCCGATGCAGTCCTGGTCGATGCCGTCGCCGCAGTTCTCCGGGGCGCCGGGAAAGATGTAGGGGCTGGTATCGTCACAGTCGACATCGGCGGTGAACCCGTCGCCGTCGTTGTCCGGAGCGCAGCCCTCATCGATCGTCCCGTTGCAGTTGTTGTCCGCGCCGTCGCACAGCTCGAGGGCCCCCGGGTGGATCTGGTCGTTGCTGTCGTTGCAGTCGACCGAGGCCGCGTAACCGTCGCCGTCATTGTCCACCGCTCCCGCGCCGCAGTCGGCCGCGCTCGGATCGATGACCGTGGCGCCAGCCGGGATATCGCCGGACGGCAGGTTGCCCGAGATCTTGGTCAGGTAGAAGCCGTCAAACTTGAAGTGCTTTTCGCGGGTCCAGAATTTGATGGCATGGGTCCCCGGGGTGACAATATTGATCGCGACCGGGTTGGGGCCGCGATCATGGCGGGTATTGACCCAGTACCAGACATTGCCGGTGGCCGGGGTGGTGACATTGCCGATGACCGTTCCGTCCAGCCCGTACCAGATCGAGTTTCTCCCGTCATCACCGAAGTCCCACCCGCGAACCCACAGATAATAGACGCCGGTTTCGGGAAAATCGACGGCATAGCTGACCGGGTTGCCGCTCGGCGGGTAGCTGGTGTCGGAATGGCTCTTGGCCCGCAGGTACGAGGCCCCGTTGTTTCCCGGGTACTCCGAGTCGCCCGGGGCGGTGGTCCGGACCTCAAAGTTATCGCCGAGGGTGTTGTAGTTCTCCGCCTCGATGTAGGTCCCGGTCCAGGAGCCGCCGGGGATGATCGGGCAGGCGGCCTGGCCGGACAGGGGCAGTGACAGGACAAGGGCCAGACACCAGGTCAGGGTTCTGGATAAATTCCGAACAGGTTCCAAGGCTTTCATGATCCCCTCCCGACGCCGACGGGGCTGAAAAGACAGCTTCCGGTTCATTCAGTTCTCCCGCAGGTAGGTGCTCTGCAGGATGACCTGAGCGGCGGTGGTGCTGCCCACCCCCCGGGCGGTGATTCGGTACATATTGAAATCGCTGACCGCCGTGCCCGCGGTCAGCGATGCGCTGTCCGATTCTACCGCTCCCAGGTCCTCGATCAGGTAGCGGGGGCTTTCGGCCACCAGCGAAAGGCCGTCCTGGTCCTGCAGGTTTCCGGTGAACTCTTTGGAGGCGGTGGAACTGGACCAGTCGACGCTCTGCGGTGCGGCCAGCGGCTGGTAAAGCCCGTTGGTACCGTCGAAAGCCGGCAGCGAGCTGCTCATCAGGAAACTCTCCCCCTCCCTCAGTGCGGCCTCACTGGCCTGGAAAGCCAGGTTACGGTTGCTCAGGTTGCCAGCCATCTTCTCCTGCAGGGTGGTGGACTGCATGGCCGCCAGCCCGAGCAGAGTCATGATCAGCATGATGACCAGGCCGGTGATCAGTACCGCGCCCCGCTGGTTACCCAGAGGTGTCTTCATCGGTGTTTGCACCATTTTTCTCCCGCCGCTCAGGGAAGCCGGTTGCGAAGGCTCACGGTGGTGACGTAGACCTGCCGGAGGTTTCGGTCGTCCGGGGGATCGATGACCTCTCCGTTCACGGTGTAGGTGTTGGTATCGACAGGCTTTCTCGAGATCTCGCTGACGCTGCGCATGAGCAGCCCCACCCGCACGCTGAGCACATCGTCCCAATCGGTCACCGAATTCGCGGCCACGTAATCATCCACCGAACGGTCGTTGTTGGCATCGACCCCGTAACGGACCTGCAGGGTTTCCACCCCCTCGACCAGTTCCTCTTCGAGAACGCCGGCGCCGACCGTGCGGCGGAACAGACAGGGGACGCCGGAGGCGCTGTTGCGCACGAAATAACTGGTGGTCGCGACCCCTACGATTTCCGCAAGGCCGGGCTCGTAGACATGGCCCAGGTTTTTGGTGGCGTTGCCGGGCACGTGGGTGGCGCCGGTATTGTGAACGACGTTACCGTTGGTGGAGGTGAAATTGGTGATCTGAAAGATTGAAGCCGCCGAGCAATCGCTGATCATGACGATCGCGCCGTCGCTCAGGGAGGTGGTGCCATTCGCGACCTTGAAATCGGCCGACGGGGGATTGATTTCGGTGCGCAGGACCGCCCCGCCTGAGGCCATGCTGCGAATGGTGAGCACATCGCTGCCGCCGACCGCGCCGGTGATGCTGGCATCGAGGGCCGGGGTCCAGGCCGAGTCGCTGGTCGCCTCGAAGCCCTGCACCGAGGTTTCGAAATCGTAGCTGAAGCCGGTGTCGTTCAAGGTATTGATCAGCTCCCCCCTGCCGTAGCAGCCGCGGTAACCGGCCATGCGGATCTCCCGCGACAGGAAATCGACCACATAGCGGCCGTTTTCCTGCAGGCGGGTCAGGCCCTCGTCCATCCGGTAAGCCCGGGACGATACGGTGAACACCTGGTAAATGCCCCCGAGCAGAATCAGACCGACGGCCGCCGCCACCAGCAACTCAACCAGGGTCATGCCCTGTTGCCCGCGCAGGAGACGGGGGCCGATCTTCCCCAAGCGCCGGATCATAACAACGTCTCCACCTCGATGAACTGATCGACGCCCTTCTCCAACCATTTGATCTGGATGCTGGCCTTGACCTGCCCGGGGGACATAACCGAAACGCTCACGCCCCCCTGCCCTGAAGGAAGATCGTCCACCGCTGCCAACCAGTCGGCCAGGTCATTGTAGACCACCGCCGGCAGCGACAGGGAGGGGGTACTGCCCGGAGCGATCTGGTAGGGAGAGGCGCTCTTGAGGGCTTCACTCGGATTGGCCCGCATCCGCTCGATGATGTCATAGGCATAGAGGGTGGCCTGCGAGCGGAGGGTGGCGCTGGTACCGTCGCCGAGGGACTTGGCCTGCAGGCCGGCCACCCCGAGCAGGCCGATGGAAAGCACCACCATGGCCACCAGCACCTCGGTCAGGGTGAATCCCTTCTGACCGGAATTTTTGGTGAGGACCAGTGGGCCGATCGGCTTCAGGCTCAGGGACATGATGCCGCTCCTCGACTGCTGTTCACCCGGCCGGTGTTGTTGACGGCGATGGTGTAGGCCTTTGCCGCTCCCCGGGAGTCACAGAGCCGAAAGGCCCCGCTGCCGGCCCCACCGTTGCCGATGCTGGCCCCAAGGGCCTGGTAGGAAAGAAAGTCTTCGAAATTGGCATCGGCCCGCAGGGTGACATTCCCCCCCAGGGCGGCATAGACCCGCAGGACCTGCTCGCCGGCATCGACGGTGCCGTCGCCATCCGGGTCGGTAAAAACGATCCACCCTTTCTCCCATGCTTTTTCAGCGGAGCAGGCCGCTCCGTCAGAACTCTGGCACAGGGTGACCGTCGATCCCCTGGTCACCGCCTCGCCGCGGGCCAGATTCAGCGCCGAAACGAAGTTATTGACCTCCGCGGTACTGCGGTTGCCGGTGACAACGGCGTTGAGCTGAGGACTGGCGATTGCCAGCAGGATGCCGGCTACGGCGATGGTGACGATCAGTTCGATCAGGGTGAAGCCGGAAATCTTTATCGTTGATTGCAAAGCCGGAATCGGGCCAGAGCTCATCGATCCCCCCCCTTTTGGTGCGCCGAACAATAACCGTTTGTCTTTAATTGGTTTTGCAAGATGCAGACCAAACAAAATAATCTCACAAGACATTGAATTTTATCGCAACTTCAGTTGATTCCGGAACAAACTGCGCAAACTTTGCACTCATCGGCCGTCGAAAAGGTGGATCAGGAGCGCATTATTGTTTGGTTCCCCAGCGATTTGACGGTACCGGCCGCTTTTCCATCTTTGTCGCTGGCGCCCCAACGCCGTCGGCTTTAGCCGCCTTATTGTTTCGCCTTTTCTGTCCAGTTCCAGTCGGGGACTTCCCGCTCGAAGGGGAACCTCTGCCGGACCGAGTTTGCAGGCAGAGCGTAGATCTCACGCGCCATGATGCTGCCGTCGGGTTGCTCGAAGCCACGCACGAAAACCTTCTCCCCCGTCCGGAGGCGATGGAGGGGATAGGGATTGCCGTAGGCATCCTGCACCAGGGTGGCAAGGATCCGACCGCCCTTCTCATGGGCGATCAGGCGAACCCCGCGTTCCGCCACAACCAGGGTGCCCCCTTCCGGATGGATGGACATCACCGACCCGCGCAGGGTGGCGAAGACGAGGTTCTTGTCCGTAGGGTCATGCGGTCCGGCCCCGGCCGGTTCGACGAAAACCGGCAACAGGACGGCAAGGAGAAGCAGGGAGAAGAAGCGGTTCATGAGAAGCCTCCTTGGCGAATCGCTCAGCGCAGCTGCTGCCAGAAATAGTGATGAAAGATCCGGGTTTCGGAGATGGGCAGGGCCTTCACCCCCCCGTCGACGCCGGCCGTAACCTGGCTCCCCTCCGGCAGAATGACGATCTTCGGGCCGGTCGGAAAGGCCTCACCGATCTCCAGCCAGCGGTCCGCAGGGGTGGCCTCCTCGTCGTGTCGAACCCGCTTCTTGTCGCCGGTGAAGTGGAAGGCGGCCCCGCCGGTCAGATAGTCCACGGCGTAGAGCCTGGCCACCCCCAGGTCGATCGACAGGTCGCAGGGGTCGCTTCCGTCCGCTGTGCCGGGATTCGGAGCAAAGGTGGTGAAGTAGACCACCCCGTCGAAGATGGTGGGGGAAGAGGCCACCCTCTCCCCGTCGCCGGGCAGCAGGAAGAACCAGCCCTGTTGCTCCTTCAGGTCGCTGGCCGCCTGATCTTTGGCGTCCTGGTCGGCGCCCTGGATCGCGTTGTCGGTAACATTCACGAGATCGGCTGGGGTCAGGATCGGGAAGCTGTCGTCTGCATTCGCCGCCCAGTTGTTCTTGATGGCGTAGAAACCATCCTTAACGGAGGTATCGTTCGGCTTGGCGCGGTCGCCCGAGCCGATGTAGACGTACTCCCCGCGGTACTCCGCGAAGACCTCCTTGGTCGCCCCGGGGGCGTACATGAACTTGCGCCCCAGGGTCACGTCGGTTCCGCCGGAGACGATCTGCTCCGGAAGCCGTAGCAACACCCGCCGCGTCCAGTCTCCCGAGCCCTCCTCATCCTTCAGGGCCAGCACCTGACCGCCGAGGTCCCCGGCGTAGACCAGGTCGAGGGCCCCGTCGTCATTTCGGTCGAAGCCGGCCAGGTCGACGATGCTGTGAGTCATCTCCGTCCAGTTGCTGCGGTTGACGTTCAATCCAGCGAGGCGGCCGCTGACCGCCTCGATCGCATAGATGGCCCGCCCGACATCGTCGGGGCCGGTGGGGGTTCCGTCCTGGCGTGGATCATATCCCCCGGCAAGCAGGAAGACCGGGGTCTTGGCATCGTCCTGGCGAAGCAGGTGCGCCTGGGGCCGTACCCAGGACTGGCCGAGGATGGCCGAGCCCCCCCCGGAGGAAACCAGGAAATCCGAATCGATCTGATACAACCACCGGGGATCGAGCGGCTCGGTGATGTCGAGGGCGTAATAGTTGTCGCCACCGCGGCGCTCTCCGAAGATCAGGATTTTCTGCGACGCGCTCTGGTAAAGGGTCGGTGAGCCATCCACAAAGTAGGCATGGGAGGCGCTCCCGACTTCAGCGAGTCGATCGAGCTGTCCGGGCGGGATGAAACCCCAGGCCTCGCTTCCGTCGACGTCGTCGAAGACGTGGAGCAGGCCGTCGTTGGCGCCGACAAAGATATAGGTCTTTGCCGCGTCTGCACTGCCGTAATTGACCGCAACCGGTTCCGAGTGGATGATATCCCCCAGCGGCCAGGGGTTGTCCTTGCCCCGGACCTTGGCGATCAGCGCGGCGGGATCAGGTACGCCCAGAACGCCGGCCAGCGCGGAGTTGGCGGAGGAGAAGGCGTTTCCGGCCGCCCCGAGCTGGTCGTTGCCCAGATAGGTATAGATGCGACGGCTGTCGGCCTGGCCGACCAGCTTCTGCCCCGCCGCGCCCTTCATGACCTCGCCACCATCGGCGGTCAACGACCAACGCGACTGCGGTGACCGGGTCCCGGTCAGAAACATTCCCTCACTGTCGACCACCGGGTTGCCGTTAACGTCCCGCAGCTCGCCGGTGCTGGTCAGGGTGAAACTTTTGAGGTTTCCCGCCCACTGTTCACCGCTCCGCGGGTAGAAAGAGCCGAGGTAGATCTTGTCGCCGGCGAAGGCCCGGTTGGTCCGGCTGAGCGGGACCACCGGGGCGACATAACTGGCATGGCTCCCCATCTCCTTGATGTCCTGGGTGATGGTTGTTAGCGCCTCGGCGAGGTCCGAGGCACTGTTGGCGGTGTAGTATTTACCACCGCCATCCTCGGCGGTTCTGCTCAACAGGTCCTGGTCGGTCTTGAAGCCGATGGTGTAGATGGTTAGGGTCTGCTTCTCGTGCGGGTCGTCGATGAGACCGAGGAAAGGATTGACATCCTCGTTGTGCAGGTAGTGGGCCACGTCATCCAGGTAGTCGGTGCCCCCATTATTGAAGCTGCCCGGCTCACGGCCGTCACCGTCGTGGTCACCGATGGTGTCGCCGTTGATGTACTCTCCGGTGGCGAGCTTGGAGTCGTCATCCCTGGTCGATTGTCCGTCGGTGACCAGAATGATGTAGTTCTTCTGATCGGGGCACTGCATGGGACTGGTATAGATGACGTTCGGGTTGAACCAGCTGGACATGCCCGCAAAGTACAGCCCGGCCTCAGCCAGGGTTTCGGCCAGGGGCGTCCAGGTCTCGGGCTGAAAGTTGTCCACCGCGCTCAGCAGCGTGCTCGCGGAGGTGCCGCAGGGTTCTACAAGGCTCCCGCCCTGATCGACGTTGAACTTCATCAGGCCGAAACGCAACTTGGCAAGTTTGGGATTGTTAATGAGCTCTTTAACCACATCCTTGGCCACGTCGATCCGCCTGCGTGTCTCACCCAATCCGTTGCTGTCATAGTTGAGGTAGTTACCGGTTTGCAGCTCCAGACCGTCGCCTTTCTTACCGTCTTTCTTACCGTCTTTCTTACCGTCTTTCTTACCGTCTTTCTTGCCGTCTTTCTTGCCGTCGATGCAATCGTAGGGGGAGATGGCAGAAACATTCGCGTCATCATCGTACCCGCGAGACTCCAGATTGTTGCGCACCTGGTCGCAGCCGATGTCGCTGGTCTGGTCGGTGAGCTTTTGCCACGAACAGATCGTGCCCGACCGGTCCGCGTCCTCGCAAACCTTGTGGTAGACCGCGCTCGTATCCTTGGTCCCCGGATAGGTTTTGGCGGGATCGTACAGTTCGCCGACGACGTCGTTGGCATCCATGCTTCCCGAGTTATCCAGAATGATCAGCACGTTGGGGTCGGGAGCGGTCCCGGTGCGGTAGATGTCGATGTCTTCCGCGAGGGCCGGCAGGGCCAGCGTGAGAGCAAGAAGAACCATAACAAACGTTTTTCCCATGACCCCCCTCCTATTTATGGAAGACCCGCCACACCCCCGCCCGGACCTGGCCGCGTTCATCGGGGGTGGTGGCGGTGACACAGAATCGCCGTACCTGAAACGCTCCCATGCCGTACCCGGACCCCTCCGGCGGCTCGCCGAAGTGCGGCTGCAGGGGCAGCCCCAGTTCTTCCGCCACGGCGGGGTCCTCGTCCTGGATAAAACGGATCTCCACATTGGCCGTGGAGGCAGGATACGGCTTCTGGGCCTCGGGCGGGTCGGCGCCCAGGAAATCATCCTTCAGCCATTCGCCGGGAACCTGCAGGGCCTCGTCCAGCCCGGCCTGGGCCTCGTAGAACCTCATCTCGGCAAGCTTCGAGCCGCCGGCTCCGCCAAGCTCGTTGCTCACCAGGGTCATCCCGAGCGACCCCAGCAGCCCCAGGACCATCAGCAGAAACAGGGCCAGGATGAGCGCCATGCCCCGTTCGTCGGCCAGGATTCGCACCTCTCTCACCGCTATCTTTTCCCTCCTAAAGATTGGGGCAACGAATGATGATGCGCAGGGGACGGGAGATATCGCTGCCGTCCAGCCTCTCTCCCTCGGCGACCATATCGACCACCACGGTACGGACCCGTGCCAGTTCCACCGGATCGGTCCCGGGTGTGCCGAGAATCACGTCGTCGGCATCCCAATAGCTGAAGGTTACCGAATCCAGCGACCCGGCCACTACCGAGACGCTTTGCCCGGCGGATCCTTCGTCACGAATGCGCAGCAGAGCCCCCTGAACGCCGTCGAACCGGAAAGTCCAGCGCTCCCCGGCGTCGATATCACCGTCCAGATCGGCATCGGTGGAAAAGCGCAGCTTGTCGTCGAGGGCCTCTTCGATGCCGGCGTTCGCCGTCCCCAAAGGGTCGAGCCCGGCCTCGCGCACGAAGCGGACCAGGGACTTGGAGGTGCTGCGCCGGTCGGTCTGGATCTCGGTGGTGGCCCGCTGGTCGGAAAAGTTGCGGCCGGAGGAAATGAGGAGTCCGGCGATGCCGGCCGAAACGATGGCGAATACGGCCACCGCCACGAGCATCTCGATCAGGGAAAACCCGTTGCTGCCAAGTCTTTTCACGGAGCCTCTCCGGTTGCCACGCCGACCAGGGAGACCTGGTGCCTTCGACTCTGGCTGTCCCAGAAAACCGTCACTTCGATCCGCCGGCTGTCCGGCGAGGGTCCGCCGGTGATTACCCAATTACGCGTATATGTCCCTCCGGCTTCCTCCCGGGCGGTAAGCCCGGTATCGGAGCCGTTGGAGAGGTCGGTCACGGGTCTTACCGCCCGCAGCTCTTCCAGCTTGAGCTGCGCCAGGGCCGTGGCCTCGTCCATGCGCCCGGCCAGGGTGGTGCCGCGCATATTGGTGGTTTCACTGGCCACCGCGGCCAGCAGCCCCACGGTCAGCAGCAGCAGCGCGATCAGCATCTCCACCAAGGTAAATCCGGCTTCAGCCTTCCTGTTCATCGATTCTCCACATTAGCCTGAATTGAGCAAAACATGTGCCAACCCGCTGCAGCACAATCCCGACCTGCGGCTCCCCGCCCCTTCGCGGGGCCCCCAGCAGCCAACCCAGGGAACCGCCCGACTTAGTTGACAGTATCGGAAAGGAAATGATTAAATGAACGTCCAATCTTGCATCCGACCGGTTTTCGGCCGGTTTTACCGGGACCATCCATGAAAAAGCACTCCTTGTGGGGGCTGTTTTTTGCCCTGGCCTGGCTTCCAGGCCCCGCGCACGCCGACTACCTTGTCATCCTGAGAAAAGGGACCGAATTCGTCGTGCCCGACTACTGGGTCGACAGGGAGGCCGTCGGGTTTGTCATGGACGGCGGAAATGTCGCCATTCCCCGCAACGCGGTTCTCTATATCTCCGAAGCCGACGATGATGCGCCGGGCTTGACCCGCGTGGTGACCGCCATCGGTTTCGGTAAAAAATCCGAATACTACACCGAGGAGCTGAAACAGGAGTCCGAGGAAAAAGAGTTGGGTCAGGATCGGGTCTCGACCGAGCCCCCGCCTGCCAGTGCCTGGGACCGGATTCTGGGGGAGATTGCGGCGGATAATGCTCTGCGCGAGAAGGGCCGTCGGTTGATGCAGGAGCGGGAGGAGGCTAAAAAGGCCTTTCTCGAGGCTAAATCAGCCAGGGACAAAAAGGCTCAGAAAGAGGCCGGGCAGAAAATCCTCACGTTGAATCAGGAGCGCTCCCGTCTGCTAGAGGACGTTCGCAAGGCCAACAACGGCGAGATTCCGGCCTGGTGGAATGAAGCGATGTGAAGCGGATTCAGTAAAACCCTCCCGCTAACCTGCAGGGCGATTCAGCGCCTCGACCTCGTTTCGTTACCAATCCGCCCTGTCACTCGGCCGGATCCTGAGCCGAAACGTTCAGAGCAAACTCCTGCGTGGCGTACAGCCCCTCGCCATCCTCGACACGGACCTTGACCCGATGTTCCCCCGCCAGTTCCGGCGCAACCGACCAGGTGACCCGCCCCGTTGCAGCATCGATCGACATCCCCTCTGGAGCGATCTCCAGCGAATACGTCAGGCTGTCTTCGTCGGGGTCTTCGGCCCGGGCGTCATAGACGTAATCAAATCCGTCAAAGGTTGCGGGTGGCGAAGAAACAAACCCGGGCGGGCCATTGGGGATGAGGATTTCCCCGGTCTCGAAGGTCGGCCCGTCCTCCTCGGTGTCGTAGGGGGTAATTCGCACGACAATCCGGTCCCCCCGGTGAAAACGCTCTCCCGGCAGCGCTCCTTCCTGGTCCCAGAGACTGACCTCACCGTTGATCCACCACTCGTAGCGGAAAAAAATCATATCCCCGTCCGCATCCTCGGCCCGGGGGACGGCCTCCAGGTTCACCCCGCGGTGGATCCGGGCCGGTCGGGATGAAACCGAAAGGATTTTCGGCGGCGTGTTGCCAATGGTGGTCGAGGTGGTGGCCTTTTCCGCGGGAGCGGTCACGGTGACCGAAACGATGTCTCCCCGGATAAAACCCTGCTGACAGATTTTCTGCCCCCTCAGTTCGGGGAGCGGTTCCCCGTTGCGTTCCCAACTGAAACTCAGGCTGCGGACCTTGCCGCCGTAAACCACCGCCTGGAGGCAATCTCCGACCCGGGGGGCCTCGGGGATGACGGAAACCGCAAGCCTTTCAGCCGGCGCCTTTCCCCCGGAAGAAGCGGGCTGTTCGCTGCTTAGATGGGGAGCCTGCTCCTCTTTGTCGCAAGCCGCAGCGCCCAGAGCCAGGAAGAACAAAAGGAGCCAGGCGGCGTGTCGAAGACGCACCATAGTCATTATCCCGAGCTGAAAACCTCTAACGTTCATAGACCCCTTCGCCCCGGAAGGAACCGCTCCCTCCGGGCCGAGAATCTACCATGGGTAACGGCTCCGGACTACCAGCGCATCCAGTAGACCGGGCTGATCAGCTTGGCGTCGGGGGCTCCGAAGGTCAGAACCTTTTCGCTGACCGAGTTGATGATGGTCACCTTACCCCCGACATCGATCTGGGTCGTCGGCTCGGAGGGGATCCCCGACCCGACGTTTTTCACCCGATCGGAGCGGCGAAGCACGGCCCCGTCCTCGGCAGCTGCTCTCTTGTTGCCCGAGGTTGCCGAGCTATCGTTGCTGGTATCGTAGTTGACGATGGCCTCGCCGGTGGCGAAGTTGAGATGGTAGATCCGGGCGGTGCCGAGATTGCCGGGGTTGCAGGGATCCGGCACGACGCTGGTGTTGGGTGCGTAGGTGGTGAAGAAAACATTCTGGTTAAACACCAGCGCCGGGGCCAGGACCTTTTCACCGCTGTTCTCGTCCAGATCGATGAACCAGCCGTGCTTGTTGGTAAGCCCGTCCAGGATCGTGTCGATCGCGCTGGCTGTCGTATCGTTTTTCTGAAGATCGTTGGCGGTTACATTTACCAGGTCGTCCTTTTCGTTGATGTCGTCGACGGTCGCCTGGCCCTTGTCCTTGACGGCGTAGATCCGGTCGGTGACGGCCGCATTCAGCGGGTGGGCGCGGTCCCCGCTGCCGAAGAACAGGACATGGTTGCTGCCGGACTTGGTGATCGAGGGCTTGAAGAAAAACTTCCTGCCGTTGGTCGCCGTGGCTTCGTGTCCCGGGTTCGACCTGAATATGATGTTGGCCGTCCAGCTGTTGGGGTCGGTGGAGCTGATGTCGAACCGCCACATGCGGCCGCCGGTGTCACCGACGTAGATCCGATCGTGGTAGCCATCCGCGTTGGAATCGAGAACCGTGACGTCCGAGGGCATCGAGAAGGTCATGTTGGTGGCGTCCTCGGCGTTGGTGTACTTCCAGAGCTCTTGTCCGCTATTGGTGAAATCGGGCTCAAGTTGGCCGCTTACCGTTTTGAGCTCGGCAACTTCGATCATGAAGACGCCGCGGCCGCGCGCATTGACCTGGGACCCGCCGCCGGTGGAGGTCACATTGCCGTCGTCGTTGCTGGACAGGGTGGTGTCGGTGGTGTCGGTGATGCCGGAGGGGAAGGCCTGGGTATTGCCGAAGCGCAGATCTTCGTTGTTGTCGTAACCGGCCCCGACGATGGCGACCACCTTAACCGCACTGCCCACCTTGATCTTGGCCAGCCTCGGCTGGCTCCAGGTCTCGCCCAGTTCGCCGAAGTCGGTCGTGGTGCTGTCGATCTTCCAGAGCAGTTTTGGCGCGTTGTAGGTGGTGACGTCGAGCGCGTAGTAGGCGCCCCGGCTGCCCGAGGAGGAGAGGGTGCTCTTGCCGCCGCCCCGGCGCTGGCCGAAGAGCAGGATGACCCTGTCCTTCTTGCCGACCCCGGTATCGACCTGCCCATCGCCGTCTTGATCGTGGACGTAAAGCACCGGCGAGGAATCGACGAAGTAATTATGGGACGTCCCAAAAAGTTCCGGCAGGGCTGGCAGGACGCTGTCGGGGATGAAGGCCCACTCCTCCCCGCCGTCGCAGTCGCGAAAGGCGTGCAGCATGCCGTCGTTGGCGCCGACGAAGATCATCGTGCTGTTGGCGGTGCTGTCGTCCTTGAAGCAGGTGTTTTCCTTGGCGGTGGCGTATTCGGTGTAGTTGAAGATGACCGGCTTGGAATGGAGGATGTCCCCCATGATCCAGGGCCGAGTGTCGGTGACGGAGCCGTCCTCGTCGTCATCCTCGACATCCACCCCCTGGAAATAGTCGACCAGTTTGTCGCGCACCACATCGTCGGCGATGCCGGTGTTGGCGGCGGTCAGGTTGGCCTTGGAGAAGGCGTTGCCGCTGTCGGTCAGATCGGCGCTGGCTCCCACGTTGGTGTAGAGTTTTCTGGCCGTGCCGCCCTGGATGCGCGCCACCAGGGTGCCGCCGACCCCGCCCGCGGCCACCTGGCCGCCGTCGCCCTGGCCGCTGGCCGGGTTGAGGGTGCCGTTGAACTTCACGATCAGGTTGCTGGCGTTGGTCCCCCAGTAGGAGACTTTGTCGGAGTAGAAGCTACCGTCGGCATAGGTGGCCACATCCCCGTTCTTGTCCACCAGTTGGTTGGAGGAGTTGACCCCGTATTTTTTCAGGTTCCCCAACCAGGGCTTCTGCACCTGGGGCTGGAAGAGGCCCAGGTAGATGCGGTTGCTGCTGATGGTCCGGTTGGTGGTGCTGGCCGGCACCACGGGAGCGACGAAGGAGGTGTTGGCCTCGGCCACGATGTTGCCCATCGCATCCAGCAAGGCATCGATCAGCTGATTGGTGTTGGTCGGATTGTAGTAAGTGCCGCGGCCGTGGGTGCTGTCGGTGGCCTCTTCGAGCTGGGCGACCTTGGAGGTCATCAGCTGGATGACGGTGGTCTGGATGACCTGATCCCCTTCGGTCAGGACATTGCTGGCGTCGTCGGCCCAGAAATCGCTTTCGTAGAGCAGCTTGGCGGCATCGTCGATGCCCCCCTCCGTCCCGTCGGTATCCAGATCGCCCATGGCATTGGCGGCCTGGGAGCTGGGAGTGCTGCTGCCGGTGGTGAGTACGATCACGAAGTTGCGGTCGCAGCTGTTCTCCAGCGGACTTGCGGCAACAAAGGTGTCGGAGGAGAATTTCGTGTTGTTGTCGTTCTGCCCCGCGAAGTACAGCCGGGCGTCCCAGAGGGTTTCGTTGACCGGCTGGCTGGAATTGGAGGAGACCAGGGTCATGCCGTCGACGGCGTTCAGAAAGGCGGTGTAGTTGGCCGGCCCCACGAGGTTGTCGTTCTTGTCTTTATCCGCTACCCCCAGGGGCTTGACCCCGGCCTTCAGATAGCCGCCGTGGTTGTTGGTACCGAAGGTCATCAGGCCCATCTTCACCTGTTCGCGCAGGGGTCCGGCCACCTGCTTGAGCACGGTCTGGACGACCGACAGCAGGTCGGAGGAGACCTCCCAGACCACGGTTCCATCGGTAACCGTAGCGCCGGCGGTGGTCGGCCAGGTCGGCTCTGCGGCGCCGGAGGTTCCGGCGGTGATGCAGCGGTAGGTGTTGGTGTTGCTGGCATCGGAGGGCTTGACCACGTCCCCCACGGCGTAGCTGGTTGCAGTGACCCAACCTGCAGGCGTACCAGGGGTGGCGGTGATCTTGTTGAGCAGGTTGCCCAGGTAGAAGTCGCCGTCGTCGTTCTTGCCGCCGCAGGCGCCGGTGTTGCGGGCAAGGTTGCGGTTGGAAAAGCCGTAGTCGGTCAGATCGGCCAGCACCTCGGCGCAGGTGACCTTGATGGTGCCGTCCGCATTGGGGTCCACGTAGAGCTGCCAGTTGGACTGGTTGAGTTTCTTGTAGACGGCGTTTTTCGTATAGCTGCCCGGGTAAGTCGTGGCGGGGTCGTAGGGCTCGGTCCCCCCCGACTGCTCCATGTCCTGGCTGGTGTCGACGATGAACAGCACGTTGGGGCGCAGGTTGGAGCTCTCTCCGGAATAGATGGCGGTGTCGCCGATGTAGTCGTCCCCCGCGGCCAGAGCGTTTCCCGCCCCCAGGCAGGCCAAGGCCAGCGATAGGATGATGGCCAGATTTTTCATGCTCACCCTCCTCCCGTGGTGATGAAGATCGAATCGTCGTCCAGCTTGAACAGCCTTACGATCTGGGTGTCGATGCGCGTCTGGGTGTTGTTGGGCCCCTCGGCGGTCACCGACACATCGTAGTAGTTGGCGCCGAAGGTCGTCCCGTACTTCTCGGCGAGTCGGACGGGAAGCTCCCCCGGGCCGGCGTCGGTGACCGTTCCGGAGTCCAGTTCTCCGCCGCTGTCCTTGGTCTGCCCCATGTCGATGAGCACCTTGTGTTTGGTGGGGGTTCCGCCGACGGGGATCTCGTCAATCATCAGGTTTACGCTGCCGTCCATGCTCACGATCAGGTCGCGGTTCATGGAATATTCCACCGCCCGCTCGGCGGCGTAGAAGGAGGCCTGCGAGGCGCGGTACCGGCCGGACTCGGCGATATCCCGGTTCGAGGTGCTCAGAACCACCGCCCCCAGAAGACCGATGATGGCCAGCATGCCGATGGCGAGAATCAGCGCCATCCCCCGCTCGTTTCCCAGCGGTTGGAAGCCCCTTTCGCCCCTGGTTTCGACTGCGAAGAGCTGGCGCCCCGTTTGTTGCTTTTCGAAAATTACCTCGACATCGCGCATAAGACGCTCCTAGAGATTGCGAACCGTCACCTGGGTTTCCAGGGCCCGGGTCTTGGTACCCTCGGGGGTGTCGGTCTCCCCTTCGATTTTCACCTCGACCGTATGGATCAGGCCGTCCTCGTTCGTCTGGTACTGAAAGTCCAGGAAAGAAACGTTGCGGGCCAGAAGCTGGTCGGCTCCGTTCACCGACCTGACCAGGGCCTTTTCGGTGTTGCGGGAATAGACGATCTGGTTGATCAGAGGAGCACCGGAGCGGGTCCCCACGATGATGTCGCCAGGCTGGAAGGTCACTCCCGATGTCAGATCACTGAGCTTGATCGAGGCGCTCCCCGGAGTGGGGTCGATCGACTGGACGGTGAAGATCTTGGCATCCGGCTCCGAAAGCATGGGGGGCCGGATGATCCGCACCTTGTCGCCCCCTGAAAAGCCGCCGGCCATGACCTCGCTGGCCACCGGCAGGTCATGGAGGGGCCCGGTGGTGGTCACCTCCCCGCTCACCCGGGCGTACCGGCTGCCGAGCGGGGCGGTCTGAATGGTCATCAGGGTGGCCGTGCTGGCATCCTTTTTGATGGGGTCGGCATCGACCAGGAATCCGGCCATCCGGATATCGTCGGTAATCTGATCGAGGGCCAGCCGCAGGTTCGCTTGAACATCCACCAGCTCGATCTGCGAGGTTGAGGTTCTCTGGGTGCTGATATACAGGGTCGATATCGCCATGGCCACGACCCCCATGACCGTCCCGGCGATCAGCAACTCCACCAGGGTCATCCCCTTCCGGTTCTTAACGATTGTTTTCATATCGCCTCATCAGAAATATCGCTTGAGGGTGGTCAGGTCGATCTCCTGCGCCTTCGCCCCCAGAACGCTTCGCACCTTGTGCTGGCTTGTTACCTTGATCTTGATCTGGGTCACGTTGGTGAGCCCCTGGTAATCGACATCGGTGCTGTAGCGGATTTCGTAGGTGCCGCCCCCCTCGGCGATGGTGATCGGCGCGGTCCACAGCGGTAAAGGATCGGTGGTCGACGGGACTTCAGTCTGAAGAATGGCCTCNNNGCAATTTCCTCGATGACCTGCTGCCCGAGCCCGGTAGCGATCTGGATAGCGCTTGAATGGGAGTTGGTCTGAATCGCCGCGACCTGGAGCTGGGCCAGACCGAGAAGGCCGATGGCCAGAATACATACGGCGATCATCATTTCCAGAAGCGTGAAGCCTCTTTGGTTGTTCAGAACAGGGACCATGGCAACCTTCCGCATCAAAAACATGGCATCGGCTTTCAACGTTCAACCGTTGCCTCGCTTATGATGCACTTATCATGCCCCGGACCGGTAAAGCCCCTCAGGCTCAGGGCCACGGTCCTTGACCAGCCCGGTGCCGCCAACGTTCGCCGAACAATCGTGCAAGTTTTGCATGGCAAGCTATGCATTGTTTGCGGGTTGGAAAAAACGGAGCGGCAGGCTGGCCAAGGACCCGCGTATTGCACTATGATTTGAAGAAACCGCTTCGTTGATCGCAACTTCGGTTCCCAGGGAATGCGGCCGGCTTCTTCAATCGTAAAGCCCTGCCCGGCCCCGGGAATCCGCAGGAAAGACCCGGATAAAAACGATGCCCAAAACATCCAAGGCTAAGGCGCGAAATTTGGAACCGGACCCCAGTGAAATTCCGGCCAAACTGACTCTCAATTTCAGAGGGGATCGACTCGTTCGAAACCTTCTGGCTCTCTGTATCTTCGTTGAAATCTCACTGGTGCTTATCGATGCCCTGATCAACTACGGCCGGCTCATCGACATCGGGGCCATGCGCCGTCTCTGCAACATTGCCCGCGAGGACGGCCTGGCTTCCTGGTTTCAGGCCACTCAGACGCTTCTGGCCGGCCTGACCCTCTGGGCCATCTTTCTGATCAACAAAGCCCGGCAAAAACCCGGGCGAACAACCTTGAGCTGGGCCGTGCTGGCCGCTTTTTTCACATTCATGTCGGCCGATGACGGCGCGCAGATTCATGAACGGCTCGGCTCCACCGCCAAGGCGCTTTTCCAAGCGGATCCCTCTTCCCAGGACCCGGTGACGGGGCTATCGCGGCTGATTGAGGTTTTCCCGAGCTACACCTGGCAGCTGTTCGTTTTGCCGGTGTTTATCGGGCTGGGGCTGTTCATGGTTTTTTTCATCTGGCACCAGGAAAGCCGGGCCGCCGCCAGAACTTATCTGCTGCTGGCGGTATCCTGTTTTGCCCTGGCGGTCGGCCTCGATTTTTTTGAGGGCCTGGACCCGGAGCACCGGTTCAACCTGTTGACCTGGATTCAGAACCGCTATGCAGCAACCGAGTATACGGTCTGGCATTTTGCCAAAGCGTTGGAGGAGTTTCTCGAGATGCTCGGAATCTCCCTGCTCTGGTGCCTTTTCACGGCTCATCTGGGGCGGCTGATCGGTAACGGGTTGAGCTTGCAGGTAGGTGATCGAGGGACTTGAAAAAGGCCGCCGAAGAACGCGCGCCTTCTCGCGAGGGTGCAGAAGATACACGGCGGTGAAACGTCCGCTTGGTGGCTTGGTGGAATGAGGCGGGGGAATTCAGAGTTGCTCCCAGGAGCCGACCTTCAGCGGCGAGGCTGAAGCGCCGCCGGGGAATTTGTTTTTCATCTGGGTATCGTAATAGAGCTTTGCCCCGTTTTTGAATTCGACTTCGTTGCCCCAGATTGCCCCGTAGTAGTCGCCGTTGTTTTTGACGTACACCTTGGCCGCGGGGGCGTAGATCAGGCCCTGGAAATCGGCGTTGTTCTTGAACTCGACAGCGGCGTCTGAATTCGAGAATATGGAAAAATCGATCGGAGCACCGCCGCTGAAGTTGATCTCAGCGCTCTGGACCACCGACTGACCCCCTTCGAGAAAGATGTTAACCTCCCCACCTGAGGTATCGATATTCAGCGTCGCCTGGCTGTGGATCAAGGCGATGCTGGTGAAGTAGTAATTTCCGGCGGTGAGCGTGACCGCCTGGTTTTTCCCCAGGCTCAACGAATTCCCGACCCCCGCGGCCGCATTGTCATTGCCGGCTTTGGCGGCCTTGAGCATCTGATCATACTCGCCGTCCGGCGTCAACAACCCAAGGGGATCGGGGTCTATGCCCTCGGCCATGGTAACTGTCCCGCCATCACCATACCCTCCGTCCGCCCCCCCCCGACCCCAGGAAGACCTTCCCATCGATCGTTCCCCCGTTGCCGGTCTCCACCAGTCCGTTGCCGGCCAGATTGGCTTCCCCGCTGGAAACGAACCCCGCATCGCCGGGCAGCGGGGCGCTGTGGTGGTCGTAGCTCTGGATGGATCCGTTGTTTTTAAAAGTAACCCCGCCATCGCCGAAAGCCGCGTACCGGCTCAGTCCGCCTCCGCCGCTCTCAGCCAGGGTCAACATGACCCTGATTGAGGCGGTGGCGTTGCCGGGGCCCCTGCCGGGACTGATGATATTGAAATAATAAGGATCGGCCGCGGTTCCCGAGCCGCCGGCGGCACCGGCAGGATGAGCGGTGTCGGCCGTCACCGCAAAACCGAAAGATCCTGGAGGAGTCTGGAATTCCGTCGGCGGGCTGGTGCCGAATCCGGTTACGAACGCAGCTTTGTCGAGGGTATTGGTGATTTTTTCGCGAAGAACCGCCCGGGCGTATTCGATACCGGACTCGGCATCGTAAAAAGCGAGTTTGTTGCGTTTGTCGTTGCCGGTGATCTGCAGCTCGTTAATCGTGGAATTGATGGCCAGGCTACCGAGGTGAGAGGGCTCGGCGGCGCGGCCATCTTGCCGTCGGCCAAGGCGGCATAGGGTAGAGCGCGCAGGATCTCTACCCGGGAGGCCGCCATGGCGGTCACTTCGGCATGCAGCCGCGAGGAGCTGTTACCTCGAACCGAGCTGACCTGCAGGACGGCTATCCCCAGAACCGCGACGGCGAAAATGGTCATGGCGACCAGCACCTCAACCAAGGTGAACCCCCGAGATCCCCCGAGGTATTTGCTTGGTAATACAGGCGTCATCATGTTATCTGCCTGCCGCTCAAAGTCCGATATTACGACAATCGACCTGAATAGAAGAACCCTTCCTTGGCCGTTCCGTCTGGGGCGAAGGTCACGAAGTCGTTGACATAGTCGATATTGTCGGTTTTGATCGCCTAATCTTTATTGGGTTAATACGGCATCAATCCAGATCGTATTCCTTCACCTTGTATTGCAGCGAGCGCAGGCTGATCTCCAGCAACTGGGCCGCATGGGTCCGATTGCCGCCGGTTTCGGCCAGGGCCTTGCGGATAAACTCGCGCTCGATTCGCTCGATGGCCTTTTTCAGGGAAAAATCCGAAAGTTTCTCGCGATTTTCCCGGCGCACCTCCCAGGGCAGGGTCGGCAGGTCGATGGTATCGCCGCGGCTGAAAATCAGGGTCTTTTCCATGAAGTTCTCCAGCTCCCGCACGTTGCCGGGCCAGTCGTAGCGCTGCAGGGCGGCCACAGCTTCCTCAGCCAAAGCCGGGACCGCCCGCCCTTCGCGGCGGGCGATGGCCTCGGCGAAGTGGCGGGCCAGCAAAGGGATGTCTTCCTTACGCTCGCGCAGCGGCGGGATGTGGACCTCGACCACCGCAAGCCGATAGTAGAAATCATCCCGGAACCTGCCGGCGGCCACTTCCTCCTTCAGGTCGCGGGCGGTGGCGGTCAGCACCCGCACGTCGACCTGGCGCGAGCGGGTTTCGCCAATGCGCCGCACCTCCCCCTCCTGCAGCGCCCGCAGCAGCTTGGGCTGCAGTTCCAGGGGCATCTCGCCGATTTCGTCGAGAAACAGGGTGCCGCCGTCGGCCGCGCCGAAAAGCCCCTCGCGGGGCCGGTCGGCGCCGGTAAAGGCCCCCTTGAGGTGGCCGAACAGCTCGCTCTCCATCAGCCCCCCGGCAATGGCGCTGCAGTTGACGGCCAGAAAGGGCTTGCCGCTGCGGCCACTCTCGGCGTGCAGGGCCCGGGCGACCAGTTCCTTGCCGGTGCCGGTTTCGCCGGTGATCAGCACCGGTGACGACGAGGCCGCGACCTGCCGGACCGTGTCGAGCACCCGCTCCATGGCCGGACTGGCAAAGACCATCCGGTTGCGGCCGCCGGTTCCGGCGAGCTGTTCCTTGAGCAGGGCGTTTTCCCGGCGCAGCTTGAGCCGTTCTTCGGCTTTTTTCAGGGTCAGCACCACCTCGTCGGGTTTGAACGGTTTGGATATATAGTCGTAGGCCCCGCGTTTCATGCAGTCGATGGCGGTGTCAAGGGTGCCGTAAGCGCTCATCATAATGACCGTGGCCGGCATCTTCCAATCTTCGAGGGCCTTCAGAAAGGCCATTCCATCCATGCCGGGCATGCGGATATCGCACAGGATCAGGTCGAATGCCTCCCGGGGCAGCATTTCCAGGGCGGCGGTGCCGGTTTCGGCCTCGCAAACCTGGTACCCCTGTTTCTCGAGAACCAGCCGCAGCATGTGCCGCATGGCAGACTCGTCGTCAACCACCAGGACTTTGCTCAATTCAGGCTTCATCGCCAAATGCCTCCGCTTTTTTCAGACAGATCATGAAAACACTGCCCTTGCCGGGCTCCGAGCTGACCTCGATGCGGCCGCCGGCTTCTTCGATTACCCGGTGACAGACCGCGAGGCCCAGACCGCGCCCCTTTCCCGGGGCTTTGGTGGTGTAGAAGGGGTCAAAGATATGGGCCGCCACCTCGGGGGACATCCCTTCACCTTCGTCCCCCAGGGAAATCCGCACCCACCTGTCATCCGAACCACCCTCGAACCACAGGGTCCCACCTGCCGAACTGGCGTCCCGGGCATTGATCATCAGATTGACGAATACCTGCAGCAGCTTGTGCCGGGCGATCAAGGTCGCGGGCAATCCCGGCGGAAGCCGATTTTCGACCAGCAGTCCCTTGAACGCCCCCTGGTGGGTCAGCATGTCCACGGCTTCGGCCAGCACCGCCGCCGAGTCCACTTCTTCGGGCTCGCTTTTGCCGGGAGCGGCGAAATCGAGCAGATCCCTGACCAATCGGTCGATCCGCTCGGTTTCAGCCAGGGTGCGCTCGGCGATTTCGCGCTCGGTCCCTTCGGGAAGCTCGGCCCTGAGCAGCCCCAGGTAGCCGACCACCGCCCCGAGAGGGTTACCGATCTCATGGGCCATGCCTGCGGCAAGATGGCCGACGGAGGCCATTTTTTCGGAACGGACCAGTTCGTCCCGGGTGCGGCTGAGGTCTTGGTTGGTCTGCCGCAGCGAGCGAATCGTCGCCTCGGTTTCGGCCCGGCTTTCCTTGAGGGCTGCGACCATGGCATTGAACGAGCCGGCCAGCTCGGCAATTTCCCTGGGACCTTCCACCGGCAGGGAGCGGCCGAGCTCCCCGGCGGCCACCGTCCTGGTCATTTCCATCAGCCGCCGTATCGGGCGCACGACGTTGCGCCCCAGCAGATAGAGGCCGAATCCGATCAACACCGCCCCGTAAAGAACCACGTAAACCAGTACCAGCTTCCGGGCGCCGGCAATCCGCTCGCGCACCTCGGCCAGGGAAAAGCGGGCCTGCATGGCCCCGAGAAACTGGCCCCGCTGCGCCACCGGAACGGTGACCAGCACAAACCCCGGATTCGATTCGCCGGCATCCAACCAGGCCGAGGAGTACTGAATCCGAACCGAGGGCTCAGCAGTCAGGCGCATTCGCTTAAGGTCCAAAGCGGAGAGCCGCTTACTGCCGGCAGGCATCATGGCGGCCAGGGTGACGAGTTCCGAATCGACCAGTTCCCAGGCCTCAATCACCAAACTTGCCGGCAAGGCCCGCAACAGAGTCTGCGCCCGGATAGAGAAGGCTTCGGGCGAGGGCAGCACCCCGGCTTGACCCGCGGTCAGGGCGCTGGCGACGATTTCCATGGTGCCGACCACCGCCTCGACCCGCTGGGCAACCAGCTCCCGCTCGGTCAGTTTCAGCAGCAGGAAGCCGGCAAACAGCAGGGCGGCGCCGAGCAGGAGGGAAAGATTGACGATGATTTCGGTGCGAAGTCCGACGTTTTTCGCCACGGCTGCTCCCAAGGATGGAAGATGATTGGCCAAATCAGCCGACCGTAGAAGGTCGAGACCAGCGATCAAAATAGCATAGGCGGGATCATCGGTGAAGCCTCCTGTCCGGGGCGGAGCAAATTTCCCCGCCCCTGTCGACCAGGCATTCAAAAGTGGAAAAACGGCCGATGACCTGCTAGCATGTCGTCGGTATTCCCCGAGACCACTCAAACCAAGGAGAACCGAGCCATGCCCCGTATTCCCGTCGTCGACCAGGACGCCTGCATCGGCTGTGAGGTCTGCACCCAGATTTGCCCCGAAGTCTTCAGAATGGAAGGCGAGGACGACCACGGCCACGAGCACAAATCGGTGGTCTACAATCCGACCGGCGCGCCGGAGGAAAAGATCGAGGAAGCCATGGACAACTGCCCCGTGGCCTGCATTCACTGGCAGGAGTAGAACCAGGATCCCCGATCCTTCAAACCTTGAACCTTTCCGCCAACATCCGCAAACTCTACGCCTTTTCCTTCCTGAAGATGGCCCTCTTCCCCATGGCCATCATTACCCTGTTCTGGAAGGATCACATCGGCCTGACCCTGACCCAGATCCTGCTGCTGCAGGGGCTCTTTTCGGTCGCCACCCTGCTGATGGAGTACCCCTCGGGGTATCTCAGCGATCGTCTCGGCTACCGGTTCTCGCTGAACCTGGCCTCGGTTCTGGGCATCGTCGGCTGGTCGGTCTACACCATCGCCGATTCATTCGGCGGGGTCCTGGTGGCCGAAATTCTGCTGGGGATCTCCTACGCCTTCATCAGCGGCTCGGACAGCGCCCTGCTCTTCGAGAGCCTGCGTCAGCAGGGCCAGGAGGAACACTACGGGCGTTTCGACGGCCGCATGACCGGTTACGCCCAGACCGGCGAGGCGGCCGGCGCCCTGTTCGCCGGGGTGATGTATGCCGCCGCGCCGCTGCTCCCCTTTTTCGTGCAGATCGCCGTATGGGCCCTGGCCCTGGCCATCTGCCGCTCCCTGGTCGAAGCGCCGGCCGACGGCGACGAACCGCCGGTCACCCATCTTGCCGAGGCCCTCGGCACCTGCCGGCTGGTCTTTGTCGAAAATCGGCATCTTCGCTACACGGTCCTGCTCGCCACCGTGCTTGGCATCTCTTCCTTTTACCCGGTCTGGCTCATTCAACCCTACATGCAGGAGTCGGGGGTGCCGCTGGGCTGGTTCGGTCCGATCTGGGCCGGGGCGAATCTGACCGTGGCCATATTTTCGGTGATCAGCCACCGGGCAAGGTTTTCCCTGGGCGACCGGGGCATGCTGGTGCTGTTTCTGATCCTGGTATTAACCGGCTACCTCGGCCTCGGCCTGAGCGGTGGCGTCTGGGGGTTTCTCTTCTATTACCTGCTGACCGCCATGCGCGGGCTCCAGGGCCCGATGCTGCGTACCCACCTGCAGAGCGGCAGCCGCCGCAGCAACCGCGCCAGCATCCTGTCCCTAAAATCTCTCGCCTTCCGGCTTCTGTTCGTCGCCACCGGGCCGCTGGTCGGCTACCTGGCCGACCAGAACGGCCTGCGCCCCACCTTTTTGCTGTTGTCGGTCCTGTTCCTGGTTTCGCTGCTGCCCCTCGCCTGGTTTTTCATGAAAAATCTCACCACTCCCGACTCGGATTAATCTCGGGCGCCAGCCTTGGCATCGACCGCCAGGCCGACCGGATCCGGTTCAGCATCCGGCGGGGCTCCAGACCGACAGACACACAGCAAAAAAAAAGCCGCTCTCGATCGAGCGGCTCCTTTTCTATCCGGTCCGAAGCGTTTACGGCTCCCGGTAGGTGATCGTGTATTTGAAGGTTGCCGGGTCCAGCCAGTCGAGGGTCTGCCCGCCGACCTGGGCATAGGGGTACATCAGGTAGTTGACCGCCCCGCCCTGCTGAGCCGGATTGAGCACCAGGTCGCGGCCGGTGCCGAACCGGACCCGGAAGGGATCGATCCCGCCCCAGAAATACTTGCTGTATTCCGCGGCCTTGGCGTCGGCGAGTTGCAGCTTTTCTTTAAGCATCATTTTGCGCACGTCGCCTGGATCCACCGGCACCCAACCGTAGCCGGGAAGGTAGAACTCGGCCCAGCAGTGCTGCCAGGTGGTGATGTCCTGCTCGGCGACCTTGCCCTGGCGGATGCCAAAAATCTCCCGGGATGGAACGCCGGCGGCCCGGGCCAGAGACACGAAGACCGAGTGGATGTCGGCACACTTGCCCCCCGGTTTTTCCAGCAGGGTGCAGACGTCGCCGGCGCCGCAACCCCGGGCGTCCGGGTCGCGGTACATGTTCTCGACGATCCAGTCGTAGATCGCCCGGGCCTTGCCCAGAACCCCGGACTGTCCTTCGGTGATGTGATCGGCCAGCCTTTTGACCCGGCCGTCAATCGGACCGAGACTGGTGGGGGCTAGATAGAGGGCGTAATCGGCCGGATTCCAGGCCGCTTCGGCGGCGGGCAGATCGCGATGGGTAACTTCCCGGCGATCGACGGCGAAGGCGAAGGTGAGCTTGCGGCTGTTCGCCCCCTTGTCCCAGCGGGCCGAAAGCATCGGGGTCTGGAACACCCGGTCGGTGTAAACTGCGGCTTCGGCGTAGTCGCCGGAGATATTAACGTCGGTGATCTGCTGATCCGCATCCGATACCGGATAAGGAATCCACAGGCGGGCTTCCTCGCCCTGACCATGGCCCGAAAGATCGAACTCCATGGTGATCACTCCGCTGCGGCTCTGCGCCGCCAGGACGTTCGCCGTCTGAAGCACCACCAGCACCAGAGTCACGAAAACTGCCAGCTTTTTCATCCTGCCTCCTGGTAAGAACGTTGAATAGGACAGGATGTTAAAGCAACCCGACTTCCCAGGCAAATCGAAAAATCGGATTATCGAATCGCTCGGATAGGACATTCCGATACCAACTGTCCGCCCCGATTGATCGGCAAGCCGGCAGCCGCCGGTCAGGACTCGGTACCCGTCGCCGGTGCCAGCTCGGGCGCGTTCTCCCGGAAGAAGAGCGTTACCGAGAGCGAATAGAGCACCGGCACGACCACCAGGGTCAGCACCGTGGCCACCCCCAGGCCGAAGATTACCGCCACCGCCATCGGCCCCCACCACTGGGCCGATTCGCCGCCGATCTCCCAGGTGAAGGATTTGAAGTCGAAGCTCACTCCCGCCGCCATGGGCAAAAGGCCGAGGATCGTCGTCACCGCCGTCAGCATGACCGGCCGGAAACGCACCACCCCGGCCTGGACCAGGGCGCTTCCCAGCTCGATCCCCTGACGGCGCAGCTGGTTGACGTAGTCGATGAGCACGATGGCGTTGTTGACCACGACCCCGGCCAGGGAAATCACCCCGATGCCGGTCATGATGATGCCGAAGGGGGTCACGGTGATCAGCAGGCCGAGAAACACCCCCGAGAGGGACAAGACCACCGAAGTCATGACGATCAGCGCCTGGGCCAGCGAGTTGAACTGGGTGATCAGCACCAGGGAGATCAGAAAGACGGCGCCGATGAAGGCCTTGGCGAGAAACGCCGCCGCCTTCTGCTGCTCTTCCTGCTCGCCGGAGAAGGCAATCCGGTAGCCGGGCGGAAACTCCAGCCGGTTCAGCCGCTCCTGGACCTCCTGGAGCACCTCGTTGCTGTTGCGGCCAAAGGTGTTGGCCGTGAGGGTCACGACCCGCTTCTGGTCGAGACGGCGGATGGAACCGAAGCCGGCCGCCAGGGTCACCTCCGCCACGGTAGAGAGCGGCACCGGGTTGCCGGCCAGGGTCGGCACCAGCAGGTTTTCGATGTCGCTTACGCTCTGCCGGCGCGCCTCGGGAAGCCGGGCGACGATATCGTACTCGTCCTTGCCCTCGCGGTAGACGCCGAGCTTTTCGCCGCTGATGGCGGCCTTGACGGTGCGGGAGATGTCGGCCGTCGAAAGCCCCAGCAGGCTGGCCTTTTCCCGGTCGACGACCACCCGGATCTCCGGCTTGGCCTTGGTGAAGTCATCCTTGAGATCGACCAGGCCCGGCACGTCCTTGATCCGGTCTCTGGCCTGCCGGGCCAGGGCGCCGAGCATTTCGATCTTCTCGCCGCTGATCTCCACGCTGATCGGCGCACCGGTGGGCGGGCCCTCCTTCTGCTTTTCCACCTTGATCTCGGCGCCGGATACCGGGGCCAGGGCCTCCCGGATGCGGGCCAGCACCCGGTTGGAATCCTCCCGACGCTCGCTGCGTTCGACGAAATCGAGAGAAATTTTGCTCTGGTTCGATTGCCCGCCGGCCCCGCTGCTCTCCTCGCCGCCGCTGCCGACCCCGACCTCGGCGATCACGAAGCGCAGATCGGGCTCCTGCAGCGCCGCCTGTTCGGCCGTCCGGGCCAGTGCGTCGGAGGTCTCCAGGCTGGCCCCTTCGGGCGCCTTGATTTCGACGTAGGCCCGATTCGGTTCGGTGTCGGGAAACAGTTCCACGCCGTGGCCGAAAACCCCGTAGACCAGGGTAATGGCCACCAGAAACGCGATCGCGCCGGCCACCACGCTCCAGCGCCAGGCCAGGGCCGTTTTCAGAATCCGGCGATACAGGCGCAGGGTCAGGACCTCTTTCTTTTGCTCCAGGGACCGCCCGGTCCCCAGTCTTAAAAAGGCGGCGCAGACCACCGGGTTGATCACCAGGGCGACGAACAGCGAGGCGCTCAAGGTCACGATCAGGGTCAAGGGCAGGTATTTCATGAACTCGCCCATGATGCCCGGCCAGAACAGCATGGGAAAAAAGGCGCACAGGGTCGTCAGGGTGGAGCTGATGACCGGCCAGCCGACTTCGGTGACCGCCTCCCGGGCCGCGCTGACCCGGTCCTTGCCTTCCTGCAGGTGGCGGTAGATGTTCTCGACGATGACGATGGCGTTGTCGACCAGCATCCCCAGGGCGAGAATCAGGCTGAACAGCACCACCATGTTGAGGGTGATCCCCAGAGCCTGGAGGATGCCGAAGGAGATCAGCATGGAAAAGGGGATCGCCATGGCGACGAACAGCGAGTTGCGCAGGCCCAGAAACAGAAACAGCACCGAAACCACCAGGATCAGTCCGGAGAGGATGTTGTTTTCCAGCTCCGAAACCATCCGCCGGATATCCTTGGACTGGTTGAGGGTGACCGAGAGTTCCACCTGTTCGGGGAGCTGGCGGCGGGCCTGTTCGAGCAGGGCGAAGACCTGGTCGGCCACGGCGATGATGTTTTCGCCGGTGCGCTTCTTGATCGCCAGGGTCACGCTCTTGCGGCCGTTGAGCCGGGCGTGGCTGGTCCGGTCTTCGAAGGTGTCGTAAACCGTGGCGATGTCCTTGAAGTAAATGGGTCGACCGTCCCGGGCCGTCACCACCAGGCGATCGATCTGCGCCGGGTCGGTGAACTCGCCGGGAATCCGCAGCAGGTATTTGCCCTGGCCGATGTCGATGCTGCCGCCGGGGATGTTGACGTTCTCGCGCTGGATGGCGGCAAGGATCTCGGCGAAGGAGAGCCGGTAGGCGGCCATTCGGTCGGGGTCGAATTCGACGCGGATCTGCCGTTCGCGGCCGCCGGTGAGTTCGACATCGAGCACGCCTGGGATTTCCTCGATGCGATCCTCGAGCTCCTCGGCCACCCCTTTGAGGGCCGCCTCGCCGAGTTCGCCGGAAACGGCGACCATCAGGATCGGAAACTCGGACAGGTTGACCTCGAGGATCGACGGATCGCTCTCCAGGTCGTCGGGCAGATCCCCCTTGGCCTGATCCACCTTGTCCCGCACCCACTGCAGGGCATCGTCGATGTCGACCTGGGGCTTGAATTCGATGGTGATCATCGAGGAGCCCTCGGCGCTGACCGAACGCAGCTCCTCCATGTCCTTAAGGCCCTTGAGCTTGCGCTCGATGGGCAGAGTGATCAGGGTTTCGATGTCCGAGGGCGCCACCCCTTCGTGGCTGGTCACCACCAGAACGTAGGGGATGGTGATGTCCGGCGTCGACTCCCGCGGCAGGGTCAGGTAGCTGTAGATCCCGACCACGACGGCCATGACCATGATTGCAAAGACCGTGCTGCGATGGCTGATAGCGGCGTTGGAGAGCAGCAAGGTTCAGTCCTCCGCCACCCGGACCCGGGAGCCGTCGGCCAGCAGCTGCTGGCCCTTGACGATCAGCCGTTCGCCATCGGCCAACCCATCCCGGATCAGTATCCGGTCGCCTAGCACCGCGCCGGCAATGACCGTTCGACGCCGGGCCACGCCCCCCTGCTCAACAAAAACCACCTTGTCGCCTTCCTGGTCGACCAACGCGTAAAGAGGGATCGCCACCACTTGTTCGAGCTCGCGCCGGGCCATGCCGACCCGTACGATCATGCCGGGGCGCAGGCGGCCGTCGCGATTGTCCACCTCGACCTTGGCCAGATAGGTCCGGGCGGCCGGGTCGGCCTTGTAGGCCAGGTGGATGATTTTTCCGGCCAGGGTTGCCGGACGTTCGCCATTGATCGTGGCGGCGACCACTTCGACACCCTGCCCCGTTTTCAGAAATGTCACGTCTTTCTCCGGAACCTCCACCAGCACCTTGAGCCGGGAGACCTGGACCACGACGGCCGCCGACTGGCCGGGCGAAACGTATTCCCCCCGGTCGACCAGCAGGCGGTCCAATACTCCGTCCACCGGGCTCTTCAAAGAGCTCTGCTCCAAGGCCACCTGGGTGCGCTGCAGCTCGGCAGCCGCCACCTCGAATCCCCTCAGAGCATCCTCGTACTCCTGCTGGCTGACGAACTTCTGGGCCAGCAACTGCTTCATCCGCTCCAACTGGCCTGCACGCAGATCGTATTCGGCCCTGGCCCGGGCAAGGTTGGCCTCCAGGGTTTCCGGGTCGATCCGCAGCAGGGTTTCCCCCTGGCGTACCCGGTCTCCCTCGCGGGGCCCGATCCAACGCACCGGGCCTGCAATTTCGGCGGCCAGGGTCAGATCCTCCCAGGCCTGGACGGTCCCCGGCAGCGTGAACGCCTCGCGCAGATCCCGCCGAACCACGGGCTGGACGCTGACGTTGGTCATCCTCTCCCGCGGCGCCACCGCCGCATCGGCCTTGTCTTCGGCCTTGTCTTCGGCCTTGTCTTCGGCCTGGCTGCCCAGGCCGCAGCCGGTCAGGACAAAAACCCCCGCCAGCAGCAAGGCAAACAGCGACAGCCGGGTGGTCCATGATCTTTCGGCAACACGTCGATGGCTCTTCATGCTTTCACCACTTTCGGGGCCAGGCCCTCGAGGGCCTGGCCGAATAAAATCCGCAGCTTCTCCTCGACTTCCCCCAGGGTATGCAGGTAGCCGGTATACCAGCCGGAAAGGGCCACCAGGTAAAGGCCGTAAAAATGCACGGTGGTCAGAAAGGGATCGGCCTCCGCCCTGAGTTCGCCCCGTTGCCGGGCACCCTCGAGCATCGCGCCCACCGCGCTGAGGTAACGGGCATCCAACGACTTCGAGCGCTCGAGGCTCACCGCATGGGGAAAGGCCATCTCCCGGATGAAGTGCCGTCCGAATTCGCGATTTTCGGTCACGAACCGGAACTGGCTGAGGAACAGGGTCGACAGTTGCTCCAGAATGGGCGCATCGGCATCGGTTTGTTCGGCGAGGATACCGAAGGCATAATCGATCTCGTCCTCGCAGAAGGCCAGAAAAATTTCATCCTTGGCCCGAAAATAGCCGTAGATGGTCCCCTTGCCGATACCTGCGGCCCGGGCCAGATCGGTAATGCTGGTCCGCTCGTAACCTCTTTCGGCAAACAACCTGATGGCGGCCTGCATGATCGCCCGGCGGGTCTGCTGTTTTTTGGCTGCTCGTATTCCGCTCATTTCAACTCCGCTGGATCGAATCAGTGCGCATGGTATCGCCGCCGCCGAAAACGGGTCAAGCGATTTCCGACCACGGTCGAGTTTCGTCGAACCGACAAAAATACCTGGCGCGGTGGCAGCGAGAGGATTAAACTAGCGCTGGACCAGTGATCCCCGAATTCTTGCGATTCCGGAGAACCTGTGAGCCCCCTTTCCCTGCTCGAAAAATATTACCCGACCGATCGGCCGGCCCACCCGATCCTGCTCGATCACAGCCTGCGGGTGGCCGAAAAAGCCGTGGCCATCGCCCGCCGCCTGGGACCGGGGCTGGCCGATCCCGAATTCGTCCGCGAGGCGGCCCTGCTCCACGATATCGGCATTGGCCATACCGCCGCCCCGGATATCGGCTGCCACGGCGAACTGCCCTACCTGGCTCACGGTCTCAAGGGCCGCGAACTGCTCGAAGCCGAAGGCCTGCCCCGCCACGCCCTGGTCTGCGAACGACATATCGGGGTCGGCCTCAGCGCCGCCGAAATCAGAGAACGCGGCCTGCCCCTGCCCGGGCGGGATATGCTCCCTCTTTCCGTCGAGGAGCAGATCATCACCTACGCGGACCTGTTTTTCTCGAAAAAGCCTTCCGCGGCCGAACGGGAGCGCGCGCCGCAAGAGGTGCGCATCGCCCTGGGTCGCTTCGGAGCGGAAAAGATCGCAATCTTCGATGCCTGGCATGCCCGGTTCGCCGAATAATTAAAAATCCCTGGTCTATGCAAGTTTCTGTCCGGAGTTTCCGGATGAACATTATGCTAAAATTTCAAAAACATCGGACGGGTCATCGGGCATGGACTCATGGCTTCAAAATCTATTCGGCTGGCTTCCGGGGGGATGGCTTTATTACACCCTGATCGGCCTGATCGCCTATTGGGAGTCGATCGTCGGCGTGGGGCTCATCCTGCCCGGCAGCGTTCTGGTGGTTTTTTCGGGATTTCTGACGGTCCACGGCAAGGGCGAGATTCTTCCGGTCATGACCTTCGGAGCGCTGGGGGCGATCCTCGGCGATCTGACGAGCTATTGGCTGGGGGCCCGCTTCGGCCCCGGCCTGCGCCAGATCGGGCCGCTGGCCAGGCGCGCCGAGCTGTTTCGCAAGGCCCAGGTCTTTTTCGCTGCCCATGGCGGCAAAAGCATCTTTTTCGGCCGCTTTCTCGGCCCGCTTCGCGGCTTCATCCCTTTTGTGGCCGGCGGCTCTTTGATGCGCCCCGGGCAATTCACCGCCTATGTGCTGATCAGCGGCGTTCTCTGGGGGCTGGCCTACCCGGGACTGGGTTATCTCGGAGGCACCAGCTGGCAGCGGGTCCAGCAGCTCAGCGGCCGGATGAGCCAGCTGTTTGCCGCCCTGCTCGTTCTGCTGCTTCTGAACAGCCTGTTCTGGAGCAAGCTGGCCCCCAGAATCGGTCGCCGGCTGGGCGGTCTCTGGCGGCGGCTTGGCGACACCTGGGACCGCTTCCTGCAGACTCCCGCGATCGACGCCTGGATTCAGCGCCATCCGCGCCTCTGGCAGTTTCTGGCCGACCGCTTCAGCCTGCAACATGGAGCCGGACTCTACCTGACCGTAGGGTTTCTGGTCAGCGCCCTGTTCGCCACGCTGTTTCTCGGCCTGGTGGCCGGGCTGCACCTGCAGGAGCCCCTGCTGCGGATGGACCAGGGCGCCTATCAGGCGGTCCAGGCCCTGCGTCATCCGGTGACCGATGCCTTTTTCCTGACCGTCACCTACCTGGGCAGCGGTCCGGTCGTGCTGATGCTGGCCGGCCTTGCGCTCACCTGGCTGATTCTCAACAACCGGGATTTCTCGGCGGCGATCCTGGTGATCGGCACGGCCTGCGGCGAGCTGCTGGTCTTCCTGTTAAAGGGGATCTTCCAGCGTCCTCGCCCGGTCTCCTTTTTCCCCGATCTGCAGGTCATTTCCGCCAGTTTTCCCAGCGCCCACGCCTTCGTCGCCCTGGTCTTCTACGGCCTGCTGGTCTACATGCTGCTCGACACCATCGCCAACTGGCAGACCCGCTTCGCCCTGGTGCTGGCCGGCAGTTTTATCGCCCTGCTGATCGGTTTCAGCCGGGTCTATCTCGGCGTGCACTGGCTCAGTGACGTGCTGGCCGGATACGCCCTGGCCGCCCTCTGGCTGACCTTTCTCATCACCGCCTCGGAAATGCGCCGCCGCAATGCCGGGGAGTTTCCCTGGCGGCCGGGATGGAGTCCGCTGCGGCTGTCGGTCACGGTCCGGGCCACGATTCAAATCTTCGCCTCCCTGACGGTGCTGGGAGGGGTGGTCTTCTACCTGATCCGCAAGGTCGGACAAATCCTTTGACGGTCGCCGAACCGGGCCATTTGGGATTGCATTGGCCAGAGAAATTCATTAGGATGCCGGCCGCATACAGCCCGCAAACGACGCTTTAAACGGATTGAGCACTGAAAGGTTGCAAGGACGGGAACGATGAATGACACCAGATTACCCGCGGAATGGGAAGCACAGGACGGCGTACTGCTGGCCTGGCCGCACAAGGAAACCGACTGGCAGCCGCTGCTTCATCTGGTCGAGCCGGTCTTCGTGGAAATCGCCCGGCAGGCCAGCCGGTTCGAACGGGTGCTGATCGTTGCCCCCGATGCCGGGGAGGTCCGAACAGCCCTTGAACTGGCCGGGGTTTCCCTCGAGCGCATCACCATTTACGAGGTGCCCACCAACGATACCTGGTCGCGGGATTTCGGACCGATCACGGTAGTGCGCAACGGCCGTCCGGTCCTGCTCGATTTCGGCTTCAACGGCTGGGGTCTCAAGTTCGCCAGCTGCTTCGACAACCAGGCCACCGGGCGGCTGCGGGAGGCCGGAGCCTTCGGAACCACCCCGGTCGAAATCCCCGGCCTGATCCTCGAAGGGGGCAGCATCGAAAGCGATGGTCGGGGCACCATCCTGACCACCGCCGAATGCCTGCTCGATGCCAACCGCAACCCGCACCTGACCCGGCCCCAGATCGAACAGCGGCTGCGAGAGCTGCTCGGCGCCGAGCGCGTCCTCTGGCTGGAAAACGGCTATCTGGCCGGAGACGATACCGACTCCCACGTCGACACCCTGGCGCGGCTCGGCCCCGAAGATACCATCGTCTACGTCGCCTGCGACGATCCGCAAGACGAGCATTACCGCGCCCTTCGCGCCATGGAGGCGGAACTGAAGGCCCTGCGCACCGCCGATGGTCGTCCCTATCGGTTGATCCCCCTGCCCTGGCCCGCGCCCTGTTACGACGAAGACGGCGAACGTCTGCCGGCCACCTATGCCAACTTTCTGGTCATTAATGACGCGGTGCTGGTTCCCACCTATGGCGACGACCACGACCAGGCCGCCCTCGATGCCATCGGTTTGGCTTTCCCCGGACGTGCTATCATTGGCATTGATTGTTTCCCCTTGATTCTGCAGCACGGGTCACTGCACTGCGTGACCATGCAGATCCCCAGAGGAGTGCTGGCATGAGCAAACTGACTGTCGGGATGGTCCAGCAAAGCTGCAGCGCGGACCGCCGGGCCAATATCGAAAAGAGCATCGCGGGCATCCGCGAGGCGGTCGCCAAGGGGGCTGAACTGGTGGTGCTGCAGGAACTGCACACCGGCCTCTATTTCTGCCAGTGCGAGGACACCGGCCAGTTCGATCTGGCCGAGCCGATTCCCGGCCCCGCCACCGAAGTCTTCGGCGAGCTGGCCAGGGAGCTGGGCGTGGTCATCGTCGCCTCGCTCTTCGAAAAACGGGCCCCGGGCCTTTACCACAATACCGCCGTGGTCCTGGAAAAAGACGGCTCCATCGCCGGCAAATACCGCAAGATGCACATCCCCGACGATCCGGGCTACTACGAAAAATTCTACTTCACTCCGGGCGATCTCGGTTTCAATCCCATCGACACCTCGCTCGGCCGCCTCGGGGTGTTGGTCTGCTGGGACCAGTGGTACCCGGAAGCGGCCCGCCTGATGGCCATGGCCGGGGCCGAAATGCTCATTTACCCCACCGCCATCGGCTGGGACCCGCGCGACAACGCCGAAGAGCAGCAGCACCAACTCGGCGCCTGGGTCACCATCCAGCGCGCCCACGCGGTGGCCAACGGCATTCCGGTCATCAGCGTCAACCGGGTGGGCTTCGAAGCCGACCCGACCGGGGTCGGCGCCGGCAGCCAGTTCTGGGGCCACAGTTTTGTCGCCGGATGCCAGGGGGAGTTCCTGGTTCAGGGGGGACAGGAGGGGGAAGAGGTTCTGGTCGTGACCCTGGATCGAAAGCGCAGCGAGGACGTGCGCCGCATTTGGCCGTTTCTGCGCGACCGGCGCATCGAGGCCTACAGCGACCTGACCCGACGCTACCGGGACTGAACCGGAAGCGCTTTCCCCAGCCTGGCAGCAAAGGAGGCCGAATCGATGGAAACCGCCCTCACCACAGAAGAAATCCGGGTTCTCGGCGCCCTGGTCGAGAAGGAAATGACCACCCCCGACTACTACCCGCTCACCCTCAACAGCCTGACCACCGCCTGCAATCAGAAGTCGAATCGCGATCCGGTGACCGTTTATGAAGAAACCGATGTGGTCCACGCCCTCGACAGCCTGCGCCACAAGGGTCTGGCCATGCAGGCCCACGGCGAGGGAAGCCGGGTTCCCAAGTACCGGCACACCCTGTATGAAAAACTCCACCTCGAACCGGAAGAAATGGCGATACTGGGCGAACTGATGCTGCGCGGACCGCAGACCCTGGGCGAATTGCGCAGCCGCGCCGAACGGATGCACCCCTTTCGGGAGCTGGCCCAGGTGGAAGCGGTTCTGGGCGAACTGATGGAGCGCCAACCGCCTCTGGCCGTCAAACTTCCCCGCCAGCCCGGCCGCAAGGAGCACCGCTTCATGCACCTGCTGGCCGGCGAACCCGAAACGACGGAAGACGACCGGATCCCGCCCCCCGAAGCCGCAACCCGCAGGGTTCGCGAGGATCATGCACGGATCGAGGCCCTGGAGCAGGAGGTGGCCACTTTGCGCGGGGAGCTGAGCGCCCTGCGCGCTGAACTGGAAACCTTCAGGTCCCTGTTCGAATAGGTCCCGGCCGGCGACGCCGGCCCGGGCTCGGCGGCTGCGCGCCCCTTTCCATGCGTTCCGCGGTTACCGATCCCGCAGGAGTCGTCCGCCGCGATAAAGGCAATAAAAGGCCCCCATCTGCACGACATGATATAAGTCGTTATGGTTGAAGTGACGGTGCGGGGAAAAGCCACTCATCTGCACTCCCGCCGCCGCGAAGGAGACCAGAATTCCCGCCGCGATCCACTGGGCGCTCTTCTGCCGACGGAACAGGGCCGGGGCCTGCAGCAGCAGCACCAGCAGCAGCGCGGGGGCATAATCGTATATGACGAACCTGAAGTCGTCGTGCGCGACCATCCAGGTTGCATAGACCAGCAGTTTTACCAGCAGAACGCCGATCAGCCAGCGACGCACCGCCCCGGAACTGACCGCATTCACCACCCCGGCGGGCAGGCAGAAGCTGGCCGCGCCGACGGCATTGACCGTCAGCTTCCACAGAAGCCCCCCCACCAGCGGTGGCAGCACCGGCGCAAAGCCATGGTAGGTGCCGCCGGCCGCCGCCGCGACCGCGGAGGCGAAAAAACCGACCGACCAGAGCTTGATGGAAATCTGCCCCGACCGGCGGCCCTGCCGGGCCAGGCCGAGGGCGAAACCGCCCACCAGAATCGCCAGCAGATAATCGGTCAACAGGGTCATCGGTTCATGAACGGACATGGGTCCTCCATGGCGGAACCTAGAAAAAGCGGTAGGAAAGCCCCACCATAACCGAACCCGACTCCCAGTTCACTTCGTTCAGAAGGGTCTCACCGAGCGTGCCGTTGGCGAAAAAGACCCGATCGACACCGTCCTCGGCCTGCCAGTCGAGGTATGTCAGGTCGAGATGCACCGAGAACCGGCTGTTGAGGTCGTAGATGCCGGCCAGGGAAAGGGTGATCCCCTCCCCGTCGTCGGCCTCGTGCTCAAAGCTCCTCGGCTGGTCCAGAGCCAGCTGGCCCTGGGTTCTCAGGTTCCACCGGGCAACGGCTTCGTATTGAACCCAGAAATGGTATTCGAAACTCCCCACCAGGGTGAATCGCTCCAAGGGTTGCCAGCTCAGGTCGACGCCCAGCCAGGGGCCATACCATTTGGCCTCGTAGGAACTGTCCAGCCCGGGGAAAGGCCCCGGCGCCGGAGGCACGAGGATGGAGTCGCCAATCACCACGGGGACCGAAACGGTCTGGACCCCTTCGGTCAGGGTCAGGTTCTGCTCATGGTAGGAAAAGCCGACCAGCGGCGCGACGGTCCACTTTTTGTCCGGCGACTGCACACGCCAACCACCGCCAAAGGATGCATCGAAGACGTCCCCGTCGTCGGCATTGTTGTTGGAACGGGAAAATTCCTCGGTCCGGTTGTTGCCGGCAAAGTCCGAATCCTGATTTTCTCCGTCCAAGATCCAACCGTAGTCCAGAGCCCCCCGCAGGTAAATGGCCAGTGGCTGATCGGGACGGCCGAATGCGGTCTTGACTTCCCCTTTGAGCTGGAAGATCTCCAGGTCGTTCCAGCTCAGTTCGGAGAGGACGTCGACAAAATCGGCCGGGGTCAGAAAGCCGGCGATGTTCCAGTCCAGATCGTCCACCCGGTATCCTGAACCGAGCGTGTAGTCGAGCTGCAGGATTCGAGGCCCGGCGCCGAAGGCCGGTCCTGCTCCGGTGACAACGCTGAAAAGCACGGCAAGCAATAGAAGACGCATCCTGTTGTCCATCAAATCGGTACCTTTCGACTGGGTAAATGGTTTCTGAAGAGCCTGATCCGTTGCCGATTTATCCTGTTTTTTGTGGTATAAACGACAGCCGCCGGTTAATTTACCATAACCATGCTCACAGGTAACCTGCCGATCATCTTTTTATTGAACCGGTGGTTGAATATGTATGTAGGGGCAGGCCCCTGTGCCTGCCCCGGTGCCACCAAGAGGTCGGACACATCATGCAGACACTGCTCGCCGTGGATCTCGGTGTCCGAACGGGTCTTGCGCTCTACGGTTCGGACGCCCGCCTGCTCTGGTACCGCTCCCAGAACTTCGGCAGCGCCGCGCGGCTGCGACGGGGTGTGTACACTCTGATCGCGTCGCTGCCCGACCTGCACTGGCTGATTCTCGAAGGGGGCGGACCGATTGCCGACATTTGGCAACGCGAAGCATTACGGCGCCAAATCGCGGTGAAACGGATCAGCGCCGAACAATGGCGGGAGGTTTTCCTTCTGCCCCGTGAACGGCGCAGCGGCGCCCTGGCGAAGACCCATGCCCGGGAACTGGCGCGTCGGGTGATCGAATGGTCGGCTGCCAGCCGGCCGACCAGCCTGCGGCACGATGCCGCCGAAGCAATCCTGGTCGGTCTCTGGGGTGTCCTTGACGCCGGCTGGCTTGAGAAGCTGCCCGGGGCGATCCGGCGTTAAGGGCGTCGAGTGGACAACGACCCTGAAGAGGGTCGACGGCATTTTATTTGCATCTTCCAGACCGAATCTATTTTGTTCCCGTCAATTCTTCCGCCGCGCCGTTGGGGATGGAAACCAGCATGAACAACCCTGAACCGCTTCTGTCCGTAATCACCCCCTCCGGGGAGAAATACCTGCCCATATTGCTGGAGTGTCTCCAGGTGGAACAAATGGCGCCCTGCGACCTGTATCTGCAGGCGGGCAACGACGGTCCGTTGTTTTTCGCCAGAAAAGGGCTGGAATTCAACGAGCTGCAGAACCAGAAGCTGCGCGATCAGGGCGTAACCCATGTCCTCATTCGCGATGAAGAAGCCCCCCTGTATTTTGACTACCTGAAGGAGACAATTACCGCCATTGTCCGCAACCCTACCTGCTCGCCGAAGAAAAAGGCCAGCGCGGTCCACTCGGCCTGCCAGGATATCATGAGCCGGGTCTTCAGCGATCCGCGGGCCTCCTTCATCGGTCAGGCCCACGAGATTCTCTCGCCGACCATCGAGCTGATCATCACCGACGACAACGCTACCCGCCATCTGATCCAGCTGACCGCTTACGACCATTACACCTACACCCATTCCACCAATGTGGGAATTTTCAGCGTCGCCCTGGCCCGGCTGTTCTACCGAACCGACCAGCTCAAAGATATCGAGCGACTTGGTTGCGGCTTCTTTCTCCACGATCTGGGCAAATGTAAAATCCCCATCGAAATTCTGCACAAACCCGAAAAGCTGGCCCCGCAAGAGTGGCAAACTATTCAGAAACACCCCGAGGACGGTTACGCGATGCTGGAGGAGGCCGGCTTTCTGACCGATGAGGCCCGCATCATTACCCTGCAGCATCACGAAAAAGAGGACGGTTCGGGCTATCCCCGACGCCTGAGGCGCGCGGATATCCATCCCTACGCCCGCATCTGCCGGCTCGCCGACGTCTACGATGCCATCACTTCGGATCGTCCCTACAGCAAACGCATGTCGACCTTTGCCGCGTTGAAGCTGATGAAGGAAAAACTTCTGTCCGACATGGATCAGGAGTTCTTCGAGCACTTCGTCAAGCTGTTTCGGGCTTGATCCCCCGGGGGTGCCTTCAAATCGCCGCGGCACCGGTTTCTGCTGGACATTATCCGTCTCTTGGGATAAAGATTTCACCACGAACAGGCCGAATACGCCACAAAATCTCCACCAACGATGCCCTGGAGTTGCCGGCGGCCGATCCCTGAAAAACACCTTCGATCAATTTCTTCACCCGCACGCCCATGACGCTGCTGCATAACCAGATTTTCATTCTGCTGCTGATCCTCATCCTCGGAGAGGTCCTGGGCAAGGTGCGCCTGTGGAACCTCTCCCTCGGCCCCTCTGCTATCATCTTCGTGGCGCTGGCCTTCGGTCATTTCGGCTTCACCCTGCCCGCCGGGGTACAGACCATCGGCCTGGCGATGTTCATCTACTCGGTGGGACTCCAGGCCGGTCCCGGCTTTCTCAGCTCCTTCCGCAGCCATGGCATCCCGATGGCGCTGGGGATTGTAGCCATGGCGGCGACCGGTACGGTTGTCACCTACGTCTGCTGCCGGGTCTTGGGCTTCGACGCCGGGATCGGCGCCGGGCTGCTCTCCGGAGCGATGACCAGCACCCCATCGCTGGCGGTGGCGGTGGAGATCGTCGGTCACGAACAGGCCCCGGCCGCCTACGGGGTGACCTACGGGTTCGGAATCATTGGCGTCGTCCTCTTTGTCAAGCTGCTGCCGAGGCTGTTCCGGATCGACATCGGCGCCGAGGAAGAACGCCTCGCCCGCGAACTGTCCGAGATCAACCCACCCATCAGCTTCCAGCACATCGAGGTCAGCAATCCCAACCTCTTTGGCAGACGGGTCGGAGACATCTATCTGAAGAGCATCGCCCCGGTGACCATCACCCGCCTGCTGCGGCAGGGAGCCAGCGAGCCGGTGCTGGTGAGGGCGGACACGGAACTGCGGCCGGGCGACCACCTGCGGGTGGTCGCCCGGCCCGCCGACCTCGAGAAGGTGGCGCTCTATATCGGCAAGCCGGTTTCCGGCGAGATCGCCTTCGACCGGGTATTGACCAAAAAAAGTATCGTCGTTTCCCAGCGCAAATTCGCCGGCACCACGCTGGGTTATTTCAATTTCCGCGAAACCTTCAACGTTCAGGTAGCCCGCATTACCCGTAACGGCATTGACCTTCCGGCCGACGCCAACACCCGCCTGCATCTGGGCGACGTGCTGCATGCCGTGGGCGATGAACGGTCACTGCACAATATCTCGCGCATCCTCGGCAACGATCTCAAGGCCACATACGACATCAGTCTGCTGCCGATTCTGGTCGGGCTGCTCTTCGGCTTACTCCTCGGCAGGGTAACCATTCCTCTGCCGCTGATCGGCCCGCTGAGTCTCGGCACCACCGGCGGTACCCTTCTCGCCGGCCTTCTGCTCGGCGCCCGTTACCAGACCGGCCCGCTGATCTGGGACGTGCCTTCGGCCGGCAACCGCCTGTTCCGCGACCTCGGACTGGCCCTGTTCATGGCGGCGGTCGGAACTTCGGCGGGAGTCTCCTTTGCCGCCACCCTCAAGGCCTATGGCCTGCCGTTGCTCCTCTCCGGGGTGCTGGTCACCCTGCTGCCCGTCTTCATCGGCGCCATCGTCGGCCGGTGGTGGCTGCGTATCCGTTTTTTGCGTCTGCTGGGGGTGCTGGCGGGAGGCATGACCAACGCCTCCGGACTGTCCACCGCCGAAACCCTTTCGGCTACCGCCTACGCACCGGCCGCTTATGCTACCGTCTATCCCGTCGCCCTGATCAGCAAGATTCTTGCGGTAAAGGTCTTGCTGTTTCTTCTACCGCGGTAGCCCACCCGGTCGGCGAGGGTAGGGATTTCCTACCCTCGACCGGGGACTTCCCCCCCCTCTCGAATTCCATCGTTTTTCTGATACGAATTAATTACGGAGCAATCAAGGAGAAGACTTCGCTTTTATCCTGGAGGCTGCCATGCCCAAGGTCAGGCAATTGGGCCGCTTTGGTACGACCGGACACCTGCCGCTGGTGGCGATCGCCTAAGTGCGGATCCTTTTCGGCGGCGGCAAGCTGCGCCTGACCAACCTCTTTTTCCGCAAAGCCCGGCGGGCGCCAGTTTCAGTTGGCCTCAGAGGTTTCCGGCTGCAACCCCTGAGGGCAGACAACCGCTTCTTTTTTGAACAGGTCCTGCTTTTCAACCAGCAGGTAGAGAATGATACCGGCAGCCAAGCCGTACATGGCTCCGTAACTGGCCAGCACAACGGCGACGACGCCGGCGACGCCGCGCTGGGTGCTGTTCTCAACCTGCTCCATGCCGATACTGATGCACAGGTAGCCGGTAATCACCAGGGTCAGCGAGAGGCCGATGGCCAGAAACGGCTTGAACATGCTGACCAGCGGCAGGATGAACAGGGCCAGAAAGCCGGCGATCCAGAAGGTGCCGGCGCCGCTGAAAATCGACTCCATCGAAGTGCGGTCGGAGCGGAAACGCTCGGCGGTGGTGGCGGTGACCGCGGTCCAGATCGGTCCGGCCAAGCCGGGGTACGGCGCAAAGAAGGAGTGCAGCAGGTTGCGCAGGGCGGTCACCAGATGCAGACGGTCGGTGCTGTAATCGACGGTCTCATCCGGGCGATCAGCGTTGGCGCGACTGATCAGGGCATCGCCGACGACAATATCACCGAAGGCGATGATATAGGCAATTACGGCTGTCGGAATGGCGGCCAAAAACAGATCCAGTTCAGGCATGCCGATGGTGATCGGCAGGTAGTTCAACATTTCGGCAAAAGCGGGCTGGGTGAAGCCGAATTGAATGTCAGGGGTCGGGTATTCGGAGACCAGCCAGCCGACCAGCATCGCGATTATCATGGCCGGCACCATGCCGTATTTGGCGACGACCTTGGCGATCGGATTTTTCTCCGCCATGGACTTGAACGAGACCGAAAACAGCATATAGATGCAGATCAGCCCGCCGATGGTCAGGGAGATCGGGGTCTTGGTCACCCGACCGGTGGCTTTGAATTCGCCGATCAAGGCGGCAACCCCGGCGCCGATCAATATCCCGGCCTTGAGGGAATTCGGGATCAGCCGTACGATGCGGCTGCCGAGCCCGGTCACCCCGAGGATAAAGAAGATGGCGAACACCTCCAGTTGCAGGGCGACCAGGGCCTTGATCGCATTGGGGCCCGGCTCGAACTTGCCCAGATAGATCAGCACCACCGGAATGGCCGGGGTGATCCAGCCGGGAACATGCGAGACGCCCAGCAGCGCCGGCAGCATGAAGCCGATCCCGCAGACGAAGACGTAGGCGAGGGCCACGTCGTAGGGCAGCCCCAGGTATTTTTCCAGCAGGGGGATCATGGCCAAGCTGACCACAAACATGATCATGGCCTGGACAAACTCGACCATCTCCCAGCGGTAATGGATGAACGGTAGTCGGACCTTGAACGGGCCCAATGGCCAAAACGGCTGCTCTTTGCCTTCTTCGCGCTTGTAAACTTGCATGGTTTTACTCCCTTGCCAGTAAGAGAAATCTCTGCTTGGTCATTTGCGTGGTTAGGTCTGGCTGCTATCGACCCGACGGGAAGAGTCCGGGGGTCAGTCCTGTGCCAGGGTGAATTCCCAGGCGCACCAGAAGG
>NPID01001187.1_pt3 | contig 79840 bp, 60 predicted proteins | sample 8637491 | NCBI WGS metagenome assembly NPID01 (sample SAMN07420843, study PRJNA396082) | bioreactor metagenome | isolation source: sample BA6 brine-fed electro-methanogenic bioreactor BA | place: Japan: Kochi | collected 2016-06-14 | reverse complement strand
GAGGTCTCGAGCGGATTCGAACCGCTGTACGAGGTTTTGCAGACCCCTGCCTAGCCACTCGGCCACGAGACCGCATTTGCAATGCAAAGATAGGGATTTTTTCAAAAATTAGTACATATTGATACTCAATATCCCCTGTTAAACAGTTACTGCTTGCTGGTTTCTGGTTACTGGTTTGTTGATTTATCCAATGATTGCAGAAATAGGTTGATCTTTTTACCTGATAAAACGATTCTGCTCCGCAGTTCCATATAACTCACTTTATCCTCTATTGATTGGCATAAAAAAAGTGTTTCCAGGTGATCAAGAATCTCGTCATTGATTGATTCTCGGGATAACTCCCAAATCTGTAGTTTTTTGTAGCTCATTCGCTTTTGAGTTTAGTCTATATACTTATGAGTACCCAAAAACTAAAAATGACGCACCTAAACCAGAAACCAGAAACCAGTGACCAGCGACCAGCGACCAGCAACTTAAAGTAAAAATCGAACCAGAATAAATCTATGAACTACGGCAGGATACGCGAGATTACACTTTGCCGCTAACAACTTTCAAACATTCCGGGCATAAACAGGGCTTTTTCAGCTTGGAAACATCCACACCCGAACGCTTTAAACTCATGTTGCCACTGCATAAACAATTGCCGGGGCTCAGGCAGTCAAAAGTATGCCCGCACTGGCATTTGATCTCTTTTATCTCGTATTTTCGGTCTTCTCGCCTCATTGCATTTCCATCGTAAGACTTACATTCTTCATCTTTCCCCCAAGCGGAGGATTCATCTTGGAGATCTTGATCCGGGCAGATGAAACGGCCGGGAACGCTTCCCTGATCGCATCCAAAATTCGCCGCCCGACATGCTCAAGCAATTTGCTCTTCTCCTCCATTTGTCTCTTCACTAACAAATAAACCTCCTGATAGTTCACGGTTTCCGCCAGATCGTCACTGGCCTCAGCCCTTTGCGTGTCAACCTCAAGCTCAAGGTCAACCAAAAAACGGGTGCCGATGATCTGCTCCTCACGAAAACATCCGTGATAAGCGTAAAATTCCATTTGTTCAATTGAGATCGTGGACATGGTTGGTTGCTGATTACCGGATACGAGATTCCGGATTCCGGATTCCGGATTAGTTTTGTGTTTTGTTATTTTGCTCTACTGCAATAATAAAACGAATTATTTTTTTTCCCAATAATTTATATTGCTCCGACAGATGATCATATATAAACTGATCCTTAAATGAGCCTGTTTGATATAAACATTCCAGGTGATCAATTGTTTCATCGGCAGAAGCCAGGGCGAAAGTAAGAAATCTTATGAATTCCTTGCCATACCGCCTTCTCCCATAACCTTCCACAATATTCGACCGCACTGATTTTGAAGACCTTCTGATCTGCTGACCGGTCTCATACTGTTCAAACTTCGGAAGGGATAATGATAATTCATGGATTTGAATTGCCAGTGTCCTGGATAGCTCAAATATTTCAAGCTTTCGGTAACTCATAGTAAACTAACTCTAACTATTAATACCCAAAAACTCAAAATGTCCCCCTAAAATAAGAGAAAAATACTGGAATCCGGCATCTGGAATCCGGCATCTGGCATCCGGCATCTGGTATCCGGCATCAGCCGATCTGCTTTATTCCATTCTCAATCCTCCCGATCGTTTCTTCCCGGCCGATCATTTCCATGATCGTAAACAGGTCGGGGCCGGTGCCGCTGCCCACCAGGCATAAGCGCATCCCGATCATCACCTTGCCCATACCGATCTCTTTCTCCTCGAGATAGGCAGCGACAGTGTCGTGAATGCTGTCGCGGGTAAAGGGATCCACCCCTTTTATCACATCCAGAAGATCCGTTAACAAGCCTGCAGTATCGTCTTTCCAGCGTTTCTTTACAGTTTTTTCATCATAGCTTTCGGGAGCCTTGAAGAAAAACCACGACTGATCCCACAGTTCATGCACGAAATTCACCCGCTCCTTTACCAATGCAACGACCTTTTCCAGGTATCCGGCACCTGGTATCCGGCATCCGGCTTCTTCTACTATCGGGGCAAAAAGGCCGGCAAGCTCCTGCTCACTTTTCAATTGAAGATACTGATGATTGAACCATTTCGCTTTCTCGGGGTCAAAACGGGAACCGGATTTGCCCACCCTGTCGAGACTGAAAGCCTGCGCCAGCTCTTCCATACTGAAGACCTCCTGTTCCGTGCCCGGGTTCCAGCCCAGCAGGGCCAGCATATTGATGAATGCCTCCGGAATATAGCCGTCTTCACGATAGCCCCGCGAGATCTCGCCGCTCTTCGGGTCTTCCCATTCCAGCGGGAAGACCGGGAAGCCCAGGCGGTCGCCGTCGCGCTTGCTCAGCTTGCCTTTCCCGTCAGGTTTTAACAGCAAGGGCAGATGGGCGAACTTCGGCATGCTGTCCTCCCAGCCCAGGTAACGGTACAGCAAAGTATGCAAAGGCAATGAAGGCAGCCATTCCTCCCCGCGGATCACATGGGTGATCTTCATCAGGTGGTCATCCACCACATTCGCGAGGTGGTAGGTGGGCATGCCGTCCGATTTATACAAAACTTTATCGTCGAGGGTGGCACTATCAACCTCCACCTCTTTCCGGATCTCGTCATACACGTTTATGCTTTCCCCTTCGGGCATTTTTATCCGGATCACATAGGGATCGCCCACCGAAAGCCGGCGCATCACCTCATCGTTCGACAGGCTGAGGGAGTTGGTCATCCGCATGCGCGAAGCCGGGTTATAGCTGGTATTCCGGGCCCCGGATGCCTCCAGTTCCTTCCGCATGGCATCCAGCTCTTCCGGGGTATCGAAAGCATAATAGGCATGGCCGCTATCCACCAGCTGACGGGCATATTCCAGGTAAATGGTTTTTCGTTCCGATTGTTTATACGGACCATAGTCGCCGCCAACCCCTACACCTTCGTCAAATTCGATCCCGCACCAGCGGAACGACTCCACAATATACTCTTCCGCCCCGGGAACAAAGCGGTTCTGGTCGGTATCCTCGATGCGGAGGATCATCTTCCCCCCATTGCGGCGGGCAAACAAAAAATTGTACAGGGCCGTCCGTACTCCCCCGATGTGCAGGGGACCGGTCGGGCTGGGCGCAAAACGCACCCGGACTTCAGTATCGTGCATAATGGTGTTTTTCTTGCGGCAAAGATAAATAGAAACATGATTTAGGGGGACAAATGAGGATATTTGGTATTAATAAGTATGAGGAAAAAAGTTTATTACGTATACATCCTTGCCAATCAATCACGGAAAGTCCTTTATACCGGGATTACAAACAATTTGAAAAGAAGGCTTTTTGAACACAAAACGGGGTACAATCATGGTTTTACAAAAAGGTACAATGTTCATTATCTGATGCACTACGAAACTTTCCGGGATGTTCGACTGGCTATTAAACGAGAAAAGCAAATTAGAAAATGGTATCGTCGGCAAAAAGATGAACTGATCAGCAAAAGCAATCCTGAGTGGAAAGATCTTTCAACGGAGTGGGAGGGGAAATTTGAGGGATTCCCGCAGGGCAAGCCCTGCGGGAATGACACCTGCCAAAGATCAATTTGAGCAGGTGTCATTCCCGTTTGTGCGTGCACAAACGGGAATCCCTCTCCCTCGGCACCTCCCCCAGCAAAGCAAAGGGGAAAGGGGGTTCGGTCAAGCCTCCCTCTACATCCTCACAAACCGCCGGCTGAAACGATTTTCGCCGTCGGTCACCATAATGAAGTAGGACCCCTGCGGGAGCCCGGAGAGGTTCAGGCGGATGCTTTCGCCGGAAGCAGTCTCATTCTGCATCACCTTGCCGGTAATATCATGTATGCTGATGTCAACATCGCCGGTGCTGTTGACCATGTAAAGGTTCATGTATTCCCTGGCGGGATTCGGACCGAAAGAGAAATACACCGGGTTTTCGGTTTCCTCAACACCCACCGAAATGGAGCCGGACTTGTTCAGCACCCAGTTGTTGGGATCGATCAAAATACCACCAACCTCCCCGGGCAGGGGAATGGTGAACTGGGTAAAATTGGCATCGTGGTAAAGGGTGATCACCGTGTCCACCTCGGTAGTCACCACGCGGTATTCCATATGCATCTTAAACAGCGGAGTAACCGAAGGGTATGAAGCCGTTTGCGTAACATTCATGTTCAATCCTTCAGGGGTCTGGTTCCACACGATGCTGTAGGTGGGATAGCCTTCGCCATAGTACCACTGGTCGAAGAAATCGGTGAAATCCATGCCGCTCACACTCTCCACAACGGCTTTAAAATCATCGCCGGTGGCCGTGCTGTCGGCAAACTGGGTCTGGAATTCATCCAGCACCTCGAAAAAGAGATCGTCGTCCTGCAGCTCAAAGCGGATCATGTGAATGATGGATGCTCCCTTGTCGTAGGAAAGTCTTCCACTGAAAATGCGGAAAATATTGTCGAGCTGGTCAGGCGGAACATACACGCTTCCATCAGGGGCGGAAAGCACGTTGTTGTGGGTCGAGCTCATCCAGCCGCTCGCCGACGACTGTCCCTGAATAAATTCCCTGGCCAGGTATTCGCCATAAGAAGCAAAACCTTCGTTGATCCAGATATCGGACCAGGTGGCACAGGTCACATTGTCGCCAAACCACATATGGCCCAGCTCATGCGAAACCAGGTCGTAGTTAAAGCCCCCCATGGTACTCATGGTCTGGTGCTCCATACCGCCACCGTGCTGGGTGAGGGTGTGGCCGTATTTCTCTTCATGGAAGGGATACAGCACATAAAGGTCGGAAAACAACTCAATAAAATCCACCGTACGGTCGATGTCGGCCTGCACGGAGTTCAGTATGTTCGGATGATCATATATAAAATTCTGGACCAGGATGGAATCCCCGGCCATTTCATCCGGTTTGGCGTAAATGTTATACTCCTGGTAATCGGCTACGGCAAAGGAGATCAGGTAATACGCGATCGGATATTTCGATTTCCATTCATAGCGCAGCTTATTATCGGGCATGGGCGTAACTGCCGTGAGCAAACCCTGGCTGCCGGCCATATAATCCTCGCCGGTGGTCAGGAACACCCAGCACGAATCCGCCTTGTCGGGAAGCACCTGCTTTACCGGGAACCAGTCGCGGGCCGCGTAAGGCTCCGACAGGGTCCAGGTTACGTCTTTATCCCAGGTGGAGGAATAACTGTTGGTCACCCCGGAAAAGAACCCGCCGCTGGGCGGGGTGCCGTGATAATACACCTGCACCACGAAGTTATCGCCCTGGTTCAGGGTAGTGGGTACCAGCATAAAAATATGGTTGTTGGTATGCTCATGGGCCACCTGCACGCCATCTACGAAGACCGAATCCACGATCATTCCGTCGGTGTATTCCAGGGCCAGGGTGTCGAGGGTATTGGCAACCACCTCGGCATGGATGCTTACATTGCCGCTGATGTCCACACTGGTGGGCTCCACCTCGATATCCAGGAAATAAAATTTAACATCATAGTCCCAGAGGAAATCGCTCTGGAAATAAAAGAACTCCGCAGCGCCCTTGTGCGCATGGCCTTTGGCATGAGAGCAATGCATGTGGTTATCGCGGGGCACATTGTGTTGCGCGAATACAGCGCCGGTCATGATCAGCATGGCCGACAGCAGGATAAGTTTTTTCATGTTGTTTGCAGTGTTTTAGAATTTGAAGCTTCAATAATAGTTAAAATGGAACATTTACACATCAACATTTGTTTATTTAAGGCTAAATTGTGTAATCTTTACCCGAAGGGGATGGAAGGCATGCAGAACTTGGTCTCAACAGAGCTTTGCTTACCTTTGCAGCAGGCTTTTGAAATAATTGCAATGGGCTGCCGTTCAAATTAAAATACCAGCATGCAGGATCAGTTCGACATATTGAGCGCAAAACTCCGCAAATTCATCCGCCGCTACTATCTCAACAAGATGGTGCAGGGAGGGATCTGGTTCCTGGCCGCTTTTGCCCTTTTTTTCCTGCTGGTAAACGGTATAGAATACTATTCGTGGGGAAGTGTGGGCATGCGCACCAGCCTCTTCTACATCTACCTGGCCATCAATGTTTTTATACTGGTCAGGCTGGTGGTCATTCCGCTCCTGAAACTATTCCGCATCGGTACCCTGATCAGCGAAGAGGAAGCGGCCCGTATCATCGGCAGGCATTTCCCGGAGGTGGGCGATAAGCTCCTGAACACCTTACAACTGAAGCGCCTGGGAGAAAATAATGCCAGCCTGGAACTGCTCAGAGCCGGCATCGACCAGAAAACGCGCAAGCTCCAACCCATTCCTTTCGTCAGGGCCATCGACCTGAAAAAGAACAGGAAATACCTGCGCTATGCCATCCCTCCGCTCCTTATCATCCTGATCCTGCTCTTCGCGGCGCCCAGTACCATCACCGGGCCATCGGAACGGCTTATCCGCCACCGCGCGGCCTTCGAAAAACCCCTGCCCTTCCACATCCGGCTCATGAACGAAAAACTGGAAGCCGTGCAGCAGGAAGACTATACCCTGGATATCCTGGTGGAAGGCGATGAACTCCCGGCAGAGATCTTCCTGTCCTCCGAAGGCAAACTCCTTCCGTTTACCAAAACATCCGGTCCCCGATATGCATACACCCTGAGCAAACTGCAGCAGGATATGTCGTTCAGCATCCTGGCCGGGGAATACAGTTTCGGTCCCTGGTACCTGAAGGTATTGCCCAAGCCGGTCATTATCGGCTATGATGTAGAGGTGGACTACCCGGCTTATACCGGGAAAAAGGATGAGGTATTCAACAATACCGGCGATTTTGTGGTGCCCGAAGGAACAAAACTCAGCTGGAAGGTGGTGACCCGCGACGCCCGGAACCTCAGCTTCCGTTTCCCGGATACCAGCATCATCCTGCCGGCAGGATCCTCAAATGTTTTTGCTTACGAACGCCGTTTTTACAACAATACCGACTACAGCATTGCCGTGGCCAACGAACACCTCAGCAACCCCGACACCCTGGCCTATTCGGTGAGCGTGATCCCCGACATCTACCCCACGGCCATCTTCGAGGAATTCCGCGATTCGATCTATGAAAAACGCCTGTATTTCCGGGGGCAGATCAGCGATGATTACGGCTTTTCCGCCCTGAATTTCAAGTATGAGTTCCTGAATAATTTCGACACCTCCCGCATCGAAGGAAAGGCTTATTCCGAAGCCGTTGACTATGCCTCCAGCCTGAGCAAACAGATGATCTTCCACCACTTCGACCTCCGTCGTTTGAACATCGCCCCCGGCGACGAGATCGCTTATTACTTCGAGGTATGGGACAATGATGCCGTGAACGGGGCCAAAAGCAGCCGCTCCCACCGCATGATCTTCCGCGCTCCCAGCCTGGAGGAGATCAACGAACAGGCCGAAAGTGATAATACGGATATCAAGGACGAGATGGAAGATATTATGCGGGAATCGCAGCTGCTGCAGCGGCAGCTCGAAAAGCTGAACAAGGAACTGATCAATAAGGAAAGCCTGAGCTGGCAGGAAAAGGAACAGATCAGGCAACTGCTCGACCAGCAGGAGCAATTGCAAAAGCGCGCGGAGATGCTGCAGCAGATGAACCTGGAAAAGAATGCCCGGGAGCAGGAATACAAGCAGGTGAATGAAGACCTTTTACAGAAACAGCAGCAACTGCAGGAATTGTTCGAGGAGGTCATGACCGATGAGATGAAAAAGCTCATGGAAGAGCTGCAGGAAATGCTGGATGAGATCTCGCGCGAGGATGTGAACGAGATGCTGGAACAAATGGAAGAAAACGCCGCCGACCTGGAGCAGGAACTCGACAAGAACCTGGAGCTTTTCAAGCAGCTTGAATTTGACAAAAAACTGACGGAAAACATCGAAAAACTGGTGGAGCTGGCGAAAAAGCAGGAAGAGCTGGCCGAAGAAAGTTCCGACCGTAAATCGGATGAGGAAAGCCTGGCTGAGGAACAGCAACAGCTCAACGAGGAATTTGAGGATTTCAGGAAGGAGATGGACGAGCTGGAAAAGCTTAACGATGGCCTGGAAAAACCGCATAAAATGGACCAAACCGACGAGCAGGAAGAAAGCATAGAGCAGGACATGCAGAACAGCTCGGAAAACCTGCAGGAGGGAAAGAAAAAGAAAGCCGGCGAATCGCAGCAAAGTGCCGCGGAGAAAATGCAGGAAATGACCCAATCGCTCATGGATATGCAGTCCCAGATGCAGTCGCAATCCAATGCCGAAGATATCCGTGTGCTTCGCGAGATCCTGGAAAACCTGCTTACGATCTCCTTCGATCAGGAACAACTCATTGCCGATGTGCAGGGCACCAGCACCTCCGACCCGCGCTACCCCGCGATCATAGAAAAACAGCACGAGATCGAAGACAATATGCAGATCGTGGAGGATTCGCTCTTCGCCCTGAGCAAGCGGCAGATGGCCATCGAATCCTTCGTGAATAAAGAAGTTGACAATATCCGGAAGAACATTGCCGATGCCTACGAGCAACTGGAAGACAGAAGAAAGGGCGATGCCGCCGCCTCGCAGCAGTATGTAATGACCTCCGTGAACAACCTGGCCCTGTTGCTATCGGAAGCCCTTGCCAAGATGCAGCAAATACAGAACATGAACATGCCCGGCAATTCGAGTTGTGACAATCCCGGGGGGAACAACCCCAGCAGCATGCCCCAGACCATGAGCCAGATGCAGGAACAGCTCAATAAGCAGATGCAGGAAATGAAAAACGGACAGAAGAAAAACGGGCAGGGCGGAAAGATGGGCCAGAAATCGATGAGCGAGCAATTTGCCCGCATGGCCGCCGAGCAGGAAGCCGTGCGCCGGCAGATGCAGGAATATCTCGAACAGCTGAAAGCCATGGGCGAAACCGGCGATGCCGGATTGAACAAGCTCATGGATGACATGGAGAAAACCGAGCTTGACCTTGTAAACAAGCAACTTACAGAGGAAACCATGAAGCGTCAGGAGGAGATCATGACGCGCCTGCTCAAGCACGAAAAAGCCATGCGCCAGCGCGAAAAAGAAGAGCGCCGCGAATCAAATGAAGCAAAAATGCAGGAGTATAGTAACCCTAATAATTTTTTAGAGTATAAGAGATTATTACTTAAAGAAGTTGAACTATTAAAAACAGTTCCACCCGATTTAAAACCATTTTATAAACGCAAAGTGAACGAATATTTTTATAACTTTGGTAATTAATTCATTCGACCATGGGTAGGAAGGAAACACTCGCACTAAACTCCAGGCCTGAAAATATCAGCTCAGTAGAACGTTTTGTAGAAGAGATCTGCGACTATTACAACATCAACGACACCTATTTCGGAAACATTCTCATCGCCCTTACCGAGGGCTTCAGAAATGCCATCGACCACGGAAACGGCAACGATCCCGATAAAAAAGTGACCATCGTTTTTGAATCCAAGCCCAAGGGGCTGTCATTCACCATCAGCGATGAAGGGGAAGGCTTCGACCCCCTGCAGGTCCCCGACCCCCTCGACCTCGAAACCGATGTGGAAACCTCCACCGGAAGGGGCCTTTTCCTGATGCGTTCGCTCAGCGATAAAATGGAGATCTCCGATGAAGGTCGGAGCATCGAAATGTTCTTCCGCATTTCCGGCATCGGCCATGAGGCCATGAAGAAGCGCATCAGCAGCTTTAACGAATACTTTCAAACCAAAAAGCAGAAGGTCTGATCCGGCCCTGCTCAGTTCCCGTCATGACCAGCATTGTACAGTTCTTCTCCGAAGAAGTCGATTTCCGGGTAGCCCATGAGGAAGCCGTGTTGAACTGGATCCTCGATGCCATCCATGCCGAAGAACAAACTGCGGGCGTGATCAACATCATCTTTTGTTCGGATGCCTACCTGCTTGACCTGAACCAGCGTTTCCTCGACCGGGATACCCTGACGGATGTAATTGCTTTTGATTACGACGAGGAAGACAGTGTGTCCGGTGATGTATTCATCAGTATTGAACGTATCCGTGAAAATGCCGAATCATTCGACCAATCCTTTGAAAATGAGGTAAACAGGGTCATCATCCACGGTATTTTGCACCTCTGTGGCTATTCCGATAAAAGCCCGGAAGAAAAGACCGCAATGACCGCCAAAGAAGATTATTACCTATCTTTGCTGCCGTTTTAACAGCTGAAATTTCTGTTTATGAGCATGTTCGGACCATACGATGTGATCGTGGTCGGCGCCGGCCATTCCGGTTGCGAAGCCGCTGCTGCTGCTGCTAATCTTGGATCTTCCGTGCTGCTCATCACCATGAACATGGCCAATATGGCCCAGATGTCGTGCAATCCGGCCATGGGCGGCATTGCTAAAGGCCAGATAGTCAGGGAAATAGACGCTCTTGGTGGCTTGTCGGGCATTGTTACCGATAAGACCATGATACAGTTTCGCATGCTGAACAAAAGCAAGGGTCCGGCCATGTGGAGCCCCAGGGCGCAGAGCGACCGCATGTTGTTTTCCATGGAGTGGCGTGAGCAGCTTGAGCAGATCGACAAGCTGGATTTTCTCCAGGACATGGTGGTGGGTCTCGACATCAGCAACGGAAAAGTAAATGGTGTTCATACTTCCATGGGGCATCATATTTCAGCCCGCTCGGTGATCCTCACCAACGGCACCTTCCTGAACGGCATCATGCATATTGGTGAGAAGAAGATCTCCGGGGGCCGGATGGGCGAAGTGGCTTCAAAGGGTATTACCGAAAGTTTGCAGGAGCTCGGCTTTGAATCGGATCGCATGAAGACCGGAACACCGGTGAGGGTGGACGGGCGCACCATTGATTTTTCCAAACTGGAAGAGCAGCCCGGCGATGAGAAGCCCTCCCGATTTTCATTCACCGACACCCCTGGTCTGAAAAAGCAACGAAGTTGTTACCTGGCATTTACCAATACGAAAGTTCACGACCTTCTCCGCACCGGTTTCGAATTCTCGCCCATGTTCACCGGCCGCATCGAGGGCATCGGTCCGCGCTATTGTCCATCGATCGAAGACAAGATCGATCGTTTTGCCGGCAAGGACCAGCACCAGCTTTTCGTGGAGCCGGAGGGATGGACCACGGTAGAATATTACCTCAACGGTTTTTCATCCTCGCTTCCCCAGGAAGTGCAGTTCAAGGCCCTGCAACTGATCCCCGGTTTTGAGCATGCCAGGATCTTCCGTCCGGGATATGCCATCGAATACGATTACTTTCCACCTGTTCAGCTGAAATATACTTTGGAGACCAAATTGGTGGAGCATTTATATTTCGCGGGGCAGATCAATGGCACCACGGGCTATGAAGAAGCCGCCGCCCAGGGGATCATGGCCGGCATTAATGCGCACCGGAAGCTGAACGGTCTGGATGATTTTGTCCTGGGCCGCTCCGATGCTTATATCGGCGTACTGATCGATGACCTGATCACCAAGGGGGTGGATGAACCATACCGTATGTTCACCTCCAGGGCAGAATACCGTATTTTACTCCGGCAGGACAATGCTGACCTCCGCCTCACTCCCAAGGGGCATGAACTTGGTCTGGCCGCACAGGAACGTTTCGACCGGGTGCAGCATAAGGAAGAGCTTCTGCATCGCATCATCCGTTTTTGCAAAAAGGAGAGTGCAGCCCCGGAAGAGGTGCTTGATGTGCTGGAGAAAAAGGGTACGGATCCCCTTCGCCAGAAAACAAAGATCGCCAGCCTGCTTTTGCGTCCGCAATTGCACATCCGCGACCTCATCCACAGCATTCCCCGCCTACAGAACTTCCTGAACGAGCTCGACGGACTCACCGAAGAGATCGTGGAGCAGGCCGAGATCCGCATCAAGTACCAGGGCTATATCGACAAAGAGCGTGATCTGGCCAATAAACTTGGAAGGCTTGAAAATGTTCCCATCAAAGAGGATTTCGACTTTCAGCAACTCAGCTCTATTTCCTTTGAAGCCCGCGAAAAACTGAGTCGTATCCGCCCCCGTACCATCGGGCAGGCCGCCCGTATTTCCGGCGTTTCCCCCGCCGACATTTCCGTTCTTGCGATTTATTTAGGCAGTTAAGGTTCCACGTGGAACAAGAGCATAGGGATCCTAAGCTCCAAAATCCAGTGAAAATCCAAATTCCAAAAAACAAAATCCAATGAAAATCCAAATTCCAAAAAACAAAATTCAATGAAAATCCAAATTCCAAAAAACAAAATTCAAATAAACTCCATAAATTAAAATCAAAATTTCAAATAACCTTAAGAACCAAAAGCTTGAACTAACTCAAAACTCAAAACTCAAAACTCCAATCCATAATTTGCCACCCTGAGCGCAGTCGAACGGCATAATTCATAATCACATTGCACATTGCACATTGCACATATAATATAGAATATAGAACATTGCACATTGAACATTGAACATTGAACATTGAACACTGAACATATCAAAATTCATATAGCACTTAGCACATAGCACAAAGCACATAGAACATATCAAATTTCATATAGCACATAGCAAACAGCACATAGCAAATAGCAAATTCCTATATTTGTAATTTGTTCCACGTGAAACATGAAAACCGAAAAGCTAAGTCATTGTACCGTATGTGGTTCGGAAAATCTTGAGGATTTTCTGAGCTGCAAAGATCACTTTGTATCGGGTGAAACTTTCCGTATTTCCCGCTGCAGCTCATGTGGTTTTTGTTTTACGAATCCCCGTCCGCGCCTGGAGGATATCGGACCGTACTACGACTCCTCAGAATATGTTTCCCACTCCAAAACATCGCAGGGATTCACCAATCGTTTGTTTCACATGGCCCGGAATTTTACCCTTGCACGAAAGAAACGCATCCTGAAAAAATACAGTCCGGGCAAACGTATCCTCGACTATGGATGCGGAACGGGGGAATTCCTGGCAAGGATGAAATCCGCCTCCTGGACATGCACCGGCATCGAAGCCAATGCTCCGGCCAGGGAACATGCCATACAGAAATACGCCTTGACGGTAACGGATGAATCGGAATTGGAAAACCTGGAAGATTCCTCGATCGATGCCATTACCCTGTGGCATGTTTTGGAACATGTTTATCCGCTGCGCGAACGACTTGAGAGCTTTCACAAAATACTCGATCCGGATGGCACTATCTTTGTTGCCCTGCCCAACATGAATTCCCTGGATGCAAAGCTCTATGGAGCACACTGGGCAGCCTATGATGTTCCCAGGCATATTCATCATTTCACACCGGCAAGCATTGTCCGCCTGATGGAACAACAAGGATTCAGCCGTGTGAAAACCCTGCCCATGCCACTCGATGCCTATTACATTTCCATGCTGAGCGAAAAATATAAACATGGAAGCGGCAGGATCATTCATGCAGGACTGAACGCATTCAGGTCAAATTTTCAGGCCCGATGGAGGACCGGCAATTATTCAAGTTTAATCTATATCTTTAAAAAGTCAAAATAAGCCGTTTTCAGGCCCTCTGGTACACGATTGACCCATTATGGGATAATTCCCCTCGGGAAAGGAAATCAAAGCTTAAAAGGGCTAATTTTGACTCGGCATTTAACTTATTGATATTCTTATATTTACGTGAAAATAATACACAAAATACCGATCCTGAACAGAAAAATAATTTTTTACTTCCTTTCCGGACTTATTTTTATATTGTTTGCGGTAACATATGAAACATTTTTAATGCGTAAATATGTTCCCGACACCCTGGCCGGGGAATTCCAGTCGGAACTGCTCGAACTCGAAAATGAACTCGTGATCCTGCTCAACGATCTTTCTTCCGAAACCTATCTCGGAGATCCGCGCCGAACCGATACCCTGGTCAGAAACAGTCTACACCATTCGCAGGAACTGATCATTTTTACCTTCCGGAATGATTCACTTACATACTGGTCAGACAACTCAGCACCGTTTTCCCAGGCAATCGATGAGCACAGCAGCCAGGGCAGTATGATCGAATTGCCCAATGGGATCTATTATTTCCGTGATACCATCATCGGCGATCACCGCATTGCCGGACTTTTTCAGATCAAACACAAATACCCCTACCAGAACAACTACCTGGAGAACCGCTTTCATCCTCCCTTTGATCTTCCGCCCGGAACAACGATTTCCCTGTACCCCGGCACCTATAACATCCATGGAGAAAACGGATTCCTGCTCTCGTTCGAACCTCCCCTGAAAATCGAGGCCAGCCGTACCTCCGGCCTCATCATGCTCCTGCTTTATGCTTTGGCATTCATCGCCATATGCGCAGGGGTATTCCAGCTTTACCTGCGCTTCAGTGAAAAATTGCGTTCCCGTCTGCTCATGATCATCGCCTTTACCATCGACGTGATCATTCTTCGGGCGCTGATGTTCCTTTTCCGCATTCCCGGAAAACTTTACGATACCTATATTTTTTCGCCCGGATCCTTTGCAGCCTCCGATCTCATCCCCTCCATGGGTGATTTCCTTTTCAATGCTTTGGCCTTGCTGGTGATCGCCTATGCGCTTTTCATCACCTATCCGAACATCACCCTGAAAAAACACCGCACTGCATTCGGACGGTATTTTCTGATCTTTTCCCTCTTCCTGCATATATTCATTTTCTATCGTATATTCCTCTGGGCTGCATCCAGCCTTATACTCGATGCTTCCTATTCCCTTAACCTGAACAGGATCTTTTTCCTGAGTACGGAATCCTTCATCGCTCTGCTGATATTTACCTTGCTCCTGTTCAGTTTCTTCCTGGTGAGTTACCGCATCCTCGGTCTGGCATTCCAGTATTCCAAACGTTCGGCCGGGCTGTATTTTATCCTGCTTATCATCACGACCGGCGTATATGCCCTCATCTGCATATTCATGCACGATTGCAATTACCTCCTCTTCATCCCCCTGCTGGTTTATGCCGTGGCCTTTTTCCTGCTATCCTACAGCAATGAAGAGATCAGCCGGGTACTTTTTTCCGCCTCAGTGCTTTATTTATTGCTTTTTGCCGTGATCAGCACTGCCGTGATCTCTACCTATAATCACACCCGTGAAAACGAAGAACGCAAACTCCTGGCCATCGAATTATCGAGCGGTGATGACCCGCTCACCGAATATGTTTTCCAGGTGATGAGTGAAGAAATGAATCGGGATACGGTATTGCAAAAAATGCTCTCGATGGCCCCCAGCTCGATCGAAAACGAAAACAGGGCCATTGCCTATATTGAAGATGTTTACCTGGCCAACCGTATGCGCAAATATGAATGGATGGTCACCCTTTGCACACCCGACCGTTCCCTTTCGATACAGCCGGATGCATACCTCATAAACTGCCGGGAGTATTTCGACGGCTTCATCAATGAATTTGCTACTCCCGCCCTGGGCAATAACCTTTACCGCTATGAGAATGAAGCGGGAATGTGCAATTATTTATCGAACCAGGAATACGTACTCAATGATGGCCGCGATACCATCAATATCTATATCGAATTGTTCTCCTTTTTCATTCCGGAGGAAGGACTGGGCTATCCCGAATTGCTCATCGATGAAAAAATGGAAACTTTCACCGGTCTGGAAGAATATTCCTATGCCCGTTATAAAGACGGTAAGCTGGTGTTTAAGTACGGCACCTATCCCTTCAGTACCAGTTTTGAAGCCTACAGCCGGTATCTGCCATCCGGCTTTTTCGAGCACAACCACGCCAATCATTATCTGTACTATATCGACATTAACGAATACCTGATCATCACCCGGGAAGGAACCGGCCTGCTGGAGGTGCTGGCCCCCTTTTCCTACCTGCTGATCTTCTTCACATTATTTATCCTCATCTTTCTTATTGGTGTGAACTTTCCTTTCAGGAGAGCCCGTTTTGCATTCAATTTCAGGAACCGTTTGCAAACCTACCTCGTTTCGCTGATCATTGTTTCTTTCGTGATCGTGGGCATGATCACGGTGAATTATGTGATCAACCTGAACACTTCCAAAAACAAGGAGATCCTGGAGGAGAAGACCCATTCCGTGCTCATCGAACTGGAGCATAAACTGGCTGAAAGAACTTCGCTGACCCCCGATCTGCAGGAGTACCTCACCAACCTCCTGATCAAATTCTCCAGGGTTTTCTTTTCCGATATCAACCTTTACAGCCCTTCAGGGCAATTACTGGCTTCGTCCCGCCCTGAGATCTTCAGCAAGGAATTGGTATCCACGCTCATGAATGCAGATGCTTATCGCATCCTCACCGTCGACAAAAAACTGTTGTTCATCCATACGGAAACCATCGGCGATCAGGATTATTATTCGGCATACGTGCCCTTTATGAATGAAGAAAACAAGGTGGTGGCCTACCTCAACCTTCCGTATTTTGCAAGGCAAAACGAATTGCAGACTGAAATTTCCTATTTCCTCAATGCCTTTCTCAACGTGTATGTGCTGCTGATCGCCATTGCCATTTTCATCGCCCTGCTGATCTCCAGGTATACCACACAGCCCCTTCAAATGATCCGTAACAAGATCGGCAGCCTTTCGCTCGACGGAACCAATGAAAAGATCAAATGGTCGCGCCGGGATGAGATCGGTATGCTTATTTCCGAATATAACCGCATGGTGGATGAGCTTTCGAAAAGTGCCGAATTGCTGGCCAAATCAGAACGGGAAAGTGCCTGGAGAGAGATGGCCAAGCAGGTAGCCCACGAGATCAAGAATCCGCTGACCCCCATGAAACTCAGCGTGCAATACCTGCAACGTGCCTGGGATGAAAAAAAGCCCGACTGGGAAGAACGTCTGAACCGCTTTACCCAGACCATTATTGAGCATATCGATACCCTTTCTTCCATCGCAACCGAATTTTCCGACTTCGCCAAGATGCCCGCCAGGCATGAGGACCGCATCGACCTCGCGGAAAGTATCCGCAAGTCGATGGGCTTGTTTTCCGACCAGGAAAATATCCGCTTCAGCTTCACCGATAAGGACAGCGAACCGCATTATGTGTATGCTGACAAAAACCAGCTCAACCGGCTTTTTACCAACCTGATCAAGAATTCGGTGCAGGCGATCGGCAAGCAGGAAAACGGTCGTATCGAGATCGAGATCGGCCGGAAGAATTCTGATCAGGTGGTGCGCATATCCGACAATGGACCGGGTATTCCGGAGGAGATGATGGACAAGATCTTTTCTCCGAGTTTCACCACCAAGAGCAGTGGAATGGGGCTTGGACTGGCCCTGGTCAAAAGCATTGTTAAAGAAGCCGGGGGCGATGTCAGTTTCGAATCCCGCCCCGGGGAAGGAGCCAGCTTCTTCGTGGTCCTTCCGGCCATACCATAAGACCACGTGGTTATAAACAATCCGGTAGCTCCCTGTTAGGAAATTTCTGAAATAAGCCCTTGATAATCTCGTTTCATGTTTACATTTGCATGAACAGACAGCACGGGATTTGAAACCACTCAGGAAATTAGCAGGGCAAACGGCCGTATATGGTATGGGCACCATCGTTCCCAGGCTACTGAACTATCTGCTTCTCACCCCATTCTACACCCGTATCTTCATTGAAGGCGAATATGGCGTAGTGACCGAGCTTTATGCTTATGTGGCCTTTTTACTGGTCCTGCTCACCTATGGCATGGAAACGGCCTATTTCCGTTTCGCCGAATCGGAAAAGGACAAAGACCGTGTATTCACCACCTCCATGGGTTCGCTCTTTGTCACTTCCTTCCTGTTCATTCTCCTGGCGGTGATCTTTGCTCCCGATATTGCTTCACTCATCCGCTACGCGTCAAACCCGGAATACATCATGTATTTCGCCGTGATCGTGGGCGTTGATGCCTTTACGGCCATCCCCTTTGCACGCTTGAGACAGCAGAACAGGGCATTTCGCTTCGCCTGGATCAAGATCATCAATGTTTCGGTGAACATCCTTTTTAATTTCTTTTTCCTGCTGTTCTGTCCCTGGTACCTCGAAAGCCATCCCGGGTCGTGGATCAGCATGGTATACAGCGCGGATGTCGGGGTGGGCTATGCCTTTATTTCGAACCTGGTTGCCAGCCTGGTCACCCTTGTACTGCTGCTGCCCGATATATTCAGTACGCGTTTCCGTTTCAGCCGCGCACTGCTCCGCAAAATGCTTTCTTTCGGACTGCCCCTGCTATTGGTAGGCCTCTTCGGAATGATCAATGAGGTATCGGATAAGCTTTTGTTCAAATTCCTCATCAGCGTGCCGGAAAACATTGACGATCCGCAAAATTACGTGCTGGGGCAACTCGGAATTTACGGGGCCAATTATCGCCTTGCGGTACTGATGACCCTGTTCATACAGATGTTCCGCTACGCGGCCGAACCCTTTTTCTTTTCCCATGCCAGGGAAGAGAATGCAAAGGTATTGTACGCCTATGTGATGAAGTACTTCATCATTTTCTGCATGCTGATCTTCCTGGGGGTGACCTTATTCATCGATATCTTCAAGTATTTCATCGGTCCGGATTTCCGTGGGGGGCTGCACATCGTTCCCATCATTCTCATGGCCAACCTGCTGCTGGGCATTTTTTACAATCTTTCGGTCTGGTACAAGCTTACCGACAAGACCCGTTTCGGGGCCATGATCGCCCTGGCCGGGGCAATGATCACACTGGTGCTGAATATAATGCTGGTACCGAAATACGGATATTCCGGGGCTGCCTGGGCCCACTTTGCCTGTTACCTGGGAATGGTACTGTTTTCGTTTTTCCTGGGCAGGAAATACTATCTGGTACGCTATGACCTGAAAAACATTTTGATTTACTTCGTCCTGGGCCTGGGCCTGTATTTCCTGTCGGTGAAGCTTCCCCTGGCAGAGGGCAGCCTGAAGTATGCCGTCCACCTGGGATACCTGCTGATTTTCCTGGTTGTGGCCTTGCTGCTTGAGCGCAAAAAATACCGCACCGAATTCCGATAATCCTGATAAACCCGTAAAACAAGAATATGAAGATCAAGATCGTCAACTCCTCCAAGCATCCGCTTCCACAATACGAAACTTCCCACTCTGCCGGGGTCGACCTCCGCGCAAACCTTGATGAGCCGGTATTGCTGAAAAGCCTGGAACGGGCTCTCATCCCCACCGGGCTGTATATCGAACTTCCACCAGGCTATGAGGCCCAGATCCGGCCACGCAGCGGACTGGCGATCAAAAAGGGCATCAGCCTGGTAAACACCCCGGGAACCATTGATGCCGACTACCGGGGGGAGATCAAGATCATCCTGATCAACCTGTCGAAGGAGGATTTTACCGTGAACGACGGTGAGCGCATCTGCCAGATGGTGATCAACCGGCACGAGCAGGCCGAATGGATCGAGGTGGAAAAGCTCAGCGATACCAAGCGCGGTGCGGGCGGCTTTGGCCACAGCGGCACCAAATAAACCTCAACCGCATACGTATCTTTCACGGCAACAATTTCCCGAATTTCGCCTACATTTGTATCATAGCCCTTAAAGCATGATATCCACGGATTACCAGAACCGCAAATACATGATCATGGCCATTTTTTTGCTGGTCGGGATCCTCTATGCGGTTCGCCTGTTCATGCTGCAGGTTTTGAGCAACGAATACAAGTTGTCGGCCGAAAACAATGTGCTTCGCTACATCACCGAATATCCCGCCAGGGGATTGATCTACGACCGCAACGGCAGGCTCCTGGTCTATAACGAGGCCGCCTACGACATTATGGTGGTCCCGGCCCGCCTCAAAGCCTTCGACACCACGGAATTTTGCCAGTTGCTGCAGTTGACCAGGGAGGAGGTTGAAACAAAGATCAGCAAGGCCAGGAAATATTCCTACCGCAAGCCGTCGGTCTTCCTGGAACAGGTTTCGCGCGAGGATTTCGCCTACCTGGAAGAAAAGCTTTTCAAGTACCCCGGTTTTTATGTGCAGTCCAGGGCCCTGCGCAAATATCCTCATCCGGTGGCGGCCCATTTGCTGGGATATATCGGTGAGGTGAACCGACGCGAAATAGAAACAAACGAATATTATGCCCAGGGCGATTATATCGGAAAAAGCGGCCTGGAAAAATTCTATGAGGAAGCCCTGCGCGGAAACAAAGGCATGAGCGTGATCATGGTAGATGTATTTAACCGGGATAAGGGGCCTTTTGCCGAAGGCAAATACGATACGGCTTCGGTGGCAGGCGCCAACCTCCATATTTCCCTTGACGCCGACCTGCAGGAATACGGTGAGTTGCTGATGCAGAACAAGATCGGCAGCATCGTGGCCCTTGAGCCTGCTTCAGGCGAGATCCTTGCCCTGGTCACCGCTCCCTCCTATGATCCCAACCTTCTGGTGGGCCGCATTCGCAGTGAAAACTACGTGCGGCTGAAGGAAGACAGCCTCAAGCCACTGATGAACCGGGCGATCATGGGCACCTATCCCCCGGGCTCCACCTTTAAAATGGTAAATGCCCTGGTCGGCCTGGCCGAAGGCGTACTGACCCCCAACACCCGCTACTACTGCGACGGCCCCGAGAGCCGCCCGATCAAGTGCACCCATTATCATGAAACGCCACTGGCCCTGAACTCCGCCATCCAGAACAGTTGCAATCCCTATTTCTGGAACACCTTCCGCTCCATATTGAAGAACCCGGCTTACGGGCACGATACCGTGGGATTCAGGCACTGGCGTGAACATGTACTCAGCTTTGGCTTCGGGCAGAAATTCAATACCGATATCCCCTTTGAGCTGAAAGGAAATATCCCCTCTGCCGCATATTACGACAATATTTACACCAAAGGCCACTGGCGTGCCCTTACTGTCCGCTCCCTGGCCATCGGGCAGGGAGAGATCCTGGTGACCCCCCTGCAACTGGCCAATCTTTCGGCTGTGATCGCCAACCGCGGGTATTACTGCAAGCCCCATATCATGACAGCCATCGGAGATAATGAGGACCCGTACCCTGAATTCACCGAAAAACAATATACCGGTATCGACCGGGAGCACTACGAATTTATCAGCAAGTCGATGCTCGATGTATTTGAAGGCGAGCATGGCACGGCACGCTGGTACAGGCTCGATTCGGTAAGGGTTTGCGGAAAGACCGGCACGGTTGAAAATCCCCACGGCGAAGACCATTCCATGTTCATCGCCTTTGCCCCGTACGAAAACCCGAAGATCGCCCTGACGGTGATCGTGGAAAATTCAGGCTACGGCTCTACCTGGGCAGCGCCCATTGCCACCCTGCTCATCGAAAGGTATCTCTTCGGAGAAACCAGCCGGCCATACCTGGAAGAACGCATGTTGAACGGAAACCTTATCGAAAAAGAATGAGGGAACGAAAAGGCATACTGAACAATATCGACCGGACCAGCATACTGCTGTTTCTCCTGCTCGCCCTGATCGGCTGGATCAATATTTATGCCGCCGTTTACAACGAGGAGCACAGCAGCATTCTTGACTTTTCACAGCGTTACGGCAAGCAGCTGATCTGGATCTTTGCCGCCCTTGCCATCGCCTTTATCATCATCGTGATCGATGCTTCCTTCTTCCGGAATTTTGCATACGTCATTTACGCGATCACTATTCTATCCCTGGTCGGTGTATTGCTGGTCGGAACAGAGATCGCCGGTTCCAAATCATGGTTCCAGTTCGGGGGCATCGCCATACAGCCGGCCGAATTTGCCAAATTTGCCACCTGCCTGGCCCTGGCCCGTTACCTCAGCTCCTTTAATGTTTCCCTTAAACGTTTTAAAACCAGGATTATCGCCGGCCTCATCATTCTTCTTCCCGCCGGACTGGTATTGCTGCAGAACGATACCGGCTCCGCCCTGGTTTACGCAATTTTTATCCTGGTCCTTTTCCGGGAAGGGCTTACCGGGAACATCCTGGTGGTCGGCCTGGTGGTAGCCATCCTCTTTGTGGTCACCCTGCTGGTAAACAAGCTGTACGTGATCGCGTTCCTGCTGCTTTCGGCCCTCATCCTGTTCTATTTTATGCGGCGCAGCCGGCGCAATATCATAATGCTGATCGGCCTGCTGGTGGTGGCTGCCGGTTTTGTTTATTCCGTTGACTATGCCTTCGAGAATATCCTGGAGCCCCACCATAAAAAACGCATCAATGTGCTGCTGGGCAAGGAAATCGACCTTCACGGGGCCGGTTATAATGTCCACCAGTCGAAGATCGCGATCGGCTCCGGGGGAATTGCCGGAAAAGGCTTTTTAAAAGGCACCCAGACCAAGTACGATTTCGTGCCCGAGCAGGATACCGACTTCATCTTCTGCACCATCGGGGAAGAATGGGGATACCTGGGCTCTTTCGTGCTTATTTTCCTTTTTATGGCCCTGCTCTTGCGGATCATCCGCATGGCCGAACGACAGCGATCGGATTTCAGCAGGATATACGGATACGGGGTGGCTTCCATCATCTTCTTCCATTTCACCGTAAATATCGGCATGACCATCGGCCTGCTGCCGGTGATCGGTATACCCCTGCCCTTTATCAGTTACGGAGGTTCTTCCCTCTGGGCATTTACCATATTGCTCTTCATTTTCCTGCGCCAGGATGCCAGCCGGCTTGAATTATTGTAGTTTTCAAAACCATTCCCGCAGCCGCTTGTTAGTTTGCTAAACACAGTGGCCGATGAAACAGCAACACACGAACCGGCTGATCCGGGAATCCAGCCCTTACCTTTTGCAACATGCCCATAACCCGGTCGATTGGTATCCCTGGGGAGACGAAGCCCTTGAAAAGGCCGGCAAAGATAATCGCCTGATGGTGATCAGCATTGGCTATTCGGCCTGTCACTGGTGCCATGTAATGGAAAAAGAATCCTTTACCAAAACTGAAGTGGCGGAAAAAATGAATGAAAATTATATTTCCGTAAAGGTCGACCGGGAGGAAAGGCCTGATGTTGACCAGGTGTATATGCAGGCGGCTTACCTGGTAACCGGCAGCGGAGGCTGGCCCCTGAACGTGATCGCCCTGCCCGACGGCAGCCCGGTGTATGCAGGAACGTATTTCCCCAGGGACAAGTGGCTCCACGTGCTCGACTACTTTGCCGGATTGCAGGAAAACCAGCCTGAATTGCTCCTGAACCAGGCCAAGAACCTCCGCGAAAACATGGCCCCGGCCCTCCCCGATCCGGTCACGGTAGCGGAAACAAAATGGAATACCGCTGACATAGAAACGATCAGCAAATCCATTTTGCAACAACTGGATACAGAAAATGGCGGCCTGGCCGGGGCACCAAAATTTCCCATGCCGGTGGTCTTCGATCTTTTAACGGAAGCGAATTCCCTGCTGGGGAATAGCCCGGTGCAGGAAGGCATTGATACCAGCCTGAATGCCATGGCGGCAGGAGGGATCTACGACCAGCTGGGCGGTGGCTTCTGCCGTTATTCCACCGATGCCGAATGGAAAGTTCCCCATTTTGAAAAGATGCTTTACGACAATGCACAGCTCATCAGCCTGTATGCTAAGGCATACCGGCAAAGCGGGAACAAGGATCATGCGCGTATCGTGGAAGAAAGCATCGCCTTCGCAGAGCGGGAACTCCTGGATAAAAGCGGGGGTTTTTACGCAGCCCTGGATGCCGACAGCGAAGGGGAGGAGGGCAAATACTACGTCTGGACAAAGGATGAGATCCGGGATATCGCCGGTGATGATGCTGAGGCCTTTTGCCGGCATTTCAATATCCTGGAAGAAGGCAACTGGGAAGGAAGGGGGAATATCCTGTACCGGGATCCGGAAAACACAGGATCTTCAGATTTTTCATCGCTCCGCGAAAAACTGCTTCATCAACGCTCAAAGCGTATCGCCCCCGGCCTCGACGATAAAATACTCACTTCGTGGAATGCCCTGATGATCAGTGGGCTGACAGATGCCTTCATGGCCCTCGGCAAGGAAGAATACCTTGAACGGGCCCGGAAAACGGCTGCGTTTATCGAGAAAAACTTGATGAGGGACGATCATGGCCTGTGGCGAAATTATAAGGCCGGCAAGGCAAGCATTAATGCCTTTCTCGACGACTACGCCTTCCTTGCGGAAGCCCTGATCGGGCTCTACACGGCAAGCCTCAATGAGCATTATCTTTATCTCTCCGGAAAGATCGCCGATTATGCCGTTAAGCACTTTTATGATCCGGAAAAGGCAATATTCTACTACACCTCCTCATCCGACAAAGACCTGGTATTCAGGCCATCGGAGGTATCTGACAATGTTATTCCCTCCTCTTCTTCGGCCATGGCCGGGGTATTGTTCGTTTTATCACGCTATTTCGACCATGCGGAATATCGTGAAATCGCCGAAAAGATGCTGCTGAATTTCCGCGGACAGATCCTCAGGCATCCTTCATTTCATGCCGGATGGGCGAAACAGTTGCTCCGGATTTCACTGCCCGCCATTGAAGTGGTGGTCATGGGACCGGCGGCCATTTCGGTTTCCCGGGAGCTCAACAAGCATTATTTTCCACTAATTCTGCTTAGCGGGGCAGAAAAAAGGGGGACATTACCGCATTTTGGGTATAAATATAATGAGGGCACTACCATGATCTACGTTTGCCGTGACGGAAGTTGCCGGCAGCCGGTTGATAATGTGCAGGATGCCCTCGGGCAATTGCAGGAACTCGAAGATGAGATCCGGGGCCTGCTGCCCTTAAGCAATTAATCGTATATTTACCCTCGAAAGAAATACCATGGAAAAACGCTGGGTTTTTAAAAATCAGGGTGAGATCAGCCAGGTGAGCAGGCTTGCCGAAGAGTTGAGTATCGACCTGAACCTGTCGAACCTGCTGGTGCAGCGTGGCATATCCTCCTTTGAAGAAGCCCGTTCGTATTTCAGGCCCCAGCTTAGCGACCTTCACGATCCTTTCCTGATGAAGGATATGGAGCAGGCCATTGAACGGATTTACAGGGCCATAGAGAACAATGAGAAGATCCTGGTGTACGGCGATTACGATGTTGACGGAACCACGGCCGTAGCCCTGGTGTATACCTTCATCAACCGTTTTTACCAGAACATCGACTTTTACATCCCCGACAGGGATACGGAAGGATACGGCATTTCATACCAGGGAATCGATTATGCCAGCGAGCAGGGCTTTTCCCTGATGATCATCCTGGATTGCGGCATCAAGGCCATTGAAAAGACCCGCTATGCCCAGGAGCGCAATATCGATTTCATCATTTGTGATCATCACCGCCCCGGTGACGAGATCCCCCCGGCCTACGCCGTACTGGACCCAAAACGGCAGGACTGCCCCTACCCTTTCAAGGAATTATCGGGATGCGGAGTGGGATTTAAGCTGGCGCAGGCCTACGCTCAGCGGCACGATATCCCTTTCGAAGAGCTGCACCCCCTGCTCGACCTGGTTGTGGTAAGCATTGCATCGGATATCGTTCCCATCAATGGAGAGAACCGTATCCTGGCCCATTATGGTCTGGACCTGCTCAACAAAAATCCGCGCAAAGGCATCGAAGCCATTTTACTGGTGGGGAACATTAAACGTTCACACCAGCCCGAGAACGATTATATTTTCAATAAAGAACTGACGATCAGCGACCTGGTATTTATGGTCGGCCCCAGGATCAATGCAGCAGGGCGCATACAAAGTGCAAAGAACTCGGTCAGGCTGCTGGTGGAAACTGATTTCAGGAAGGCCATGGAGATCGCACGAAAGATCAACACCCTCAACGATGAGCGGAAAAGCCTCGACCTCACCGCGACCACCGATGCCCTCAGGATCATCCGTGAAAATGAAGAGATGAGGGAGGCTAATTATACCGTGGTGTACGATCCCGAATGGCATAAAGGGGTGATCGGGATCGTGGCCTCCAGGCTCACCGAATCCTATTACCGGCCTACCATAGTGCTCACTTATTCCAATGGCCTGATCACCGGCTCGGCCCGATCGGTCAAGGACTTTGACATTTACGATGCCGTAGATGCCTGCAGCGACCATCTCGAACATTTCGGGGGCCATAAATATGCCGCAGGATTATCGCTAAAAGAAGAAAAATTCGAAAATTTCAGGAATTGTTTCCGCGATTATGTAAACAAGCATATCACCCGTGAGCAACTGGTTCCGGAGATCGAGATCGATGCTGAGATCATTTTGCGCGATATTTCATCCCGTTTTTTCAGGATACTGAAACAATTTGCCCCCTTCGGACCGGGCAATCCCTCTCCCCTTTTCATGACACCCGGCCTGGTTGACACAGGCAAGGCCCGTGTGGTGGGAAAGAACCACCTGAAACTGGAAGTGGTCCATCCCGATATCTCCGGATTTCCGTTTTCAGCCATTGCCTTCCAGCAGGGCCACCATTACGACCGTATCCGCGACGGGGCCACCTTCAGCGCCTGTTACCACATCGAAGAGAACGAATGGAACGGCGTGAAGTCTATCCAGCTGAATGTCAAGGATATAAAATTTGACGACTGATCAGCTATTCAGCAACAGCTTTCCTTTTCCGAACAGTAAAAGAATAATATACCAGGATCATTCCCAGCAGGACGAATATTGCGCCAACGATCTTGAGCACAAATCCGACCACATAAGCCGGGTCGAGCAGGAGCAACAGCCCAATGGCAAAAAGCACGATCCCCCCGATGACCAGCATGGCACGGAATTCTTTCATCTGCCGGGCGATAATGCCCAGGTAGATCTTGAACAAGCCCAGGAGCAGGGACCAGATCCCGATGAATATAAAGAATATTTGCAGGGTTTTGCCCGGGAAGATCATGATCAGTATCCCGAGGATGATGGAAATGACCGCTTCAGTCATCATGAGTGAATACTCTTTCTGTTTGCGCTGCTTGTCGATGGCTCCGATCAGCAGCATGATCCCTCCGATCAGGATCAGTAGTCCGAAATACATGGAAATACTGAGCATCAGGGCTTCAGTGGCGAACAGGGCCAGGGCCCCGAAAAATATGGCCAGCAGTCCGTTCACCAACAGGACCCACCAGTTCTTTTGAATGCGTGTGTTCATAATATTCAGGTTTAAGTTGTATGCTAATAAAAGTAAATAAACGCCCGGATCATCATAAAGATACCAAATGCGACCAGGCCAACGCCGGCTACCCAGTTGATCCATTGTATGAATTTCGGGGTAACATAACGTTTGATCTTGTAGGCCCCGAAGCATTTCAGCATATCGGTGGCCAGGATGACCAGCAGTGTTGTAGAGAAGAGTGCGATCACGGATGTTTTGTCGCCCTTGTAGTTCGCTGTGATGGTGGTGACCCACAGGATCCAGAACAACCACACAAAGGGATTGGTAAAGTTCAGGAAAAAGCCTTTCAGGACATAGGTTACGGGATTGGGTTTTTTCTCATCTTCCCCGTCTTCGTCCTGCGAGATCATAACTTTCCTGGTAAAGGTTACGATCCCGAAAACGATAAGGATCGCCCCGGTAATGATCCCGAAGAACAACTGGTTTTCGGGGGTTTCGTTCACGATCTGCAGGGCACCCATCAGGCACAGGGCTACCAGGGCAACATCGCTCAGGAATATACCGATCGCCAGGAGGAATCCGGCCAGAAGTCCGCGATGAATACTTGTTTGGATGAGGGCAAAGAGAGCGGGACCAAAGCCAAATAAAAATGCCAGGGTAAAACCGAGTAATAAACCTTCCCAGATCGGGGTAATCATTATTTATCAGCGCTTTTGAATTCTTTCAGATATTCTTCCCACTGCAGGTATTTCTCGCCTTTCAGCACACGCGGAAACTTATTCGCGCCGCCTTCCTTACCATGTATCTTCATCCAGTTGCTGAAAGCAGCAGGAGGGAGGATCTCAAGGAATACATCCGTAACTGCAGCAATTCGTTCCACCCGGTAATCATCGTTCAGCACCTTGAGGTATCCGTCGATCTTTTCTACAGCCAGTTTCGGGTCGATATCATCTTCTGTGCCCAGGTACCATTTGTGGGCAAACATATTGTGATGCCTGAATCCGGCCACCGTAAATTCCCTGATCTCCAGATTGAATTCGTCCTGCAGCATTTTCACGGCCATGTTCATGTTTTCCTGCGACAGATGCTCCCCGCAAAGGCTCAGGAAATGCTTGGTCCGGCCGGTGATCACGATCTCACAATTCTCCTTCGAGATAAATTTGATCGTATCCCCGATCAGGTATCGCCAGGCACCGGCACACGTCGAGAGCAGGAGGGCATATTCTTCCCCTTCTTTCACTTCGTTCAGGCTGAGGGCCACCGGGTGTTCCACCATATTCCCGACGGAGTCGAAATTTTCCTCGTTAAAGGGCACGAATTCGTAATACAGGCCATTATCAACAACCAGTTGCATCACCCGCCTGTCAAGGCGGTCCTGGTAAGCAATATAGCCTTCAGAAGCCAGGTATGATTCATTGTAGATCACCGGCTTGCCAAACAGCTTATCGAAACTTTTGATGTATGGTTCAAACGACACCCCACTGTGCACATATACGGCCAGGTCGGGCCAGATATCGTGAATGTTCTTCAGTCCGTGGTATTCGATGATCCGCTCCAGGATGATCTGTATCCAGGCGGGCACACCAACGATAACGCCAATATCCCAACCGGGGGCGGATTTCACGATCTCATCGAGCTTAGTCTCCCAGTCGCGCTCCCGCGAAATGCGTTTCCCGGGCTTGTAAAAATGCTGGAACCAGAAAGGAATATTGCCGGCGGATATCCCCGAAAGATCGCCCTCGTAATAGGTGCCGTTATAGTTCAGGTGGGTGCTGCCGCCGATCATCAGTATGCCCTTTTCATAAAACTCGATCGGAAACTTATAGCGCGTGGTGGATACCAGTTGCCGGATGCTGGTTCGCCGTATGGCCCGGATCATATCCCCGGTAACAGGGATCTGCTTGCTCGAGGATTCGGAGGTGCCGGAGGTCAGCGCAAAGTATTTTACCCTGCCGGGCCAGCTCACAAAACCCTCCCCGTTCACGGCACGGTACCACCATTTGCGGAACATGCTGTTGTAATCGAAGGTAGGTACGGATTCCCTGAACGTTTTTACGATATTATCGCTGGCCAGGATGGCCGGGAAGTTGTAATGCTCGCCAAATGCGGTGTTCTGTGCCTTGGTAAGGAGCTTACGCAAGACTTTCAACTGCGCTTTGTTGCAGTCTTTTTTCTTCCGGATCTCTATCGGAATGCTTCTGAGTTCGTATGCTCGCTTTATAATCGTACCAAGAATGGCCATGTACCGCTTTGATTTGTTTTTCGCCATAAAATTACGAAATAATTAGGTACTTTTAAAAACCAAAGCCCCCGCAGATGAAGTACTTTCGTAAAGCCCTGAAACTGATATTGCTGCTGATCCTCATTGCTGTTGTTTACCTGGCCATTGTACTGCTGGCAAATTCCATTTATGATTACCGGCCGGAAACAGGTCCGCTTGAGCTGCCTTCATCGCTGGATTCAATGGATACCGGAGAGCGGGAAGTGTTCAGCATCATAAGCTGGAATATTGGCTACGCCGGCCTCGGAAAGGATGCCGATTTCTTTTACGACGGGGGCCGGATGGTGAAACCCGGAAGGGAGGAATTCCAGGGCTACCTGGATGGTATTGTTCGGCGTATGCAGGATTTCGACAGTGTCGATTTCATTCTCCTTCAGGAAGTGGATACCTCCGCCGCCCGATCACGCTACACCAACCAGTTCCGCCTGATCAGCAAGGAATTGTCGTCCCGCCAGGGATTTTTTGTTACCAACTACGATGTGGTCTATGTGCCCATGCCCTGGCTCAACCCCATGGCAGGCGTTAGCTCAGGACTGGCTTGTTTTTCTTCCCTTGCCGCCGGGGAAGCAAGCCAGGTAGTATTTCCGTTCAACTATAGTTGGCCCATGGGCCTCTTCATGCCCGACCGCCTGTTTGTATCCCTTGGATTTTCTATTCCCGGAGAGAAAAAATTGCGCATCATCAACACCCATAACTCCGCCTTCGACGACGGAAGCCTGAGAAAACGTCAGCTCGAACTGCTCTATGATCATATGAGCGAAGCTTACGGCAGGGGGGAGCTTGTGATCGCAGGGGGCGACTGGAACATGCATCCGGCGGGGTACCTTGGCCGGGATTTTAAAAGCAACGATCAGGCATACACCCACACGGGAGTGGAAAAAGTATCCGGACCGGACGAAAGCTGGCATATCGCCTTCGATCCTGATTTCCCTACCAACCGAGAGGTTTCAACAGCCTATACGCCCGGGGTAACCCCCACGGCCATACTCGATTTCTTCGTGTGCTCGCCCAATGTGGAAGTCCTGGAGGTAAAGACCCTCCATGATGGATTTCAATATTCCGACCACCAGCCGGTATATATGCGCTTCCGTTTGAACAATGGATCTGAGGCCTATTGAACCCTCCGCCAATCTCATTTGTTTCGTAAAGAAAGCTTTTATCATGAAAAATAATGTTGGTATTATCGACCGTGTACTGCGCATTGTACTCGGCATTGTTATAGGAGTGCTGATCTATCTCGGAACCCTTAGCGGCACAGCGGCCATCGTGCTCGGTATTGTGGGTGGTATATTCGTGCTTACCGCACTGACAGGCAGTTGTGGCCTTTACAGTGTATTTGGGTTCAGCACCTGCCCGGTAAAAAAGAAATGATCAGATAAATAGTTCGGCGGCAATGCCGTCTGCAAAGAATTTCCCCTGTTCGGTTAAAAAATAGCGGGTGTTCTCCTTCCTGAGCTGCTGGCGTTCAAGGTATTTTTCCGCCCCCGCGGCCAGGTGAGCGGCATACTCCTTCCCGAATTCCTGTTCCACCAATCCCAGGTCACATCCCCAAACGGTTCTTAACGAGGTCATTACATACTCGTTGTATCGTTGATCTACAGTGAGCACCTCTTCTTCGAATGACTCCTTGAAATGATCTTTCAGGGCCAGCCATGATGTCATGGAGGCCTTGTTCCACCGGCGCGAAACACCGTTGTAAGAATGTGCCGAGGGCCCCAGCCCGAGATAATGCCCCCCGGTCCAGTACAGGCTGTTGTGCTTTGAGTAATGCCCCTCACGTGCAAAATTCGAGATCTCGTAATGAATATATCCTTTACGCCCTGTTTGGGTGGTAAGGATGCTAAACTGGCTTGAAAGGCGGTCTTCATCGGGAGCCGGAAGTTTTTCTTTTCGGATCAGCACCTCGAGGGGGGTTTTCTCCTCCACCGTCAGGGCGTAGGCCGATAAATGGGGCAGGTCATAACGGAAAAAGTGCTCCAGGTTTTCGGCCCATTTTTCATCGCTCAGTGTGGGAATGCCGTAGATCAGGTCGATGGTAATCTCTTCCAGTCCACTGTCTTGAAGCACTTTAATGGCTGATATAGCCTGGTCGGCATTGTGCACCCGCTTCAGGTAGGCCAGGTCTTCGTCGTGAAAAGATTGTACCCCAAGGCTCAGGCGATCGATGCCGGCAGCAAGCAATTCTTTGGCTTTGCCTGCGTTAATATCATCCGGATTGGCTTCAAGGGTGATCTCCGCCGCATCATCGATCCGGAAATTCCTTCTCAGGTGATCCAGGATATCCCTGATCTCCCGCTCAGACAAAAGAGAAGGGGTGCCCCCGCCGAAATAGATGGTGTGAACAACTTCCCCTTGCAGGTAATCGCGCTGGTGTTCAATTTCCTGCAAAAGAACGGGAAGAAAGGTATCGCGGTGTCGCTCCGAAGCCTGGGAAAAAAAATTGCAGTAATGACAACGGGTCTTGCAAAAAGGGATGTGTATGTAAATACCGGCCATAGCAGAAACTTGCTGCAAAATTAGTTGAAAAGCGTCAATTGCATACCGGGGCATTGCCGTATGTGAATTTTGAATTACTTTTATCACAGAAACACAAGCACTGTAAATATGAAGAGAAGAGATTTTTTATTCAAAGGGCTTGGGGCCGGGATCCTGGCCGGATCCGGCATGACCATGGGCGGATTTTCGCGCGTCATGGGCAACCCCAATCCTCCCGACGATAATTATGACCTGGTGGCTGTTAAAGGGGAAGACCCGGTAGCCATGTTCGACGAAGGCATTCAGGCCCTGGGCGGGATGGAGCGCTACGTAAAACCCGGGCAGAGCGTGGTGATCAAGCCGAACATCGGCTGGGATGCCATCCCCGAACGGGCAGCCAATACCAACCCGGAACTCATCGGCAGGATCGTGAAACGCTGCCTGGAAGCCGGGGCCGACTCGGTCAGTGTATTCGACAATACCTGCGATGAATGGAAAAAATGCTATGCCAACAGCGGCATTGAAAAAGAGGTGGAAGCAGCCGGCGGCACTATCGTTCCCGGAAACAGCGAAAGCTATTACAGGGATGTTGAGATCCCCGGAGGGAAAAGCCTGACTGCAGCCAAGGTGCATGAGCTCATCCTCGATTCGGACGTGTTCATCAATGTTCCGGTACTGAAAAGCCATGGTTCGGCCAAGCTCACCATTGCCATGAAGAATTTGATGGGCGTGGTCTGGGACCGCCGCTTTTGGCACCAGAACGACCTGCACCAGTGTATTGCCGACTATACCACTTTCAGGAAACCCGACCTGAACATTGTTGATGCATACCGGGTTATGAAACGGAATGGCCCCAGGGGTGTTTCGGTGGAAGATGTGGTCAAATATGATTCCCTGCTGATCTCTTCCGACATTGTGGCCGTGGATGCAGCCGCAGCCAAGGTGTTCGGCTCCGAACCGGTCGATATTCCCTATATTGCCATTGCCGACGAAATGGGTATTGGCACCATGGACCTCAGCAAACTGAACATCAAGAGGATCAAAATGTAAGCAATGTTGTACAGGGTATTGAAAAATGCACGGGTTGTTGTTTCCCTGGTCTTTTTCCTGCTGATCACGTTTATTTTCATTGATTTCAGCAACAGCCTTTCGGGCAGGATCATACAGGGCATCCTCTATCCCCAGTTCATCCCTTCCCTCATCGATTTTCTGGCCCTTTCCGGACTGGCGGCGGCAGGCTTTATTTTCGTGATCCTGCTTACCCTGGTTTTCGGAAGAGTGTATTGCTCTACTATTTGCCCCCTCGGTACCCTTCAGGATATCCTGATCCGGATCAGGCAAAAGATCAGGCCGCGTAAAAGATTCAAAAAGCAGCCCCGTTTTTTGCTGCTTCGCTACGGGATCTTATTGGTTTCACTGCTCTTGCTGGCATTTGGTCTTTTAACGCCGTTGCTCCTGCTCGACCCTTACAGTAATTTCGGCCGCATCGCCGCCAATCTCTTTCGCCCGGTTTATCTGTGGCTAAACAATACAGGTGCCCTCAGCCTGGAATCCATGGACATTTACACCCTCTATAGGGTCGAGCCGGGAATCACCCACTGGTTCTCAGTTTCTTTCTCTGCAGGCTTTTTTCTTATTGTGGCATGGCTATCTGTTCGTTACGGAAGGCTCTTCTGCAATTCACTTTGCCCGGTGGGCACCCTGCTGGGGTTTATCTCACGATTTTCATTTTTCCGGATCCGTCTCGACCACTCCCTTTGCACCTCCTGCGGAAAATGCGCCAATGTATGCAAGGCAGGCTGCATCGATGTCAAGAACAGGAAGGTGGATTTCAGTCGTTGCGTGATGTGTTTCAATTGCCTGGGATCCTGTCCTTCACAGGGTGTACTGTACCGCACCCGTTCGCGTTTGCCCGAAAAGAAAACGGAGGTTTTTGATCCTTCCCGCCGTAATTTGCTGGCCGGAAGCATGATCGCGGCTACCGGCCTGGTGCCCCTTGCCCTGAATGCACAGGGAAGAAGAAGGCAGGGCGGGGGCCAAAAAGGAAAGGGCAGGGGAGACCATGAACCCCGGCCGGTGGTTAAGGAATATCCTGTATCGCCCCCGGGATCGGGAAGCCTGGAACATTTCAACGATAGATGTACGGCCTGTCACCTATGCGTGAGTGCATGCCCGAGCCATGTGATCAAGCCAGCTTTTCTGCACTATGGCCTGGCCGGCATCATGCAGCCCCGGCTGGATTATCATGCGAGCTATTGCAATTTTGATTGTGTAGTCTGTACGGAAGTTTGTCCTACCGGTGCCCTGCGCCCCATCAGCCTGGAGGAAAAACACACCCTCCAGCTCGGAAAGGTGAAGTTCATCAAGCAGAATTGCATCGTGTTCACGGATGGCACCGACTGCGGGGCCTGTGCGGAGCATTGCCCGACCAAGGCGGTAAGCATGCGGCCATTCAGGGGGAACCTCTTCCTGCCGGAGATCAATCCCGATATTTGTGTGGGCTGCGGAGCCTGTGAATATGCCTGCCCCACAAGCCCAAAATCGATCTTTGTGGAAGGGAATCCGGTGCATGAAGTAGCCGATAAGCCGGTGATCGAAGCCCTGGAACAGCCCGATCCGGAAGAGGATTTTCCTTTCTAAGCCTGTTTTCTTAAAACAATCCGGAAGGTGGTATCCCGGTTCGGATAGGAGTGCTTCACAAAGATCTTTCCTTTGTGATAGTCGCGGATAATGCGTTTAGAAAGGGAAAGGCCCAGTCCCCACCCCCGTTTTTTACTGGTAAAGCCCGGGTTGAAGATGGCCCGGAAATTCGATTTGGAGATGCCCTTGCCGGTGTCGCTGACATCGATCAGCACATGGTTCTTTTCTTCGCTGATGCTGATGGAGATCTTGCCCTGGCTCCCCATGGCATCGATGGCATTTTTCACCAGATTCTCGATCACCCAGCTAAAGAGGTGGGCATTTACCGGAACGATGATGGGTTTTTCGCCGGGGATATTCAGTTTGTATTCGATCTTTTTGGAGGTCCGTGTTTTAATGTATTCGGTGGAGTTGTAGACCACATCGACGATATTCACCGGATCGAGGCTGGGCGGGGATCCGATCTTCGAAAAGCGATCGGTGATGTTCTCCAGGCGGTCGATGTCTTTCTTGATCTCCGTAAGGGCTTCATCCTCCACGCCCTTGAGTTTCAATAATTCCAGCCAGGCAATCATCGACGACAGGGGGGTGCCGAGCTGGTGTGCGGTCTCCTTCGACATGCCCACCCATACACGGTCCTGCTCGGAGCGGCGTGAAGTGCTGAAAAGGAAATAGGTGATCAGCAGAAACAGCCCGATCACACCGAACTGCACATAGGGATAGATGCGAAGCTGCGTCTGGATAAAGGAGTTCTTGTAGAAAATATAGCGCTTCTCATTTCCCGCCAATACGATCTCGATCGGGTCATTTTCCGATGTCATTTCTTCAATGGTGCTGGCCAGCGACAGGGAATCCGCCGAGAGCTCTTCCTCCAGGTTTCCGCTCCCGATGATTGTTTTCATGTTGCTGTCGGTAATGATCACCGGCACCGAAACGGCATTTTCCACTACTTCCGACAGGAAAGACTCGTTCAGATCGTTCAGCACCTGCCGGAGCTCGGTATAGATGTTCGATTCCTTATAATACAGGATCTGGAATTCACCGGGCAGGTATTCAATACGGATGGGTTCATATACCGTAAACTCTTCTTTCAGGGCGCCCGCCAGCACATCGTAATTGCTGATACTGTCGTGCACATTGCGCGCAATGATTATGCTGTCGTTGTCGCGGGTCATGATCACCGGGATGGTCTGGTTGCCCGTAATGATCTTATAATACAGGTCGAGAACATCGGAATCCACGTCGCTCATGATGTTCTTCCAGGCATCGGCGAGGATCTCTGCCCGTTTTCGCTCTTCCTCCCTGATCTGTTCGAAAAAACGCTCAGTATAAGAAACCAGGTTGGCTTTTCGCTGCAGCGCATCGGCCCATATCCTCACATTGTCGCGCTCGGAGCGGGCAATTTTATTGGTGATCACATTGGTGTACCATAAGGAAGCGGTTACAATGATCACTGCCACGGCAAAAAGGCCCCACTTCCATCGTTTTTTCCTGGTATAATAATTCATCTGTTCTTTTTATCCTTGTGCAAAGCTAACGTAAAGCAGGCTAAACACATTGTACAGGCGCATTTTGTAAATGTAAAAAATAATCTTCATTTCGGGGCCCGGATCACTGAATTTGAAAATAAACTATTTTTTTAGTTGCACAACTAACTTTTTAGTTGTATATTTGGCACGGTATATGCAACAATAATTCATGGGAGATCGTTTTTTTTTATCCCAAATAACTAAGTTTTTAGTTAATAAACGAAACACAGGAAGAGATGATAAAAGAACTGACAAAAGCAGAAGAAGAGATCATGCAGGTATTGTGGCGGCTTGAAAAAGCCTTTATCAACGATATCCTGGCAGAACTGCCGGAACCCAAACCGGCATACAACACCGTTTCAACCATTGTAAGGATCCTGGAGAAAAAAGGATTTGTAGATCACCGGGCTTACGGAAAGTCTTATGAGTATTACCCCATCATCCTGAAAAGAGAATACACCCGGAAATATTTTGGCCATTTCATGAAAAACTATTTCAGCAATTCCTACCGCGAAATGGTTTCGTTCTTTACCAGCGAGAATAATCTCGACATAAAAGAGCTCGAAGAACTTAAACAGGCTATGGCCGAAGAGATCATCCGGAAAAAAATAGCCAACGATGAATGAACTGATCATTAAACTGCTGCAGTCGTCACTGGCCATATTGGTCCTCTGGGGCCTTTATGTGCTTTTCCTGCGCCGCGACACCTTTTTCAAAACCAACCGTTTTTACCTGGTGGCGGGAATGTTGTTCAGCCTGATGCTGCCCTTTATCAACATCGGCCGCCTGATCGCACCCGCAGAACAGATATATATGGTCTGGTTGGATCCGGTGGTGGTCACCGCCGGCGGCGTGCAGGAATCCATGATGGCCCATCCAAGCCTTTACCAGATCCTGCTGAGCATATACCTTACCGGTGTGGCCATATTCAGCCTTCGCTTCATCTACCAGTTATGGCAATTGATGCGCCTGGCCAGGAGATTCGGAATTTCACGAAAGGACGGCATGCGGATCGTGTTCACCAACAGGAATTACTCTCCTTTCTCATTTTTTAACCTGATCTTCCTCAATCGCCGTGATCTTGAATCGGAAGAAACCCGGAAGATCCTGGCGCACGAAAAAATACATGTACAACAGTGGCACAGCCTCGACCTGTTGCTGCTCGAACTCATCACCATTGTTCAATGGTTCAATCCTTTTATCTGGCTGTACCGCCATGCCCTGAAAAGCCTGCATGAGTACCTGGCCGATGAAGGAGTTATACACAGCGGGGTAGACCATACCGTCTACCGTGCCCTGCTGTTTCAGCAGTGCACAGGCATCCAGATCAATGATCTGACCAATAATTTCAGTAAATCATTATTAAAAAGGAGGTTCACCATGATGACCAAAAACCGAACAAGACATGCAGCCAGGATAAAATTGCTGCTCGCACTTCCCCTGGCCTTTACGATGCTGCTGCTGATTTCCTTCAGTCCGGAAATGATGGCACAGCAGGAAAAAGAAACCAAAACACCCCCACCGCCACCCAAAGAAAAGCTCGTTACAACGGCGAACCCGGATGATCCCCCACCGCCACCCAAAGCCGTGGGACAGGATGAAACCCCGATCTTCACGGTTGTGGAAGAAATGCCGGAATTTCCCGGCGGCAGAGATGAATTGTTCAAGTACGTTGCCAGCGAGGTAAAATACCCCGAAGAAGCTAAAAAGAAAGGCATCCAGGGCAGGGTATATGTCACCTATGTTGTTGAAAAAGACGGAAGTATCAGCAATGTTACCCTTCTGCGGGGTGTTGAAAAATCACTTGATGCCGAAGCCCTGAGGGTGATCAAAGGCATGCCGAAATGGACTCCCGGAAAACAGAAAGGTAAACCGGTGAGGGTGCAGTTTAACCTGCCGATCCATTTTACCCTCGACAATGACAAGGAAAAGGAAACAGAAAAGCCCGAATAGGGATTTCTGATCATTTCAAGGATTGCAGCATTCCCATGCTGCAGTCCTTTTTGTAATTTCAGGCCGTTATGCGCACATTGATCACCATTATACTGGTCGCATTCTCATTTCTATTCGGCTCCGCCCAGGAAAAAGAGGAAAAACCGCCTGTCCGCGACGGTAAATACTACGAATACTGGGACAAAGACAGTACCCGTATCAGTGCCTGCGGACATTTCTGCAATGGAAAACCCTGCAAAAAATGGAAGTATTTCCATTACAATGGCAAGCGCCGCATGAAATCAAAATACGGCGATCGCATAAAGCTGAAATATTACCGGGAAAACGGCCGGCGCAGCGAAAAAGGCTATGCCGTACTCGACCGCAGCAGCAAGGCCATCCATTTTTACTGGCAGGGAAAATGGAAGTACTATAACAAAAAAGGACGATTGTACCGCGTGGTCCTGTTCGAAAAGGGCGAAGAACTTAAGGTAATTTCCGGCCCCGAAGAACCCTATTATTTTGAATAAACCCCCTGTTCATAATCGTACAGGCCCTGTCTAAAACGAACACATTCTGTTCCGTTCTCTATTCTTAATGATTCTCTTTCCTCCTGTTATTCTGCCGTTTACAACAGTGGCACGTTTTTAGTTTTTTATATATGTCAAATTATCCATGACCCATGATAAACCTGAAAAATTTGCATAAATCCTACGAGGTCGGGCAAAACAAGCTGCATGTCCTCAAGGGAATCGATCTCGATATTGCCAGGGGGGAGCTGGTCTCTATTATGGGCTCCTCCGGTTCGGGAAAATCAACCCTGCTGAATATCCTGGGTCTTCTCGATACCTACGATGAGGGGGAACTTCATCTCGACGGTGACCTGATCCGCAACTACAGCCAGCCGAAAAGGCGGGAGCTCAACGAGCGCAGGGCGGCACGGCTGCGCAATGATACCATTGGTTTCGTGTTTCAGTCGTTCAACCTTATCTCTTTTAAAAATGCCATGGAAAATGTGGCCCTGCCGCTGTATTACCAGGGAGTTGGAAGGCGTAAACGCAACCGCATCGCCCATGAGTTTTTAACAAAGATGGGCCTCGACGAATGGGCGGAACACATGCCCAATGAGTTATCGGGTGGCCAGAAACAACGCATCGCAATTGCCCGGGCCCTGATCTCAAAACCCAAAGTGATCCTGGCCGATGAGCCCACGGGCGCACTCGATTCGGCCACCTCCATGGAAGTGATGGAACTTTTTAAGGAGATCAACCGGGAGGGCATCACGGTGATCATCGTGACCCACGAAAACGATATTTCACGCGAGACCGACCGTATCATCCGCCTGAAAGACGGCCTGATCGAAAAGAACATTAAAAACGGCCGCCATAAAGCACCCAAGTCCAAACCCACTATACTGCAAACAGCATAAATCCATCATCCCATGTTCGACCTGGATAAATGGCAGGAGATCTTCAGTACCATCAGCAAGAACAAGCTGAGAACCATCTTAACAGGCTTCAGCGTAGCCTGGGGGATCTTCATGCTGATCATACTTCTGGGATCGGGATATGGCCTGGAAAACGGCGTTCAGCAGGAATTTGCCGGTGATGCCGTGAACTATCTTTCCATAAATGCCGGCATTACCAGCAAGCCCTATAAAGGAATGAAACCCGGGCGCCGACTCCGCTTTACCAATGAAGAAAAGGAACAGCTTGGAACCCTCGACGGGGTGGATAAATACTCCGGCCGTTCACGCGTCTGGACCAACAACACCCTTTCGTACAAAAACGAATACGGGAATTTCGATATTTTCTCGGTCAGCCCCGACTATAAATATGTGGAAACACTCATTATCGAGAAGGGGCGCTACCTCAATACCATCGATGAGCAGCAGCACCGCAAGGTGGCGGTCCTGGGCAGGCTGGTCGAAGAAGCCCTTTTCAAGGGCGAAGACCCCCTCGGAAAGTATATCCGCGTAAGCGGGATCCCCTTTAAGGTGATCGGAACCTTCGACGATCCCGGCGGAGAACGCGACCTCAGCAGGATCTATATTCCCTTGTCGACCGCTCAGCAGGTCTTTAACATGCAGAATTTCGTGGGCAGCGTATTGCTCAACCTGGGCGATGCCGATGTGGAGGAAAGCCTGGAAATGATCGAAGTGATCAAGCAGGATCTTTCGGAGAAGATGAAGTTCGACCCTACCGACCCCAGGGCGATCTTCGTGTACAACAGCATTGAGAACTACCAGACCTTCATGAACCTTTTTGCCAATATCCGGCTGTTTATCTGGATCATCGGCATTGGCACCATCATCGCCGGCATTGTGGGGGTAAGCAATATTATGATGATCGTGGTGAAGGAAAGGACCAAGGAGATCGGCATCCGCAAATCGATGGGGGCCACCCCCTGGTCGATCATCAGCCTCATCCTCCAGGAATCTATCCTGATCACGGCTTTTGCCGGCTATGTGGGGCTGGTGCTGGGCGTAGGCCTGCTCGAACTTGTTTCGGGCCTGCTTCCGGCCACCGACTACTTTGCCAACCCGGAGGTGAACATACAGGTGGCGATCTATGCCACCCTGCTGCTGGTATTTTGCGGCGCACTGGCCGGTTTTGTTCCCGCCAGGAAGGCCGCTGCAGTGAAACCGGTAGTGGCCCTGCGGGATGAATAAATGAAACGAAAATATTTAAATAACTGAAATTGAGACTCTTTGACGCAGACCGATGGCATGAGATCTTCAGCACCCTGAAGAAGAACAAGCTCCGTACCTTTTTTACGGCATTCGGAGTGTTCTGGGGGATCTTCATGCTGGCGATCATGATGGGCTCCGGCACGGGCCTCGAGAACGCCGTGGGCAGGGATATGGGCAATATGGCCACCAACAGCGTGTTCATCTGGACCCAGCAAACAACCATGCCTTATAAGGGTTTCGACCGGGGGCGTTTCTACAATTTCCGGAATGGCGATACTGAAGCCATGCTCGAGAACATCCCCGAAATAAAGCATATCGGCCCGCGCATACAGGGCTGGGGCGGAAACGGGAACAACAATGTGGTGAGGGGCGAGCGCACCGGGGCTTTTACCATACAGGGCGATTACCCGGCCTATAACCTCATCGACCCCGTGGGAATGCGTACTGGTCGTTTTATCAATGATCTCGACATCAACAATAACCGCAAGGTATGCGTGATCGGCGACCGCGTGCGCAACGAGATGTTTTCCGCCGAAGAGGATCCCATCGGGCAATATATCCGCATACAGGGAGTGTATTTTAAGGTGGTGGGCATTTTTAAATCGACCAAGCCCCACCGGGGGGAATACGAAGACCAGGTGATCTACCTGCCCTTTACGACCCTGCAGAAAACCTACAATTACGGCGATGTGGTAGGCTGGTACTCCATCACCTCCCGTGACGATGTACCGGTATCGGTGGTGGAAGACAAAGCCAAGGCCCTCCTGCGGCAGCGGCATACCATCCATCCCGATGATGAGCGGGCGGTAGGCTCGTTCAACCTCGAAAATGAATTCAATAAAATGACCAACCTCTTTTCCGGCATCCGCGGCCTGATCTGGATCGTGGGTATCGGCACCCTGCTGGCCGGGGTGATCGGGGTAAGCAATATCATGCTCATTATTGTGAAGGAACGCACCAGGGAGATCGGCGTTCAGCGAGCCATCGGGGCAACCCCCTGGCATGTCATCTCCCAGGTGATCCTCGAATCGGTATTCCTCACGACCATCGCCGGATATATCGGCCTGGTGCTGGGTGTGGCCATCGTGGAAGGCGTGAATTACATGCTGGTGAGCAGCGGGGCCGACAGCGAGATGTTCTCCAACCCCGAAGTGAATTTCGGGGTAGCCATGCGCGCACTTGAAATACTGGTAGTTGCCGGGGTACTGGCCGGGCTGATCCCGGCATACCGGGCCGTGAGCATGAAACCCATTGATGCATTACGTAACGAATAATTAAAAACATACACCATGAAAAGCTTTTTCAGAATCCTGCTTATTGTGATCCTGGTCGGGATCTTCGGATTTACCATCTATTACCTCTACGGAAAATCAAAGGACCAGCCGGTTATTTATGAAACCACATCTGCCTTTGTGGCTCCCAGCATCATCAAGAAAACGGTAGCCACCGGATCGGTCGTTCCACGAAAAGAGATCGACATCACCCCGAAAGTGTCGGGGATCATCGAAGAGATCTTCATTGAAGCGGGGCAGATGGTGCACGAAGGCGATGTGATTGCCCGCATCAAGATCATTCCCAACATGGTGAGCCTGAACAATGCCGAATCGCGGGTGAACAGGGCTGAGATCTCCCTGGAAAATGCCAAACGCAAATTCGACCGCCAGAAAGAACTCTATACCGACGGGGTGATCCCGAAAGCCGAATACGAGCAGTATGAACTGGAGTATGAAAACGCACTGGAAGAGCTCTCTTCGGCACAAAACAACCTGCAGCTCATCCAGGAAGGGCAGACCAAAACATCAGGGCAGACCACCAACACCCTGGTGCGCTCCACCATCGACGGCATGGTGCTGGATGTGCCCGTGGAGCAGGGCAATTCGGTGATCGAGAGCAACACCTTCAATGCCGGGACCACCATCGCCACGGTGGCCGACATGAACGAAATGGTGTTTGAAGGCAAGATCGATGAAACCGAGGTCGGCAAGATCAGCGAAGGCATGCCCCTCATCCTGCAGATCGGGGCCATTGAGGATATCCGCTTCGATGCCATCCTCGAGCACATCTCCCCCAAGGGAGTGGAAGAGAATGGTGCCATACAGTTCGAGATCAAGGCCGATGTGAAACTGAAAAGCGAAGAGTTCATCCGCGCCGGCTACAGCGCCAATGCCGATATTGTGCTGGCCCGCGTCGACAGCGTGCTGGCCGTTCCCGAGAGTGTGGTCCAATTTGATAAGGATACGGCTTTTGTGGAAATAGAAACTGAACCCCAGATCTTCGAAAAGCGCATTGTTGAACTCGGCCTTTCCGACGGCATCCATATCGAAGTGCTTTCCGGGCTCAGCAAGGAAGAGAAGATCAAGGTGCCGCTACGCTAAGGGAAAAGCCTAAATTTTCTGCGTTTTTGTAGTTTATTGCATCCCACAATCACACACTTATAGCTCAACTAGTTGGTTAACATATTTAGCTATTAGAAAATATTTATAATGGAAGCCTAGCGATCAAAATTGCACTGGCTGAACTATTGTAGCTGTTCTAAAGGTACATTTTTAACAATTTCTGGTAATTCTTGCTTTACAAATATTTATTGTTTATATTTATGCAAACCAAATTATTAAGGCAATAGACATGACCAAAACACTATATAAAAGTTTAATTATTGTTTCTGCTATATTTTTCTTTTGTTTCACTCTTCATGCACAGGATTTCTGGGAAGAACTTAATACCCCTAATGGTATTGCAATACGTTCTATTGCAATTAACGATGCTGGACAAATTTTTTTGGGAGTTGGAAATAATAATACGCCGGGGGGGGTTTACCGCTCCGAGGATGCAGGTGATACCTGGGATTTAGTATTTGATAATGGAGACTTTTCCGTTTACCCTGTTGAAATAAATCCTGATGGAGATATTTACATTGGGAAGGGAGGCTTTGACCCTCTTAAAGTGTCATTTGATAATGGAAACATATGGGATAGTCTGGCTTATCCTGGCACTGGAAATTTCACTGCTATGTATTCTCCAAGACAGGACACACTCTTTGTTGGTAGTACTTACTTAGTACGAACCTACGACAATGCAAGCACATGGGATACAATATTCTCCTCTGAAAACGAAACCGAATATATTAAAGATATATTACAAACCCAATCGGGTGATATGTACATAGCTCTCACCGGATATTTCGCAGGTATGGGGGGGGTATATAAATCAACTGATGGAGGCGATAGCTGGGAGTTTTCGGGATTATTCAATCTTATGGTGTCTTCACTGGCAGAAAATAGCAATGGGGATGTTTTCGCCAGCGTTAGAGGTATTCTCCAATCAGGGCTTTTACCCGGCTTATATGTTCTGCGTAATGGTGAGAATGAGTGGGAAGAGCTCCTGGCTGGGCCTTTTGTTGAAGATGTAGTAGTTAATAGCGCTGATCATATATATTTGACCTCAGGATGGGTAATGCGTTCTATCAATAACGGTCAAAGTTTTGAATACTTTGAAGAAGGGCTTTTTCCCGGGCCAAAAGGGGATATGACTAAAGATATGCTTGATTATCTATATGTAACCTCAGAGTTCTCGTCAAATGCACTTTATCGAACCATTAATCCTACAGTTTCAATTAGCGAAGAATATAAAAACTTTTCAACCCAGTCTTTGATTATCTATCCCAATCCTGCCAGAGAGTATGTTAATATTCTCATTTTACCGGAAAATCATGGCAATTCTTTCCATTTGATCATATATAATAGCATGGGGTCATTAATCATGCATAATCAAAGAAAAATAAGCACTGATCAATGCAGGATTAATATAAGTTCATTGGAGTCTGGTTATTATTTAATTAAAATAATTGATAAAAATGAAATAAGATATGGCAGGTTTCTAAAACAATAGTTTACTAATTAACAAAACCAAAACCATGAAAACAATTATTTTCTTCGCGTTATTGCTGTTGGGCAGTTGTAATTTCTCTACTATTCTCTTGTAATTCTTGCTTTACAGAGTTTTATTGTTTATATTTATACAAATAAAATAATTAAGGCAATAAACATGACCAAAACACTAAATAAAAGTTTAATTCTTGTTTCTGCTATATTCTCCTTTTGTTTCACTCTTCATGCACAGGATTTCTGGGAACCTTTACCTGTACACGACAGCATTCGTATTCAATGCATTGCGGTAAATGAAAACAATCACATCTTTTTGGGGGCAGGATCAGCCACGGGTTATGGAGGAGTTTACCGCTCCACTGATGAAGGACAAAGCTGGGATTTAGTACTGAATACTGATGTATTTGGTGTAATTTCTATAGCCATTTGCGAATGTGGGGATATCTATATCGGCAGGCTTGGATTCGACAGGCTAATGGTTTCTTATAATAATGGAGACAATTGGAATGTATTATCACCGCCTGGATATGGAAATATTCTAGCTATTGAACCCATAGGGCCTGATACGGTATTTATCGGGTCATGGGAAGATGAAGGTGCATTAATGCTTTTATCTAATAATGGAGGCATGAGTTGGGATACTGTATTCTATACTATGAACAGCAGTGAATACATCAAAGACATTCTTCAAACCCAATCAGGGGTTATGTACTTAGCCCTTACCGGCTATTTTCCTGATATGGGCGGTGTGTATAAATCAAGCGATGGAGGAGATAGCTGGGAGCTTTCAGGTTTATTCAACTATATGGTATCATCCCTGGCAGAAAACAGCGAGGGCGATGTTTTTGCCGGCGTAAGGGGCATACTCCAATCGGGCTTGTCGCCAGGTATATTTGTTTTACGAAGTGGCGAAGATACATGGGAAAAACTATTGGGTGGTTATCAAATCTCGGATGTTGCTATCAACAGCGAAGATCATATTTATTGTTCCGTTGAATCATCCATAGGTGTAATTCGTTCTGTTGACAACGGCCAGAACTTTGAAATTGTTAATGAAGGGCTTTCATCGGGATATAGGTGGAAAATCATTTTTGATGATACTGATTATGCATATACATCCAACAATATTTCTCTGGCAAGAAGCATAAGCCCTACAGTTTCAATTACTGAAGAATATCAAAGGCCACCAGCACCATCATTGATCCTTTATCCAAATCCGGTTAGAGAGCAATTATTCCTCAAAATGATATCCGATGAGAATGACCTTAACAACATCAGGGTCTATAATTCATTAGGTGTATTGGTTTTACAAACGAAAGAGGAAACAGGTTCAAATAATATCATGCTTGATGTAGCACCACTATTACCTGGTTTTTATTTCATTGAGGCTAATACCGAAAATACAAAGCAAACGGGCAGGTTTATAAAATACTAAGCAAACAAAACCAAAACCATGAAAACACTTTTATTTACAATATTCCTCCTAACGGGCATATACATACATGCCCAGGTAGTAAATGTAAACCCCGATCCCAATGGTGACCCCTGGATTGCGGGTGATGCCCTGCCTATGCTTCCCGAAGTTGAGGCGGATTTGCACATTATGCAGATTACACCCCAATCTGCCGCAAAAACTCTTCCGGCAGTAGTAAAAAACAATGAACTAATGTATGGACCTCCCCTCATAATTTGGACGTAGAGTTAATCTTGCCGGATATAAACCAGGCTGCTTTTCCATCCCCGTAAANNAAAAAACAATGAACTAATGTATATGCCCCCTGTATTTGATCAAGACAGTACAGCTTCATGCGTTCAATGTGCAGAAGTATGGTATTGTTTTGCTTACGAAATAAACAGGCTTAGGAATGTTAAAGCAGGCAATGGTGTCGATACTCTTACTAACCTTTATCACCCTTTCTTCACTTATAATTTTTTAAATGGGGGCGATAGTTCATGTGGAACCAACTATGGAGATGGCTATAACATTATAAAAAGAAACGGTTGTCCTTCTTTGGATGATTATAATGATCCTGCCCTGTATGATATTAACTTGCTACACCTTTACTGGATGGATGGTTATGAAAAATACTATAGGGGAATGTTTAATAAAGCCGATTCAATGGGCAGTATCTCATGGGACAGTACATATAACAGCCTTGGGATTACTTAAACACTGGCTTGCCGACCATAATGATAGTGCTGAAACTGGTGGCTTGGCAGTAATTGATATTTTTGCATATAATGGATGGGTGCATAATACCATGTTTGATTATGGCTCTCCTGAATATTTAAAACATTATGTAACTCAATGGGGAACAAGCGGCAGCCATGCTCTAACCTTGGTAGGATATCATGACAGTGTACATTGTTTTGATCTGAATGGTGATGATATATATGCAAATATTGACTCTAATAATAATGGAGTCATTGAATTATCCGAGTGCGAACTTGGAGCATTTTTGGCTGTAAATAGCTGGGGAGAAGATGCTGACGATCATGACGATGGATACGTTTACATTCCTTACCTTATGATGGAAGGCTTATCAATCCCCTATACTGCCTATACATGTTATGCCAATGCAGGTTATGAACCACAATTGACGATAAAATCAAGCTTCGAACATCCGTGCCGTAGAATGATATCTCTAAAATCAGCTTATGCTGAAAATGCCGATAGTGTATCGAGTACCAATGGCCTCAGTCATTATATTTTTAGTTCTGATGGCGGATGTCATGATTTCAGGGGAGCTTATGATGGGCCTTTAGAGCTTGGCCTTGATTTTAGTTATTATTACGACACTTGCGATTTTGGTAAAATATTCCTCAGAACCTGGTCAAATGATTATACTAATACATATGAGGGCTATATTGATACTTTTTCAATCGTAGATTATCGCTGGAATGAAGAGTTCCATCTTGGATGTGACACAAATTTTCCATTTCAAATCTTTCAACCGGATACTTCTGATTTTATTGACTTGTTTATTGATTACGACCTGATACCGCACGAAGACCCCATAACATCAAAGCTGCAGCTGTTCAGCAATATGGTAAGTCGCTTTAATCCGACTGTTAGCAATAATGCAACTCTGACAATTGAGGATAGTGTTAAGATTGATATGTATAACAGCATTATAGAAATTGAGGCAGGGGCAAGCCTTATTATTGGCGATAATGTTGTTTTTACCGGAAAATCCGGCCAAAACGAATTGCTGATCAATGGAAATATTCAAATTGGCAAAAATGTTCAGTTTATCAATATCGATAATATTTTTCTGAACAACGAAAGCCAGCAAATTACTATAAACAATGCTGCTTTTAATCAAAGCTTTTTGCTAAATAAAAGCCTGGGCTTATGTATAAACAAATGTACCTTCAGCAGTTGTGATGTGCTTTGGTCTACTCGGGGAAATCTTACTATTGACTCTTCCGATTTTTATTGTACATGGCTATTAATCGATAACCTTTGGGGTTCAACCAGTGATGTTGCCACCATAACATCAAATAATATTTCAGGCTATCAGAATTGTCCGGCTGGCATATATATTTCGGATTACGACAAGTTTCTTATTGCCAGAAACAGCATTAATAATTGTGGCAGTGGCATACAGATTTATGAATCGGGCTGGGGAGTAAGTGGTAACCAAAATGTGTTTGATAATGAAATATCAAATTGCAGCAATAAAGGCTTAAACATATATAATTCAAGAGCAAGTATTGCAGAAAACTATATTCACGGCAATGAATATGGTGTTTGGATTGCACGAAACAGTCAGGTTGCCATAGTTGGTAATGCGGCAGCATATTACGAGTACGAAACTCAGCAGATTAAAGATAATAACAGATATGAGCTATACGCATCAGAGTTTAGCTTCCCCTGGTATTGCAAATACAATGTAATTATTGATAATGACAATGCAGGTAACCCCGATGATCCATTGGTTTATTACGATATACAGGAAGCAGATACACTTGATATTCGATACAATTGCTGGGGAACGGGCTTTTCAGCTACAGATGATCTTTATCCTGTTGATGGATTTTTCTGGGATCCACAATGGTGCCCACCCGGAACAACAATCCTCAATGGACTTGTTGAGCAACTTTATTTCGATGCTATTGATGAATATGAGAATGAAAACTTCGCACAAGCCCAACAAGAATTTGAATATATCATCGATAATTATCCGGCAACAAAATATGCAGAAAACGCAATACGCGACCTGTTCTCAATTGAACAATTTCTTGATCATGACTATGCGGCTTTAATTCAATATTTTGAAAATAACAGTAGCATTCAAAACAATCTTCGCTTAAAAAAACTGGCACATTTCTTATCAAACCGTTGTAATACCAAGCTTGAAGACTGGCAGCTTGTGATTGATCATTATGAAGACATTATTGAAAATCCTGAAACACCAGCCGATAGCATCTTTGCCATAATTGACTTAGGCTATACTTATTTGTTGATGGAAGCCAGCGGAAATAAATCTTATTATCAGGGAAAAATGACGGAATATATTCCTTGCTCAAAGACACAGTTTGTAGATCAGAAAACATATTTGCTATCGCTACTTCCTTTTACAAAAGAATCAGGAGACGACATTAATAGTGAGTCTGTTCCAAGAACTGGAGAGTTACAACAAAACATTCCAAACCCATTTAGAAATATAACAAGCATCCCATTTAAAACATTTGTGGATGGTTCGGTTACAATTTCTGTTTATAATCATAATGGAAGTGAAGTAATATCACAAGAGTTGGGATATATTAGAGCCGGAGAAAATACTATCCAGATAGAATTAAAAGATTTCCCTTCGGGTATATACCTGTATTCATTGATTATTAATGGACAATTTGTTGATTCTAAAAAAATGATATTGCTTGATTATTAGCAAGAAGAAACAACTATTCGTTAAAATCCTCATTTCTTACATTACCCGGGAAGCAGTTTGTCTTATTTGGAGACGAGATAATCAGAGAATTGTATTATTTGAATGGTTTTCTGCTCAAAAAGTGAAATCCATTAAAAACCCCACACCCAAACCCACACCCCTTCTGTATTCTGTATTCTATGAAATACAAGCCTTATAAATAAATATTCTTAATTTCGCAGGCATAAGAAATCCTTTAAAACTCAGCCATGAAAAGCAAAACACTCCTTTTGATCAGCATCCTTGCTCTGGGTGCCATCCTCGTTTCCTGTGAGCAAAAAGCCAAAGAAAAGAAATTCGTTGAAAACAATACCATTGTTCCCACCGGGGAAGCCCTGGCAGCTTCTTCGCAGGAATATGTTGACGAACGCCTGGCGATCTACGCCCCCTTTGAGCTCTCGGCCGATATTTCCTACCTGTCGGAGAACGAGCAGAAGATCATCGGGATCTTCTTTGATGTTGCCCGTATCATGGACGGCCTTTTCTGGAAGCAGGCCATCGGCGACAAGGCCGGTTTCATCAAGAACATTGCCGATGAAAATACGCGCCGCTTTGCCAAAATCAATTACGGCCCCTGGGACCGACTGAACAACAATACCCCCTTTATTGAGGGCATAGGCGAGAAGCCCAAAGGTGCCAATTTTTACCCGGTCGATATGACCAAAGAAGAATTTGACGCCCTCGAAGACGCGAACAAGACCAGCCTCTACACCCTGATCCGCAGGGATGAGAACGGTTCATTGCGTTCTGTCTGGTACCATGAGGCTTATAAAAAAGAGCTGACCGAAGCTTCCGACCTGCTGAAGCAGGCTGCCGAACTGGCGGAAGACCCCGGACTGAAGAAATACCTGCAGATGCGTGCCGAAGCCCTCATCACCGACGACTACCAGCCCAGCGATTTTGCCTGGATGGAAATGCAGAACACCAATATCGATTTCGTGGTGGGCGCCATCGAAAATTATGAAGATGCGCTCTATGGCTATAAAGCCGCATACGAATCCTTCATCCTCCTGAAAGACATCGACTGGAGCAAGAAACTGGAAAAATTCGGAGCCATGCTGCCCGACCTCCAGAAGGGCCTCCCGGTGGATGATGAATATAAAAAAGACGTGCCCGGAAGCAAAGCCGATATGAACGCTTACGAGGTGATCTATTATGCCGGCGACTGCAATGCCGGAAGCAAGACCATCGCCATTAACCTTCCGAACGACGAAGAAGTGCACAAGCAGTTTGGTTCAAGAAAGCTTCAGTTGAAAAATGCGATGAAGGCCAAGTTCGACAAGATCCTGGTACCCATCGCCGATCTTCTGATCGATCCCGCGCAGCGGAAATACATCAAATTCAACGCTTTCTTCGAAAATACCATGTTCCACGAAGTGGGACACGCCATGGGCATCAAAGAAACCATTGACGGATCGGGTACCGTAAGGGAAGCCCTGAAGGAGCAGTATTCGGCCATTGAAGAAGGAAAAGCCGATATCATGGGCCTTTACCTCGTGACCAAACTCTACGAAATGGGGGAACTCACCGAAGGGGAGGTAATGGACAATTACGTGACCTTCTTTGCAGGCATTTTCCGTTCGAGCCGCTTCGGCGCCGCCAGTTCACACGGCAAGGCCAATATGATGCGCTTCAAATACTTTGATGAAATGGAAGCTTTTACCCGCAACGACGACGGCACCTATACCGTGAATTTCGACAAAACCAGGGCAGCCATGATCAGCCTCATGCAGAAGATCCTGATCCTCCAGGGCAACGGCGACTACGAAGCCGCCAAAGCCTGGGTGGAAGCCGACGCCATGATCCCGCCCCAGCTCCAGGCCGACCTCGACCGCCTGAACGATTCAGGAATCCCGGTGGACATTACCTTCAAGCAGGGCCCTTCATTTGTAGGACTGAAACAATCCAAGTAATTATCATAAACCATACGTAAAACATGAGAAAACTAGTATTATCGCTTTTCGCAGTGCTTCTGTTCGGAAGTACGGTGATGGCCGTTGAGCCGCCCGACGAGGGCATGTGGCTCCCCATGTTCGTTGAACGACTGAACTATGTAGATATGCAGGAGGCCGGCCTTCAGCTCACCCCCGAAGAGATCTACAGCATTAACAATTCCAGCCTCAAGGATGCCATCGTGGGCCTTTCCGGGGGCGGAGTCGGCGGATTTTTCTGTACCGGGGAGATCGTTTCCGACCAGGGACTGCTCTTTACCAACCACCATTGCGGCTACGACAAGATCCAGTCGCACAGCACCGTGGAAAACGATTACCTGAAAGACGGCTTCTGGGCCATGAGCCTGGAAGAAGAACTTCCGAATGAAGGACTGGCCGCCTCTTTCCTGGTCAGGATGGAAGATGTGACCGACAGCATCATTCCCTTGCTGTCGGATACTTTGAGTGAAGCCGCCCGCGGGCAGAAGATCAGGAAGATCCGCGACAGGATCGCCAAGAGGGCCGAAGAAGACGGCACCTACGCCGCCAGGGTTTCTTCATTCTTTGGCGGAAATGAGTATTATCTCTTCGTGTACAATGTGTATAAGGATGTCCGCCTGGTTGGTGCTCCTCCTTCATCCATCGGGAAATACGGTGGCGACACCGACAACTGGATGTGGCCCCGCCATACCGGCGATTTTTCGATTTTCCGCGTATATACCGGCCCCGACGGGGAAGCGGCAGAATATGCCGAAGAGAATGTACCCCTGAAACCGGCTCACCACCTTCCCGTTTCCCTCGATGGTTATAAAGAAGGCGATTTTGCCATGATCTGGGGCTACCCGGGCGGAACCCAGCGCTACCTCACTTCTTACGGGGTGAACTACAATATCGATGCTTTTCTTCCCACCCTGGTGGAGATCTTCGATGCCCAGCTCACCGCATGGAAAACCCATATGGATGCACAGCAGGCCGTCCGTATCCAGTATGCTTCGAAATATGCCGGGCTGGCCAATGCCTGGAAGCTTTTCCGGGGCCAGATCCGCGGGCTGAAACGCCTGAAAGTGGCCGATAAGAAACAGGCCATTGAAAAAGACTTCCAGGCCTGGGTCGATGCCGATCCCGACCGCAAAGCCAAATACGGCGATGTGCTGAGCAAGCTGAACGAAAGCTATGATGTCCTCACCGCCGAATTCCCCGAACTGGCCTACACGGCCCTGGCAGCGAATTCGCCGGAGATCCTGGGATATGCCGGGCAATACGGGCAACTGCTCGAACTGCTCGAAAGCAAGGCTGATGAGGTTGTGATCGACGAAACCATCGCCGAACTGAAAGCCGGCATGGCAGATCATTTTAAAAACTATTATGCCCCGGCCGACAGGGATGCTTTTGCCGCCCTGATGGAGGTTTACCATAGCAATATGCCCACCGAAAAGCAGCCGGAATATTTCCTGGAACTGCTCGATGATATGGACGGTGATTTCCAGGCCATGGCCGACTATGTTTTTGAAGAATCCATCTTCGAAAACGAAGCCGAGATCAACGAATTCCTGGAAAAACCCAAGGCCAAAACCCTGGCCAAAGATCCTGCCCTGAAGCTTGGAACAGCTTTTTCGGGCATGATGGGGCAGGTGATGGGACAATACCGCCAGGCCAATTCCGACCTGGGAAAATACGATCGTTTGTTCATTGCCGGACTGCGCGAAATGAACCCGGATAAGGTGTACTATCCCGATGCCAATTCCACCATGAGGATGACCTACGGATCAGTACAGGACTACATGGCTGCCGATGCGGTATTCTACGATTATTATACCACTCTTTCCGGAGTGATGGAAAAGGAAGACCCGAACAATGATGAATTTTTCGTTGAAGCGGAGCTGAAAGAACTTTATAAGAATAAAGATTTTGGCCGTTACGGGGAGATCATCGACGGGGAAGAACGCATGATTGTATGTTTTTTGACCACCAATGACATTACCGGCGGTAATTCCGGAAGCCCGGTGATCAACGGCAAAGGAGAACTCATCGGTATTGCTTTCGACGGCAACTGGGAAGCCATGAGCGGCGATATTGCCTTCGAACCCGAACTGCAGCGGACCATCAACGTAGACATCCGTTATGTGCTTTTCGTGATCGACAAGCTGGCCGGTGCCCAGAACCTGATCGACGAACTGACGATCGTTGACACCCCAAAACCCCGCATGGTAAAAAATGTAAAGGCAACAGAAAAAATGGCTGTTGAAGAATCAGCCAACTAATTGCTTGTCTGAATGATAAAAGAGGCGGCTTCGTTCCGAAGCCGCCTCTTTTTTTATGGAAATTAATCCGCTTTCACGATCTTCTGAGAGAACACCTGCTCTCCTTCGGTAAGCCGAAGCACATAGGTGCCGGCGGGAAGTTCGCCCGTCGTGATCCTGTACAGGGACGATCCCCCATCGAAGCTTTCAGAATACACCATCCGGCCCTGCATATCGGTGAGGCTGGCTTGCAGTCGGCCGTCAGTTGCTTTATCGAGCTGAATATTGATATTGTCGCTGACCGGGTTCGGCCAGATATTCCTGACGGGAAGTTCGGGCAATTCGGCCACGGAAACCCAGGGATTTGAGGTCCAGGTGGTGGTATACAAACCCCGGCCATGGGTGGCGGCCAGCACGGTGTTATCCGCTTCGCGCAATTGCAGCATATCGGTCCTTACATTGGCCATCCCATCCACATCGGGAGCCCACTGCGGATCGGGGAGGTGCATATGGTTACAACTCCAGATGCCCAGCTCTGTGGCCAGCATGGCCTGGCGGGCATCTTCAGGATGATAAAGGGCATAGCGCACCGGCATATCCGGCAGGTTGCCCTCCATATTCGTCCAGTTTTGGCCGCCGTCGTAGCTCTGCCATACCGAAGCAACCCCGTAATTGGAAAAGGTCACGAGCAAAGTATCTTCCGAACCACCGATGGCCACGCAGGAAACCGAAGCCACAGGGAACTCATCCGCGGTGATCTCTGTTACATCCGGGCTGTTGTCGTCGGCATTTTCAACCTTGAAAAGGCGGCCAGTCTGCCCCCCGACAAAAAGGGTGGTGGTCCCCGCCGGGGAATGGGGCGAATATTTGACATGCGTAAAAGGAGTATTTACTCCCGTACCCAGGTTCACATAAGAGCTCCAGGGATTGCTGGGGATATTGGAAACCCTGAGGAGCTGGTTGGCCCGGTAGCCGAAGAAATTGCAGGCATTGGCGTAGAGCTTGTTCAGTTTATAATCATAATCAGCGGGGCAGACAAAAGTACCACTGTAGTCGCCTGCATCCTCGTAAGGATTGCCATTCACGAATATGGTATAGCGGTTATAATACACCGATGAAATGAAGATCGAAACTTCGTTTTGGTCCCAGAAACACCCGGCCCCGTCACCGCCGTCGATCATATCATTGATATCCAAGGGCTGGCCATTGTAATAAAGGGTGCCGTTATCCTGCAAACCGCCGATGTAGCGGTCGTCGCCGGCAATGGGGGAAATGGCGCAGGTATAAAATTGCAGCGTGCTGTAGTTCCGGTTCTTCTCTTCGAAAACCGGATTCGTTGAACCCGCATTGGCAGTATAGAATATGCCGCCATCGCTGCCGAAAAGCATTTCTTCATCCGATCCGTCCTTGTACAGCTGCACATGCTGGTCGGCATGAACATAATCGTTTCCGCCGCCATAATACATCAGCGACCAGTCGGATTGGTGAATCCAGGAGTTGCCGCCATTCATGGTCGACCAAACGTCGAGCCCACCCACGTAGAGGTGGTCCGGATCATCGGGATCGACGGCACAGGTGAGGGCATGCCAGGCCAGGGTGGCATAGTCATAGTCGGGAAGGTTTACCTGGCTCCAGCTCTGGCCGGCATTGGTGGTTTTATAAATATAGCGTCCTTTGTAATACACAAATCCATCGAAGTAACCTACGGCAAAGAGCGCATACACCACATCCGGGTCGGAGGGAGCAATGGCCAGGATCACCCTGCCGGGGATGTTCTCGGTCGACTGCATTTCGATGAGGAGTTTTACATTGTCGTATACGGTCCAGCTTCCGGGGGTTCCCAGGTCGGAATAAAAAATGGTGCCCCCTCCTTCCAGATCAGGGGTTTCCATGCTGCCCACGTAGATGCGGCCATCGCTCTGGATCTTGATGTCGGAAACAGCATACGGAATTTCAAGCCCGGGAATGTCGGGCAACACCTGCTCCCAGCTCATCCCGCCATCCTCGGAGCGAAACAGCCCGTTAGAGGGTTCACTCTGCTGGATGCTGCCATGATATTCCCCTGAGGCCACCCCGGCATAAATTACGCTGAGGCCATCCTCATCGCGGACCTGGATGTCTGTAACATATTTGAAGGTCTCTGTAGAAGGCAAAAACTCCCAGCTCGCACCTCCGTCGGTGGATTTGAGGATGCCCATGCCTACGCCGGAGGACTCCCGGTAGATCACCCGCGCCGTTTCGGCTTCGCCGGTACCGGCATAAAACACCATGGGGTCGTTGGGATCGTGGATGATGCAGGAAATGGAAAGGTTCGGCATGAAATCATCAACGGGCATCCAGGAACTCTGGTCGTCGGAAATATCGTTGTTGTACCAGAGCCCGCCGGTCACGGCGCCGGCCCATACTTTGTTCCCTGAGGCATCGTTGGGATCCCACATAATGGCCCGTGTGCGGCCGCCCATATTCGATCCTGCCGTAGTCCAGTAAAGTTCATTTCCTTCGCGGAGGGCATTGTCCTGCATCTTGCGTGTAATGTCCCAGGCCTCTATTAAACGCTCCGTAGGCACGCGTTTTAGTTCGGGGTCGATGATGCTGAAATAATTTTGCATGGCCGCCAGGTCGGGCCGGTCGGGGCGGTTTTCGCCTTCGGCCTCTTCGGCAATATCTATGGGCATGTTCCTGAACTCAGCAGTAAGGAAGTTCTCGTATTCGGTTCTTGGATCAACCGAAAGCCCGGCGCGGAAGATCAGGGTCAGGAGCAGGGCCGACATGGCAAAAGCAGTAAAAAGGAGGTAGTGTTTCTTTTTCATGGGGGTCAGTGTTTTAGTAGAAGACAAAAGTATTACTGAAAAAGTTGCCGGACAAGATAAAGCATCCTATAAATTTCCGGTCGTAAAATAAACGAAACAACCGCCCGGGTCAACGAGCGGTTGTATATCTATTGTCATTTCCACCCCGTGAACCCGGGGGAAGAACGCTAAAGGCTGATACAAAATCAAAATACTCCTCTCAAAATACAGTCAGAACGACAGTACACAGATGAGTTTCCGATCATTCACATTTCTTTCTTTCCATGGCCATAAGGGTACAGCAAATCGCCAGCAGGCTGAAAGGAATAGAAGCGATAAGGTAGTTCTGGTAATGCCTTACATGGAAGAGTTCGGCCTCGCCGAACTGCCACATGAAAAAGCCCAGAACTCCCAGGAATACAAATATGATCGCGGCCAGACCGGTGATCATACCCAAATACTTTGCAAGTTTAGTGCACATATTATCAGGTTTATTGTTTAATGATCTTTTCGGTAATGATCTTTTCACCGCTGCGTGCTTTCAGGATATAAACCCCAGTAGGCAGGTTACCCAAATCCAGTTTGGCACTGGTCTGATTTACAGTTTCATTCCTGACCATCTGACCCTGGCTGTTGAAAATGCTGATCTCATCCATTGGATTCATCATGCCAATTTCAACCATATTCACAACAGGGTTGGGTTTGACCACCATCTGTACATCGCTGGGGTCCAGTTCACTTACTCCGGTAGCACCATACATCAGCCAGTCGACCATACGGTGAACCAGGATGTTTCTCATGGTTTCATCCGAGATGGCGGCCACATCGATGGTCGTGAAGATTGAACGGAAGAAATCCGTTTCATATTGAATGGCTGCCGGGCCCGGCGACATATAGGGCGACATGATGCCCAGGAGGGCCTGTCCGTTATGCTCGGCAATACTGTCGCCGTAGAGGCCGTCGTCGCCATCCGTGGTGAAGATATCGTGCACCGGAATTACGAGACCTTCAGCCAATGAACCCGGGGAACCCACAAAGCGGGCCGTATCGGCGATCCCGCCTTCTTCGATGTGGTATACATCCTGTTCAACAGTCACCACGCCAAGCTGGTCGTACGGAAATTCGCCGGGATTGAATGTGCCGTAGCTGCCATACCAGTCGTATAGATAATCCTGGGCATTGAGCAGTAATTTTCCACCAGCTAATGTCTGGTAAAGCAAGAGGTTGAATTCATCGTCCGGACCCATGGTTTCTCCGTCGGTCCAGGCTTCGCCGGTAAACCAGATCACGACATCATATTCTCCCATGACTTCTGCATCAGGGCCATTGTCGCCCGGATCCAGAACCCGGTGATAATCATACGTATATCCTGCTGCATCCAGGGCAGCGGAGATCATGGGCCAGGTATCGGTGTACACTGCGCCGCTGTCGTCAAAATCGCGATCCACGCATAGGATCGTCTGTGCCTTGCTTATGCCCGCCGTCAGGACCAGGGCAAGGATCGTAAGACTGAAAATTCGTAAATATTTTTTCATGGTTTTTGGGTTGGTTAGTACTTCTTTGGCATTAAAAGTATGAAAAAATATCAGAAACTGCAATCTTTCAGGAAACGAAAATAATCTACAGAACCCTAAAACAGATGTTTTTACCCGGTGCTTTGTTTTGGCGGTCAACTTTTATAAATTTACCGCTTGATAAATCCCGGGCCTATGAAATTCCACTGCCGGCATCTGCCAATACGCCAAATTTCCTTACTCATCTTCTTCCCCCTGCTGTTCTCTTCCTGCTCTTCAACAATTCAACAGGAAACGGAAAAAAATGAAACTTCCACGGAGTGGATATCCCTGTTCAATGGTTCCGATATGCAAAACTGGAGAGGGTTTCAGTCTGACAGCCTTCCGGCCGGATGGCATGTCAGCGACAGCCTGCTGATCACCTCGGGGGCCGGGGGCGACCTGGGCGGCGACATCATCAGCCGTGAACAATACGAGGATTTCCGGCTCGAACTGGAATGGAAGATCTCCGAAGGCGGAAACAGCGGTATTTTCTTCCATGTGATCGAAGGCGACAATCCCACGGTATATGCCAGCGGCCCCGAATACCAGCTGATCGATGATATCGGCTTTGAGTACCCGCTGGAAGACTGGCAGCAGACCGGTGCCAATTACGCCGTGCATCCCGCCGATACCAACACCAAACACATCCGCCCCGCGGGAACATGGAACCATTCGGCCATAGAGGTGCTCAACGGAAAGGTCACCCACTGGCTGAACGGCGAAAAAGTGGTGGAATACACCCTCTGGGACGACGCCTGGAAAAAGCTGGTCGGGCAATCGAAATGGAAGGATTACCCCAATTACGGAACAGCCGTGAAGGGGCATATCGGGCTTCAGGACCATGGGAGCGAGATCGCATTCAGGAATATCAGGATCAAAGACCTGACCGATAAGGGAAAGGCTGTTTTCAATGGAAAAGACCTGTCGGGATGGAGCATTTACGGCACCGAGAAGTGGTATGTCGAAAACGGGGAACTGGTCTGTGAAAGCGGCCCCGACAAACAATACGGCTACCTGGCCACCGACAATAACTATAAAGATTTTATACTGCGTCTGCAATTCCTGCAGGAAGCCGACGGAAACTCTGGGGTATTTTTCCGCTCTTCCATAGAAGGAACGCGTATCAGCGGATGGCAGGCCGAAGTGGCCCCGCCGGGAAACAATACCGGGGGCATCTATGAATCGTACGGAAGAGGCTGGCTGGCCGAGATCCCCGACGAAAAAGAAAATATTCTCCTCCCGGGGCAATGGAACGAAATGATCATCCGCGCCGAAGGCGAACGCGTAATGATCTGGCTCAACGGGCAGCTTATGACCGACCTCCGCGATGAAAAGATCGGCGGGGGAAAGGGCTCCATCGCCCTGCAAATCCACGACGGCGGAGGCATAAAAGTGAGATGGAAAGAGATGTATATTCGGGAACTTAATCAGGACAACAAATGAACTACAGCAGGGCACAGATCAGCTGGCTGGTCGTACTGAGAATGGCCATCGGCTGGCATTTCCTCTACGAGGGACTGGCCAAACTTATGAACCCGAACTGGAGCAGTGCTGGATACCTGCTTGACTCGGAAGGTTTTATGCAATCCTTTTTTTACTGGCTGGCCGGCGACCCGGCACTGTTAAATGTGATGGACTTCCTGAACATCTGGGGGCTGATCCTGATCGGGCTGGGACTGATCCTGGGCATGTTTTCGCGCCCGGCCATTGTTTTCGGCATCCTCCTGCTGGCCCTGTATTACCTTTCGCACCCGCCATTTGTGGGGCTGAAATACGCCGTTCCCAGCGAAGGCAGCTACCTCATCATTAACAAAACCCTTATCGAGCTGTTTGCCCTGGGAGTACTCTATGTGTTCCCCAGCAGCCGCATCATCGGCATCGATCGCTTAATCTTTGGAAGAAAATGAAACGACGAGACCTCATAAAAGGCCTGGCCGCCGTTCCCGTCCTGGGCGTGTTTGCTGCGGCATGGTATAAAAAGCACCAGTACGATAAATACCTGAAAAGTAATATCCTGGAAGAGATCAGGCTGAAGGCCACACCGCCGGAACTTCCGCTCACCGGATCCACGGACAAGACCATCCGCCTGGGGATCATCGGTTACGGTATACGCGGGAAACATCTGGCCCGGGCCGCCGGCTTTGCCCACCCGGGGCTCATCGACAACTGGAAAGAAGGCGCCGCGAACAACAGCAATGACGAACGCTACAAGGACTACCTGGGGCAGGAAAACCTGAACGTGGAAATGCGCGGGGTATGCGATATTTTCGATACCTACGGAAGGATGGCGCAGGAAGCCGGAGCCAACATTCACCGGGAAGGAAGCGAAGGAAAAATGGGGGATGCCCCGAAACGCTATTCCAATTACAAAGAACTCATCCATGCCGACGATATCGATGCCGTGATCATCGCCACCCCCGATCACTGGCACGGGCCCATGGCCATTGAGGCCGCCCGGGCCGGGAAACACGTGTATGTGGAGAAACCCATGACCTGGACAGTGGAAGAAACCTACGAAGTGAGGAAGGCCGTGAAGGAAAACAATATCGTTTTCCAGCTCGGCCACCAGGGCCGTCAGACCGAAAGCTATTTTAAGGCCCGTGAAGCCATTGAACAGGGCTTGCTGGGCAAGATCACCCTGGTGGAGGTAACCACCAACAGGAACGATCCCAATGGCGCCTGGGTATATCCCATACATGAGGATGCAAACGAGAATACCATCGACTGGAAGCAGTTCATCGGCCCCGCCCCCGACCATCCCTTCAGCCTGGAACGCTTTTTCCGCTGGCGTTGCTGGTGGGATTACAGCACGGGGCTGTCGGGCGACCTGCTCACCCACGAATTCGATGCCATTAACCAGATCCTCGACCTGGGAATCCCGGATTCGGCCGTTTCCAGCGGCGGGATCTATTTCTTCAAAGACGGCCGTACCGTTCCCGATGTTCTGCATACCGTTTATGAATACCCCGAACGCGACCTGAGCATCGTATACAGCGCCACCCTGGCCAGCAACCGCAAACGCGGACGCGTGATCATGGGACATGATGCGTCCATGGAACTGGGCAGCAACCTGGTGATCAAGGCCGACCGCAATTCAAGCCGGTATAAAGAGAAGATCCGGGAGGGCATCATCGATCCCGACCTGCCCCTGTTTGCCTATTCCCCGGGGATGAAGAACGTGGATGCGGTAACCTCACCCACCGAACAGTATTTTGCCGGCAGGGGACTGCTCTACACCTATCGCGGCGGCAAACGGGTGGATCCCACCCACCTCCACATCAAGGAATGGCTGAACTGCATCCGGAACGGGGGCCTGCCAAGCTGCAACATCGATCATGGCTTCGAAGAGGCCATGGCCGCACATATGGGCACCATCGCCTACAAGGAGAACCGGAAGGTATTCTGGGATGCCGAAAACGAACAGATCGTATAGCCTATGAAACGCAGGAATTTTATCAAAACCGCCTCTGCCGGGATGCTGGCCGGCGCCCTCATGCCCCGCATGCTCCTGGCAGGAAATCCCCCTTCGGCAAGCATCGGACTGCAATTGTACAGCCTGCGCAATGAGATAGGCGAAGACCTGGAAGGAAGCCTGAAGAAGATCGCTGCGATCGGATATAAAAAGCTGGAAGCAGCCGGGTATAAAGATGGAAAATTCTATGGCATGGCTCCCGCCGACTTTAGCTCTTTGGTGAACGATCTCGGCATGGAACTGTGCAGTTCCCACCTTACGTTCTCCGACGATGAGATCGGAACGGTGCTGAACGCCCATAAACAGGCAGGCATCCAATACCTGGTCTGGCCCTGGGTGAATAAGAACGAAAGGACCGGCCCCGCCGATTATACAGCCGATGCCGAAAAATATAACCTTATCGGGAAAATGTGCACTGATAACGGCATGCGCTTCGGCTATCACAACCACGACTTTGAATTCCATCCCCTGCAGGGGAAAATACCCTACGATGTCCTGCTGGAAAATACCGACCCGGCCCTGGTCATGATGGAGATCGACCTCTACTGGATCACCTATGCCGGCAAAGACCCCATGAAATATTTCGAAAAATATCCCGGGCGTTTCGAACTCTGGCATGTGAAAGACATGGCTTCCGGGGAAGCCATGGAAATGACGGAAGTGGGCAGCGGCATCATCGATTATGCAGCCCTTTTTGAAGCAGCCGGCCTGGCGGGAATGAAGGAATTTTTCGTGGAGCAGGATACCATTAAAGGCGATGGTTTTGAGAGTGTTAAACAAAGTTTTGACCATCTTCAGTCCATCCTCTGATGCAAAAACCTATCCATACCGGCATTGTAGGCTTCGGCCTGTCGGGAAGGGTCTTCCATGCCCCCTTTGTGCACAGTCATCCGGGCTTTGTGCTCAGTAAAATAGTGGAACGCCACCAGCGGCATTCGGCCGGCATTTATCCGGAAGTTGAAGTGGTCAGGGACATCGATGACTTGCTGAAGGATAATAGCCTGGAACTGCTTGTGATCACAACGCCCAATACCCTTCATTATCCCATGGCCAAAGCCTGCCTGGAAGCCGGAAAGCATGTGGTGATCGAAAAGCCTTTTGTGCCCGGCAGCGCGGAGGCGGATGCCCTTATTGCCCTGGCGGGAAAAACAGGAAAGAAGATCTTTGTTTACCAGAACCGCCGCTGGGACGGTGATTTTCTCACCATCAGGAAACTAATGCGGGAGGGCCGTTTGGGAGATATTGAATATTTCGAGGCCCGTTTCGACCGTTTCAGCCCGGAACTCAAGCCCGGCGCCTGGCGGGATGAGAATATCCCCGGGGGCGGGATCCTCTACGACCTGGGCTCCCATCTCATCGACCAGGCCCTGTGCCTTTTTGGCATGCCCGAAAGCCTGAAAGCCGAACTCAAAGCGGAAAGGCCCGGCAGTAGCGTAGATGATTTCTTCCGCATTGAAATGCATTACCCTGAACTGGAAGTCGTTCTTACGGCAGGCATGATGGTAACAGAAGCAAGTCCGCGATATACGGTAATAGGAAGCAGTGGAAAATATACCAAATACGGTATCGATCCCCAGGAAGCTACCCTTAAAAAGGGCGAAATGCCCGTTGGGGAAGACTGGGGAACCGAAGACCGCTTGTTTTATGGCAAGATCGGACCGGAACCCGTTCCTACCGAAAAAGGGAATTACATGGCCTTTTACGAAAATGTGTACGGGGTGATCCGGCAGAATAAAGCGCAGGCCATTGCTCCCGTTGAAGCAAGGAATGTTATCTTTATCATCGAAAAAGCCATTGAAAGCAGTGCTCTGGGAAAAACGACAGCGATCAGACAAAACTAAATAAAACTCAAAACCTATGGAAAATAACAAGAAAAGCGGCATGAGCCGCCGTAAGTTCATCGGCAACGTATCCCTGGCCACGGCAGGAGTCACCATCCTTCCCAGCCATGTGATCGGCGGGCTTGGCCACCTGGCTCCCAGCGATAAATTGAACATTGCCGGGATCGGAGTCGGCGGAGTTGGCGGCACCAACATCAACAATTGCAGCAGCCAGAACATCGTAGCCCTCTGCGATGTTGACTGGGACTATTCCGCTGACCTCTTCGGGAAATACCCGGATGCCAGAAAGTACAAGGATTACCGAAAAATGTTCGACGAAATGGGCGATGAGATCGATGCAGTGGTCATTGCCACTCCCGATCATACCCATGCCATCACGGCCGCGCATGCCATGAAAATGGGCAAGCATATTTACCTGCAAAAACCCCTCACGCATTCCATTTACGAATCGCGGATGATGAGCAAACTGGCGAAAGAAACCGGTGTAGCCACCCAGATGGGTAACCAGGGCAACTCCGGGGAGGGAATCCGCAAGATCTGCGAATGGANNGGATCTGGGACGGCGCCATCGGTGAAGTGACCGAAGCCTACGCCTGGACCAACCGGCCCATCTGGCCCCAGGGACTGGAGCGCCCGACAGAAACGCCTTCAACCCCACCCACCCTCGACTGGGATCTTTTCATCGGCCCCGCCCCCTGGCGGCCGTACAACCCGGTGTACCACCCCTGGAACTGGCGTGCATGGTGGGATTTCGGTACCGGTGCCCTCGGAGATATGGGATGCCATATTTTCGATCCCGTGTACAAAGCCCTGCGGCTCGGAAACCCCGAATTCCTTTATGGAAGCTCAACACAGGTGAATACCGAAAGTGCACCCATCGGCTCCGCCGTGCATTACGAATTTCCCGACAGGGGAAGCTACCAGAACATTAAACTGGTGCCTGTGAAGGTAAGCTGGTTCGACGGAGGATTGCTGCCCCCACGGCCATCGGAGCTCCCCGACGGGGAACCCATGGGCGACTGGAGCGGCGGATGCCTCTTCATCGGAACAAAGGGCAAGCTGATCTGCGGTGCTTACGGCCGCAACCCGAAATTGCTTCCCGACGAGCTCGACAAAAGCTATACCCGCCCGGCACCCAGCCTGAGAAGGATCGAAAAAGCCATGGAAGGCGGACATGAAGCCGACTGGATCAGGGCCTGCAAGGAAGATCCCGGCAGCCGGGTGGAATGCAGCTCGAACTTCGGCTACGCCGGACCCATGAACGAAGTGGTGGTGATGGGCAACCTGGCCATACGCCTGCAGGACCTCAAGCGCAAGCTGAAATGGGACGGCGAAAACATGAAGATCACCAATATCGATGATGCGGACGAGATCCGTGTGGTGACCAGCGATAAATTTACCGTGATCAACGGCCATCCGCATTTCGATACCCAGTATGCCACTATCATGGCCAAACCCGCCGCTGAGGAATATATTAAACATACCTACCGTGAGGGATGGAAGCTGTAGAATATTGAACAGAGGAACAAGGAACAAGGAATAATAAAGGAATTAATAAAACAGATATTTATGAAAAGAATATTCATTGTATTCCTGCTGCCGGCAATGGTTTTTGCCGGATGCAATATGCAGGACAGTAAACAGAAAACCGAAAAAGAAGATGTTGTTGCCATTGAGGTTAGCGATAGGCCAAATACCCTTTCGAAGCAAGAGCTGGAAGACGGCTGGACATTGATGTTCAACGGATTGACCACCGACGGCTGGCGTTCGCACAATGGCGAAAGTTTTCCGGAACATGGCTGGGAAGTGGTCGATGGTACCCTGCACGTGATCGGATCCGGCAGGGGAGAGGCCGGCGGGGGAGGAGATATTCTCTTCGATCGCAAGTATGGCAATTTTGAGCTTTCGCTGGAATGGAAAGTTTCTGAGGGAGGCAACAGCGGCATCTTTTACCTGGCCCAGGAGATCCCGGGAGAACCGGTTTGGAAAACGGCCCCTGAGATGCAGATCCTCGATAACGAAAAGCACCCCGACGCCAAACTGGGCGTTGACGGAAACCGCGCTGCCGGCGCCCTCTATGACCTGATCCCCGGGAAATTCGAAGCTGTAAAACCCGCCGGGGAATGGAACCATGCAAAGGTGATGGTATACAAGGGAACCGTGGTACATACCATGAACGGGGAAAATGTGCTGGAATACCACCTCTGGACCGACGACTGGAACGATATGGTCGCCAAAAGCAAGTTCAAGGATTACGAAGGATTTTATAATCCGGCCCAGGAAGGCTATATCGTTCTCCAGGACCACGGCGACGATGTGTGGTTCCGGAACATCAAAATCAGGGAGCTCTGAACAATCCCCTTAAATTGCACATTCAGAACTGTACATACAGCATTGTAAATCAAAAAAGCCCTTCCGGTTCGGAAGGGCTTTTCTCAGGGTGGTGCCACTCGGAATCGAACCAAGGACACACGGATTTTCAGTCCGTTGCTCTACCTACTGAGCTATGGCACCCTGTACTTTTAAAGCGTCTGCAAAGATAAAACAGAAATTCAATTTATGAAACCTTTTTGTTAATTTTGAGGTAATTAACTGTATTTCAATCTTTTTTATCATCCAAAATTGTTAATAAGTCTTCCACGAAACAAGTGTTGCACGATAAATTGCCTACCTTTGCAGCGCATGAACAAGCCATGCAGGGCCTATGAACCTGATCATTGATGTAGGAAACACTTTCACGAAACTTGCCGTTTTCGATCATGAAAAGATGATCTTCATGCAGCGCTATGAAGCGCTGAAAGCGCAAGATACGGCTTCCCTTCTGCAAACCTGGCCCGGTATTGAAGCCGGGATGATCGGATCTGTTGGCCGGCTTCACGCGGAGGTTCCGGAATACCTGGAAAAACACATCCGCCTGCATCGCCTGAACCCGGACACCCGGCTTCCCATTCGGCACAATTACAAAACTTTCAATACCCTGGGGGCCGATCGTACTGCCGCAGTAGTAGCGGCAAACCGGCTTTATCCCGGCAGGAACATCCTGGTGGTCGAAACCGGGACCTGCATCACATATGATTTCATCGATGCCGAAGGCACATACCATGGCGGCAGTATTTCGCCCGGTATTGCCCTGCGCTATTCGGCCCTGCATAATTTCACCGCCAATCTGCCGTTATTAGAAGCGGTAAGCGAAGCCGAACTGATCGGAAATTCAACCGAAAGTTCGATCCACTCCGGTGTGATCAACGGCCTGAAAGCCGAATTGAACGGTATAATTTCCATGTACGAACGCAATTATGAAAATTTAACAATAATTTTAAGCGGTGGCAATCTCGAATCCTTTGATAAAAACCTAAAAAATAACATCTTTGCAGTCCCAAATATCGTTTTAACGGGCCTGAATATAATTCTCGAGTTCAATGACAAGAACTAAAACTGCTCTCATACTTTTCGCCCTGCTGCTCCTTTTTGCCACCGACAGGTCCATGGCCCAGGCAAGGATCAGCTCCCCCTACTCACGATACGGTGTCGGAGAATTATGGAAAAACAACAATAGTGTTACCCTGTCGGGGATGGGGAATGTAGGCCTGGCCATCCGGAGCGACCAGTACCTGAACATCAAAAATCCGGCCTCCTACACCGGTTTCGACTCCACCTCCTTTCTTTTCGACCTTTCCGCTCTCGGGATGTACACCATCCTGAAAACCACCGAGATCAGTGAAGATGCCGATTATGCCTCTTTCGGTTATATCCTTTTCGGAACACCGGTAACCAAGTGGTGGCGGGCCAGTTTCGGACTGGTCCCGTTCAGCAATGTAGGTTATACTGTTTTCGAAGAACGCGACCTGGACAATATCGGCCTGGTCCGCTTTATTTACGAAGGCAGCGGCGGGCTTACGCAGTTCCACCTCGGCAATGGGTTTCAAATCACCGAAAACCTTTCCATCGGGGTCAATTCTTCCTATGTTTGGGGGGTGATCGACCGCAGGAGAAGGATCACTTTTCCGGATTCCCTTTCCATGCTGAGCACCAGGGTGGATAATTACGATCATGTTTCCGATTTCATGTTCGAATTCGGTGCACAGTATTTCATCCCCATGAAAAACGATATGGAACTTGGGTTCGGAGCGGTATTTCAGCCGAATATCAACCTGAACACCACCCGGAAATACATCGCGTTGAACTATTTCAGCGATAACGACAATAATGTGGAATATCCAAGGGATACCATCACCCTCAACGATTCACAGAAAGGCACCCTGAATTTCCCGCTGGGAGCCGGGGCGGGCATCTCCCTGAAAAAAGCCAATAATTTCCTGTTCAGCATGGACTTCAGCTGGAGAAACTGGGAAGATTATACCTCCTTTGGCCGCAGCGATTCCCTGCAAACCAGTTTTTCGGTCAACCTGGGAGGAGAGTATATTCCAAAGCATAACAGTATCACATCATACTGGCACAGAGTAAGATATCGATTAGGGTTCCGTTATGAGAACACCTACCTGGAGATCAATAATACCCCGGTAAAGGAGTTTGGTATAAGTTTTGGACTAGGTTTTCCGTTCAGGCGCTCTAAATCAATGCTTAACTTCGCATTTGAGTTCGGGAACAAAGGAACTGTAAAAAACAGCCTGGTACAGGAAAATTTCTTTAAATTTACCTTCGGGCTGTCGATATACGAAAAATGGTTTGTTAAACAAAAATACAGATAGTAATCAAAAAAATCTATACAAATGAAAACTAGGTTCGTCACACTTTTATTCGCATTTGTGCTTCTTGCAGGCATCTTTGTTCCGACTCATGCAACGGCACAGGGGAAATACGGTGCCACTCCCGACGACAGTGTGGAATGCATCATGAATCTTTCACTCTACAGCGAATTTTACAAGCAATGGAAAGGCAGCGGATACAAGAACACATCCGTGAACGATGCCTATGGGCCGTGGAGGAAGGTTTTTCTGAATTGCCCGGGAGCCCGGCAGGGAACCTATGTTGATGGATCCAAAATGTTGAACTACTTCATTAAAAGGGAAAAGGACGCCGCTAAAAAGGATGCCCTGATCGATACCCTGATGATGCTGTACGATACCCGTATTGAATATTTCGGCAGGGAAGGATATGTGCTCGGCCGAAAAGGTGTTGACCTGTATTCCCTCAGGAATAAAGACTATGAAAAGGTGTATAACATCCTGAGTAAATCAGTGGAACTTGAAGGCAATAAGTCGTACCCTGATGTGCTGGTCTTTTACCTGCGCGCTACGCATAAGATGATCGAGGAAGGCAAAGCAGACGAAACCATCATGTTCGATAATTATGAGACCAGCAATAATATTATCGAAGCCAATCTCGAAAAGTATAAGGATAAACCGAAAAGCCTGGCCAACTGGGAAAATGTAAGGGGCAACAATGATCTGATCTTTGAACCTTACGCTACCTGTGAAGCCATTATCAAGATCTATACCCCGAAATTCGAGGAGAACCCGGAAGACATTAAAATGCTGCAAAAGCTCACCAAGCTCCTCGACCGCAAGAAGTGCACCGATGATCAATTGTATTTTGATGCCACCGTTAAACTTTATGAGCTGGAACCTTCCCATGAATCAGCATACCTGATCGGGAAAATGCTGATGAAGAACCAGGAATATGCCAAGGCCATTGATTACCTGAAAGAAGGTGAAGCCCTTGAAGACAGTGATGACCGGGCCGATTGCTTTCTGTATATAGCCGAATGCTACCGCAGCCTTAACCAGTATAGTTCGGCACGAAGCTATGCCCTGAAAAGCCTGCAGGAACGTCCCGACAACGGGAATCCCTACATTATGATCGGCGATATGTATGCTGCCAGCGCCAAGCTCTGCACCGGCAGCGAGATCGACAAGAAAGCCGTTTACTGGGTAGCCGTTGACAAATATTACCAAGCCAAGCAGGTTGACCCGGACATTGCCGATATTGCCAACGACCGGATCAGGTCCTATTCGATCTATTTCCCTCCCAAGGAAGATATTTTCTTCCATAACCTGAACGAGGGAGATGATTATGAGCTCGGTTGCTGGATCAATGAAACCACCAGGGTGAGGGCAGCCAAATAACTAAATACAGAACGCTTTGAAGGCCTTTTTAAAGGAATTCGCAACATATTGCACACAAATAAGCATTGTTATGATCATCATAATAGCAATGCTTTTTGCGTCGTGTAAAAACGAGATGAGCGAAGTGGCAGCCATCAATTTCAGCGATACCCTGCCCAATCTTTCCGCAAAGGACATTGCTTTTACTTATAGCGATTCGGCCCGTGTGCAGGTCAGGCTGATGGGCCCCACCATGCATGCTTTTGACGGCGAAGGGGAAGAGGCCTATATGGAATTTCCCGATGGTTTCGAGGTGGAGTTCTATGATTCTGCATTCAATATCACCTCCACCATTACGGCAGATTACGGCATCCACTACCGTGAAAAAGGGATCATGGAAGCACTCCGCAATGTAGTGGTGATCAATTATGAGACCGGCGAACAGCTGGATACGGAAGAGCTGATCTGGGACCGGAACAAAGAGCTGATCTACTCCAATAAATTCGTGAAGATCACTTCCGAAAGCGGGGTGATCTATGGCGACGGCCTGGAGGCAGAACAGGATTTTTCGAAACGCAGGATCATTAATCCCTATGGGGAAATAGAAGTGGAAGAAGAATCCCCAGACGATAAATAAGTCATGAACGACCTGGCCATCATTATTATTTCATTGCTGTTTTCCGCATTTTTCTCGGGAATGGAAATCGCATTTGTCAGCTCCAATAATCTCAGGATTGAGCTTGACAGGAACAAGGGCCTGCTGGGCGGAAAGATCCTCTCAAGATTTAACCAGTACCCCTCCAAATTCATCGGAGCCCTGCTGCTTGGAAACAATATTGCCCTGGTGATCTATGGGATCGCCATGGCCCGGATACTGGAACCCCTCCTGCGGGGAAGCTTTCCACCATACCTTTTATCGGAATCGATTCTCCTGCTCATACAAACCATCATCGCTACCATCATTATCCTGATCACGGCCGAATTCCTGCCCAAGATCCTCTTCCGGCAAAACTCAAACGGCATATTGAATTTTTTCGCCATGCCGGTCCTGCTTTTCTACTACCTCTTTTTCCCTGTAATTTACATATTTACAGGTATTTCGGGCTGGTTGTTGAGGCTTTTCTTCGGCATTCGCTCCCTGGAACAGCCCTATGCCTTTTCCACCATCGACCTGAACGATTATATCAGCCGTTTCACCGGCGATGATTCTTCCGACGGAGAAGTTTCGCAGGAGATACAAATGGTGCAGAATGCCCTCGATTTCTCCAACGTAAAACTTCGCGCCTGCATGGTTCCCCGTCCGGAGATCATAGCCGTTGAAGATAGCGACAGCCTGGAAAACCTACGGAATATCTTTGTGGAAACAGGCTTTTCGAAGATCCTCATCTACCACGAGTCTATCGATAACATCATCGGTTATACCCATTCCTCCGACATGTTCAGAAAACCGAAGGATATCAAGTCCATCACGCGCTCGGCATTTTTCGTGCCCGAAACCATGCTGGCCAATGATGTGTTGTCGATGTTCTTCAAACAACACAAAAGCATAGCCATTGTAGTAGATGAATTCGGCGGAACGGCCGGTATCGTTACCATGGAAGATATTATGGAGGAGATCTTCGGGGAAATCGAAGATGAGTATGATGAAGATGAATTCGTGGAGAAAATGATCAGTGAGAACGAGTACATCCTTTCCGGCCGCCTTGAGATCGATTACCTCAATGAAAAATACAACCTGAACCTACCGCAATCAGATGAATACGAGACCATTGCAGGCTTCATCATCAACAGTTACGAATCCATCCCCGACGGAAAGGAAGAGATCGTCATCGACAACTATTCCTTTACCATACTGCAGGCCAGCGAGAACCGTATCGACCAGGTAGGCTTAAAAATCAATTGATTTTCTTCTCAGATCCAAATTATATTATACCTTTGCAAACTCTTAAAAATTAAAGTAAAATGGCTGTAATTGGATATATCAGAAAGCATTCAGCGATCGCTGTAATTTTAGTGGGGATATCACTTGTTGCATTTTTGGTCGGGCCGAACCTTATCGACTGGGCCAAGAACGTATTGGGATATTCCAGTGGGCCGGGTACCAAGCGTGAGATCGCCATTGTGAACGGGCAGTCTGTTTCCCTTGCCGAATTCGACGGGCTCACCATGAAGAACGTGGAACAGGCCAAGCTCAACCAGCAGAAAGCCGATCTTACCGCAGAAGAGATCTATACCATTAAGGACCAGACCTATAACCAGAAGGTGAATGAGATCATCATGCAGGAAGAATATGAAAATCTCGGCCTGACGGTCTCCGCAGAAGAAATGATCGATCAGCTCAGGGGAACGGATCCCCACCCGCTGATCAAACAGTATTTTGTGAATGAAGCCGGGCAGTACGATCCCAACCTGGTGATGCAGTACATGCAGAATCTCGACCGCATGAGCCCCCGCGATCGTGCACAATGGGAAAACTTCAAGGATTATATTCTCAGCGACCGCCTCAATACCAAATACCAGTCGCTCATTTCCAATGGTTATTATATGCCTAAACGGCTGGCCGAAATGGAATACCACAACAATTCCGACATTGTGGAATTCCGCTATGTAGCCCCTAAGTTTGTGGATATCAGCGATAGCCTGGTGGCTGAAGATTCGCCGGAAGAAGAGTATAAAGAATACTGGGAAGAAGTAAAGCATAAATTTACCCAGAACGATTCCAGGGACCTGGAATTTGTCGTGTACACTATTGTTCCCAGCGATGAAGACCTCGCCGAGATCGAAGAAGAAACCCGTGAGATCTTCTCTGAATGGACTTTTGCCAATGACCCGGCCGAATATGTGAACAATATTCCAGGCAACTCATACGACAGCAGCTGGTATGGCCGCGGGGAACTCTCCCTGTATATCGACTCGGTGATGTTTGCCGAAGAGATCGGTATTTTCATTGAGCCTTATAAAGAAGGCAAAGCCTGGCATATGGCCCGCCTCATGGACCGCCAGGTGCGTCCCGATTCCGCCAGCGCCGAACATGTGCTGATCTCCTACCAGGGCGCCTTCAGGGCCAATCCTGAACTTATGCGAACAAAACAGGAAGCCGAACAGCTTGCCGACAGTGTTTACCGTGTGCTCAGGGCCGATGTTTCAAAACTTCCCGATATCGCACTGACCCTCTCCGACGACGGTTCGGTCAGGAACAATGCGGGCAATATCGGCTGGTTTAAAGACGGTGAAATGGTTTACCAATTCAACAAGGCCGCTATTCTCGGTAATGTTGGCGATGTTGTGAAAGTGGAAACACCTTTCGGATTCCATATCATCCACGTTACCGGGCAAACCGAAGCGGAAACCAGGGTAAGGGTGGCACAGATCGAGGTTCCTATTGAATACAGCTCCGAAACCTTCGACGAGTATTATGCCGTTGCTTCCCGCTTTGCCGGGGAAAACAACACCCAGGAAAAATTTAACCAGGCCGTGATCGACGAAGGGCTGGAAAAAAGGGAAGCCACTTACCTGCGCGAAATGCAGTTTGCTATACCGACCTTCGACAATACCCGCCAGGTGATCCGCTGGGCTTACTGGGACGATCGCGAAATTGGTGATGTATCGCCGCTGTTCGACATTGGCGGACAATTTATCATTGCCACCTATACCGGCGAACGCGAAAAAGGGATCGTACCTTTTGATATTATGAAGGAACGCCTGGTGAACAACCTGAAGAACGAGCGCAAGGCGGAATACATGATCAATAAGATGGAAGAGGTCGGAACCAATGACATCTACGCCATTGCCCGCGCTTTCAATACCGAAGTGGATACCATCAAAAGCATGACCTTCAATGCCAGGAATTTCCCCGGATACGGGATGGAACACAAGGTGATCGGAAGTCTTTTCACGTATAATGAAGGTGAAAACACCGGCATCATCCAAGGCAATGCTGGCGTATTTGTGATTGAGATCGATAAATCATACAAAGCCCCCGATCTGGATGATTATTCTTCTTATGTTGCCCAGAAAGCAATGGAATTCCAGCAGAGGGTGGCACAGAATTATCCCTATACGGCCCTTCAGAATATGGCCGATATCAAGGACTACAGAAGGTATTTCTACTAGAATATTTACAATGGAAAAGAAGAAGCCGCCTGTTTACAGCAGGCGGTTTTTTTATGCATTCATGCGCATGGCTTCCACCGGGTCGAGGCGGGAAGCCATCAGGGCGGGAACATAGCCGGCAATAAGCCCGATCACGGAAGAAGTGGCCAGTCCGAGGATGATCTTGTTCCCCGTGAGCACGATCTCAAAACCCGCCATGGTCGTCCCGATATAGGATCCTGCAAACACCAGTATCAGGCCAACGCTTCCGCCAATAAGGGAAAGGAATACCGCTTCGAAAAGAAACTGGATCAGGATGAAGAAATTCTTCGCGCCCAGCGACTTTTGGATGCCAATGATATTGGTGCGCTCACGAACCGAAACAAACATGATGTTGGCAATGCCAAAGCCCCCCACGATGAGGGAGAACCCCCCGATGATCCAGCCCACCAGGGCTATAACGCTGAAGAGCTGGTCGAAACTCTGGGTGATAATATCGGTTTCATTAATGGCAAAATCGTTCTCGGCCGAAGGTTTGAGTTTATGCGCGGAGCGGATGATGCCCGTGAGCTCATCGATGAGCTCAGCATTGCTGACCCCTTCCTTTGCCCTGACCAGTATGGTGGTTGACATATTCCTGATATCCAGTACCGTACGGGCATAGTTCATGGGTATGATGACCTGGTTATCCGAGGAATTTCCGAAAAGATCTTCGCCTTCGCGCTTGAGCACCCCGATCACTTCCAGCTTGTTGTTAAAGACCTTGACCTTTCGCCCGATGGGATCGAGGGTATTGAAAAGGTTTTCGGCAATGTCGGCGCCGATCAGGATCACGTTTTTTCCGCTGTTCGACTCTATAGGGGTAAAATACCGGCCGTTGGCGATCTCCATGGGCATGATCTTTCCGTAATCATGTGTGATGCCCAGTACAGGAACACTTTCGATGCGGTTGCTGAGGTAGTGGACATTTCGTGTAACCTGGACAAAAAGGGCAGCGCCTTCGGAAGCCACGCTTCTTTTCTGGATCTCCTTCAGGTCGTCGAGGGTGGGTTCCGGGCGTTTATAATACTTCCACCAGGGATAATCGCCTCCCATGGCCCAGGGCCATTTCTGTACGAAAAGTACATTGCTCCCCAGCGAATCGATCCCTTTGCGCATAGAGCGCTCGAGCGAATCAAAGACTGTAAGCACGCTGATGATGGAAAAAATGCCAATGGTAATGCCCAGCAGGGTTAGTATGGTCCTGGTCTTGTTCACCATGAGTTCGTGAACAGCAAAAATATAACTCTCGCGAAGCAGTTTAAAGAATATCATACGCCCTGAAGGTCAAACAATTTGTAAAGTTATGCAATAACTTTTAAAAATATGCACTAAATTTGGGCATTGCGGGATTTACAGTACTTATCTCAAATTTTATCAGAGTGAAGAACATAAGCAGTGCGCTAATATCGGTATATCATAAAGACCGCCTCGACGAGATCATCAGTTTGCTGGATGAGTCGGGCATCAGGATCTTTTCCACGGGCGGAACTTACGACTATATCAGGAAACAGGGTATACACGCCGAAACGGTTGAATCCCTGACATCCTATCCTTCTATCCTGGGAGGAAGGGTTAAAACCCTGCACCCAAAAGTTTTCGGCGGTATTTTAGGCCGGCGTGAACTGAAAGAGGATATGGAGCAGTTCACTGAATACGGGATCCCGGAAATCGACCTGGTGATCGTTGATCTCTATCCCTTCGAAGAAACCCTGGCATCGACCGATGAAGAACAGGAGATCATCGAAAAGATCGATATCGGGGGTATTTCACTGATCCGCGCCGCCGCGAAAAACTACAAGGATGTGCTCATTGTTCCCTCAAGGGAATATTATGATGAACTTATTTTGCTGCTGAAAGAAAAGAAAGGGCAGACCGATATTGACGACCGCAGGCGTTTTGCAGCATATGCCTTTAATGTATCCTCGCATTACGATACGGCCATATATTCCTTTTTTGCCGGCGACAGCGACCAGGCGTTCAAGGCGAGTTTTACCAAGGCCAATGTACTTCGCTATGGCGAAAACCCGCACCAGAAAGGAATTTTTTACGGCAATATGGATGAGCTCTTTGAACAATTGCATGGCAAAGCCATTTCATACAACAACCTGGGAGACCTGGAAGCAGCCATCGGCCTGATCGAAGAATTCGACGAAACCACTTTTGCCATCCTGAAGCACAACAATGCCTGCGGAATTGCCAGCAGGTCAAAACTGGTGGATGCCTGGAAGGCAGCGCTCGCGGGTGATCCCGTGTCGGCATTCGGCGGGGTACTGGTGAGCAACCGGCCCATCGACCGTAAAACGGCAGAAGAGATCAACAAGATCTTTTTCGAGATCATTCTCGCCCCCGATTACGAGGAAGATGCCATGCCGCTGCTGCAATCGAAAAAAAACAGGATCATCCTGAAAAAGAAATACAATAAACTTCCGTTAAAGGTATTCAGGTCATTGCTGAACGGAGTGATACAGCAGGATAAAGACCTGAAAACAGAAAGCATTGACGACCTGGAGGTGGTGACCAGCGAAGAACCTGATGCCAGGGAAACGGAAGACCTCCTCTTTGCCAACAAGGTGGTGAAACATACCAAATCGAATACCATCGTATTGGTGAAAAACAAGCAACTGGCAGCCAGCGGAACCGGGCAGACTTCCCGGGTGGATGCCCTGAAGCAGGCCATTACCAAAGCCGGGGAATTCGGGTTCGACCTGAAAGGAGCGGTTATGGCATCCGATGCTTTTTTCCCTTTTGCCGACTCTGTTGAGATCGCGCACAAGGCCGGCATACATGCTGTTATAGAACCGGGCGGCTCGGTCAGGGACCAGGAATCCATCGATTACTGCAATGCCCATCAGATGGCCATGGTCTTTACCGGTATCCGCCATTTTAAACATTAAACAAGAAAGAAGAATATGGGACTTTTCTCATTTTTTACGAAAGAAATAGCGATCGACCTCGGAACGGCGAATACCATCATCATCTATAACGACAAGGTGGTGGTTGACGAACCTTCCATTGTTGCCATTGAGCGAAACACCGGTAAGATCATTGCCGTGGGAAAGAGAGCGATGATGATGCATGGAAAAACCCATGAGAATATTAAAACTATCAGGCCTTTGCGCGATGGCGTGATCGCCGATTTCCAGTCGGCGGAATACATGATCAGGGAATTGATCAAAATGATCTTTCCCCGAAAGTCGATGTTTCCCCCGGCCCTGAAAATGGTGATCTGCATCCCCTCCGGGATCACGGAAGTAGAGGAGCGTGCCGTTAAGGATTCGGCCGAGCAGGCCGGCGCCAAGGAAGTGAAACTGATCCATGAGCCCATGGCCGCAGCCATCGGTATCGGTATTGATGTGCTGGAACCCACCGGTAACATGGTGATCGATATTGGCGGAGGGACCAGCGAGATTGCGGTGATCGCCCTGGGCGGGATCGTGAACAATAAATCCATCCGCATCGCGGGCGACGATTTTACCTACGATATCATGGAATACATGCGCAAGCAGCATAACATCAATATCGGGGAACGTACCGCGGAGCGGATCAAGATCGAGGTGGGGGCTGCCATTACCGAGCTGGAGAACCCCCCTGAAGATTATGCCGTTCACGGCCGCGACATGCTCACGGGTATCCCGAAAGAGATCACGGTGAATTATTCGGAAATTGCCAATGCCCTGGACAAATCCATTTCCAAGATCGAGGCTGCCGTACTGAATGCGCTTGAAATGACCCCGCCCGAGCTTTCCGCGGATATCTACCGCACCGGAATTTACCTGGCTGGTGGCGGATCCATGCTCAGGGGGCTCGACAAGCGGCTGCACCTGAAAACCAAGCTTCCGGTGCATGTGGCCGAAGATCCCCTCAGGGCCGTGGCCCGGGGTACCGGCATCGCCCTGAAGAACTTCGACAAGTTTACTTTCCTGATCAAGTAAACCCGAACTGATTTCCGCCCCGCGGAATTGAACTGATAATGTTGAACACGGAACCGGAATTCCATGAAATACCTGTTTCTTTTCCTTAAAAAACAGTCTTTCTTCCTTCTGTTCGTCCTGCTGGAAGTGATTGCCATTGTGCTGCTGGCCAATAACAATACCTACCACAGGAGCAATATCATCAATACTTCCAATGTGGTTACCGGATCATTGTATTCCGCCTATACTGCAATAGAAGATTACTTTTTCCTCCGACAGGAAAACCGCCTGCTTCAGGAAGAAAATACCCGCCTCCATCATATCCTTGGAAGCCCCCCGGAAATTTACGACAGTCTCTATTCCGGCGACAGCCTGTATGCTTATATTCCCGCTGCAGTGGTCAGTAATACCAGCAGGAACCGGAACAACTACATCATGATCAATAAGGGGAGGAATGACGGGGTTGAAAAAGAAATGGGACTAATCTCCACGGAGGGAGTGGCCGGCATTATTATCGAAGTTTCGGCAAATTACGCCACTGCCCTGTCGATGCTGCACAGCAATACCCGCATCAGTGCCCGGCTGAAGAAAAGCGGACAAATGGTTACCGTGGTCTGGGACGGGCAGGATTACCGCCGCGGCAGGGTGGAGGACATCCCTTCCCATATTTTTCCCGAAGAGGGCGATAGCGTGCTGACCAGCGGTTTTTCTTTTGTTTTTCCGAAGGATATTATGATTGGAACCATTGGTTCATCCGTGCACAGTACCGGGAATTTTAATACTGCAGAACTGATTTTTGCAACAGACTTCAATGGTTTGCACCATGTTTATGTAAGTAAGATCCTGGCTGCCGAAGAACTCGACAGCCTTAAAATACCCCTGGAGAATGAATAGTCCGGTATTCAGGCATATCATCCGCTTTATCCTCCTGGTGATCGTGCAGGTGTTTGTGCTGAACAACATCAGGATCGACGGATATATCAATCCCTACCTGTATGTGCTGTTCATTTTGCTGCTGCCCTTCGAAACCCCCGGATGGTTGCTGCTGGGCAGTTCTTTCCTGCTCGGGCTCAGCATCGACCTTTTTGCCCACACACCCGGGCTGAATGCAGCTGCTGCCGTTTTTATGGCCTTCTGCCGCCCGGCCGTGATCCGCCTTATTTCCGGTTCCCGGGGTATAGAACCCGGATTGACTCCGGGCATCAAGGATATGGGATTCCAGTGGTTCTTCCTGTACTCCTTCATACTTGTCCTGCTGCATCATCTCCTCTTCTTCTACCTGGAGATCTTCCGCTTCAGCGAATTTTTCATTACCCTGCAACGGGCCCTGTTCAGCACGGCAGCAAGCCTGGCCCTGGTGATCCTCACGGAATATCTTTTCATAAAAAGTGAAAAATCAGAAACATAGTTTTATTAGCTTTACCTTTCCTAACGATATTAATATTCTGATTATGAAAAAACTATTTTATCTGCTGCTGGCCATGAGTATGCTCGCAGCCTGCGATATGTTCCAGGCAGAAGAACCCGGGGAATATACCATCAGTATCAGTGCCGACACCACACTTTCCGGACAAGCGTATTTACAGATCCGCAGCGATGGTGAATGGAAAGTCCTTGATTCCGTTTCTGCCGTTGATGGTGCCTTTTTGTTTGCCGATACCCTTGGGTTTCCTTCCATGCATTACATCTATGTTAAAGAGCTGAAAAGGAATATCCCGCTCTTCCTCGATGCCGGCGATATTACCATCAAGGTATTCAAGGATGACCGTGATGCTACGGAGATCAGCGGATCAGCCGCCCATGAGCAGTACACGGCCTTTACCGAAGCATCGAATGAATACAACAGCAGGATGCGCGAGGCTTATTATCTCTTCAAGGAAGCAGAAGGCATTCCGGGGAACAAACAGGAGGCCGATTCGCTGGAAAAAGCCATGGATGCTATTTACGAAGAACAGCAGGAATTCATCAAGCAGTACCTGCGGGAAAATAATTCGGATGAATTTGTGACCTCGCCATACATCGCGCAGCGGAATTCGTATTCCTGGACCGTGGAAGAAATGGAGGAGATCGTAAATGGCTTCAGCGAAAAACTGAAACAGGCCAATGAATACCCCCTGCTCGCAGAGCGCGTTAAAACACTTAAACGGGTGGCCATTGGCCAGCCCCTGGTCGACTTTAGCATGAAAGACACCAGTGGGGTGGATGTGAGCCTGTCGGAGATCAGCAAGGGCAAATACATGCTGGTGGATTTCTGGGCCAGCTGGTGCAGTCCCTGCCGTGCTGAAAACCCGAACATTGTGGCCTGTTATCATGATTTCCACGACAAAGGATTTGATGTACTGGGGGTTTCTTTCGACAGCAAAAGGGAACCCTGGATCAAGGCCATTCACGATGATGGCCTGGTGTGGAACCATGTTTCCGATATCCAGGGCTGGAAAAATGCCGCCGGTAAATTATACGGCATACGCTCCATTCCCAGCAGCATACTGCTCGATCCCAACGGCATCATCATTGGCAGGAATCTCAGGGGAGAGGATTTGAGGAAGAAGCTGGAGGAAGTGTTGGATATTTGATTGAAAATTGAAAATTCTCCTCCCGTCTTTTATCTGGGTTCAGGGTGCAAGGTTCAGGGTGCAAGGTTCAGGGTGCAGGGAGGTACGAGGTTCGGGGATTGTT